>JAEEGG010008066.1_pt1 | contig 24024 bp, 14 predicted proteins | sample 9134161 | NCBI WGS metagenome assembly JAEEGG01 (sample SAMN16246543, study PRJNA631951) | gut metagenome | biome: gut microbiome; feature: rumen; material: CR-attached | host: Bos | place: Iran: Karaj | collected 2018-10
ATAGATTGGCTATTAATAGTTAAAATCGGAAGATGCTTCTAATATTTTTCTGTAATCTGGATTATTTTTAGTAACTTTGCGTCTGTTTTTAAAATAGGTATTATATGAGCATAAACATACAAGGTAAGCCACTCAAGGAGTGGGTAGAAGAACAGAAAAAGAAAGACGGTGTGATGATTGTACACCAAGGTACGACACGTAATAGGTTCGGAACAAGCACCTACAATGGTGCTATAGTTACCCTCATGGATGATAAGGATGTTCGTTATGAGAATGCAGACATCAGCCTGCGGATCAATGGTAAGGAATACCGATTGAAAGGCAGGCTTGTTGAGCGTAAAGATGGTGTCTGGTACGTGGACGGTCAAGAGGCCGATATGCCGAAACAAGAGCAGACAGAGAATATGGCTGATACTATCCAAGAGGTAGAACGTAAAGTTTCAGATGCGCTCAACGAGGCTGCAGGGGATATGCTTGATGTGTTTGGAATTGCCAATATAGACTGTCAAGTGATTAACCGAAAGGGCAACCCCAAAGGCGTTGTCGATATAGTCAATGAGGTCGTTGAACGCCAAGAGAATGTCTATGGGAATCATACCAGCTCTGGAGGCAGAAGGAGTCATAGCGGTTTCAATATCAAAAATGACTTTACAGGTGGTGAGACCATCATTCATGGTGCTGGAACACGGACGATTTCGACAGGAAAGCGCACTATCATCAAGGGTGGTTCCGTCAATATCAAACGTGGCGGTAAGACCTACACCATCAAGGGTGAAACCATCGAAAAGATTGATGGCCGATGGTATGCCGACGGAAAGGCCGTCGATTGGGACACCATCGGAGGAGAGTATGAAGACAGTAATGTCATAAGCATCGAGATAAACGGTAATGTGCAGAACCTGGCTACTACAAGCGGGGATGTTACTGTGAACGGCACTGTTCAGAACGTTCGTACTGGCAGTGGTGATGTGAAGTGTGACACGGCAACGAACGTCAATACTGGATCTGGTGACGTTCATTGCAAGCACATTACAGGTATGGTTTCAACAGGTAGCGGAGATATTTATGGATAAGAAGAAAGAGAAGGCAATGACCAAGCGTGAAAAGGTTGGTATGTTGGCCGATAAGCTCAACGAGGCTATAAACAGTTGTAAGTTGGAGCCAACGGAGGAACTGGATATATTCGCAGAGTCTGTAGCATTGCTGATTGCCTATTGGGGCAAGATTAGCGATTGGAGCCCAATCGAGAAGGCAAGCTATGTCGGCTATGTCACTACTACTGTCTTGGAGAAAGGTCTGGATGCTGAGATCAAGAGCTTTGAAGAGCATCGGAAGAGTATGAAGCCCCAAATAGGCAATTAGTACAGAGTAACAGCACTATTCAATAAAAACGAAATATGATTAAGGATTATCAAAATAAAGAAGTACTGGCTGAAATGAAGCGCCAGGTGAATGCTGCCTCCAAGATCAGCGACCGCGAAGCAAGAATTACATTCGTATTGATACACATGATTAGCGAGTATCACGTACTGGCTGAGCAATGTAACAAACCCGACGGTGAGAACAATCTCTTCAGGTTTATTTCATGGTGCCTGAGCCGTTTCGCCGAAGAACTTGAAACGCCCTCCAATGAGGAGTTCAAGAACCCCATCGAGCTTTACAAGAAAGATCCAGACATCAACCTGCTCGAACTCATCCGCTTCCGTACTCCGGCGAAGAATGCCGTGGAGAAGGGGCTTGACGAAAATTTTGAGTGGCCCGACAATGTTCCCTATGAAGAGTGGGAAGAGGACATCCTGCAGACGGCCTACGCAACTCTGTTCGGACTTTACTTCTTTAATACGCCAGCAAAGGACTTGATGAAGTGGTTAGGCAAAGATGAACGCAAAAACCTCCGTTTTGTGAATGCCATGAACCGCCACGAAACTGTACTGAATGTCAGCGCAGAGCGTACTAGACTGCGTGAGGCCGACGGCCCAATGCCTTGGACGAAGAAGCCGAAGCGGATGTACGTGAGCGACGAGGAATGTGCCAAGGGCGAGGAGCACGTAGCAGAATTACGAAGGAACTTCGTCGATGTGGTGGAAAAGCTGGCCACTGGCGATACGCTGCGCTTCTGCCGTGAGAAAGAAGAGACGGCCTTCGGTGTGTTTATGACTGGCTTGTTCGCTATGATGATGCCTGGAAAGAACGTGAACCGCAAGGGTATGATCAGTTCACGCGATAATGCGAAAATGGTCTATCAGGCCGCCAAGAAGTCGCTGATGGGCGACAAGTTGGCAAAGGATATTGTAACCGCTGCTGACGACAAGGCTGCTGCCGAGGTGTTCTACTGGGGTCTTATCGGTGGCGAACAAGGTGTTGCCAACGGCTCGATGCCAACAGGCATGGCCGACATGGATATCCGTCACAAGCCCAAACGTAACAAGGGCATTCCCAATTAAGTATCTGAAGACATCTTGCCCACATAGCGCAGTAATAAAAGGAGTAGAATACCTCACGGTGTTCTACTCCTTGACTTTCGTGGTTAAATTTTAGCGTTCGCTATTTATTCGGTAGTCGGAAACCTGGCAGTTCAAAGACATAGTCCAAGAATAAGCAAGCAGACGCCCACGCGAATAAAAAAGGAGTCTCACGACTCATATGTCAGTTCTATTGAGAATCCATTTACAACACCAAACAAATCATCCAACATGCCAAGCTAGCTATGCTGATTATGGCAACAATCATGCCCAGACAGCCTCCAGTACACCCTTTCTTATTTCGAGCTTCTTCAAGCTGCCGTTCAAGGTCACGACTACGCTGCTGTTCCTTATCAAGAGCCTCCTTGTTCTGGGCCATCATCTTGTCAAACGTTTCCTTATTTGACTTGGTCAGGTTCTCGATTTGTTTCTGAAGAGCCGCATTTTGTTTGATAGAGGCTTCCTGTTGTTGCTTTGATTGTGCCTGAATCTTAGCCAAAGCTTCGTCATTCTTCTTTTGCTGAGCTTCAAGGTTCTTTTTATTCTCCTCCTGTTGCTTCTGGAGGTTCTTGGCATTCTCCTCGTTCAATTTCTTCAGGTTTTCAGCATTAGCCTTACGCTGTTCTTCTGCCTGTTTATTGAGTTTGGTGACCTGTTCAAGAAGTTCCTTATTCTTCTTGTTGGAATCATCAATCTGTTTTTGGTATTGCTTCTTGATCTGTTCAGTGAGAGCTGCCTGAGATTTGTTACGCTTCTCCGTGACTGTCTCTACAAGTTCAGAAAAGTACTGGCCAAGTCCTTGCGGGGTAGGAGTCCATTTGTCAGCAACTTGTCGGAGAAAGATCTTCTCAGGCTGATGGCCAACTCCTGAAATGAAGGGGGTCTTTAGACCAACGACTGTTTCGATTACTTCAGGCTTATCCACATCTGTATTGGGGTCAATACCACCACCACGAACTATTGCAATGGCATGAAAGCTCTTGGTGTCGAGTTCTTTTAGTTTGGCGCATAATATTTTTGTCTGCGTAAATGTCACAGGTTCTTCATAAAAATCTATAGATGCCCTTGCTGCTCGTATACCATCCTCGAAATCGCCCTTTGTTTTTGTAGTTGCAGCTAAAACCAAGGCTATCTGTGGCCTGGTCTCGGCAAACAATAACGACTCCAATACTGCATCTACGTTGTGAAAACCCTTTTCGACCTTACGCTGGCGGTACTCGATGCGTTTAACCTCGTCCTCGTCAATGACTTGTTCCTTGACAATTTCCACACGAGAGACATTAAGCTCCAGCTTGATTTCACTCTTTGAGGTTATCCTTCGACCTAACGTGCCAAGGATATCAACAAGATTTCCTGCCGTCAACTCTTTGCGCTGGGCTTCTGTAATCCTGATTGGAAGTTCGACTGGAGAGTTCTCATCGCGGAGTGCATCGTAGTACACCCCATTGTAGGCAACACCATTTCCTTTCAGAAATAAACCTCTAATACAGACAATCTTTCCACTTGCCTTATTGTTCTGTTGGGCAAGTATATCATTGAAGATTGCAATAATCTCCGATGGCTGATATTGTTGGACTGTAATATTTGCCATGCTTTCAAATTATTAGGTGCAAATATACAAAAAAAACTTCAAAAATTGGCTAATTCTTCATTTTTTTGACCATAGAATAGATATTTTTCTGATTTTAGAATGTTTTTTGCAGAAAAATGACTATTTTTGCACCTATTATTAATTAGGTATATATATGGAAACTAAGGACCTGAATAGATTGAAAGTTGTTCTTGCGGAAAAGAAGCGTACGAACAAGTGGCTTGCTGAACAGCTTGGCAAAGATCCTGCCACTATCTCCAAATGGTGCACCAATAGTGCTCAGCCCAGTGTTGAGAATCTCATAGATATAGCTAGGTGTTTGGAGGTTAATGTTAACGAACTTTTAAGAGTATAACTATTGTAAAAACAGGCTTAGAAGTTCGAGAACGCATAGTTAATAAAGCAGATAATAGACAAATGGATAAGAAAAAAGTATTATTTAATTCAGATACGAATATACTTGGAGGTGTTCCAGATTATGCTGCAATGATACAATTTGCAGTGGCAAGTCTCGACAAATCTAAGGATACGGACTTCTCATTTCGCACAGAAAATGCGGGAAAGCGGTTTATGGCAGCCATAAACCGTTGTATTCTGACATTCAAAAACAAGAAGCATAAGCAAATCGTATTTGATGCTCTTTCATCAGAGGAACTGAGGATGGATCAGAAACTCATGGTAATTTTCTGGCAAATGACTATCAACAATGAACTGTTTAAGAGAGTTACGGAAAATTATTTTATGAAGTCAGTTTACGCCGGACGACTTTCCCTTCATCCAGAAGAGATAATGAGTTATTTCTATGAGCTTCGCAAAGACTATCCTGGCGAGTTAACTTGGAGTGATGCGACTCTGAAGTTGACAGCTTCCAAGTATCTTACAATTATGAAAAAATTGGGACTTGCCGAAGGAACGCAAACTAAGGAAATTAAATATCCCAATATTGGCGATGAACTATTTGTAATCCTTGTAAAAATGGCATTAGCTATTTATCCCAATAAACCGACTGAAGGTAATCCGCTCTTCAAATTCTCTTTCCAAGACACGGCTTCACTTATTAGCCGCATGAAGTCCATAAAGTTTACACCTTACTGGACATTGACTCAATTAGGAAACAACATCAAAATAATTCTGAATACAGATGAATAGTTCTTTTCAATTTGATCATAATCGTCTTTTCGACAACCTCGAAAACGCGTTAAAAAACGACCTTGCATCAATTCAAGTTGAAGCCAATGGTGGGCGCAGTATTCTTTTTGTCTATCCATGTGATGATGACGATGAGTATATAGCAGAAGGGAAGCGCCGATTATCTCCAGACCAGTATTGCTTCATCGACATCCGCGAGACTTTTGCAGAATATGTGTCGGAAATTGGAGAGGATAATTTTAAGGAGATGGTAGCCAACTTTGGAAAAGAGGTGTATCGAAGTGAAAATTCTCCAGAGGGGACATTCTTTGCCTACCTGATGGATAGAATCTCTGAGGTGCTAAATAACGACAAGTCACCAGTTCTAGTTCATACTGGTACACTCTATGATATGGAGTTCTCAAATATCCACATTATGGAGGATCCTCGCGTCCTCAGAGCCAAGAGACCTCTGGTAGTATTTTATCCGGCTACAGTAGAAGGTGAAGCCATCAAATTTTTGGGGCGTGTTACCGCCTCACATTATCGTTGTATCGTAATCAAATAGTCCTATCTATGAATAATATTAAAGACATACTCAATATCAGTCTCGATGAAGAGATAAAGGGAGTCATCGATCTCAGCTCACAAGATGAAAAAGAAATAGTCTCAGAGTTAGAAGGTTTCATTTTAACAGAAAGCCTTTCGCAGCATCTGAACGATTTCTGCGATGAATACGTATCCGGATCCATGCAGTCAGGCATCTGGCTTAGCGGTTTTTATGGCTCCGGTAAGTCCTATTTTGCAAAAATGCTTGGTTACCTTCTCAGGGATCCAGTCTTAGAGGGTACGTCTATGCGCCAGCGTTTCCTTCCAAAGTTGGCAGGACTTCCTGATGCTAATATGACGGAGAACAACCTGCGAAGTCTGAACCGTTTCAAGAGTCATGTAGTTCTCTTTGATTCAGCTAAAAGTACCTCCACCTATGGCTTGCCTTATATGTTATTCGCCAATTTCCTGCGCTCGTTGGGACTTCTTGATAACTGGATCGGTATTCTAGAGTTTAACCTTCTGTTAGACGGAAGATATGACGAACTGCTCTCCACCATTAAGGCCAATGAAGGAGTGGAGTGGCTTGATTTGCGCAAAAATATGATGAAAAATCATATTGCATTCAAGAAGGCTATTATCACCATGGGGACGACAGAACAGGAATATGAAGAGTCAAAGGCTTTGGCCGAGCAACACCGCAAGGAGTACGATGCTACAAAACTACGTGAAGACTTGCAGCGGTATCTTGACCAACACACTGATACCCGCATCGTATTTATGATTGACGAGGTAAGTGAGGCCATCACCCAGGAGAAGATCAACCTCCTTGACCTCGAAGGCATCGCCGAGGCACTTGCCTCGCTAGGGCGTAAGGTATGGACTATAGCCATTGCCCAGCTGAAATTGGATGATGTCATATCAATGAAGAATGTCTCGAAAAACTTGCTCACCAAACTTCGTGACCGTTTCCGCACTGCTATCGATATCAAAGCAGATGAAGTGGATGTCATCATCAAGCAGCGTCTATTGGCCAAAAAAGATGGTGCACGTGAAGAATTGATGGCCTATTATCAGAAAAACAGTGGGGCCATCCGTGACCTCACCAATCTGCCTGGTCTCAATCTGCGTCCCACATCAGACGCAGAGACCTATGCAGACTATTATCCCTTCCATGAGTATCAGTTCCGCATGCTGCAATATTTCCTTTTCGGATCGTCGCAGATGGTACAGACCAAAGTAGGAACACGCGGAATGATTATTTCTGCTTTTGACGTATTGAAGAAAGAGGTAAAGCTTAGTTATCATGAGCACGCTCATGTCACAGCGACCCAACTTTGTAATCAGGCAGAGTTGAACGCCGAGGAAGCCCAGCGTGTCCGTTATGAGCAGGCTGCGAATACCCTGAAGGACAAAGGCTACAAGTACGTGGAAGGAAAGAAATTGCTCCAAACCATCCATTTCCTTGCCAAGACGGAGGTAACGCAGACTACAGCAGAAAACATCTGCCGTGCATATGTGGATTGTCCTGATGACTACTATAAAGTGCTTGAGGAAATCAAGTCGGCCTTGGCCGTTCTCCTGGAGAACCAGATTGTATTGCTCACTGGCAATCAGTATCGAATCACCAACCAAACTGAGCAGCGCATCCTCGAAGACATGAACACCTACGATGTCGCCCCGTTCATCATCCGTGGAGAGATTACGCGTACGCTGAAGGGCATGCAGATGCTCCGTGCCATTCAGGGCATCACTGTGGAGTCTGTTCCCGTTGCCTTTCAGGTGTCAAGGGAAGACGGTGAAAATATCGTCGGCAATGCCAACGAGCTTCTGAAGGTATTGCTCCATGATATTTTCGTAGTTCATTCGTCAGGCGACCGGACACACTTCCTTGGGGAGGTAAAGACAACATCGCAGCAGCACAAGGAGTGTATTTATTTAGTTCCTGACCCCACCCAAGCCAATGACATCTCAGCCTTGGTTACTGAGATCAAGCGAATTGAGTATATTGCTCAGAAGACCTACAGCACTGATGAGGAGAAGAATATTGTACGCGGGTTTGAGGTAGGTCTTGATGACAAGAAAGACAGGCTTATGGAACTTCTGCAGCAAGCATACGGACAGTCAACAGCTGTTTATCAGTATAACACCTACGAGCTGTCTGAGCTAAACTTCGATAACACCATTAAGCAGTTGCAGAAGAAAATGTATGACAACATTTTCACCAAGCGATTGTCTGCCCGTCTTCTGGAGTCGGTAGCTCCAAAGGTGCTGACGGAGCAAAAAGGCCGCTTGCACAGTCTATTTGGCGCAGCTGATGACTTTAAGTTCTTCGATACTAGCGGTAATTTCATAGGGACGAACCTATCCGTCACTACGGAGATCCTTGCGAAGGCCGCCTCGTTCATTTCCGGTGCAGAACTAGAGAAGCAGCTGTCTGCACCTCCTACGGGTTACTCACTTGGTACTATTATGACCTCGGTGGCCGCACTTTTCCGTGGAAACAAGGTTATTGCCAAATATGGAGGCAGCGATTTCAATTCGCCTAATGCTGACGGGGCGAAAGACATCTTTGCCACAGCACGAAACTTTACCCGTGCCAGCTTCAAGGCCATCTCTCAAAGCCTAAGCTATAAGGAGAGGACTGAGATTATCGACATTCTCAAAGAGGACTGTGAGTATAAGAAGTGGACCGGCGAGAATCTGAGCTATCAGATGAATGACTTCGATGTTGTTGATGCCGTGCGTCTGCTGTCTAAGGAGATATTGTCAAGGGTGAACCGCGAGATCGCCCTTGATGAACGGCTGTCCCAGCTCTTCTCCGGATCCCTGCAGACGAAGGCAGTGTTCCAGCCTTTCACGCCGTCAGTAACAGAATCCAACTGTTTCTCCCAGGCCCGTGCTTTCCTCAACCAGCAGGATGAGTATATAGCAGCCGTAGAGCGAGTAGAGAAGGACTTCGACTTCATCAGAAACAACTTCAAGCGCATCGAGCGTATCAAGGAATATCTAAAGGATGTCAAGGAGGAATTAGAGAGTGCCAACTGTGACATGCAGCTTATCAATCCTATCACAGAACAGTTCCAGCAGTGCTACGAGACTGATGTGGTGAGCAATTACCAGAAAATTTTGGATCTGGAGCAGAAAGTCCGTGATATGTATTACAAGCTTTTCAAGGGTGTCTCTGATAAGGTGACAGAACGCTATACTGCCTTACGCGAGAAAGCCGAAGCAGTGAAGCAACAGCTTGATTCCTACCCGCATGACTGGAACGCCCGACTGTATCAGACCATCAGTCAGTTCGATAGTCAGTGCCGTCGCTACCAAGTCAGCCGTGTTGAAATCCCCCAATATGCTATCCGCTGTCGTGTTAGCGGACTACAACTGCGCGACTTGGTTTATGCCGAGAATATGGTTCCACAGAAGGAGCAAGAAACTCTTGTCTGGCAGTCGGAGATTGTCAAGACCGATCCCAAACCAACACCGAAGCCAGATCCGAAGCCGGGAGATCCTGATCCGAAGCCAGAACCCAAACCCAAGACCCGCAATATGCGCTCCTATTTGCCGTCAGGCAAATGCACCGTGTCGGAATACCGGCAATGGCTTACGGGCCAACTGTCAATGCTCCAAAGCTTTGACGCTACTGATGAACTTGATTTCAATAATTAAAAATATACTGGGATATGAACTTACTTGATCATGTACTTGGCATCCGTTTCCTTATCCACCGTTCTTTTAGCGGAAAGATGGAGCGATTGGGCATCGGATTATCACAATATGAAGAACGAAACGGGCTTTCTTCTGAGGACGAAATCCTCAGACAAAGAATCATTGATATTAACAATACCCATCTTCAGGAAAAGAAAGGCAATTTCGCCGAAGCTCGTGAATACACGCTGAGACAGTGTGTATTCACTCTATTCAACCGTCTTGCAGCTATCAAGCTGATGGAACAGAAGCAGCTTTTCCCTGAGGTTATCAAGCAACGTGCAGAGAACGGCGGGCTTTCAGCGGCACATCAGGCTTGGTTGGAGGAAAACCCTACAGGGCGGTCGATGGAACGCGACGGTCTTGTGACGTTCTTTACCTATAAGTTTAAGGAATTATCTGAAAACATCCCCGTGTACCGTGAGGACTACCCCTATTCCATGATGCCAACTGCAGACGAATTAAATGAAATCATCCATGCCTTCAATGCCATCGAGGAAGATATAGAAACCGCCACCTCATGGCAAGGCGATGATATCCTGGGCTGGCTTTATGAGAACTTTAATCAGGCAGAAAAGGTAGAGTTCAAGCAGAGTGGCGATAAAGTGGAGTATGATCGTGTGTCTTTGCAGAGTCAGGTATATACGCCATCATGGGTCGTGAAGTTTTTGGTTGACAACTCACTAGGCAAACTTTATCTGGAGATGTACCCAGAAAGCCGTATCGATGCACCAGACCCTGTGACGGGTGATCGAGGAATTATTGTTGCAAACCGCCCGACGAAACAGGTAAGACCACGTAAGAAGATGCATGAGATACGTGTCATAGACCCCGCCTGTGGTTCTGGTAATTTCCTGCTCTACGCCTTCCTATTACTATATAAAATGTATATAGACCAGATAGACAATTTCGGTGCAGACTACTCCAAACGTGAAGTACCGGCGCTTATAATAGAGAACAACCTTTTTGGTGTTGACCTTGATGAGCGGGCTGTGCAGATGGCACAAATCGGACTTCTCATTAAGGCTTGGGAGGTTGGTGGTCGTCGTGCCAGAAAGCCACACCATACAGGAGTGGTCTGCTCTGGTTTTTATCTGCCACCATACGAAGAGGTAGAAAAGGTCTTCGGCTATGATACCTCTTGGACGGTAAGGCTTAATGAAGCAGCACGTAAGATTTGGACGGACTTGTCACAGGCTTACAAGTTTGGCACACTGGTCCGAGTGGAGGAACAGTTTAACGAGTTGGCTCCCAATGACGATAATCATTCGTTGTTCAAGATCGAAGAGATGAAAGGACTTTTCGATGATCGTAACCAGATGAAGACTCAGCTTCATAACTTGGTCCAAAAATACGGAGAACAAAGTGCTAATCCATATACGATCCTGAAGATGAACGAGGCCATGACTTTCCTTGATATCATCAGTCATCAGTATGACACAGTTGTAGCTAACCCACCGTATACAGATAGCGGGGATTTCGGTACGGAATTAAAAGCATTTATCGAAGAGAATTATCGTCGCCCGCTGAAGTTCAACACCAATCTTTATTCCTGTTTTATTAAACGTTGCTGCGAATTGGCTGGAGATGACGGAAAGGTTGGTATGATCCATCCTCATACATTTATGTTTATCAAGACTTTTGAAGATGTACGTAAGTTCATTCTCAATAATACCCACATAAATGTTATGGTCGATTATGGACTGGATCGTGTTAATCTTTTTGGACCAGGCATTCTTCTTGATGCTACCTTCTACACCCTTGACATGAATGAGAAAGATAACACACCCGGTGTATATTTCAATATTACTGCAGGGCAACAAGAGAAATTTAAGAAAGATTCATTAAAACATGCTTTTGAGGACTTCTATAATGGTCATCCAAACGACCGTGTCTATATACTTCCTCAGTCCAAGTTGAAAGGCATTAAGTCTTATCCTTTTATTTATTGGATTTCAGATGAGTTTAGAGAAAAATTTGGAAAAGAAAGCCTTGGAGATTATCTTAAGGCAAAAAAAGGACTTGGAACAGAAAACATCCGATTTTTTCGTTTTTGGTGGGAAGTAAAAAAAGAAAATATATCAGAAGAATACACTTCTGACCATAAGAAATGGGTAACTTATTTGAAAGGAGGTCCTTATAATAAATGGTATGGCAACCTATGGCTCGTTCTTAATTGGGATAATGATGGCTATGAAATAAAGCATCATCCATCTTTGAATTTACGAAATCCTGACACATACCTTAAGAAAGGCATAGGCTGTTCACTTTTATCATCAAAAGGTTGTTCTTTTAGAATACAACCAGAAAACTGTATCTACGATTCAACTACAAGAAGTATATTTCTCGAATCTAAGCAGTATTCGGAAGAGTTGTTTCTTGCTATTTTAAATAGTAAAGTTGCAATTTACACTTTAGATTGTCTCAATTCAACAGTAGCTACTAATTCTGACGATGTACACAGAGTTCCTTTTGCTATATTTAAGCCAGATCAAATAAAGACTCTTGAATGGTTAGTTAAACAGAATATAGGGGTAAAAAAACATATCTGCAAATATAGTCTTATAGAAAGGCTCTATGAAAAATCTCCCATCAATAACCAACAAAACGTTGAGGGCTCTATATTATCCTATTTCAATATGGAGAACGCTCTTCTAACTCAAATTCTTCTCAATGAGTCCATTATTAACAAGATAGTCTTTGAGGTTTATGAATTAAGCGAGCGCGATAAGCAGATGGTTCTCGACAAAGAGGGAATACCTGTCGGCGATCTGCCAGTTAGTCACAAGGCTAAAGAAGCTTACCGGCAGTGGTTGATGTTAGAAAGTGATTTCAAACCATTAAACGATATTTTGGGGCATTTGGAGCATTTGGAAGAACGGGAGGATCTTCCACGAGTTACCGACTTTGAAGTCCTGTACCAGACTAATAAGGAATGGGAGGAGTTTTGCATCCAGCATAAAATGAATCCCATAGAGGTGTGGTGGCAGTTCAAGAATGCGAGTGTTCTTCCACCCCAACGCACACAGGTACTGGCATTTGAGCTGATAACAGATGTTATCCGCTCACTATTACTTAAGGATGATGATGGTGTAATACCCCTTGTAGGCAACGCGGGTGAACAGCAGCTGGCACCCCGTATCGAGGAGGAAATGATAGTACGTGGTTATTCTTCAGCGCAGATAGCCCAGGTGTTTACATTATTGGGGAGTGGCAATCTTGAACGTTATTTAAGCGAACGTTTTTTCCAGCAGCTAAGTGACCATCTGAATCTCTTCATGTATCTGCCCAAGACTCCGTTTATTTGGCATATCACCAGTGGACAGCACCATGCCATGGAGCTATTTGTCAGTATCTATACGTGGAATCGTGACACACTCATGCGAATAAAGAGTGTCTATGCAGCCAACCGTGAGGCCGCACTAAATGACCGCTTGCAAGTCTTGATTCAAGGTGATGCTACGCAGAAAGCAGAAGCCGCAGAGGTTCGCGCCCAATTAAAGGAACTATCTGAGTTCTGTGACAAGGTGGACACCCTTTTGGCGTCTGGATATAATCCGAAGCTTGACGATGGTGTGGGTAAAAACATTGCCCCGTTGCAGAAAGCTGGCATCATCAGCTACGAAGTGCTTAAAGACACGCAGCTAAAGAAATATTTAAATGCAGACTGGTAAACAAAATCTTATATGATCGAACAATGGTTTCAGAAAGAGGTGCGTCAGTTGTTGGATGACCGTCACAGGCTGGTGATCACCGACACTAAAGGCGAAGGAGTGTTTCTTCTTCCATTGTTGCCAAAGCGGGTGACACTGCTGATGGCAAATAACAAAAAAGAAGAACTGCAAGCCCGTCTTGATGCCGAACGAAATGATCGCGACAGGAACATCGTGTTTTACACCACGATAGCCAAAAGGAAACTAACACAGCTACAAGAGTATGCTACGACTTGTGGCTGCATTGTCCTTGACGATATGGAAGCCTATTTGAAAGGTCTTCTACACCGTGAGATGGGCATCAACAGTATGGTAGACGGCCAGCGGCTGATTCTTGCCGCCAAGATGGATAAGGGAAAGGATGAGAATTGGTGGCGGGGCGTTGCTCAGGGTATCATCAATCCGATGAGAGCTGACGAGATGATTCTTGAATTTCTTAAGGATCCCGAAACATATAAGCGAGAGTCAGATGAAGGTGTTTTTCAGCTGATGCAGGAAGAAGCCTGCCGACTGGTAGGGAAGCCCAACACGCCCCAAGATCCGGCTGTTTTTGCCAAGGAATTTGTGAACACACTTTTCAGTAAACTTTTGAACAATACTATTTCAGACGACTTGCTCAACCTGTATTATAGTATGGTAGACAGTACAGAAATGGACGAGACGGTTCGCGAATATGTGGATGCCTACGACATACCTGCATCGGCAGATCCTTTCTGTTGCCACGCTGATCACCCCTTTGCTGCCATTGATGCCATGATGTTTCACCGTTTGAGTAAAATGCTACAAGGTGGTCAGCCGTGCATTGCAGCCGAGAAATATATTGATCGACGCATTTCTTCGCCAAAAGCGAAGCGGTTCAAGGCACCGTGGTTGAAGGATGTAATGACACTGCTGCAATGCGATATAGGAAGTCCTCACTTGATTACAGGATTAGAGGACTTTGCTACTTACTACAAAGATACCTTTGCCCCCATTGATACGGCAATGAGAAGAATCTATGTAGCATGGCTCAGTGAAACAGACGTGCTGCGTCCCGTTCAAGAATATTATGAGCAATATAACCGGACTATGCTCAATGCCTGGTATCAGTTTGCAAGCCACTATACTCAAACGCAGCAAGGGTTGATATTCCAATGTTTCAACAACAGTCAGGGCCGCACGGCGATCATCGTATGTGATGGTCTCCGTCTGGAAATGGCAGAGGCCATCGTTAAGCGAAAATTCCCTTCCGGGATCAGTATCACAAGAAATACATCATGGAGTAAGCTGCCTTCGGTTACGCCTAACGGTATGAGTGCCTTATACGGACTGGATTCCGTAAAAGAAGACAGCACATCAAAACGCCAGCAGGCATTATTACAGGTAGTACCTGAGGTTGAGTTTCTGCCCCTTCTGCAGTTGAACCAACACGTAACAGCGGAAAAGCTAGTGCTTCTCTATGGCAATATTGATAAGATTGGCGAGAAGATGCAGTTGTCCGGGCTGGCCGAGATCAGTGGTTATGAACAGCAGCTATATGAAAAGATTTTGGAACTCCTTAAAATGGGTTACCTAAATATTTGGCTTACCACCGATCACGGCTATGTGATAACAGGTATTCTTGATGAAGCGGACAAGCAGCCCGTGCCTCCTGGCGGTACAGCAGAGGAGAGGTTTGTAACGGCTGTTGACCCTATTAGCGACACATCGCTGTTAGAGCGTAACGATGACTGGCTGACAGGTGCATATCAGTATTATGCGCAGACAGACAAGCCTTTCAGGACGAGGGGAGAATACGGTTATTCACACGGGGGTATGACACCGCAGGAATGTTTGATACCTCGATATCATATCTTCCAAAAGGGCAACCAAGTTGGAATGAAGGTGGCAATAACCAATAAGGCAAACCTGAAATCTGTGACTGGTCAGTTCTTTAATGTCGCCCTGAAAGGCATCGGTGACGGAAATGACGTTTTTGAGTCAGAAAGGAAGGTTTTGCTTCTGTTCTATAATAAGGATGGACATGAGATCAGCCGTTCCAATATTATCAAGATAAAGGCTGGCGGCGAGACCGTTCAGGAATACAGCTTAAATCAGGAACGGATGAAACTGGTCGTTGTCGATGCAGTCACCACCGAACAACTCGACGCTTGCGATATTGAGAAATCAAGCAGCCGTGATATGGGAGGATTATTTTAACTTTTAAATCAGATATATGATGATAGAACTCGATAGGAAATTACTGGAAACCTTTCAGGGGTATGTAGTCAGGAAAGATATTGTCCGCTCAGTAAAAGGCCAAGATAACGTGCCAGTCTTTGTTCTCGAATATCTTTTAGCCAACTCATGCAGCACTGATGATGAGGAAAAAATTAAGGAAGGAGTTGAGAATGTACACCGTGTTCTCAGAGAGCACTATGTCAACCCTGACGAAGCTGACTTAATCAAAGCTAAAATCAGGGAAAGAGGCACTTACAAAGTAATAGATAAGATTAGTGTCCGCTTAGATCCATCCAAGGATAAATACTGGGCACACCTCTCCAATTTGAACATCAATGATGCCAATATTGCAGATAACCTTATAACAGCCCACGAAAAGTTGTTGACAGGTGGCATATGGGCTATTATCGACATAGACTATGATTCTTTACAGACTATCGGAAGCAAAATATACCCGTTTGTAGTATCGAAGATTCGTCCTATTCAACTGTCATCGTTTGATGAAGGCCGAATCAAGGATGCACGCGCATCTTTCAACAAGGAAGAATGGCTGAATGTACTATTACGCAGTGGTGGCTATGAACCAGAATCAGAAGGCATGACACCAAGAATGAGGATGTTGTTGCTCTCGCGATTTATCCCACTAGTAGAATCGAACTTCAATCTTGCAGAGCTGGGACCGCGTTCTTCAGGTAAGTCTTTCGTGTTTAAGGAACTGTCACCATATTCCATGTTGGTCAGTGGCGGACAAGGAACAGCGGCAACACTATTTGTTAATAACGCGTCTGGGCATATCGGTGCTGTCGGTCTTTGGGATGCTCTTTGTTTTGACGAATCGACTGATGAGCTATTCAAAGATAAAGAGGTGGTTCCTCTAATGAAGGACTATATGGAGAGCGGCAGTTTCTCTCGAGCCGGAAAGACAGGTGAAAAATCTGCCAGCGCCTCTATCATTCTGAACGGAAATATCAATCAGCCCGTTGAAACGGTTTTGCAGACAAGTCACCTTTTCAGTCCATTCAATGACAAAGTAGCAAATGACACGGCTTTCCTTGACCGTTTAAGTTTCTTCCTTCCAGGTTGGGAGATTATCAAGTTTTCACCACATCATTTCACAAATCATTTTGGTTTCTCAACGGATTTCTTTAGTGAGTGGATGCATAATTTGCGAAAGGATAGTTATGTGAATGCTATTGATGAGTTCTTTACGCTTGGCTCACAGTTGAAGCAGCGCGACACAAAGCCGGTTCGTAAAACTGTATCTGGATTGATTAAACTCATGCATCCAGATGGAAATTATAGCAAAGAGGATGTACGCGAATATCTGGAATGGGCAATTGAAATGCGCCGTCGTGTAAAGGAACAACTGAAACGCATTGGTGGCATGGAGTTCTGGGACACGAACTTCTCATATATCGACAAAGAAACACAAGAAGAGACCTTTGTTTCACTTCCAGAGGAACGTGGGAGCAACTTGATTGAGGATGCTCCGCTTGCACCTGGCATCTGCTATACAGCTACAAGTGATGGAGATCATGTTTCATTAGTTAAAATTGAAATTGTTACTGTGCCTGGCAACGGAAAAGTAACTATTACAGGCTCTGCATCCACTGGTGCCAAAGAAGATGTCCGCAATACATTTAATTACATACGTGCGAATGAACGTGCTATTTTGTCTCTACAGCACTCTTTAGCCAAATTGGATGCGACTATACAGATAACAGTTCTTCTAGGTTCAACAGTGCACAAGGGAATCGGTGGGGCAATATTCACAGCTTTGGTGTCTTCTGTAGTTGGACGTACATTGAAACCAGCTTTGGCGGTCATAGGTAATATCAGTATTGGTGGAGCTATTGAACGGGCCACCAACTTTAGTGATCGTGTTTCCTTGTTATCAGAAAACGGAGCTAAAAATGTAGCTGTTCCTATGGACAACCTTCAGGAAATGGCAAATCTCCCATCAGCCATCCTTGGTAAGACGGATGTCCCCTTCTATTCAAACACTCAGATGCTTATCCAGAAGATATTGCCATAGAACTATTGATAGTAGTATGTTCCCAACTGATTTCATCATAGACTTGAAACTTCAATTGAATCACAAATACGGTCAATTTGAGTCATTACAAGCTAAACTATCTTGTAAGGAGAAAGAATACAAGTTGATTTTTCATCCTAATGACAGTTTAGAAGATGCTCTGAGTATGATCGCAAATGATTTTATTTGGGGAAAACTAAATTCTATCTTTGTATTGTCAGAATGCAGGATTAATAATGAAGAAATAATTGTCATATCCGACAAAATCCGTATCAATGGCTTGCATGTAAATTTTGATATGTCTACAAAAGTTAAGACTTGGGAGATCAGTCTTAATAGTGTCACTATAAAAAGGAAAATGTTTATAGAGGGACTTGTAGAGGCATGTGCAAGAAAATACTATTTATTAAACTATGGCTTAGGCATTATCGCCGAATTGCCTATGAAAGACTGGTCCGATGAGTCCATAGAAAAAGACATTCGCTCAAATCGCGTTCTGAAATATAAAGGTATAGAAATTGTTGTTGGATATGATAGTGATGTAAAATGCCCTTATTTGATTATTAATCAGTATTCACCAGAAATTCTAAATGAGGTACTAGCATTATTATCCTTCTACTATTTTAAACCGATTAAGGAATGGATATGTATAAAGCAAGAGTCTGATTGGGTAGAATATGAATTCACTTCTCCTTTTGTCGCACACGAGAAAGATGCAGATAAAATTTCCCAGTGGGACTTTTATTCAATAAATGGAGAAAAAAAGATAAATATAGACCTTGAATTGATATTTGACTCTGCTTCTAAAGTCATTAGTAAGGAGTCTCAATTATTCCATGATGTTATGTTTAGAGCGTTGCAAACTCACGTAGATATACTTAATGATTCTGAACAATCTCAATTTATCTTTTATACAAGTATTCTTCTGACTATTGCAGAAAAGATTCATAAGATCAATAAGCCTGCAACTCAAAGTGTAAAAAAGTTGTTTAAACTTGCTGGAATCAGATTTGATAAAATTGACGATGAACAAGATAGACTTCAATGTCATCATTTTCAAAGAACGAAAGTTATAGAAGAAAGAAAAGGATGCCTTTATTTCTTCCACAAAAAGAAACAGAACAACAATATTAATACGTTTATTGATTTAAGAAACGAATTTATTCATGGATTGCCGACTCCTGAAATGCTGACATATATTCATGATTCATTATTGCTCCCAAAGTTAAAACACTGCGTATTTCTAATCATTCTCTATGAGTTGGGGATTATGGCACGATATACATATCATGTAAATATCTTAAACGTCCAAAAATAGAACTAGTAAGATTATGATAGTTGATTCTATGTCCGAACAAGATATCTATATAACCTTGAAAAAGGAATATGATATTAGTATCGCACCTTATATTAAAAGACGCGAATATAAATATGCTAGGGAAATTTTTGCCCAATGTCCTAAAGGCGACAAATATATAAAGTTACCCTGGGAGGAAGTACATTCTAAAAATCTAATAAAATATAGAATAAGACCTGAGGGGAGTAGAAAAGAATTTGCGCCAAAAATTGTGGCAGAATTTTGTTGGAAAGGAAAAGATTGTTTTGCTTTTTATGGTGACAAGAAAGCGCTCAATATTTTTCAAGATCACTGTCTAGACAGGTATGCAGAAAGAGTCCTGATGAAAGAAATAAAAACTCGTGACGTGTTTTATAAATATGTCATGCCCAAATTAGGCTATGCATATAGGACAATCTTACCATCGCCAACGCATCAATATTCAAAATACATTGCTATAGGGGATGCATTATTCTTAGGGGACTTCAATCCTGACTATCCAGATAATGATGATTGGTTTAATACTTGCATATCATTAAATGAAACGGGGCCAAGCCAAACAAAAATATTTCAAACTTTGAAGAATGTCCAAGAAGACATAAATGTCATTGGCTTTAATCCATTTGATCCTAGTGAAGTAAAAGGAGACTGTGATATTCAAGGAATGTTTGATAGAATTCCAAAAACGACTGAAGCAGTTCAATCTTTAGTTCGACTTACTAAAAATGTGTATTTAATAGACAAACTATGCTTAATGTGTGATTTTCCTTTTGTCTCAGTATTTCAAGCTAGTTTTAACTATAGAAAGATCTTGTCCAAGTCTTTAATGGAAATATTCAACATTGATTACACAAAATTAACTCCGTATGGTAAAGAAGGAATCGCAATCAAAGGCGAATTAGATTTCAAAGGAAATAAATAAACTGAGTAAAGAATCAGAATTAGTGAAATAATACGCTATGGTCATAACCAGTTATTCAGATATTTATAAGATGGATTCATCACTTCGTCCATATCAGCAAAAGGCGAAGAAAGAAATCTTTGAATCTTGGGATGAGGTTGACAATGTTTTGTTTCAGATGCCTACCGGTACTGGTAAAACGCGTTTGTTCACATCGCTAATAAGCGATATAAATAATTATAGTATACAACGTAGGGAAGCTGTAAAAATTCTGATCGTTGCCCATAGAACCGAGCTTATAGATCAGATAGACAAGCACCTGGATAAATATAAGGTGCCACACAATATAATAGCAGGAGGTAGGGAAAAGAACTATAAATTTCCTGTTACGATTGCTTCCATACAAACGATTACTAATGCCCATAACATCAAAGACGCAAAGAAGCTGAATGTTCAGTTCATTATCATAGACGAGGCTCACCATGCTTTGGCTGCTTCGTACAAGAAGCTCTGGGATATATATCCTAATGCTAAGAGATTGGGAGTTACAGCTACGCCTTGGCGAATGAATCATCAGAGTTTTCTGGAGCTCTTTAATAAACTGGTAATGTCGATGCCTATCAAAGACTTCATCAAGCAAGGGTATTTGTCACCATATAAATACTTCTCTCTTCGAGACGATAGCGAAATTCGAAAAACTATCGACGGTATTGAGTTGGATAGCTTTGGAGAATATAAAGAGTCTTCGATGGAGGAAAAGATGGATATTGGTTCGATAAGAGCCCAACTCCTAAATTCATATTTATCTCTGGCTGAAGGCAAGAAAGGTATTATCTATGCCATCAACATTGTTCATGCCAAGCACATCTGTGAGGAATATGAAAAGGCTGGATATAAGGTGGTAAGTATCGATAGTAAAACTCCATCTGCCGAGAGAGATAAGTTAGTGAAGGATTTTAGGAAAGGACTAATTGACATCATAGTTAATGTTGACATTTTCTCTGAAGGTTTCGATTGTCCTGATATAGAATTCATACAATTGGCTCGTCCTACTCGCTCACTTGTAAAATACCTGCAGCAAGTAGGTAGAGGCCTAAGACCTACAGAGAACAAGCAGAATTGTGTAATTCTGGATAATGTAGGTATGTATTCCAGATTCGGCCTTCCTGATGCACGCAGACATTGGAATTATCATTTCAAAGGCAAGGAAATTGATGAAGAACCAGCTAAAGCTATATCAAACAGGAATGGTAAATCTCGATATGTAGATTTATCAGAGGGAACTGAAGATATGGAGTTGATCCAGGATGTAAATGAAATTGTCGAGAATAATCCCTCTGCAATCAGCGATTTCTTCCCTATATTTGGTGTTACCCTTGGAAAAACCACTTGGAAGCAAGTAGAAGATATGGGGTATGAAATCAAAGTATGGGAAGGAGGTCCTGGCAGATACACGGATATTGGAGATTTCACTTTTTGGGACCATGATGGAGTGGGTATTTTTTCTGGACTCTATAGATATAATGATGGAGGCGATTTTCCATCTTTATGGAAATCAAAAGGTTTTTCATGGGGACAATCATATGATGAATTATTGAAAGTCTTCCAAAATATGGGATATAAAATCACAGTTTGGGACGATCCAACAGGAGATCCATTAGACATAGGATTTAAGGCCCTTTCACCAGATGGTTCTTTATTTTTTAAATTGTGTTTTATTAATAAACATAATAGTAATCATTCTTCTTTATCCCTGAATGGGCTTGATGAGGTATCTGTAGATTACGAGGAAATAATAATAAAGAAAGAACAGGATGAAGAAGCTAAAGAAGAGTTATCCGTAGAGGACGTAAATGATGACAATCAGGGTAATACTACTTGTGAAAGCTTCTTTTCTGCTGTTAACGATTTTTTCCCTATATTTGGTGTTATCCTTGGAAAGACCACCTGGGAGCAGGCAAAAGAATTGGGGGGCAAAGAAGACATTGATGAAGATACTGGAGAAATATATTTCGATATAGAAAACGTCCATTTTATAGATTTCTATAATAATATTAAAACACTAACTGATATCTATTGGGAGGAAGGCTATCGAGATTTTCCAGATTCATGGAATTCCAAAGGCTTCTATTGGGAAAATTCATATGATGCATGGTTAGAAGTCTTCAAGCGCTTGGGGTATAAAATTGAAATAGAAAACGAGCCAGAACAAAAGATGCATGATGGCCGCCTCACTCTAAGTGGTAGTTTTGAGGCTCTGTCGCCAGACGGCACTCTTTCTTTTAACATGGATTTTAGGTTCGGTAAAAAAGGGCATTTCACTTCATCACCTAGTACATTACATTCGATATCTGTGCATTACCATGAATCACCAATAGAAAATAAAGATGATGATTATGAGGATGAAGAGTATGTAGATATAGAAGAAATCAATCCATTAATGGGTGGAGATGTTGAAAAGCTAAAGCATGCGTTTAACAAGAAATCTACCAGTTATAAATATTTCTGGTTTATGGCTCTTTTGGAGATATACAAAGAGACACAAGTTGAAAAGATAACATTTCGGCAAATCTTAATTATGATGGTTGCAAAAGCATGGAAATATGTATTCCTGCTAAACGGTCAATTCTCACAATCAGATCAATTACCCAAGTACTTAGTCAGTCTTAAATCAATTACAAATCTGCATAGTAATTCTTTGGAGTCGGAGGTCAAAGACGAACTGAATAAAGAATATGATACTCTGAATATAAATACCATATTAAGTCCGCTATTGAAAAATGTTCCATATCGATTCCTTTCCCCATGGATTCCATTTACGGATAATGTTGATGTAATGAAAAAAACATGGAGCAAGGATTCGAGAAGCCCATATGAATTACATAATGACCATGTTGTTATTTCTGACTTATGGAGAGGATTCTTAATTGAATATTATAACAGTATTCAGTTATTATCAGAATATGGACTAGAATCCTATCTGGCAATAGATCAGGAATATAAAGAGGCTCGTGATTTTTATAACACAAGGTTTACTTCACTGAACCAACTTTTAAAAGGCATAAAAAGAAGGAAAGGACAGGAAGTCGTAAAGCAATTCTTAGAGAAATACAATTTCCCTCTTTCTGGAGATATCACACCTGCAGAACTGATGATGGTAATGCCAAAGTCGAGTTGTGTGATTGATCGTGACGGACGTAAGCGAGTCAATGTTCCAGGAGAAATGTGGTCACTAAAATTACTGGATAAATTGTTATCAGAAGAAAACCTAGTTGATCGATATAATAATATTCATATTTTAGAAGAATATGGAATAAAGTCTTATCTAAAAACACAAAAGGATATTAAAGATCAGAATATTATTGATACTAATTTTTTGTCGTTATCTAAGCTATTACAGGCAATTAATAAGAACAAAGATGAGAAAGTCGTAAAGCAATTCTTAGAGAAATATAATTTATCTTCTAAAGGAGAGATCAAACCTTCTGAGCTGATGAATATAATACCAGATTCAATTTGCACAATTGATCGTGACGGACGTAAGCGCATCAATTTACCTGGTGATATGTGGTCGCTGAAAATACTAGATAAACTATTATCTGGTAAAATATGAAGTTGAATAGTAATATATCTATGGAAAAGAAGTATATCAATACTACCGAAGTGGTAATACTAACAGGGCACCCATATGATGAGATTTTGAATCTCGCAAAAACAGGTGTGCTACCATGCCATAGAACGCGTAGGGGGCATTATCGATTGAATGTTGCATCTATAGAGAAATATTTCGGTATTCAGATTAACAAGCCTAAGGAAAAAATAAACGGCAAAAAAACTGGTACTATGACAATTACAGAGTTCAGAAGAAAATGTCGCGAACAGCAGGGAATGTTTCGAGAGAAGATGGGGGAACCAATGGGTGTTGGCCCTTGGCGTAATTCCTCTACTAAACAGATAAGTATGTTGGTTAATGGAGAAGGGACTGGCAAGAACTTTGTGGACAAGTTTACCTTTAATTACGCAAAGAACAGAGTGAATAACCTGCAACCACATGAAACAATAGATGAATATCGTCTGTTTAATAATATGCTGTCAAGTCAGCCCATGGCCTTTAATCTGTTCTGTCCTTTCATTCGGATGATAGAGGAGGGGATGATTGATGTTGTGACTAGTGTTTTTAAAGCAATATTCCCAGATAAACAAATATGTGAGGTAACGGAGGTTGGACTGGAGTATCTGCATACAGATATAAAGAATTATCTAAATGATTGTACTGCTATGGATGCTATTGTGCGTTATAAAGATACGGAAGGTAAACCTGCATTTATCGCTATCGAGACGAAGTATACTGATGTGCTTGGTGAGAATACAAGTAATAAAGAAAGGGCACAAGATAGGTATC
>JAEEGG010008067.1_pt1 | contig 24024 bp, 21 predicted proteins | sample 9134161 | NCBI WGS metagenome assembly JAEEGG01 (sample SAMN16246543, study PRJNA631951) | gut metagenome | biome: gut microbiome; feature: rumen; material: CR-attached | host: Bos | place: Iran: Karaj | collected 2018-10
GGAAACTCGTTTCCCAAGCGGCCCAGTTGATTTTTACGTTCGGGTGCTTGTAGAATTTTTCACGAACAAAGCGTATGTGACCGAGTGCAGTTTCTTTGTCCATAAACGGCACCCATTGCAAACCCGTAAACGACTTTGGAATGAGAATGCCGATGCTCACTGCAATTTGGATGCCGCGGTTGTACTTGCGCCCGATTTTCACGAGATTGAAGATGAGGTCGCAGAACGCCTGCATGTCGTCTAGATTCTCGGTCGGGAACCCAATCATCGTGTAAAGTTTAATTTTGTTGAATCCGCTAGAGAACGCGTGTTCCGCAGCATCGTACATGTCCTGGTCGCTGATGGTCTTGTTGATCATCTTGCGGATGCGTTCGGAACCCGTTTCGGGCGCAAACGTGGCACTGCGGCCGCCTTTGAGGGCTGCCACCTTTTCGGCAAGACTTTGTCCGAAACTGTTCACGCGAATACTTGGCAGACTTACATCTACATTGTCATAGAACGGGTCGTCGATGATGGAGTCCGTCAATGCTTCAACTGGCTTGTAGTCTGCGGTAGAAAGCGACAAAAGTCCGAGTTCGCGTTCGCCTGTAGCCTGGATGCCTGCTTTCGCAATGTCCAATACATCATCCGGGTTGAGTTCGCGGCACGGCCTATACCAAATGCCCGCCTGGCAGAAACGGCAACCTTGAGCGCAGCCGCGCATCACTTCGACGCTAAAGCGGTTGTGGACAAGCTGCATGTTTGCAATCAAGTTCTTGATGGGGTAGTCTTTCGGATCCAGCACCGGAATGAACTGGCGACGTACCCCGTTCGTATGCTCGTAGGAACCTTTTGCCGGTTCTTTCGGGACAATCACGCCAAATTCGTTCTTGACAACTTCGCGCAAAGTCGGTACATAGACACCGTCAATCTTGGATAAATTCTCTAGAATCTGTGCACGCTTGAGCCCCGCCTTGCGACCTTCGCCCACACAACGTACAAATTCTACAATCAGCTTTTCGCCATCGCCAATCATGAACGCATCAAAGAAGTCGGCAACCGGTTCTGGATTACCCATTGCAGGCCCACCCGAAACGACAATCGGGTCGCTCTCGGCGCGGTCTTTCTGCCATGCCGGAATCCCTGCCAGTTCAAGCACGTATGGCACGTTCGTAAAATTCAGTTCCGTCTGGAGCGTTAACCCCACGACTTCGTAATCCTTGACCGCCGTGTAGCTTGCGTGCGTGTAAAGCGGAATATCGTACTTCTTCATCTCTGCGGCCATGTCGTCCCACGGCGCAAAAGCCACTTCGCAAAGCAAGTCCGGTTCGCGGTTCAGCACATGGTACAGAATGCGCAGTCCGTTGTTGCTCATGCCGATTTCGTAAGTGTCCGGGAACACGAACGCCATACGGGCGAGCATTTTGCTGTGGTCCTTGATGACACTATTCGCCTCACCGCCCATGTAACGGGCGGGGCTTTCTACTGCAGGGAGTGCAAGTGCGATTTTTTCGAGGATTGTCATATGGATAAATATAGAATAGAACGGGAAGGGTGAAAACTGGCTCTATTGACTTGTATTTGGGATTAATGTATATTGGATAGAGAGGTATTGGTATGGCCTTAGATATGACATTGACTGAAATAAACCCAGCTCAGATGTTGGTGTTGAAGTCCTTCGCAAATGTATCTAGCGAAGAAGAATTAAGCGCTTTGATGAAAACGCTTAAGAAATTCTATGCCCAAAGATTAGAAAAAGAGCTTGACCGTTTATGGACTGATGGAACGTTAGACCAAATGAGGTTGGACGAATTGCAGTCTGAACATCTGCGGACTCCATATCGTGGATAAGAAGCGAAAAATAGTGTTAGATACGAATGCCCTTTTGCAAATGTTGGGGCGTCATAGCAAGTACCATTTCCTTTATGAATAATTTTTGAATGAAGAATATTGGCTATGTGTATCTAATGAAATTGTGCATGAATATGAAGAAATTTTGGAGATTCATGCATCGCCAGTGGTCGCGAATTTATTCATGAAAGTTTTGGAGTTTTCTGAGAATGTAATTCGTAAAGATCCGTTCTTTAAATTAAACTTGATTAAGAAGGATCCTGACGATAATAAGTTTGTTGATTGTGCGTTCGCGAGCCAGGCTGATTACATCGTGACAAATGATGCTCATTTTTTGGAGCTTAAACAGGTCAAATTTCCGACTATACAGGTGAAGTCTTTAGACGATTTTGCTTCAGATGTGGAATAATTTCTGAAAGAATTCCTTTTGAGGTAATCCATACTTTTTAAAGGGGCTGTTTAAAAAATCTTTACAGCCATTCCCCATATTATTTTAATATTATTTATTGTATGAATATCGTAAAATATATCTTTTGGTTGGTCGCCTTTTTGATGGGCGTTATTGCAGCGTATGTCGTCCCCGAAGAAACAATGTCCACCGGGGCAAAATTCATCTTTATCGGTGCCTGGGGTGCGGTGCTTGGCTTTGTGTTCTACACCGTCTGCAGCAGAGAGATAGAAGCCATCGAAAACGACTTTAACGAGGCGCTGAACAGGCCTCAGCCGAAAGTCCCGCAGTTCGTGTCGGTTCGCCCGCAAGAAGAAAAGAAACCCGAACTCCCGCCGGGAGCCATTCCCGCCGCCGAAGCCCTCAAACAGGCCGTGCCCGTCTCCGTCAGAAAACTCGACGCCGCAGCCCTCAAGGTCGGATTCCCGCTTGAATCCTGGAACGCCTTCAAACTCTCCGTTATTCGCAACCGTCCGTTCACCGAAGTCATCGATGCCATGCAGAAACTTTTGCCGGAACTCTTCCCCGAGGCCTCCGGCGTACTTTATATGTACGGCGGTGTCCAGACTGAACTTTCGCAAATCTTCCGCTTTGGCCCGAACATCGTGAGCGACGAAACTGTGATGCCCGCCGAATGCGCAAGCTTCAACACCGGCGACATCGTCGTGACCGACTACAGCTCGCCCGAAGTCTCCAGCGGTTGCACACACCTGCACCACCGCCCGAAGGGCATCGCCATCTGTGCCCCCGTCGAAGGCCTTGAAGAACACTTCGGTATTCTCACCGTCCAAGTCGATAAACTCCCTGAATCCGAGACAAAGGAATACTGGCAAGCCAAGGTCAGCATCGTCTCTGCCGCATTTGGCTTGTACGTTGCCAATCAAGACCTGAGCATGCGTTTTGAACAACATAGCATCCGCGACGTGCTGACCGGACTCTTCAACAGACGTTATATGGAAGAATCGCTCAACCGCGAAATTACCGCGGCTCAGCGCCACAAGTCGCCCATCGGCATCGTGATGCTTTACCCCGACGCAATCCCTGCCGTGCAGAACGCACAGGGCCGCCACGCCGTAGAACAACTCTTTTGGGAGTTAGGACAACGTCTGCCCAGCTACATTCGTGGCGAAGACATCCCGTGCCGCTATTCCGACGACGTGTTCTGCGTGATTATGCCTGGCGCCGACCTCCAGATTACAAGGAACCGCGCCGAACGCATCCGAAACGAAATCTCGCAACTCCAAATCGCTTACGGCGAAGGAATCCTCGCGACCACGCTCAGCATGGGCGTTGCCGTGATGCCCACCCACGCCAAGGACGCCGGCTCCCTCATCTATACAGCGGAAGCCTCGCTCCAAATGGCCATGCAAGCCGGCGGAAACCGCGTCGTGCTCGCCGATGCTGTAATAAGGTAGTTTTTGATTAGTTTTTCCGAAGCGCGATTCACCAGAAGTCTGCGGTCCTCGGCAGTCTGTAATTTGACACGTAAGTATTCGCCAACTTGATGTAATTGCGCCTTTCGTCTTAAATGCCTATTTGATGGCGAGCATCGCTGAAATGACGTCGTCTGGGATGTTCTGCGAACGGAGGTATTCGGCCCTCTGGCTGTCACGAGCGGCGTTCGCGGCCTCGTTTTTGGCATCACTAGCGGCTTTGCCTTTGAGGTAGTATTCGGCTTCAATCGCCTCACGTACATGGATGTCGTCTGACATTTGAGCCTCCATAGTTTTTAAAAAGTCCTGCTTCACGCGACTCACGCGCAAGCGTTCAATCGCATCCGAAAATATCGGGTCGTCTGATTTCGGGACTTTGAGCGGCCCTTGCGAAATGAGTCTGAGCCAAAAGTCCTCGCGGGAAACAACTCCCTTGCGCAACTCGATAAATTTCGGTAGGTCAACTACAATATACCTATTTTTCGAGAAACGTGGTTGAGCCTTTTTGTCGCTATCGCTATTCATAACGTCGTTTTCGCTGTAAAACGACCAGTAATCCTTGAAAATGCTTTCTGACTTGAGAATCGGAAAGTTGCAAAACCAAATGGAAACAGTTTCTGGAATCTCGTAATAACGGTACTTGCGTTCCTCTTCGCTGAGCGACTTGAATGCCTCCGAGCGGTTGTACTCGTACTTGCCGCGGAGTGTCAGAAAGGCGTTGTACAACTGCATCCTGTCAAGAATAAAGGAGTGCGTGCAATTCTGCATCTCGACGTTAATGAACTGGTTGTCTTTGGTCGAGACCCAGACATCGAGGCGGGATGGGTTCTTTTCGGGCATGAATATGTCGATGGGTTTCTCAAATTCGTATTTGAGGTCGATGATTTCATGGTAATCGTCGAGATCAAGAACGCTGTTGAGTACGTCGCGAATCGTATCCTTGTCGTCCATTAGGATGCGGAATGTGTCGGCGTATTTGGGATGCAGGAATTGTTCCCCGTCGGCGTTTGTGACGATGTAGAAATCTTTTTTGGATTGCGTGTTATTTTCGGTCATTTGTTTTTCCTTTAGGTGTATTTTGATTTGTCCCTATATTCTTAACACGCTTTTTTGACCCGTTTGTCCTGAATTTTTCGTGTAATTTTTTGTTGCCTGGGATGAATTAGACTCTTGTTTTACTGCAAAAAACGTATTGATGTTGCCGATACCGTGAATTGTAAAATTTTATAAACTAAAATAGCCGAGACTGACGTGATTATCGTCACGAAATTGACCTTGTATATTCCAATTTGGAATATAAAAAACAGATGAAAATCTCTTTTCCGTAAAAAAATATCTATACTTAGTTCATCGAAATTTGGTAGAAAAAGCCGTTTTTTTGACGAAAAAGTGCGTTATGTCACGAAAAACACCTAGTCATGACACAAACGTGACAAAAGTTTGACAAAACTATTGCTTTTCGAAAAAAAAGAGGTTATATTACTGAATGTAAACGAGCAATAACGCTCACACAAGAATGTGTAACTAAAACCAAGGAGATACACTATGAAGAAGCAAGGTTTTACCCTTATTGAATTGATGGTCGTGATCGTGATCATGGGCATCCTGGCCGCCGTCGCAGTTCCGAAACTCTTCGGCATGATTGCTAAGTCCAAGGCCTCCGAAGTCGGCCCGGCAGCTGGAACCTACATCAAGTTGCAGGATGCTTATGCGTCTGAATCAAACAAGGCTGGTACTTGGAAGAACATCGGCTACGTCGCTCCGGGTGCAACCGCCGCGGGCTCCTCGGGTAATACGACCAACTTCTCATATTCCGGTTCAATTGCTGCGGATGTCCCCATTACCTCCTCCATGGCAGATCAGGCTAGTGCCTGGCTTGCTGTTAACTCAGTTGCTTTGAATGACTGCCGTATTGGCGCAGGAAACTGGGCTATCAAAGTGAAGAAAGCCGAAAATGGAAACAGCTTGCTTTACGAAGCCACCACCGCTTGTGAAGAACTTACTCCGTCTTTCACCAAGATTGGCAAGTAATGGCGTAAACATATAACGCAAGAATTCAGAGAGCATCCTAACTGGGAATGCTCTCTTTTTTTTAAGAATTAGACCTAATTCGAGAAAGGCGAGGCAGTTTTGCTCAGCTTTTCTTGGATAAATGTGTTTTTATTTTCCAATCGTGCTATACAACGATTATCTGTTGAGGAATTTGTGCGGCAAATCATATCTATGAAGGTTTTCATTCCCCTTGCTGTCCTATTCTTCCTATGTGTGAACCACTTCGACGGATTTGAGCAAGACTGTATCCTCTATACATTGCAAGCAATCAACAGGATTTTTCCAGGGCGATTCATTGACGATCCCGCCTTTATGTTCGGGAATCAAGATGCATTCAGCATTTTTTCTCCGCTTTATGCCGTTTTTATAAAGCTATTGCCTATCGATACAGCCGCATTCTTTTTTACTATGCTGACCCACTGTGGGGTGGCCATTTCGTTTGCTTGGCTTTCCCATAAATGGACAAAGAAGTTCCATCAACAACAATTAACCCTACCCATCACTCTTTTCTTCTTCTCGATGTATGCCTATGGTGAATTCCGTAACGACATGTGGGACACAATCAAAACAATTGAAGCATTCCCTGTGGCCCGAACTCTTTCGGTTTGTTTCGGTTTCTGGGGACTTGCGCACTTATTCGACAAGAACAAGTGGATAACACCGGCAATACTTCTCATAGGATCTCTGGTACACCCGCTGACTGCCGGCTGGGGGCTTCCGCTATGGATATTCTTCCGTTTTCCAAAGACTAAGTTGCCTATCACTATTGCGGCAGTACTTTTGCCTGCGACAATACTCATCAACAAAGCTCCTTGGGCTGCATACCCTGAAGACTGGGTTCATATCGGTTGGGACATCGAAGGAATCATCCCGCTGGTACAAAATCTCTTGCTGAATCTTCTCTTCTTGATTTCTGCTTCAACTAAATTCATCCAAGAAAAAAAACTAAAAAAGTTTGCACAAGCACAGGTATTTACCGCAGGAATTGCCATCTACTGGTTTATCGTATCGGTGTTTACCCATCACATATTCTTGTTCCAAGTCCAAACTTTCCGCATTCTTTGGCTTTGCCAAGTTTCCGCCATATTTATCCAGTTCTTTATTGGGGCCCACCTGTACGTATCCAAATTGCGCAAAGGTAAAACTCTTGACATTTGGGACAAAATCTTCTTCGCAATCACATTCGTATATTGGATAGATTCCCCATTCTTTCTTGTCGGAGCGGTTGTTGCAGCAATTCTGTTCGTAACCCGAAAGAAAACGTATTTCGGAATAATCCGAGCAATAATGGCCTGCACATGGATTGCCACAACCGCTTTTTCAGTGTATTGGATTATTTTCCTGCATCAGCAACCTTTGCCGGAACTCTACAAAAGTTACCAAACAATTATACAAGAGCTTTTCGCAATGACCGCAGCCCTTGCGCTAGCCGTCCATACAGTTTATCCAAAATGGAGAAAAGTCGTTATCGGCATTACGCTTCTTTGCGCAATCGAAATACTCTGGGGTAATCAGATTTTTCCAAAACAGAATTTTTCACTTGCGTTCATTTTAGCCGTTGTCTGCTGGGGAATGATTGTGCCTGTTCTGAAAAAAAATAATTCTGTCGGCAAAATAGTTTCTTTGGGAATGCTAACTATTTTACTTTGCGCCATTGCCGTCATCAACTACGACCATCGTGACAACGAACAAAAGGAAAAAGAACGAGCGATGAACCAATTTGTGCAAACACCACCCTTCCCAATTATTGAAAAACGAGGGCGAGTCCTTTACTCCGTCAAGGACTATGCGGGAAAATTACCGCGAATACACTTCCTTTCAGGCGCATACTACGACGAACAGTACGAAGTCGGGTGTATCTTTTTCAAGGGGCACAAGTATATGTCGCAAGACCGTGAAAAAAGAATCTTTCTAGGAGCACAGCCTACCGCTGCAGAATGGGAAAAACTAAAATGGCAAGTTCGTAAGCACCTAGCATCGAAATACCTTTTCGAAAAGGATTCTTTAATATCAAGGACGCGTCACCTGTGTCATGAGCACGAAATAACCCACCTGATAACGGACATGCGCGATTTGCCTTTTACAAAGAATGATTCACTCGCCCTATGGTACAAAGATGAACAGATTTACCTCCATTCATGTGAGTCAATCAATTAAAAATAGTTAAACTTTTCTTTTCAAGAAAATAAGCCATATCAAAAAAATGATTATCTACCTGCGTATTCTCTTCGTTTCCGTGTTAGCCTCCTTTGGAGGTTTTATCGCATACGATTATTTTGCAACACCTTCATTACATGGCCTCATTAGTGGCGATATTCTTTTATTTTATTTATTATGGCTACTTCCAAGGAAGAGTAAGCTAAAAATCATCCTTTTATTAGGTAGTATAGCCTCTATAATCTGTTTAAATCCGATTATTGGAATTTGTTTGTTATACACGACCTGCATCAGTTTTGTTTGTCGTGATTCTACGAAAAAGAATATCTTATTTGTAACCCCGATTATTCTTTTCTCAATCGTCTCGGAATGTCTCGCGTTTTTCAAAGAAACATTTATAATGAACATCTCGCAAATTTGGAATGTTAGCTCTTTTTTTTGGTGGGGGACAATTCTTTTCTTCTTAGTTCCTTTGGGATATACGGCTTTAATTGTGTACTTCTCCAAGGATTTTTTGGGGAGAAATAACAAAAACACCTTAAAACCCTTTTTTGTGATAGCATCCATTCCGTTAATATTATTTGTCAACATGGGCTTTACAAGTTTCCAAAATAGAATGCTTCTTGTTGATTTTCCTATTTATAGAGAATTTTGGAATTACAACACTTTTAAACCTTTTGATGAAGATTCCACAGTTTTTAAAGAAGAAAATTTGAGTAAAGAAGCAAAATCTGTTTTTCAAATATGGTCTCCTGAAGACTCTACAATAATAAAGAAAAAAGCCGTATTTATACTTGTTGAATCATTTGGCGTACATAAAGACACCGCTGTTGCAAAACAGATGATTTTCTCTCCATTTAAGAATTCAAATGTTACTTTCACAGGAATTCTCTCAAGGCATACAATGTACACTCAAGGGGCTGAATTAGAAGATCTGGGAAATATAGACGTTCATAACTCTACAACAATACCCCTGATGCATTTACTAAAAAAGAATCACATCGAATCCTGGTATATGCACGGCTATGATGAAACATTCTATTCAAGAAATGAAAAATACAACCAATTTGGATTTGATTCATTACTTTTTATTGATCAATTCAAAGAAAGAAACGCAAAATTATGCAGTTACGGTTTCGAAGGCATTTGTGATTCTTCTGTAATAAATATTATTGACTCAATTTTATATAGGCCAGGCGACAAGTTCGTATATTGGACAACTCTTGACTCCCATCCCCCATATAACGGCAATCTTTTATTACAGTCATATTCTGTTTTATGCAAAGATACAGTTCATTCAAATAATATGTGTGTATATCTTTCTTTGGTTGAAAATACATTAACAAAAATAGCCCAACTCGCACAAAAACATCCTGACTATCAATTTGTTATACGAGGCGATCATAGACCTATGGCTACAGTCAATCCAGATGATTTCTATTACGCATGGGTTCCTATAATCATTATTAATTGAAAAAATCCCCCCGTAATGAGCATTACATATTTTTTTCAACAAAACAGACTCGGATATACAAAAAAGCAGGGCGGAAGCCCTGCCTTTTGTCGTATGAAAATATTTTACACAAAATTACAGTACAAAATCTCCAAAAAAGCGTGTTAACTATATGAATGTGGAAGAATTCTTCATTCGTTGAACATAAACACTATGGAGATTTTAAAATGAATATTGAAGACGAAAGCCTGTTCGAAACATACGAGCACAGAAATGACGCAGAAAGCGCCAGGAAAAAGTTTGAGGGGCAAAAATACTTAGATCCCAGATGCGACCCAGCATTCAGGGCTCTGCTCGACAGCGAGGATGCGCTTGTGAATTTTTTGAACGCAATACTGCATTTTGAAGGCGAAAATGCAATTGAGTCCCTAACTTATACGGTTCAACAAGATGAACTTTTTCATTTGCCAGAACCCTACCGTGTCAAGTTCGACATCGGCGCCCGAACCAAGGCTGGTAAGCGAATAGATGTAGAAATGCAAAAGCTCAAGTTGAACGACTATGTTGACAGAATGATGATATACAACGCATTCTTGCTGCTACGTGCAAAGAACGATTACAACAAGGAAATCGACTTTCAGAACCTTCCCGATTCGAAAAAAGAAAAATTCCGCTACACATTGCCGGAAATCTATTCCATTTGGATCATGGACTATCCCGTTCAGTTTATGGGAAATGTTTATCGTGATGAAGTTGGTCTTTATAATTTGTCTAGTGTGGGCAAGGAAGGTTGCATTCCCATTTCTACGAAAAATAAGTATATTATTGTGGACCTTACCAAGTTTAACAAGTCGAAAGACAACCTCGAAACAGACGAAGATCGCTGGCTCTATATCTTGAAAAATGCGGGTTCTTCAAGTTCCCTGCCCGAGTTCGACAATCCGACTTTCGAGGATGCCCTCCGACGAATTGAATGCGATACGGCAAGTGACGAACTATTAATTAAGCAGGCTAATATGAAAGATTTTCTCTATGCGTATAGTGACGCTATTGATGAAAGCTTTGAAAAGGGGGCTGAGTACGGGCGTTATAATCGTAGCGCCGAAATAGCGCTTGACATGCTTGCCGACAACGAGCCTCTTGACAAAATCATGAAGTATTCGCATCTGCCCAAAGAAAAGGTGCTCGAATTGCAGAAGACGAAAACCTGCAAAACAGTCAAATAGCTGTAAGAGGTGCCATAATCTACGCAAAAGCCAGCTCACACAAGAGCTGACTTTTGATATGTATTTGACCCCAAAAGAGTCTCCGTTTTTACGAAGATTCTATTGAATTTGTTCTAGGTTGTTTGCTTACTTGCCGATTTTGTCGAATGTCGGCGTGAGTTGCGGGCAATTTGTTAGAGCCTTGTAAGTAACACTATTGCCGTTATCTTTTTCTTGATGGAAATAGACCAATTAGCTCCATCAAGGGTTGGGCTGGTCTGAGCCCTAAGTTTAATGAATCCGGTGATTTTCCGTTATTGTTTTTACGAAATTTTCCCGTTCGGGAATATTTTAACGCATAACACCAAACAAGACCTTGGTTTTTCCCGTTCGGGAATATTATATTTGAAACATGGAAATTCAAGGTGTCAAAGACATATCGAAAATGATACGGACAAGGCGTAAAAGCCTTCGATTGACCCAGGCGGGATGCGCCGCCTTTTGCGGAGTCGGCGTCCGTTTCTTTTCGGAACTCGAAAATGGCAAGGAATCGTTACACATCTCCAAAGTCCTTCATGTACTGCAAATGCTTGGGCTTAAGTTACAGGCAATCGAGAACGGAGTTAAAAACATAGCGACACAAGATTTATTGTCCAAGGAACCCACCGTCCCACATTAGATTCTCCAGAAACTAGAAGATTGTTCAAATCTCATTGGGTTGCTATAATCATTATTAATTGAGAAAATTTCCCCGTATGTGCCATAATTTTTTTTCAACAACACAGACTCGGATAATGCAAAAAGACAGGGCATTGAGCCCTGCCTTTGAAATTCTGTATTACAGTTGTGATTACTTGCCGATCTTGTCGAATGTCGGCGTGAGCTGCGGGCAGGCCGTTGCAGCTTTGTAAGTAACACTATTGCCATTATCATTTTTCTTGATGGAAATGGACCAATGAGCACCTTCAAGGGTTGGGGATGCCTGATTCTCACATTCATTCAACGCGACATTGTTTGCAGCACCCCACACCTTTGTATCATTGGCATAGGTAGAAATATCAGTTCCTTCAGTGGCGTTAACAGCCGGTGATCCTGCTAAATACGCGAAATTGGTGGTAGCGCCTGCAGAACTTGCTGTGGTAGAACCTGGAGATACATAGCCAATCAAGTGCCAGGAACCGACTTTGTTAGCTTCAGACACATAAGCATCCTACAATTTGATGTGGTTCCAGTCATTTTCATTATATTTATGGTATGATTCAAAACCGATTCGATTTTATGAAAAATCCGGCGATTCTTGCATTTGCTTTAAATGTATTCTTTTTGGCCGGGTATTTTGTTTTTGGAATTGTCCGGTACGGGGGGCTTGACGATTACTTTATGTCGGGCGTCTTGACCGGTGCTTATGGCTCTGTGTACGATGTTCACTTGTATTTCATCAATGCCATATTTGCGTATGTCCTAAAACCGTTCTTTTGGCTTTTTCCGAATGTTGGCTGGTTCTACTTTTTTGAAATATTCGAAGTCTTTGCGTCGCTTTTCGTAATCACTTTCATATTTATTCGACGTTCCGGGGTCAAATGGGGCGGTTTGTTGTCGTTTTTCCTGTTGGCTTGTATTGCTCCGGATTTTTATTCGAATGTCAATTTTACGCAATGTGCGACGATTCTGACTGCTGCGGGTGTTTTGTTACTGGCTGTTGGCGATATTGAACGCAAAAAAGGGCTCATATTTGGTTCGCTGTTTTTCTTGATTGGCGGTTATGTCATGCGTTCTGATGCTTTTATGATAGCCATGCCTTTTGCTTGTGTCCTGCTGGTTTCAAATTTTCTTGATTCTCGAAAAATTTATTGGAAAACGTTGTTGACTGTTCTTCTTTGTATGTTTGCCATTTGGGGACTAAAATCGTTTAATCGAAATTTATACCAAAATAACGAGTACAGTTACTATGCTGCTTACCAGGGACCCCGTGCGTTTTTTGGTGATGGAAGGTATTATGACGGAGAGTCAACGTATGATGAACTTGAAGAACGTGGAATGCAGGGACGTGACTTTTATCATTTGCAGAATTGGGATTTTTACGATACAGACGTCTTTTGTTTGGATAGCATAAATGCGATTGCCAAAGTAGTTCGGCGTAATATGTATGTTCCGAATAAGTTGCGGATGCCCGCGGCTTTTGTCATTGTGCTGTCGAATGCTTTTTCTCGAATGAATGCGTGGTGCTGGGCGATTCTTTGTATTTTCTTGATTCTGTTTTCGAATAAGAAATGCCGACTTTATCCGTGGGTGTCATTGGGAATCGTTGGCATGTGTATAGGTTATTTGCTGTTGGTCAATAGAGTTGTTTATCATGTCGAGACGGGGATTTGGTTATGTGCTACAACTGCTGCGATAGCCTTTATGCCAAGGGGCGAGGATTTTTTTAAGGGGAAAGCTTCCAAATATCAACGAGTTGCTGTTTTGGGATTGGCTTTGGTGTCGGTGGCTTTTATTATCATGGCGACGCCGTCGCATAAAGAGACGGAGCGTCGCGGCCTTGTTTCGATTCCTGAACTATCGCCCGAAAACGCTGCTTTTTTGGATTATGCCCGTAATCATCCAAATGATGTGTTTTTGTTGGCTTTTGAACCTTATAAAAGATTGGCGGAGATGAAAGATGCCGCGTACAAGGTTATATCTCCGGGAAGTTGGGATAACATAATTCCGATTGGTTATTGGAATATTCATTTGCCGCAAATGAAAAAAGAGTTGACAAAGCGAGGTGTGCAAAATCCGCTGCGAGACATTGTGAAAGAAAATGTGTATGTCATAGAAGATTCTCGAGTAAATTATTTACATTTTTATGAAACCCATTATCATAAAAAACTTGTGGTTGATACGGTACGTGTTTGGAATAGAACGTTGATGTTTAAGTATAGGGAAGATGGTGCCGATGATGAAAAAGATTCAGAAAATTAATTTGATGTTTTTTTTGCTGTTTGTGGCGTTCTGCACAATTTTGCTGTACGTTTTAGGGATGGATTTTTTAGGTCGTCAGGAAAAACCGTGGCATTTGCAGCCGTCAGTCCACGAAGATTCTTTGTCGGTTGCATATACAAGTCAATACCAAATTTATGACAAAATCCGCATGATTGACCAGGTGGGGGATTCTTCAAAAAGAAAGGTGCTAATCTTGGTGGATGCATGGGGCGTACCCACGGACGAGAATTTGCTTGCGGAGGATTTTTCGCTTTTTGCAAAGATGCCGCACAAGTATGGCTTGCATCAAAGACTAGCCAATCGGACAAAGCATGCGGAATTGGTCGAGTATCGCAATAACGATACAACGGGATTGTACATGTTTGGAGGCGATTCTTTGGAATATGACCGCAATGGATATATTCCAACATTGGGATATAGAGAAATGCTTTTTTGTGACTCGTGTAGTGATTCTGTAATGACCTTAAAGCTGGACTCGGTTTTGGTGAACGCAGAAAAAAGTGTGATAGCATGGACCACTCAAGACTCTAGGCTGGGAAACCGTGGTAAATTGCATCGCACGTTAACGCGAATTGCTGCACTTGCAAAAAAATACCCCGATGTACAGTTTATTGTTCAAGGGGCGCATCGCCCGATTTTGGGCATGCCTGAAATACGGCGGATGCACAAATCTCATTGGGTCCCGGTTGTGATTTTAAACTAATTCCTTATTTTCTTCTTAACTAGAAGGTAAAATAAAGTTTATATTTCAAACATGCAGAAGATTCCTTTTAACAAGCCTCCCTTTGTGGGGATGGAGTTTGATTATGTGAAGCAGGCCGTGGAGAGCGGTCGCATTTGTGGTGACGGTACATTTAACCTGCGTTGCCATGAATGGCTCGAAAAGCATACGGGAGCGGTCAAGGCGCTCATGACTACCAGCTGCACGCACGCACTCGAAATGTCTGCCCGTCTCTGCAATATCGCTCCCGGCGACGAGGTGATTATGCCCTCGTTCACGTTCGTGAGCACCGCCGATGCGTTCGTTTCGCAAGGGGCAAAATGCGTGTTCGTGGATATCCGTCCCGATACGATGAACCTCGACGAAAATTTGATCGAAGCGGCTATTACTGAAAAGACGAAGGCGATCGTGCCGGTCCACTATGCGGGGGTCGCCTGCGAGATGGACAAGATAAACGAAATCGCGAAACGACATAATTTATTTGTGGTCGAAGATGCTGCTCAGGGGATGATGGCGACTTACAAGGGCCGCGCTCTCGGATCTATGGGTGATTTCGGATGTTACAGTTATCACGAGACCAAGAACTACAGTATGGGCGAAGGTGGTGCGCTGCTCATCAACCGTCCGGAGTTTTGTGACCGTGCCGAGATTATCCGCGAAAAAGGCACAAACCGCTGCCAGTTCCACCGTGGCGAAGTCGATAAATACACTTGGGTGGAACTTGGCTCTAGTTATTTGCCAAGCGAACTCAACGCGGCTTATCTCTATGCTGAACTGGAATGTGCCGATATCATAAACGATGCTCGTATGGCGTGCTGGAACGAGTACAGACAAAGGCTTGCTCCGCTTGCAGAAAAGGGACTTGTTGAACTTCCGTACATTCCGGAACATTGCACGCATAACGCCCACATGTTCTACTTGAAGGTGGAAGACTTGCAGACGCGAACGGCTTTGCTGAAACACTTGGTGTATAATGGAATCCTCGCTGTGTTCCACTATGTGCCGCTGCATTCATCGCCTGCCGGTATGCGTTTCGGTCGCTTCCATGGCGAAGACAAGTTTACCACCAACGAAAGCAACCGTCTGCTTCGTTTGCCAATGTTCTATGGGCTGAAAACGGAAGAAATTGAGTATATCTGCGAAAAAGTGTATGAGTTTTTTGGGGTGTAGAAATGTTGTTCCAAGAAAAAGATTTATTCGATTTTAGCGTTCGTTGCCTTCAGAAGTATGGCATGTGTCAGTCTGATGCGGAGATTACTGCGCATCATTTGATTCAGACTGATAAGTGGAATGTCCATTCTCATGGGTTGCAGAATCTGTATAATTATATCCGCAAGGCGCAAGAAGGCGGAGTATCCTTTACAAACCGTCCCGAATTAATCAATCGCACCTCGTCTATTGCCCTTGTTGATGGAAAGAACTGCATGGGTTATGTTTCATCAACCGAAGCGATGAAGATGGCTTGCGATATAGCTGCAGAAACGGGCTTTGCCCTGGTAGTGATAAAGAGTAGTTGCCACTTTGGTGCGGCGGGCTGCTATGCGAATATTGCCGCCGAAAGGGGAATGCTTGGTGCTGTGTTCAGCAATGTGGATAGATTCATGGCGGCGCCTGGGGCCAAACATGCGGTGATGGGGCAAAACCCCTTTGCTTGGGCTACCCCTTCTGGTTTGTTACCGTCGGTTTTTCTTGATATCTGCACGAGCCAGGTGGCATCGCTTCGCGTTATCAACGAAAAGATTGCAGGGAACAGGATTCCTGAAAACTGGATTATCGATAAGGATGGTAAGCCGACGAATGATCCTTCCGCCTTTCCGCAAGAGGGCGCCCTTCAGCCGATGGCTGCCCATAAGGGGTATGGTTTTGCAATGTTCATTGAGATGATGACCAGTATCATTTCTGGAGGTCTGTTGAGCATGGGCGGCAATATTCCGAGCTGGAATCTGAAATTGGACCAGCCGAATGGAGTGAGCCACTCCTTTATGGCTGTCGATGCGGACAAGTTGTTCTATAAGGGATACTTGAAGGAGCGTGTTGATATGATGGTTCGTGAAATTCATAATGCGGAGCCTGTCAATCCGGCTGTTCCTGTTACGGTTCCTGGCGAGCTTGCTTGGAAACATTCTCAAGAGGCTGATTTGCGTGGCGTCGATTTGCCCGAGAATACAGTTGCTCAGTTGAAAAAACTTTCGGAAATGTCAGGATTCCCGTTACCGAAAGAGGTTTGTTAGAATGAAAAAGATGCTTCTCTTGAACGGATCGTTTAACGAACTGCGCTTGATTCATGCTGCACATAGGCTCGGTTATTACGTGATTACTTCGGGTAATGACTGCTCGGGAGAGGGGCACAAGTATGCGAATGAATATTGCCCGTGCGACTATTCCGACAAAGAAGCGGTATATCAATTGGCAAAACAGAAAGGAGTCGATTTTATATGCGCCTGTAGCAATGATTTTGGCGCGCTATCTGCTGCATACGCTTGTGAAAAACTTGGAATTCCGGGGCATGACAAGTATGAAATATGCCGCTTTTTTCACGAGAAGGATTGCTTTAAAAAACTGGCTAAGGAATTAGATCTTTCTACACCCGCTGCAGCTTGGTTTGATTGTTTAGATGATGCTGTTGCTTACATTGACTCTCTTTCTTACTTTCCGCAGATAGTCAAGCCGGCGGACTTGAGCGGTGGGAAAGGAATTAAGAAAGTTTGCGATAAAACAGAAGCGAAGAAAGCTGTCAAAGAAGCGTTCTCCCGCTCCAAAATTAAGCGAGTCTTGATTGAAGAATATATTGAAGGTCAGCAACAGGGAATTACCGTTTTTGTCCAGAACAAGAAAGTTGTCCTTGAATATGCGACTAACGACTATTCCTACGTCAATCCTTACATGGTTTGGATGGCATGCTCACCGGCGGATAATTACCAGAGCATTCGAAATATCATTGTTGACGATATCGAAAAGATTGCAAAGGAAAAAGATATTGCGGATGGCTTTTTTACGATACAATATATTGTTCGAGATGGAAAGCCTTATTATGTTGAAACCATGCGCCGTTCGCTCGGAAACCAACATTATCTTTGCATGTCAAAAGATACCGGCGTAGACTATTATGAACTCTATATTCTCTCTCAGTGTGGCGAAGACTGTTCCGAAGTGTTGAAGCCCGCTCATGTTCTAAAATGCTACAGTGGATTTATGGCGATATTTGCTCCGTCGAACGGAGTTATTAAGAGTGTAGAAATTGTCCCGGAGTTCCAAAAAAAATTGTTTGACATTAAGATGCTGAATGGCCCTGGATATTCTGTGACGGATTATCTGAACGATAAAATTGGTACGTTGTATTTTACATTGAAAAAAGAAGACTTAGACTGGTTCAAGAAGAATAAAATAAACTTGTTCCGTGTGACGATGGTATAGAAGGATGGCGTGTTATGAAAACATCAATTCAATTGCTTGATTGTACCTTGAGAGATGGGGCCTATATAACTGGCGGCAATTTTGGTACTCCGTGTATTCAGGGAATTATCAAAAAGTGTGAAAAGGCTAATGTCGATGTGATTGAATGTGGTTGGCTGAAAAATGATTCGCATAAGGAAGGGTCGTCTTATTATCATGTGCCGAGCGACATGCTGAAGTATTGTGACGAAAAGGATTCCGACAAAACTTACGTGGTCATGATAGACTGGGATAGGTATGATTTGAACAATCTCCCTATTTGCGATGGCAAATCGATTGATGCCATTAGAGTGGTTTTCCCGCATGGCAAATTCCGCGAAGGCATTGCTGTTGCCGCAGAAATCAAGCAAAAGGGATATAAGGCTTTTCTCCAAGCGGCAAATACGCTTGCCTATAGCGAAGAAGACTTAATCAATCTTGCTCAAGAAGTCAATTCGTTGTCTCCTGTGGCGCTTTCTGTGGTGGATACGTTCGGAGCGATGTATCCTGAAGATTTAGACCGCATAATTAACATTCTTGACCGTGAATTAGACTCCCAGATTGCTCTTGGCTTCCATTCTCACAACAATCTTCAACTATCATTCTCTTTGTGTATTCATTTTGCTAGTGCACTTTATGGCAAGCGGAATATTATGATAGACTCATCGCTTTGTGGTATGGGTCGTGGGGCGGGAAATGCGCCGACTGAACTGGTGGCAAACTTTCTCAACCAAAAGTATCATAAAAACTATGATATGAATGAGATTTTTGATGCTATTGACATGTATATGCCGCCATTCCAGGAAAAATATACTTGGGGTTATTCTACGCCAAATTGCATTGCTGGAATGTACCAGTGTCATGTGAATAACATTGCGTATCTCTTGAAAAATCATAGGACGAATAGTCGTGATATGCATAATATCATCGACTCGCTTTCGGTCGAAGATAGACGAAAATACGATTACGACCTTTTGGAGACTAAATATCTTGACAACCAGGCTTGGAAATACGACGATAACGCAAGTATAGACTCTCTTAAGAAAGAAATTGCGGGTAGAAACGTTCTTTTGATTGGTCCGGGAAAAACAACTAGAGACGAATACGATAAGATTACGGAATATATCAGAAAGAATGACCCGGTTGTCATTTTTGTAAATGCTTTAAACTCGCTTTATGAGGGTGATTTCCTTTTCTTGATTAGTACGATTCGATATGACTATGCGGAAGAAGTTCATGGAGACCAGTTTAAATCTGTCAAAAAGATACTTCTTTCAAATATCAAGCGAAATCCATCAAAGGATGAATACATTATTAACTATGAAAGTGTCATCAAGCGCGGGTGGATGTATTTCGACAACGCTATCATCACCTGCATGCGATTGATGAATCGATTATCTGTGAAGAATATTGGCGTAGCCGGGCTTGACCAATTTTTGAGCGACTATAACGAAAGTTACGCGGATCCCTATTTGCCGACGCTGACAAAGAGTCATGATTATAAGTTGCTGAACCAGGAAATTCAAAGTATTTTAGACGATTTTGTTGCGACTGTTGGCGATTCTATGAACATTGAATTTGTCACGACGACGGTATTTAGAAAATGAAACTGATTGTTTTTGACCTCGATGGAACGCTGCTTGATACCGGTAAAGGTATTTTAAAGTGTATTGTATCGACGTTAAAAAGAAAGGGCTTTCAAGTTCCTGATGAAGGAATTTGCAAAAGTTTTGTTGGCCCGTCATTGAAAAAAAGATTTTTGGAACTATTCGGTACTGACGAAAAATCCGCCGATGCTTTTGTTGCAAATTTTCGAGAACAATATGGAAAAGGCGACATCTTTTTGGCTGATCGATACGCTGGTATGGAAGAATGCCTTGCGGGACTCCGTAAACATTTCTCCTTGGCCGTGGCGACGAACAAGCGCGAGGACCATGCGAAATTGCTTCTTGAAAAATTTGAACTATCGCCCTATTTTGACTCCATTTGCGGTTCTGATGCTGCTGCGACGAAGTCTAAAGCACAAATTGTGAAAAGTGCCGCCGAACGGCTCGGTGTGCCCCTGGCTGAATGTGTTTTGGTTGGCGATAGCGACAACGATGCGATTGCCGCGGCCAAACTCGGCATTCCGTTTATTGGTGTTACGTACGGCTACGGGTTCAAAAATACTGCTGATGTCGCGCAATTTCCACATATAGGCAGTGCTAACGTTCCTTTGGAAATAAAGAATTTTATTGTAGAAAACTAAATTATATCTAGGAGTTTTCTCATGCCCAAGTTTTCATTCGTTATTCCTTGCTATAGGTCCGAGAATACCATCGAAAAGGTGGTGGACGAAATCAAGAGCGTGATGGCAGCAAAACGCCCTGACGATGATTTCGAAATCGTGCTGGTTAACGACTGCAGCCCAGATAACGTGTGGAGCGTCATCGAAAAGATGGCCAAAACAGAGCCGAACATTATTGGCATCAACTTGGCAAAGAATTTCGGGCAGCATTCCGCCCTGATGGCGGGCTACGGTAAGTGTTCCGGCGAGTATGTTGTCTCGCTAGATGACGACGGCCAGGCTCCGCTGGATTCGTTGAACGACTTGATTACGAAACTCGAAGAAGGCTACGATGTGGTTTATGCCTATTACCACGAAATCAAGCAGAGTTTGTTTCGCCGATTTGGTTCGTGGATGGCTGGCAAGATGGGCGAAATGATGCTGGAACCCCCGAAAGGCTTCAAGGGAAGCAGTTTCTATGTGGCCCGCGGTTTCGTGATTCGCGAGATGTGCAACTATCGGAACGCTTTCCCCTACCTGGTGGGCTTGGTACTGCGCATTACCCGCAAGATCGCTTGGGTCGAGACGCAACATCGAGCTCGCTTGCAAGGGACTTCGGGCTATTCATTTGCGCGCTTGCTTGGGCTTTGGCTCAATGGCTTTACGGCGTTCTCGGTCAAGCCTTTGCGTGCGAGTACGTTCCTTGGATTCTTCTTCGCGTTCGTGGGCTTCGCGTTTTCGATACTTGTGATTGTCCGCAGACTACTCGGCCTCACGACGGTGGATGGCTGGAGTACCATCATTGCACTTATCTTGATTATTGGTGGTTGCATCTTGATGATGCTTGGCCTCATCGGCGAATACGTCGGCCGCATCTATATATGCATCAATGAATCACCGCAGTATGTGATTAAGGACGTGGTGGGGAACGGCGAAAGATGAAAATGAATAGCGACTTGCCTCCATTAATTAGTGTAATCATCCCTGTTTATAAAGTTGAACGGTATCTGAAAAGATGTGTCGATAGCGTATTAAATCAGACGTACACAAACTTAGAAATCATATTAGTTGATGATGGATCCCCAGATTTATGTCCTAAGATTTGTGATGATTACGCTACGCTAGATTCACGTGTTAAAGTTATTCATAAAGAAAATGGTGGCCTTTCTTCGGCAAGAAACGCTGGTTTAGATATATGCACTGGTGAATATCTTGCATTTGTTGACTCGGATGATTTTTTGTCAAAACGTTTTATTGAATGTTTGTATCGGGCTATTATTGAAAAATGCGTGAATGTCAGCGTTGCAGAATATCGTGCGTTTGAACGGAATGAAAAATTATTTGAAAAAAAAATACCTGATAATTATGTAGTTGAAAAAATGCCATTAGAAAAAATAATGGCTTGCTATTCTTCAATTTATTCTCATGATTCTATGTTAACGATAGTAAGTTGGAATAAATTGTACAAAGCTATTTTGTTTAATCGAGTTAGATTTCCCGAAGGTAAACTTTATGAAGATGCTGCGACTACTTATAAAATTTTAAATCAGTGTGATGAAATCGCATTTGTAAAGCATCAATTGTATTATTATTTTTTAAGGCAAGATAGTATTTCTGGAAATGAGGGGTTTAATGAAAGGTATTTAGATTTGTTTGACGCCTTAAAAGAAACAAATGAATTTTTCTTAGAACAAAAAAAAGAGCGACTTGCGGGTTTTGTCGTTCCTCAAATGTTAAAAGTTGGTATTTATTCTTGGTGGGGAACGAAATATGTACTGAAACAACCACAACGTGCTGAGGAAATTTTGCAGTATATAAAATTAAAATCTCAAACGGTAACGACTACTCAGTATTTTTATGAATGGCAAAAAAAATGCCTATTGTTGTTGCTAAAATTCCCGATTTTATATGCAATATATCGACAACTTATTCCTGGAATGATTGGAAACCGGCGGTAGCGTAGTTGAAGAACTAATATCTTGTGGTAACACTATCGTTCAATATGTAGAACTTGTTTGATTTTTTCATAAAATAAAAAATGCACTTTAAATAGTCTCCATAAGAAAAGTGCTCCGGCTAGTTTTCTATTTATATAATAATTTGTTTTTAAATTTGATTTTTTTACTGTTGAATCAATTTTTGTTAATTCAACGTCATCAATGCAACAGAAAAGCATGCGGTAATAATAACTAACTAAAGTACCCAAGAAAATTTTTTTCGCTAACGGGGAAATGGATGTGTAGTTGAATTCTTCAAAAAATCTCAGAATGATTTTTGCAAGATGACTGTGATTCTTTGTGTAAACTTCTGTATTCATTGATTGTCCGTCTCTAGTCAAATCATAGTGATAGAGTAATATGTTATAACATGAGATGGTGCAAACCTGTTGTAGAGGGTATAATAAGTATTCAGTATCTGTGTAGCAAATACCTTCTGTTAGTTTGAGTTTGACTGATTTTAGAACGCTTGTTTTATATGTGAATGCATGCATTGTGTATAAACTTGTAGGTTGTTTTTCCCAGATGCTTTCGTTAAAAACAGTGTATTTTTTTTGAAAATCAATATTACGTGGTACAATAACGTATGTTTGAGTATGTCGGTGCATGCAAAATAATGTTATGACCGCATCGGAATTCGTGCTTTTGAGTTCCTCAAGCAGCTTGATCAATCCTTCTGTTTCGAACCAGTCGTCAGCATCTAGCATTCTAAAATATTTTCCTGTTGCAACTTTAAGTGCTGCATTTACGCAGGAGCCATAGTGCCCGTTTGGCTTGTCAATTATGGTTACGATGTCAGGACGTTTGGCTTTATATTCTTGCATTATTGTTAGAGACTCATCAGTGCTACCATCGTTGACTACAATGAGTTCCAATGAGTTGGGGACATCACTGCGTGTAACGGAATCTAAACACCTACGTAAGTAGGCTTCCATATTGTAAGTGGGAATGACTATGGAAAGAATCTTGTTTTGCATTTATTTCTTTAATAGTAATAGTGCCTGTTTGAATTGTCTGCAGGAAAAATTGTGCTAAGGTTGAAATCAGCAAATGAGTTGATAAAATTTTAGAAAAATCCTGGTGATTTTAATCCTGGTAACCAGTAAATCATTTTATAAATATAGCATAAAATATAAGCTAATTTGGGAGAAAAATAAAAGATGAAACGTAGGGTTAAATAGCTATATTTTTTTTTCTTTTCTTGTAAAAAGTTTCTCCTAAAATTTGTGAAATCACTATAATTAATCAATCCTTTTTGTTTGATGATTGAAAAAAAATGAAAGGCATGAATCCTTTTGTTTGTTATGACTTCTTTAAATGTATTTGGATAAGGCTCTATGACTTCTGTAAATTTAACAAAAATGTTGTGATAATCAGTTGCATTTTTTTTAGCATATGTAAGACCCTTCTTTGAAAATTTGTAATGGTATAATTTTGTGCTGCTTATATACAGATTAGATATGTGCTGGCAGTATTGTAATGTGAAAATTTCATCTTCATAAAAGGAAATATTATCATCGAAACGTATTTTGTTACTGTTGATAATGTTTTTTTTAAAAAATTTATTCCATGTGAACCCAAGGTTGTCATATTTGCCTTGGTCAAATAATTTTAATAGGCAATCTTGAATAGAACTTTTGTCTGTTGCAAAAGTTGTTTGAGGAAATGGATAGAAAATGATTCTGTTCTGAAATTGGTATGTAAAATTAAAAAAAATGATGTCTGGGGAAGCATCTAGTTGAGTTAGAATAGAAAGGTAATTTGGTTTCACGTAATCATCGCTATCTACGAAAGATATGTATTCTCCTTGCGCTTGCTCAATGCCATAATTTCTGGTTGCAGAAACGCCGGCATGCGCCCTTTTGAAATACTTAAATCGGGCATCTCTTTCTGCGTATTCTTCGCAAATTGCGCATTCCGCTTCAGGCGCACCATCAGACACAACGATGAATTCGCAATTTTGCACTTTTTGTGCAACGAGCGAGTCAAAGCAAGCTTGTAAAGAATTTAACGGAACCTTGTATACGGGAATGATGACGGATGCCATT
>JAEEGG010008070.1_pt1 | contig 24014 bp, 24 predicted proteins | sample 9134161 | NCBI WGS metagenome assembly JAEEGG01 (sample SAMN16246543, study PRJNA631951) | gut metagenome | biome: gut microbiome; feature: rumen; material: CR-attached | host: Bos | place: Iran: Karaj | collected 2018-10
TAGCAACGGAAAGCGAAGAGTACGGTCTTTTCATCAGCCATGTAGACCGTACCACGCTTTCCCCAGGTCTCCGGCAACTGGATTTCACCGGCTTGGAATCCGAGGCTGTTCGCCACAGCGCCGACATCCTCGATCTTCGTCCGGCAGGCGTACGCGATGTGATTGTCCCAGCTGTGCCATCCTTCACCCGGCAAAGCGTATTCCGTACAGATGATCCGGTAGTCGAGCGTGTAATGCGTGTTCTTCTCCGCATCCGAGCTGTACCGCGAACAGAAATCCTCGAAGACGCGTTTGTTCGAGACGTAGTTCCGCACGTTCTCCTTGGACGACAGCCCGATGAAGAGGTCGATCATCTGCTGCTCGGAGAACTTGTTATAGTTCTTGATGACCCAGACGATCATCGCGTACAGGTTCGACGGCGTGAAGTCAACTTGCTTCAGCATGGAAAAGTCGCGGAGGATCTTATTGCGGGATTCCGAGGTCAGACGTGAAGTGATCTCATCCAAGCAGTCGAAAGCTGCCTGCCAGTAAAGATTCTTCAGACCCTTGTACTTTTTCTTCAGGGCTTCCTTGACGTTGTCCTTATGGACGCCGATTGAAGCGAGAAGATCAGGGTCCAAGCTCGCGATCTTTTGGAAGTGTTCGTACAGCTGCTTTCGGGCTGCTTCGTATCCGTCGCAAAGGATTTCCACCTTGTTCTTTCCGGTGGTCAGGGCTCGTTTCAGGGCAGCCCGTGCTTTCTCCTCCTCATCGTACTCCCAGTTGTGTTTGCTGTGGTCCGGCTCATCGGCCATCTGGAAAAGCTCGTCGAACATGTAATCAAATCCGGCATCAGCTCCCATCCAGCTTTTGTCGATGTGCAGAATGTCAACCTTGGCACGGGCGTTGCGTTCCGCATTCAGGAAATCCGCATGACCGAGCACGCTGACAAGTTTCGTGCCGAACGGAGCTTTCAGCGACCTCAATGCGAGCTGAATCGTCTTGCTCTGTTTCCAACGGCTCGGAATGATGAGGAAGATGTCGTCGCAGTTGCTTTCGAGGATAATACGCCTCGTCCACTCCTCATACTCCAAATACGGCGGATTGCAGAAGATCGTATTGACCTCTTTGTCAATGAGCGTCGTCTCGTTGAAATCCGTACCGAGGACGATCACGTCCGGGTCGAGCCTGTCGATCAGGATACGGCTCTTTTCGATGACGAAGTATTCCGAGATGTCCACAGATGTATGATCTCCCGATTCTCGATTGAGCTCGTTGACCCATTTGCGGAAATCGCATTTACCACAGCCGATGTCGAGCACGTTTCCGAAACGATCATGGCCGTATCGACAGGCTTTTTTGAACTTCCAAATCCTGCGGACCATATCGCGGGTGGCCGGATAAAATTCAAAATCCTCTCCGGCCTCTTTGAGGTCGGCAATCAGCTCGTTCATTTGCTTTGTCATGAGCTTATCCTTTGTTTGAAAACGCCGGAGAGAGGACAAGTCCTCCCCCCGGTTGAGTTTGTTTGAGTTCAGATTCAGGCGGCAAAGAGAGTCGCTTGACGTCCGTCCAGACCAAAGGCACGGTTGAGGGCGAGATAGCTGTGATCCACGCGCTGCGGAGAATATTTCTTCACGATTTCCGTAAACGCGTTCAGGAGACTCCAGCGTGTTGGCTCTTTGAACTCGACATGCGAAGGTTCCTTGAACTCGCGGTAGACCGGAAGAATGTCACAGGAATTGATGACGCCGAGCTCGGCAGCACGCACAATGCTACTCCGGGCTTCATCATCGTTTTTGAGCTGGATGTCCTTCAGATCCTCGCACACGGTTTCGGTCATCAGGAAGTCGTCTTCAAGCGAAGCGACAGCACGGTCGATCAGATCGGTCAATTCAAACCGGCTGGTGTGCTTGCGTTTGATGACAGTCGTTCCCCCGAACGCGAGGTTGGAGCAGACGAGTACGACGATTCCGGCAGACAGCCCGACAGCGAGAGATTTGTCGTGGCTGTTGCGGATGCCGATGCAGCGATGCCATTCAGGAGAAGACGATTTGGCGATTTCCATCACGCCGAACATCTTCCGTCCCTCACTGGCGAGGCCGAATCTTTCATCCTCGATGTCCCATTTGTGGGCGTTGACGACCTCGGCCACAGCCTCGATCACGTCGATATGCGGAACGGGCTTCCATGAGGCAGTTGAGCTGGGAGTGTCGATACGTGCGATCTCGCCCCTGCTCACGTACTTTCCTTCTTCCATGATCAGCATAGTTCACGCAACCTTTCGATGTACCGCTTTGCAGCGGCTGCTGTAAGCGCACTCTGCGCAGTTCATGCAGGATTCGATCGGAATGAAGAGGCCATTATTGACGGCCTTCTCAATCTGTCCTGCAAGGTAGATGAAACGGTCGAAATCATCGTTCGTTCTGAGCGTGTAGAACTGGTGATGAGCAGGCGTCTTCGCTTTCGTGAAAACATCGAACCTGAAAACAGGGTTCACGCCGTACTTCTTCATGTAGGCGAAGGCGAACGTCGTCGCCTGAAGATCACGGTCGGCTTTTCCCTTCGGCCAGTTCATCGCGGCTGTTTTCCAGTCACAGATGGTCTCGACTCCACCGTCCACGGTAACGAGGTCAAACTCTCCGACCAGAGGCTTGCTGAGACCGGGCACGTCCACGCTGAACGCTTCGGCCACCGATTTGACCGCGTAGTCGTCAGGCCAGTCGGCAAGGGCAACTTCGAGCATGTCGCAGCCTCGTTTGTCCCAGAACCAGTAGTCCTCCTCGGGCTTGTAGGTCAGGTTCTCGCAGACCTCGGTTTCACCTTTGAAGTAGACGGCGAAGTCTTCCTTCGCGTCCACGATGGTGTAGTTCGTTCCCTTCATGGCACGTTCACTGAGCACAAGGTGAAATGCGCGACCGAACGGGATGCTGATGGGAGTCCGTTCGACCTCGGCGTGTTCGATGTACCGGAAGTAATAGCGCATCGGACACGTGAGGTATGTCTGCAATGCGCTGTACGACCAGTGCGGTTTCTCCCGGACAGTTTCTATTTCGCGTTCCATGAGTTCAGGCCGCCTTTCCGCTGAGCTCGTCGATGGCACGGCTGCACTGCGTTTTGGTGAGGCTTTCAAGCGAGGGCACATTGAACTTGACCTTGATCTGGTCGGGAGAGACGCCGTACTGCTTTGCGAGGTCGAGAAGATACTTGACCTGTTTTGGGCTTGCGGGAGCATCAGAGGTCGTGCCGTTCCTCTTACCGTAGTTTTTCTGGTACTGTGCAGAAGTCCCTTGGGGAGCGTTCGAGGCTCCTTCTGCGGGAAGAAGTACGGGCTGCTGAGGGGCGGAATTGTTCTTCAGTTCGTCCTCCACGCTTTTGCGGAGCAAATCGAAGTTTTCGTGAATCTTCGCTTCGACCTGTTCGGGCGTGAGGCCGTCCGAGAGTTCGACCTCCATGGAGACGTGGTACGACTGGCTGGAATATTCAGCAGCGGCTGGGACTTTCTTTGCATATGCGGTGTTGAGTTTGAGCATGGTTTGGGTTCCTTTCGATTTTGAGGTTAAAGCATGACCACGACGGCGCAGGGCCGTCGTGGTCATTCAGAGGTTATTCGATGAATTTCGGTTCTATTGGTTTCAGCGTTTATTTTTTGCCAGAACGACATTTGCGATTGCATCCAAGGCTTTACCGACAGTCAGGTCGGATAGCTTTTTGATTTTGTAGCTTTTGAGGAGGAGCGGCTCCGACACATTGAACTTTTTCAGGATTCTCTTGAATTGCTGGACCTGTCTTTCGTTCAGCACACGGTTCATTTTTTCTCTATAGAGAGCTTCCGTGGATATGCTTGTATCCGGGCTTTGTTGTTGCGATCCGTTCACATACCGTTCAACAATTTTTTGGATCAGGTCGATCATCGCCACAAGTTTTGGGTCATTCTCGTTCTTTTGCTCGAGTGTGTCTACCAGACCGAACATGATCTCGCAGTGTTCCAGCGGGACCGACACGTTAATTTTTGCTTGCATAGGACTGTCCTTTTTTCAGGTTGATTAATACAAGTGATCGTGAATGACATGCCAGGCGACACCCCCGGGCAAATCTTCCAAACGTTTGATTCCATGTGTGCTACAGAAAGCGCACTCCGGAATATTTCTTTCCATAAGATTTTGTCGGATCGTCGCAATCTGAGGCTCACTGATTTTCGACTTGCCAGAGGTCGGAGCGCCTGTATTCGCTTTTGATGAGAATTTCTGCGAGAAGCTTTTGCCTTTGTTGTCGGGTAAAGGCTTGGGCAGTGCTGGTGGCGATGAGTGAGGAATGTCCTGGACAACGACTTCCGCGCTTGGCAGAAGTTTTGCTTGTGGCATTTCCCGAAACTCCGTGACGGCTTCCTGGATTTGGGAAAGCATACCACGGAGATCAGGAGTTGAATTCCCCTCGCCCTGAGCAGAGACGCGGAAAGTGAGAGATTGACGGTCATTTTGAATAGTACAAGAAATTTCTGCAGTTGTTGTCATAGTAGACTCCTTCTGTTAATTGTTAGCAGAAAATATATGTGCATATAATGACCACAGTATCAAAGACGATAAGACTGATGTCTTTTTTTAAGTTCAAATCTCTGTCCAGGGGGGGAGTGCGGGGATGACTCAGGCAGCGCCGGTAGCCACGCGAACGCGATCAAGAGTGCGTTTGGTCTGCTGGTACTCGCGATCCTTCTGTCTCTGGGCGAGAGCGTATTCGCGAATCCTGCGGCTCATGACGGCGGATTCTTCCGACAGCGTTTTCAGCGTGGACTTGAACGCTTCGATGCCGGAAATCAGCTCGTCGATGGAAGGCAGCACTTTTACGGGTTCCGTGTTCGGGGCGAAGGTCTGCGTGGGAGCAGACACGGTTCTGGTGATGATGGGTTCGTTCATGGTGGGGTTCTCCTTGATTGAGGTGGTATTGGTGTTTGCGGTTTGGTTTTTGTTTTCCTGCGGGTGAGGAGGAATCTGCACGGGAACGGATTCCGTGGATTCAGGGATGGGTTGTGCTTCGACAGGCGCAGCCTGAACGGCGACCGGTTCGGCACTCTGCTCGGTTTGAGCTTGCGGCTTCTTGACGTAGACGGGCATGGCAACAAACTGTCCCATGCCGCCTGTGCCGACGAACGGACTGAGGACATCGTTGATCTCAATCCGGGAGTGTCCTTCGTTCAAAAGGTGAGCGAGGATTTCCTTCCGGACAACGAAGCTAAGATCGCCCCAGTTCGGATCGAACTCGGCGAGGATGCTGAACAGCATTCCATTCGAGCTTTCGAGGTGGAGATTGTCCGGGACTTCAGCCAGGCGGCTCAGCTTGATGGTGGTGGGCTTTCTCGGATCATCGGGAACGCCTCTCAGGTAACGTCGGAACATTTCGGCTCTATCCTGCTGAAAGCTGACATGGTGCGTCTTTTCGGTTCGTTCGGGAACCACACGTTTCCAGTTCGGATAGTGTTCCTTGAACGCTTTTGCGCGCCATGTCCATGCACCGAGCGTGAGCTCAAAGTGCGTGTCCTCGTCTTTCTGCCATGTCGTAAGCCGACCTGCTTCACCAAAGGCTTTGGTAGCGAGGAGCGCGAGCGGGAACGGAATCGTGACGCTGCCGGTCTTTTCGAGCGGGAACGGAATGTTCGACAGCTCCTTTCCGTTGGCAGCTGTGAATCCATCTCCGCTGATGTTGATTCCGCTCAGAACCTTGCGGACGTCTTTCCCCTTGTCGGCAATCGGTGCGAGCTTTTCCAGAGCCGACAGCGTGTCGGCGGGAAGCTCCGTGACGCAGACATCCTGATCGGGGATGATCTCCGGGACCGGGAAATGTCCTTCGACGGGAGCGAGCTTGACGCCTTCGATGAAGACCTCGCCGTTGTCGATCTCCAGTTTCAGGGTTTTGTTTTTGCAATTGCGAACGGCGAGACGGAACTGCTCATATTCGACGAGAGTCGCCGGAAAGTCCTCTTCCAGGTCGGCAAACAGCCGGAATTCGATCTGTTCGATCACGTTGCGGGTTCTGAAGTAAAGCATGTTCGCTTTGCCTTCAATTTCGATCCCCTGGTACGCTTTGATAAGCGATGTCCGGGAGACCAGTTTCCCCAGAGCCGACAGGGCTCCGGCCAATTCGTTTTTGATTACGGGAATTTGCATTGTTACCTCCAAAATAGGGTTAGTGGTGAAATGTCAATTTTTGATATTCGGTGGAGGAATATATGCTTAAATTCCCTTGATAATCGTTTTTAAGGTAAAAAACAGGCTTTTATGGCAAAAATATGCTCAAAAACAGCTTAAAAACGCCTTTTTTTGTCCATTTTTACTCGTTTTTCCGCTTTTTAGGACTTTTAATAGAGTTTTGAAATGGCAAAAGTTCGTGTATGAGGCGGCAGAAGCCTTTGAGGAGATGATGGGAGAAATCCAATCCTGTGGATAGCATCAAAAACTCTCATTTTATCCTGGTCTATCGTGGCGTAATTCATCGGAAGATCGGCTATAAACTGGATTGGAAATGGAGAGTACAGCTGCATAATCCTCTGAGCGGCATCCGTAACGTCGTTCATATCGTTTCGGAAATATCCCTGAACAATTAGAAGAATATTTCGACATCCTCTAATTGAATCATAGGACATCGCATAGGCTGGGCGGCAATTCGCTCGTCTTAAAGCAGACGTGAAGGAATTCATGTAATTGGAATAGCTTTCAGGATCTTCAAAAAGTGGAATGGTATAAAAAGCAACTCTCGCCTGACCAAACATGTTAAGGTATTGTTCAAGAAGTTCTCCTATTCTTTCTAACGGGTTGGATTCGTTGTTGTCCATATTTAATGCTCCTTTTTTGTGTGACGATATTTTGCATACAATGACAAAAGTCTACATGAGTGATAATATTATATGCCGAAATATTACATGCTCCTGTTCCTTGTCATGATTAAAGAATATTTCATTGTCTCATGGTACTTTTCATGATGTCAAGAAGTAGGATAATAGGTATTACTTTCATATAAAGAATATAAATCACAAATGTTTTCACACAAAGAAGAGATTTATAAATGGCTTTCATATAAAGAGAATACTTCACATATACCAATATCTTTCAGCAGAATAAACATATTTCAATTCCAAATTAGGAGAGATACAATGAATAATATCAACACGCTCAATATCCCCATGAACGACAACATTTTAAATGCAGGCATATCAGTCCGGGATCATGCTCTTCAAAAACACAATAAAGTCTTCGTCCAGAGAATGGATGTGCGTTTCCCATTGGAACTGCAACAAAAAGCAATTATAAAATTCAACAAACGTTTTATTGAAAAAGAAAGAAATGCTGGATACGATCCTGATTACATCTTTGTCAGGGAACTAAGCAAGAAAAAACACATTCATTATCACATGGCACTTTTCCTCGATGGGAACAAAACAGAAAACACATATCAGCATTTTCGCAATGCAGAGACAGTTCTTCAAAATGTCATAGGAGAAGAGTACAGTGTAAAAGGCTTAATAGACAGATGCGATAGAGGACATAGGAATGGTATTATGCTCAATCGAAACAACCCGAATCAGGATGACATGAAGGAAGTTGAAAGACAAATCAGCTATCTTGCCAAGGAAGACCAGAAAAAAGGAGTGAAAGGAAAAACATTCTCTACTTCGAGAATCAATAAAAAGAAATAATACATTTTGATTTTTTATTTATACAGCGTAGTTTTCTGAGAGGGGGATTTTTCATTCTATCTTGAGATTTATCCCTCAATTTCAGTTCATTCTTTCCTATAGAAGAAAAACTTTTTTATCTTCTTTTTGTAGAAGAGGGATTTTTCAGGATTCAGTTTTGATCTTGAAGATTATCACATCCAGCATATATGTGCTGAATAGCCTTCCGAACAATATCCAGAACAGAAGATACCGAACATATATAAGGATGTTTTGAGCTTACCTTTATCAAAAATCAAGATAGACCTTTTTTGAAACTTTAATCAACACATCAATTCTTAATCATTTTACATAAGTAACCGCCCAATGTAATACAGGTCGAGGTTGTGGTTAGAGGCTCTTTTTTCGATTTTTTGTAAAAAAGGCAGACTGGGTGGAATTAATCCAGCGGAGAAGCGACAGGCTTCCAGTTTTGAGGAAGGAGCGAGTCAATCTCTTTCGCGGGAGTAGAGGAGAATCGGCGGAGGACATCCTCAAGCCAGACACGGAACGAGATTTTGTTTGCCCGGCAGGTTTCGACAAAGTAAGCCCCCAGCCAGCCAGGTACACTTTGAGCCGGCATGACATCATGTTATATTGGTCTCATTTAGCAGTAACCAATTACATGACTATTTTATGACTTTTCGCCATTTCCCGCTTGCTTTTTTTCACCAAATACGGTATAATATAGCCGGAGACAAATTTTCAGCGAGATGTTGAACTCAAAATGATGGTACGGAACGCACAAATCGAATACCCCTCTTGGCGAGAATCATTGATCCCCTCGCCAATGGCGTCCTCGCACCCGTTCCAAAGCCCTCTTTTGCACTCGCCCGTCAACGAAAAGTTTGCCCCCCTCGGTCGCGAAGTCGGCCGCAGCAACGGCGCCGATTCCCACACCACGGCTTACAACGCCTACGGCGAAGTGACCACCGAAAAGTTCCCGCTTTCCACGAACTCCAGCGCCACGGTTTCCCGGACTTACGACTCCGTTGGTCGACCGAAGACCATTCTCCTCAAAGGTACGACCGCGGCCGTCTACACCTACGATGCCGCCACAGGACGATACGCCACGGTCAAAAACAACTCCGCCACCGTCACCTATTCCTACCTCGACAAAACCAATCTGCCCTTGGTGCAGACCTGGCAGAAGGGCACAAGCTCCGCCTTCCTCACCGTCTCCAACACCTACGACGCATACAACCGTCTTACCCTCATCAACGCCAACTCGTCCAATCAGGCCGCTTACGTCTACGACTCCCTCGGTCGCAGGACATCCGCAACGCTTCAGGACGATACAGCCTGGCACTACACCTACAACCAGCGGTCCGAAATCACCAGCGCCATCCGTAAAAACGCCTCCAACGTGACGCAGAACACCATGCGCTACGTCTTCGACAACATCGGAAACCGCACCAGTTCCTACGAGGACGCCACCTCGAAGACCTATGACGCAAACAGCCTGAACCAGTACACCGAAATCGATGTTACTGGGGGAAGCAGCGTCTGTCCGCTGTACGACGATGACGGCAACATGACCCAGTTCGACTCCTCGACCTACACCTATGATGCCGAAAACAGACTTATCACTGCGGTAAACGGAACGAAACGCGTGGAGTGCGGGTACGACGCCCTCAGCAGAAGAGTCTTCAAAAAAATCTATCTGAACAACACACTCTCCAAGCATGAACGATACGTCTATGACGGAATGAAACTCCTCGCGACCTACAACGCCAAGAGCTCATTCGCAAAGATCAATTCCTTCCTCTGGCAGCCATTCGGTCTCGATGTCCCGCTCATCATGACCTACAACAGCACGGTCTACGGATACCTCGTCGACGCCAACAAGAACGTCCTCGGACTCTTCAACCCGTCCAAGACGCGTGTCGCAACGTACCTCTACGGCCCCTTCGGACAGATCATCTCCTCCTCCGGGACCATCGCCGCAAATAACCCCCTCCAGTTCTCCTCAGAACAGTTCGACGCTGACCTCGGTCTCGTCTACTACAACTTCAGATACTACTTCCCCGCCATCGGAAAGTGGCTCACCAAAGACCCGATCGGTGAAGAGGGGGGATTGAATCTGTATCTGATGTGTGGGAATAATGTGGTGAATGTGTGGGATGTGTTGGGGGAAGAGGCCATATTGTTAGTTGTCGGTCTATTAATAACCGCATCTCTCTTGTGTTCATGTGAAAAAAAGAATGAAATTGATGCTGCTTTGGATACATGTGATGAAATAACAGACAATTTAAATAAGCTTACAGATACGCTTGATTTTGTCGATATTGTCACGGAAAAAGATCCCGTCGATCAAAAGCTAAAACTTTCAGAAAAAATAACAAGTGGCATATGGCCTTCCTCAATTAATCCGGCCAGAATCCTGCGAGAAATAATATTTCGTGAACTTGGAAAACCAAATGAGAAAAAGAAAGATAAGGAAGACTTTTAATGAAAAACAAAACTTCTCAATCTTGTCAATCGGAATTGAATCCTCAAAAATATTTTTGGGAGATGCCTTTAAGAAAATTATCTTTAATCTACAAATATTCTCTTTTTCTTAGATGGACTGGTTTTTTTGCTGGTTTTACAATATCTCTTCATAGCAGTATCGTCTTATATTCAACTTTAGAACAGATTTTAACCAACTATAAAAACACGTCTATTCTTCTAAAAAATCTGTTTATGTTATTTGTGTTTTTTGCTATTCCGCTTGTGGTGTTATGGTTTGAGTATGATTTGCGAAATGCAAAGAGAAAACAAGGTTTTTATAAGTGGAAAATTCAAATCATCATGTTGTTGACTGCAGGGTGGGCCTTTTATTATTCTTGGTGGAATATTACACATGAGTTGATGACGAAAGAGGAATGTCCAATTTCTGATTTAGTTCGTTTTTCCACTACTCTCTTTTATCTCGTTCCCTATGTCGTTTTATCGCTTCTTTTGATTGTTTCTTTTGTGTTGACATTGAATGATCTTCTTTTTCCATACAGTGGATTTTCACACGAACAAATTAAGAGTGTTTATTTCTCTAGAAAAAAGATTGGTGTGCGTCAGCCCACTTTATGCTTGAAAGATTTTGATATCCCATTTCACCTGTCATATATTCTTCCGCCAATTTTAACTTTGCTCTTTGCTCTCCTGCTGATTCTTGTGGAGAAAAGGTAAGGTTTCTCGTAGTCCCTCACTATCGAAAAGAGAAATGTGCCATCAAGCTCCAAGCGGAGCTCAATTTGTCGGGAATATAATGCACCCCATTTTTCAAGGGTGACATTACGGAAAAGCGTGAAAAAAGTTTGTTTTCGCGTTTGTGGGTAGTCCGTAATGCCCGGTTGATTGCGCTGTTCCCCAAAAACTGGACAGCTTGACAAGGTGTAAAACGGCATTATATTAACAACCAGAGAAAGGAGCGCGCCGTTTTATGCGAAAAAGCTATGACAGTATCCTTGTGGCTGGGAAACTTGGCGATCCACTGTGAACCGTCCTGAGCAGAAACGCAGGCTTTCGGTCGAGCTCCGCCCAACGACGAACCGGGCGCGATCAGCATCGCAAGCCATTTTTCGCGTTCGGAATCCGTGCTGTCATCATCGACGTGTCTGCTCGCCTCTTCGAGTTCGCGCAAACGAGCCCACGGTGGAGCAGCCATCGCCTGATCGTCGTTCAGAAAGGGCCCGTCGGGATTCGTTTTGAAGCGCAATGCCCCCATGCGAGCCTCATCATGAACCCCCAGAAGGTAATCGGATTCCATCAGAATCCTCGGCGATTCCCCCTCGCGGCGAGCCCGGTATCCCTCCCGACGCTGCATGAGCTTCCGTCCCCAGCGATCCGGCGCGGAATCCATGAAGAGCCCGAAGTTCGGTTTCAGGGTGAATTGAGGCCCGGCATATAACTGCAAATCGGGATCGAGCGCCTGACCGGGATGTTCCCTCAGCCAGTCTTTGCTGAACTCGAAGGAAAAGACTTCCTTGCCCCGGACCTGTTGCGCCGTGAGCATACCGAGCAGAACAGGAGCCCGTCGCGCGGACCGATGATCGAAGTAAACGTAAATAGTCTTGCCTGTGTTCATACTCAGCTCCGTTTCGATGCGCGTCTGCGGATGGACAGCCCAATGTCCTGAAGTTTCCGTCCAAGCTCGTCGTCTGCGGCGACTTTCAGGATGTCTCGCTCCAGTCCCAGCGTCAGGAGAACCTGCATGTAATGCCCTATCGCCACGGTCGGTGCGCCATTCTCGATCTTTGCGAGCGTCACGATACTGATCCCAGCTCGTTCCGCCTCAAGTTTTGCCGTGATATTCCGGCGCAGACGCGCCAGACGGATGTTTTCACCAAAGGTACGCAGGAGTTCTTCCGTCTTCGGCAGTACGATTGCAGTTTTTTTCGCCATGTCAGCCTCCGTGATTTGGCATCATGAATCCGATAACACATATTAAAATAGCATCACAGAGCCAACAAGTCAAGTCTAATATGGTGTTATGCCGCGTTTTTTTTAATCATTTCTATGTTTGGCGTGCAACCCAAACTTGAGTTACACCTGTGGTTACAGCGTTGCTCGGATGGATGCTGTTCGACAACGGTTGAATTTATACAGGCGACAGGGGTTATTTCGGAACAAACCTTTTAATCTTCTCTTATGTCTCAGCCCCCGAAGTCAGCGATAGTTCTAGGGTGCTGGCTGTGTTATGCTACGAAAAAAACATAAAGGCGACTTGAATTATTCCATGGATGATGTATATTAAATATTGGAATAGATTTCCTCTCTCGTGGTTTTTTATTCCGTGCTCTTTTGATCGGTTTTAGCGTAACACTCGACTCGCTATGCGAAATTAAAAATCAGCGCGGTCGACCTGTTGAACTCTACGTTCATTTTTCGACGATTTATTCTCTTTTTTCGGCAGAAATATCGCTTAGGTTGCGGTTTTTATCGTCAGAAAAAGTCGTAAAAAATGAGTGGTGAGTGGTTTCTCCCCTCATAAAGAGTGGCGCTGAAATCGGTTCGCAACCTCCACCATTTTTTCGAGAATCAGCGCCATGTGACCTACAGATGGCGCTTTTTTGTTTTCCGCTAATCCCGCCTCAATTCGAGGGTTGTGCAAAGAATATTACCCCGGAAAAATCTCCACGGAGAATCCTTCTCTGTGCCATTCGCGACGTCTCCGAGGCCAATTTCCGCCTAAATTCTCCGTTTCGCACAGTCGGCGACCTATTGGTTCCCGTGAGTTCAAATCACGTTTTTACGACGTTATGCGCTGTTTTCGATACATAAACCGCGTTTTTGAAAATAGCGCAGTTTGGAATCCTGGGACCTGTTCTGGATTTTCCCCTCAAAAAGCCATATCCCCGCGCTAAATTCCATTTTTGCGATATCGAAAACGCCATTCACTCGACCTGTATTCTGGTTTTTTCCCGATTTTTTGTTTTTCTGGGACTCCTTGAATAATGATAAACGAGCTGACTGGCGTGGGGAGGTGAAGCTTCCCTGTTCCAAACGTTTCATCCAGATTACAAATCCGTCTCCCTGCCATTGCACCATAGGAACTGGGCGGTTACTTATAAAATAAAGACTGCAGAGATAAAGTAAGGATGTGATCAATACAGACAATGTGCCGGTAATCCTGTTCAGGGACATCGTCTGGAAACAAATTATCATTTGCCACAACATTTTTTATATTTCTTCCCGCTTCCACATGGGCATGGATCATTTGGGGCAATTTTGGGGGCTGTTCTACGATAAGGCTGATTCATGGGGAACAAATCATCCAAAAAAGAATCGCAGAACGCATCTATTTCATCAACGCCACTTCGATTAATCGTATTGTAAATCGCATCATATTCGGCGCATTTTATGATGTCGGGTGTAAGATAATCGAGTCTTTTGTTTTTATCTTCCGAAACATCCAGCAAATCAAAAAAAGCAGATCGAAGAGTTTCCGATAGGGGATTGTTCTCAAGATGTTTGAACAGTTCTTCGACTTTGTCATGAGGGACTTTCCTTTTCAGGTGTTTTGTGTACAGCATTTCTGTTGCTTTTGTTTTTGCGATTGCAATATCGCTCAAGGTCGGATGATCGCAAAGAATCTGATTAGCATCACTTATGATCGCCTCTAATTCATCTGCCGTTGTAAACTCCATATACATCAATTTGACCTTGCTCCAAGCAGAGGAAAGGGGATCGTCGGATTCCGATCCGTTGAAACTCATTGAAAGGAGCTTATCATTCAGACTGTTAAGTCTTTCAACGATAAATCCGTCAGTTGCTTTGTCAAACAGGAGCTGCTTCCCCAAAACAGACAAATGGCAGGAAACTGACCGCGCCCGGATGTGCCAATCGTCCGGGTAAAGCAATTCAAGTTTTTGAATAACGGGTAAACTGTGTCCGCTATAATCAAAAAAACCGATTTGAGGCAGAATAAATTCAATATTAAAACATGCGTCCGCTAAGATCCGTGCCGACTCAATTTGATCATATTTGCAGGTCGTATTAAGCTTTGTAAAGCATTCAAGTGCACATTTTATATTTCCATCGAAAAGGAAATTCGTCATTTCTGTTTTAAATTCATGCATCATGATCAAAAGATCATATTCATCCGTACTGTTTTGTACCATGGAGTTCAGAATGTCCTGAAGGATTGATGCCTCGTTGCGGAAAGACAGAACAGACAAATCTTTGATATGTTCAGAGAGAATCATCTTTTTTAAGGTCTGTGCAGCCTCCCCGCCTGTTACCGCTGCCATTTCCTGAATGATCCCCATTTCATACTCAATGTCAAAAAACGAAAACAGTCTGTATTTTTGGGCGACAACGTTCAAACCTGTGATTTTGAGCATTGCGCGAACATCCTGTTCCTTGGACGAATCATCCCCGATTACGATGCCGGACCAAAACTGACGCTCGTTCTCTATGAGTTCCAAAAGCACGAACAGGTCTTCCCCATGTTTTGAATCTAGGCTCTGCAACAACTTGAGTCTGCCCAAAAGCACATTGTTGTCAAGTACGGAATCATCGCATACATTCAGCGCGTTATCATAAAACGCCTCTTCTGGGAAATCCATCTTGCACCGGATGATAAAAGACGAGAAAGCGGCGGCGCAATTCAGCCAGAAATCCTTTATCACATCTTTCAGTCTCTCTGGCTCTGCATAATAATAAAACATGTATTCCTTGAGTAAATCGGGGAATAACGGCGCGATAAAGACATTGTTTTGATCTATGCTCTGGCAGATCGAATTGATAACAGAGTTTTGCCATTCCCGCCTCTGGACTCCCGGATAAGTCCTTGACCTGATATGATCCTGGATGATTTTCCAGTCCGGCTTGTAGTATTCGGGAAGCGTGTCGACATTCAAGGAATCGGAAACGATTGCCCGGAGCAAAAGATGAACAAAAGCGTTACAAACATTCTGATTGCCTTCGAAGATCGTCAGCCAGCGTTTTTGCTCCCTTTCCAGCGCGTCCCGCAGAACATCGACGAACCCTTTGTAATTCGGCAGGATAAAACCGTTGTCGATATATGCTTCGACAAACAACTGGACGAAGAGCGGTCTGAAGCGGAGAGATTCATATTTGTCCCGATACATCCCGTACAGGACCATATCCCGTCGGGGATTCTTCCAGCACCCTTTTCTGTCACAGACCAAAGCTATAAACTCCATGACAGCGGATGGGGGCAAATCGGTAAGATCAAGGGATCCGTTTCTGTATTCTGTCATTTTCATTGTCTGCTGGTCCGTCCTGCCCATCCGCTGCAGAAGTCTGGAGTACCAGGATCCCTGTTTTCGATTATTTTCCCGTTCGAGAAGCAGGATTCGCAATGTATACCCCTCCGACGCGAACATTCTTTTCAGCTTTAACATCAGTTCGCCGGTCGTTTTTTCCTTTCCCAGGACATAATCCACTACAACCATTGTGTGGCAAAACGGCTGGAAAGATTCCACGTCGGACTCTCTGAATGATTCCGCTACGAAGAACCCGAACCACGACGGCGGCAGTTTCCCGAGAAGCTCCAACGCAATACGGCTTTTTCCAATTCCCGCCTGACCGGTCATAATCCACCATGTAAATGGACGCTGATCGGTTACAAAGGCAAGGAGTTCGCTCATTTCCTCTTCCCGTCCGCAGAACGGTATAGCTCTGGCTGAGTAATGGTATTTCAGTAGCCCGTCCGGCAAATCAGGGGAAACATCGCAGAATGTCCTGCCGATGATCGGCAGATTCTTGGTCAGGCTTTTGAACCTCGTTTGCGCGATGTCTTCCAAAAAAGCCGGAAGATCACTGAACTGATCTCCGTATGGAACTCTTGTGATATTTGCGGGCAGCTCATTATCCTGGTGGTTCCGTTCGGTGAGAATATAGTATTTTCGATCCATCTTCAGGTGTTTCCCCGCAAACCCGATTAGGCGGGAAATATTGGCATCATCCAGCGTTTTCCCGCAACCGATGAAAACAAGCGTCCTTGTACTCAGAATTTCCTGAATAAACTGTGCACCTTGATTGTTGAGAATTTCTGTATACTGATTCTCGTCTGCTATAATGGTGTCCGTTCCACTGCCGGAGTCGTACACACCGTGGATGTGCAGGACATGAGATGAAAGACGATGGTCCAGCATGACGAATGCTTTGCTCGGCTCCTGGTAAGACAACGATTCGAGCTCAGTCGCCATTTCTATCATCAAATCATAATTCGTGGTCGCAAACACCGTCCGTGTGCGAACCAGTTTTCGAAGTGTTTTTGCCAATGCAGGGTTCTGAATACTTTCCTGTTCGAATGCGCTGTTCATCCACGCGGGATATGTTCCGTCCCGTTTAGCCGCGCTGATTACTTTCCCTGCAATTCGGACCAATCCATCGGAAGTATTCTCTTTTATTAATTCTCCAGCCAAAAAGCTGGCTTCAAGTTTATTTTGAAGATGAGAAATACCATCGGAGAGCCATTGCATCCAATTATATTTTTTCCCTGAAAGAGCACAGAAAATGCCTGTTCCGAAAATGAAAACAAGTTCATCCTCCTCTATTGACTTTTTAAAATCCTGATATTCTACTACTGATGCATTCATGAAAGAAGATCCACAATCGTCTATAAAACACCACCTGCGAGGGAGAATATATCCTGACTATGTTTGCGATATGCATTTCATGGCAAATTGCTTTTGTTTAACAATGTTGAGTAATAACAAAGTTGGAATGGATTGGGGACCATAAATTATTCGGTTGGGTTTTATACCCCGACCCTTGGGGCGGCTTAGAAATAATTGATAAACTCTATATCTTTACTGTCCAAGTTTGGGGTAAGCCATGGATGCGTTTTTGCGTCCGGCTCGTTTCCGATCCGTGTACGGTCGGGCGTAATACTGTGAGGCTTGCCTCGCGGATAGCCTGACCGTAAGCCAATGCCCATTTATACATTGTCTACAACACCTTATTAAGATTGATGAAAAAACACTATAATATATACTCGTGTATATATGTTTTCAAGTCCATCTTGTTTATTTTAGGAAAAGAGAGATTCTCTGCGGAAATTTGAACAAATGTCTGGAGCGTTCGGAGCGCAAAAAAACGGTCGCCGATACGGGGCTCTTGGTCGCCATACTCGATAATGAGACTGGTGCGAATCTGATGGATAACCAGAACCTGGGCATGTACAAGGCGGTATCGTTGATATGTGATATGCTGGACGGATGATATTCTGTGTTTGACCGCTCTGTGTTTCTATAGGATGTAAGCCAGAAAAAAACGCCGCAACGGTCATCCCGCCACGGCGCTGCATAAAGCATCACTGTCGTATTATTTCTTCGTCACAGGTACGAGAACCCAACCGGAGGTGGACTCTGTGAACTCGCGTGCGGAGAAGCACCAGATGACGATCTTCTTGCCCTTGATCCAGGCCGCGTCTTTGGCGGCCTTGCGATAGAGGTTCGTGCGGACGACGGTGGAGGCACTGCCCTTCACTCCAATGCGGTCAATGGGCATCTTGAGTTCGACTGCGAGGCATTCGGCGAGGCCGGCATTTTCCGCGAGCATATCGCCCCCAGAGGACAGGAACAGCGTGTGGCTGTCGCCAAGGAGCAATACTGGCGAAGATTCATCAATGAGCTTGCCGGAATATTTCGTGATAGCGAGCTCCTCGCTTGGCTGTGCGGATTTGTCGAGGGAGAGCATGAGGTCGCCGACGATCTTGATCTTTTCGTCCTTACCCTCGAAAGCGGTCTTGCCCAGTTCGAGCTTAGAAATTTCGGCCAGTTTCTTCGCCGCAAGCTTGATGCCGACCTGGTTCCAGTGCGCGTCCTGCTTGCAGTAGACAGGATCCTTCGAGGCTGCGAACACGTCATACAGGTCCAGCACTTCGATACCTTTTGCCCGAAGCTCTTCATAGAATGGTTTCAAATACATCATGGCATCGCCCTGTTTCAGCCCCTCGAACGGCACGACGGCACACTTCGGCGGCACAGGCACGACAATGAGCTTGGCTCCGAGTTCTTTCAGTTCGTTGTTGAACGCCTCCATCGCCGGAATCGGGTTGGCGTTGTCCTTTTTCGAGGACTTGGAATGCTCCACGATCTTGCCACCGGCGAGTTCGCCCGCGGAGAGGTGCGCAAGTTCATTCTTGCTGTACAGCCAGCCGTCCTGGCCTTTGAACGTGATCGTGTTCGGCGTGACCTTTTCCATGGTCTTCTTCGCGATGTCTGCGACGTCGGCGGCATAGGCCATGGTCGCGACTGTGGCAGTGAGCAGAGCAAGCAGAGTCTTTTTCATATTCGGAAGCCTTTCTTGGTTATTTGTCGGTTGTGAGTTTGCCCCAGCAGGGCTCCTGAAGGATGAGGTCGCCATCCTCGAATTCGCTACGGTTCCAGCTGCCGTATTCGTCCTCGAAGTCAGCCCACGGCTTGAGTTCAATCTTGACCGTATCTCCAATGCGGAGCCGTACGGCGTCCGTCCAGACATTGTCGCGCATACTGGCGATGTACACGAGCGCTTCGGCGTTGCCTTCGATGTCGCCGAGGTGCAGACTCATCACGTGGTCTTTGTACGGAGCCGAGTTCGGACGCGGCACAGAGGTGACCGCCAGGACGGTCGCAGTGACCGTTTTCGGCTCCTCAATCGTCAGGAAATCGCTTTCGCCATGCTCTCGCAATTCAAGCGGGGAATCCGTCCAGTCGCCCACGGCGAGCTCGCGGATGGCGAACTCCCACACGACGACCTTTTTTCCGTCGAGACGGTCGCGTCCGCGTAGGAACTCGGCTGACAGCACGTCGCGCGTGGCGTGGGCTCCGGCGTCGTTTCTGGCGATCACGTCGATCGGGCGTCCGAGCTCATGGGCGAGCGTTTCGGCGAATCCGGCGCGAGTCCCCCAGCCCATGATGTCGAGTGAGAAGATGTTCGTGAAACTGTCGCCGAGCAGCAGCACGTCCGATGTGCGATCCTGCACGATGTCGTACTGCACGACCTCGACCGGCTGTTTCGGGAAGATGTCGTCCACATCCGGGAGCTTCAGCATGTTCGCGATGTCGCCACGAGCGGTGATTGTGGCCTTTGCGCCCTCCTCGCTACCGGGTTCGGCGTCGCCAATTGCCTCTGCCGTTTTCTTCGCGGCAAGTTGCATGGCCGCAGGCGTCCAGTGCGTATCGGTCTTGAGGTAAGACTCCACACCGTCTTTCCGCATGGCCTTGAAATCATCGGTGAAATCCAGCACGGTGACGCCGAGCGAGTCCATTTGCTTTTTGAACTCGGCAAACGATTTGTTGCCCCTGAGTTTGTCGCTCGCGCCGAGCTTGTCACCGTACCCACGAGGTCAAGGGCCGTCCCCGGCATCCTTTCCGTTGCAGATGAGCTCGGAACTTCAATGCTGGCTGCTCAGGTTATGAAGGTTATATACGCTGCTTACTATTCCGATGAAGAAGGCCGGAGGATCGACCTGGTTTAAGAGGAAGAGCAGAGACATCGGGTTGAACAGTATCTGCTGGATAAAAAATGCAAGGAAAGGGTGTAAATAATGGGTAATAAGGAGCTTATTATCGTTACGGAAACACTTGGAGTAGATGGTCCGGAAAGAGTAATAACTGAACTGATCAATGAATGGATCAAGAAGAATTATCAGATATCAGTGATAGTTACACGGTCTGAACTTGGAAAAGCCACATATAATATACATGATTCCGTTAAAATAATAAAAGTGGATGACCATAGCAAGGGTGGCGTTTTGTCTCGATTTAACGAGGCGAGAAGTGTAAGGAAGATACTAAAAAAACATCCCAATGCAGTTGGTGTATCGTTACTGGTTTCCACGTCATTTTCTTTAGCAATAGGGTCGATAGGGCTTAAGAATAGAATCGTTTTGTCAGAGAGGAATGATCCGAACCAGGTTCCTTTTACAAAACTCCAGAGGAAAATGAGAGACTTATCTCTGGAACTTGCTGACGCATGTGTGTTCCAAACGGAAGACGCAAAAGAATACTTTTCCAAGCGCATTCAAAAAAAAGGAACTATCATTTATAATCCTGTTAATCCTGAATTACCTGCCAGATATTCTGGAGAAAGAAAAAAAACAATAGTGGCAGCAGGCAGATTAGCAAAGCAAAAAAACTTTCAACTACTGATAAAAGCATTTGCAAAAGTGGCAAATAGGCATCCGGATTATCAGTTGTGGATTTATGGAGAAGGTCCGGACAGACAGGAATTAGAAGAATTGGTGGAAAAGCTTGGTTTGACAAAACAAGTGATAATGCCGGGCTTTTCAAATGATGTTTATAGTAAAATGCTGGATTGTACAGCATATGTATCTTCTTCCGATTATGAAGGAATGTCTAATTCGATGTTAGAAGCATTGGCAATGGGAATCCCGACAATATGTACCGATTGTCCTATAGGAGGAGCAAGAACAGTGATTCAGAACGAATTTAATGGAATACTGGTACCCGTTGGAAACGTTGAGCATCTCTCCAAAGCCATTCTGAAGATAATAGAAGATAATAGCTTTAGCGATATGATAGGGAAGAATGCGTATTGCATCCGGGAAAAACTTAACATTCAAAACATTGCTGCACAATGGGAAAAGCTGTTCTGATAATTCACATGGAAGGATAACATATGAGAATCCTGTTCGTTACTGAAGATTTAGCAGGTGGTGGCTCTGAGCGTGTGATCTCAGTACTGGCAAACGGAGTGGCAGGCAATCATGAATCTGCTGTTGTAGCCATTAGAAGAGACTTGGTTAAATACACTCTTAGTGATAAGGTTAAATATTTTCCATTTCAAAAAGAGAATAGCAGTAAGATTGCAAGAACAGTCGGACGAATTACTCATCTTTATCGGGCTATTAAGAAGTTCCGTCCTGATGTAGTTGTAGCTTTTGATATAGTTCCTGTAGTGTATTCTAATATTGCCTGCATGATAAGTGGGACTAAACTTGTAGTTTCAGAACGGGCAGATCCTCAAAAACATAAAGGAAAAGGTTTTATCGGAAAACTATATTTTGCGGCATTTGAAAAAGCCAACGGAGCCGTATTCCAAACGGAGGATGCTCAAAAGTATTATAATAAGAGCATACAAGAAAAAAGTGTAATAATTCCAAACCCAATTAACGAGGAATTTGTTGTTGATAGATATCAAGGGAAACGAGCAAAAGAAATCATTACTGCTTGTAGACTGACGCAACAAAAAAACTTGAAACTATTCATTGACATTGTGTCTGAAGTGACGAGGTCATATCCTGACTATAAAGGGATCATTTTTGGTGATGGCCCGGAATACGATAATCTTCAAAAATACGCAAAAGAATGCAATGCAGATAAGAGTATCGTATTTGCAGGCAGAGTGAATGATATAAGAGAAAGACTATATAAAAGTCAGTTTTATTTATGCACATCAGATTATGAGGGCATATCGAACTCAATGCTTGAGGCAATGACACTGGGATTGAATGTAATATCCACAGATTGTCCCGTAGGTGGGGCAAGGATGGCGATAAGATCGGGGATAGATGGTGTTCTGTTCCCGGTGGGAGACAGGAACGCTGGAGTCAATGCTTTAGAAGAACTTATATCGAACCCGGAAAAATCTGAAGAAATGGGAAAAGCGGCTATAGAAATACGAAACAGATGGAGTAGCGATAAAATAATAAATGAGTGGCTTGAATATTTGCAAAAGATTGTAACAGCGAGCTAAATGGAAGAGTATAGGCCTTGAAAAAATCAATTGACCGCATTCTTTTAACCATTCTTATGTTTGTCCTTGTGCTTTTCGGCGAAGGGCTAACATTAAGATCATACGGTCTGTATGTAATATGTGGTTTGATAATTCTTTATAATATCGGACATGGTAAAATATTCCTTAACGCAGAGCTAGTATTGTTGTTATGCTTTCTTTTATATAGCGGGCTATCCTACTTCTGGGCCATGAATACTTCTCTTGCCCTATACAGAACAAAAGTGCTAACATTTTTGACTATTCTTGTTGTCATACTTAACAGTCAATTGCGAAGAACAGGCGGATTGTATCATTATCTGAATTTATACTTTATTATGGGGTTGATTCTCTCTCTTGCCTGTATTGGATATTTTGGTATCTCCGGAGTAATAGATCTGATAATTTCCGGAATCAGACTAGGCGAAGATGAAGCTTTATTTATGGGGATTAATGCGAATACAATTGCGTTGGACTGCGCTACTGCGGGAATTATTGCTTTATTTTTTTCATTAATAAAAAACAAAAAAGCATACTTGCTATCGTTAATTCCAACTACGGTAATAGTTGTAGCAACAGGGAGCAGAAAAGGCATCTTAATGCTGATGATAGGAATAGTTCTTGCTATATTTTTTTATCAGCGATACAGGGGGGGCAATAAATATTCATCGTTTTTGAAGCTCATGATTACTGTTATTGTACTTTTTGTTATAGCAGGATTTGCCCTTCAAATGCCGGGATTGGAGAAAATAAATGAACAATATATGGGGTTCATTAATTCTCTTATCGGGAGGGAAGATGAGGCTGACATATCAACCCTCGCAAGAGGAAGAATGGTTACGATAGGTTGGGAACAGTTTATAAGAACACCATTATTAGGAATAGGTTTAGATAATGGAAAAGTTATTAACGATATATATAATAACTTTCCTGCATATCTTCACAACAATTATATTGAAGTCTTGGTTAACGGGGGGCTGATAGGTTTTATTTTGTATTATTCTTTCTATGCGGTTCTGCTTGTTAAACATTTCAAGAGATATAGAGAAAGAAATCCGTTTGTTTATATCGCTTTAACTCTCCTTATAATAAGATTGATTTCTGATTGGGGAAGGGTAAGCTACTTTGATTATATGAGTATTATGCTGTACTCATTTTGGATTTCAATTGCAAACAGATATGATCTGTGCTTTCCAAATGAATTGAAGCTAATGGAGGGCCAAGGCTATGAATCTGGGAAATCTGAAACGGTATCTGGTTGATCCGTCAATCAAAACAGTCCAGTCCCAAGAGGACAGGGCACTATACTAAAACTACCGCGGGGGAGTGACTTATATGAGCATTTTAATAGGCGGGGATTTTGTTCCGACCACATCGAATGTCGAGTTGTTTGAGAATGGAAAAATACATGAATTGTTCGGAGAACGGCTGCTGGAGATATTCGGGCAGGCCGACATTAAAATTTTCAATTTAGAGGTTCCTCTGGCGGATGCAAAGAGCCCAATTGTAAAATGTGGGCCTATATTAGCTGCTCCCCCCTCAACTATCAATACTTATAAAGCAATCGGAACGACAATTTTATCACTTGCGAACAATCATATTATGGATCAAGGGGAACAAGGTTTATCATCTACAATTAAGACAATTAATCATGAAAACATCAGGTATGTAGGATGTGGCAAAAATCAAGAAGATGCATCTAAACCTGTATTTTTTACCAGCAAAGAGACAAAATATGGATTGTTTGCATGTGTAGAGCACGAATTTTCGGTTGCTACAGAGGATAAACCCGGAGCAAACGCATTTGATCCTCTCTATACTCTGGATCAAATCGCGGAGACAAAGCAACAATGCGACTATTTGATTGTCCTATACCATGGGGGTAAGGAGCATTATAGATATCCATCGCCTGGGCTCCAAAGGGTGTGCAGAAGACTGATCGAAAAAGGGGCGGATCTGGTTATATGTCAACATAGTCATTGCGTCGGATGCGAAGAAAACTATAAGAGTGGGAAAATAATATATGGTCAGCACTACTGTCCGGTTAAAATATAGGGGCACAATTTGCAAAGAGATCGAGTTGTTCAGGAGCATTCCAGTCTGGAGGGTTCTTCAGGGTATCCCTGTTCAAATTGAGGACCTCGACCAGAGCGAAGTC
>JAEEGG010008071.1_pt1 | contig 24013 bp, 18 predicted proteins | sample 9134161 | NCBI WGS metagenome assembly JAEEGG01 (sample SAMN16246543, study PRJNA631951) | gut metagenome | biome: gut microbiome; feature: rumen; material: CR-attached | host: Bos | place: Iran: Karaj | collected 2018-10
TGCAAAGATACGATTTTTTTTGCGATTTTCCGTGTTTTTTTGTCCGGAGTGTTATTCGTTGTCGCCGGGGTCCTCCTCTTCCTCGTAGAGGTCGTCGTCGCCGCCCTCCTCGAAGGTTTCCATTTTCTTGGTGAATTTGGACACATCGGAGGCGTTGGTCACGAGACGGTAGCGGTAGGTGCCGTCGGAGGTCTTCACCTCGCGGTCCTTGGCTCCGCGTATCAGGTCGTCGAATTCAACAAAGCTCGATTTGATGAGCATTACATGCTTGGTCATATCGTAGTGGAAGTAGTACCAGTGGTCTCTGGCAATCTGCAGGTAGATGGTGAGGTAGGTGCCCGATTTACGTTTCACGTACTGCATCTTGGTGCGTACCTTCTTGTGTATCTGTATCTTGCCCACGCTGGTAAGGGTGTTCACCCCGTTGGTGTAGTATCCGAATCCCTGCAGGTATTTCCATTTCAGGTTGCCGAAGAAGAGGGTGTGTTTGAACACGTCGGGGATTTTGCTGAAATCGCCGCTGCCCATATAGTCGTTGTAAACCTCCTCGCCTTTTTCGTTGCCCATCGCGGCCATCAGGGCTTTGCGCATCATGGGGTTCTCCTGGTCGGCGGGAGCGAGGCCGAGGTCGTCGGCGATGTACTGTCCCATCATGTTGAGAGCCTCTTCGGCAATCGGGAACTCAAATCCGAACAGCATGCTGACGTCGGTCTCGTCCTTTTTGTCGTTGACGTTGATGCTGCCGTAGGAGTAGGTTTTCACAACGTTCTGTTTGATTCCGAAATTGAGTTGGCCTTCGCCGTACACTTCGCAGGTCTCTGTCTTGAGTGCGAGGTAGTTGCCCGGAGTCTCGGCTATGTTCTCGAGTTTCTCGTGGCTGGCAATGCGGTATTCCTTACGTATTTTGTCGTAGGAGAGGAATCCTGCGGCGCCCAGAATCTCGTTGTCGGCGGCCTTGTCCTTGGTAAGGAAGGCGCTGTAGGCCTTCAGGTCGTCGGTGTTGAAGAGTATGGAGGCGGTCATGCGGTTGTTCTTGCTGTCGGTAGGTATTTCATCCACAGGTATTTCGATGTGCTGCGGGTCGATATTGCCTTTGAAACGCAGGAAACCGAGTTCCTCGCCCTCTTTTACGCAGTTATGCACCAGCTGCACTCCGCCGGTAAAGAGGTAGTCCTTGTCCTGTGCGTTGACGTCAACTTCGCCCATATAGCGGAAGGCCGGACTGAGCTTGAAGTCGTCGCTCTCGCTGATGACGCCTTTGCCGTTGGTGATGCCTTGGCTGTTGGGCATAACCGAGGTGAGCGGTATTTTCTGCACTTTCTTGTTCTCGTCGATGTAGTCGATTATTGCCGAGGCGTTGTACATCGTTCTCGATGCAATGTCGACGGATGCGTCGTACATTAGGTGGTATTTGTTCTCGGTGTCGGCGAGTATGCGTGCTTTCTCCAGTTTCTCCATCTTGCCTTTGGCGAGTATCTGCAGCGAGTCGCCGTCGGGGGCAATGGCTGCGTCGGCCACGTAAACGAGGAATACGTTCTTGGCTGTCAGACGTGCCTGGTTGTAGCGGAACACGCCCTCGGTGGAGTAGAAGTTAAGACTGTCGAGCGACGGCGAGGTGCCCACAAACAGTGCTCCGGGCATGCCTTTGTGCACACGCTGGCGTATGTCGAGTTTATCCATGCCTCCGGTGTTCTCCGACTTGCTGTTCTTAAGCGACAGCTCCTGTTTGTCCATGGCCCATGTGGCCTTGTCGATGTAGGCGGCGTAGTTCATCATGGGCAGGGTTACACGGTTTATCTCCTCGTTGCTCACAATGTCGCCCTTGCGGTTCTTGTAGTCGATGCTGGAGCGTACATTGTTGGCAACGAATGCCCAGTTGTCGAACAGCTCGGATCTGACTTTGAAGGTGGAGCGTTTGGAGTCCATGGTTGTGCGACGCATGTTGAAAGTGTCGGAGGTGATTTCGGCGTCGAGCAGGGTAGCCACGCCGGAGCCGATAAGTCCGGAGGGACGCAGGGTGAGCTGTCCTGCCAGCTGTGTCTCTTTGTGGTACATGCGGAACGGGTCTCTCTTGCTACGCTGTGCGATGATCATCTCGTCGCGGTAGGGGTACCAGCGTTCGTTGGCTTTGCCGATCTGTGCGTCGGGGAAGTCGGTGCCGCCGGCTAGCTGTTCGGTGATGTAGAAGGTGTCGGTAACGGCATACATCGAGTCAGGCAGGAACACAATGTCGTTGCTCTTGGTTACGGAGCTGAGGTATGCCACCTCGCCTTGTCCGAGGAATCCTTTGTAGCTCAGGTCGATGGTCTTGTTGTAATGTCCTTTGCCGCCGTACATGGGCAGACCGTTTTTCGGGGTGTTCATCACAAAGCCGAGCGAGTAGTCGGGCTGCACGCGCAGTGGTTCTTTTAGTTCGGGGAAAATGCCTGCCGAGTTGAGGCTTCCGGCAAACACAAGGCTGTCGGTCTCGAATTTCAGCATCTTTTTGATGGTGAAGGGCTCGAGGGTGTAGAAGAAACGTTTGCGGTCGTAGCCGGGGATGCGCACGGCCTTGTTGTCGTAGTACACATAACTTTTCTCCTTGCTGTTGAAAATGGGGTAGTCCTTGGTGCGTTTCAGACTGGAGTGGTTGTCGGGGGCGTCGATGAGTATCTCGCCCACGAGCTGGTTGATAGGCGATTTCACGCGTTCCCACTTGGGCGGGTTGGTGAACGAGGTTACGGAGAACCACATGGAGTCGATCTGCGGCAGGTCGAGTTTGAACTGGTCGTAGAGGAAGGTGCTGTTGGAGACAATCATCTCGAAACGGCCGGCGTTGATGTATCCGTCGAACAGTATGTCGCGGTTTTTCTTCACCACTATTTTTTGGTCTTTGGGATAGATGGCCACTTTCTGCGAGTCGCTCACGATGAATTTCTCCACTCCTTCCATCCTAAGGTCGTTGGTTTTGAGGTCGAGGATGGCGTTGGAGGTGTTCTTTGTGGCCGACACAAGGTTGATGGCGTCGTAGTCGATGTCCTTGGCTTTGGCGTAGGCTTTAACGTAGTCGAAGAGTTTGTCCTTTGCGGTAACGCGTCCGCTGCCTTCTTCAAAGGTTACCAGACCTGCCTTGGCAAGGTTGTGTATCATCTGCTTGGCCTGTATCAGGTCCATCCTGATGTAGATGGAGAACTCGTCGATGAAAAATTCGTGCTGACCTTCTTTCTTGCAGTAGAGGTAAACCCTTTGCAGCGGGCTTATCTGGTCGATGCCCTGAATTTTCATGTATTTGTCGAGGGTGTAGTAGTCGCTCGACTCGAAGGATGAGAACGACTGCGCTCCCTGCTGGCGAAGCATCGATATGTCGAGGATGTCGTCGTCGAGTTTCCATATTATGGATTCGCAGTACATGTCGAGGGCGTGGTAGGTGTTGTTGTAGGGGCTGTAGTAGTTACGTTTGCTGTCGTTGATAATCATCACCTGCTTGTTGGCGGGTATGTAACGCACCGAAACGCCGGAGTTGGTTATGGAGTCTTGGTCGATGTAGATGGTGATGTTGGCTTTTTCGGAGTATATCTGCTCGGGGGCGATGGTGAATTTGTACGAGTTTACGATGAGGAACCGTTTGCCGTTGCGGTAGAAAATGAGGTTTGCCGACGAGCTGGCGTCGGAGGTGAGGAACTTGTTGCCGTTCATCATAAAGCTGCCGCTGTAGTCCACGTTTTTCACGATGTCCTTGAGCATGAAGTTCTTGGTGTACGACTTAAATTTAGGGAAAGTGTATTTGTCTTTGTCCATCGGCATTGTAACGTGTTCGTCGAGATGTCCGAGGATGGGTTCTTTGAAATATTTGGTGTTGACGAACTCCACGGAGTCGGCGCTGAATTTGGGGAATTTGGTGTTGGCCTCGTATCTTTTCAGCTTGGCGTAGCATTCGTTCACCGAAAGTCCTGTGCGGCTCCAGTCCACGCGGCCGCCGCGTCCCAGCCATTTGTTGGAGTTGTAGTAATAAACGCCGGTGGTGCCGTAGAGCGAGCACATCTCCTTGTCGGAGCCGTAGTGCAGTTCGAACGATTTGTCGAAAACAATGGTGGGCTGGCCGTTGTCGAGCTTGAATTTGAAGGTGCTGCCCGGCTGGTACTCCCATTTGGAGCTTTTGGATGCGAAGATGGTGTTTTTCTCGATAAGGGTGGTCGTGTATTCAAACCAGTCGCCCAAGTCCTTGAGTTTCTTCATCTTTTCGGTACACTGCAGCCATCCGTCGAAGTTGCCGCCTTTGTTAACGACTTTCTGCACTGTAACGAAATCGGCAATGTCGGAGGGTTTTGCCTTGGCTTTTATCATCTGGTTGGAGATGCCTACAACTTTGGTTTTCATGTCGGGGGTGAGCTCGCTCCACACGCCGAGGTATTCCGACACCAGTTTGGCGTAGGCCTGTTGCTGAGCTTTGTCCGCGCCTTTGTCCTGGTCGAAAAAGGCTCCCAATTCATCGGTGTATTTACCTGTGGTAAAGGTGAATGTGTTTTTGCCTTTCTGTTGTGCGAGGCCGGTTGCCATAACGCACATCGTAATCAAAATAGTTGCTAATTTTTTCATTATCAATATTTTGTTTGATTATTTCCTGTGTTCTTTTTTATAAATGCGTTTGCAAAGATACAAATATGCTTTCGATATTTGCCCTTGTCGGGGAATAAGTTATTAAAACAACGTTGGTGATAAGTCGGAAATTGTGTGACGTTGTTTTTTGGGGCTTTCTGTCGGGTGCTCAGAAGTTGCCTTTGGCAATGTCGTTGCGGATTTTCGCCCATTGTTTGTCGGGCAGCCGCACTCCCACCACCGACACTATGTTTCCCGACAGCAGTTTGCCGATGTTTGCGGCGGTGCAGACGTCGTGTCCTGCGGCGATGCCGTAGAGGAACCCCGCGGCGTAGAAATCGCCAGCGCCGGTGGAGTCCACAGTTTTGTGTTCCGAAATGCCTATCTGCCACGTAGTGCCGTCGCTTTTCACAAACGAGCCTTGCCGCCCCACTTTCACTATGGCCACATGGCACATCTCGGCAATCTCGTCGAGGGCTTCGGCAGGTGCCTTTCCGGTGAAGGCCTTGGCTTCCTCCTCGTTGGCAAAGATTATGTCGACGAAGTTGGGAATTATATCGCGCAGAAAATCAAGATTTTCCAGAACTATGTTGTACGATGCGAGGTCCATCGACACCATCATGCCGTTCTCTTTGGCAAGTTGCACCGCTTTGCTTACAAGTTTGTGGTTCTGAAGCTGATAGCCTTCGATATGAAGTATGTCGTAGCCGTTGAAAGTCTTTTTGGTGAGGTGCCTTGGTGTCATCTCCAGCGCTGCGCCGAGACAGGTGGCGAAGGTGCGTTCGCTGTCGGGCGAGATGAAAGTGAGTGCCGTGCCGCTGGGGGTGTCGCTGTGCAGGAGCAGGGGAGTGGTGCCGCTCTGCCGTACCTCCTCTTCGAACAGCGCCCCGATGTCGTCGTTGCCTATCATGCCCATGAAAGTGGCGTCGCCGCCGGCGCGCGATATGCCGCGGCAGGTATTGCTTGCCGAGCCGCCGGGCACTATCTTTTTCTTCAGCCCGCGGATTTCTTTCTTTATCGAAAGGTAACGTTCCGAACTGATAATCTGCATGCTGCCTTTCGGAAGTTCGAGATTGTCGAGCATCTCGTCGGAGGGGAGCATCACCAGCTCGTCGGTAAGTGCGTTGCCTAAGCCAAGTATCCTTTTCATTGTGGGCGTTTTTGTTGGTTTACAGTATGTTGCCAAGTTGCTCCTTGATTTTTTCCAGCTCGTCTTTCATCACTACCACAAGTTTCTGAATTTCAGTGTGGTTGGCCTTGGAGCCCATGGTGTTTATCTCGCGTCCCATCTCCTGAGCTATGAAACCGAGTTTCTTTCCGGTGCTCTCGGATTGTTCCATCGTCTCTACAAAGTAGTCGATATGCTTTTGCAGACGCACTTTCTCTTCGGTGATGTCAAGTTTTTCGAGGTAGTAGATAAGCTCCTGCTCGAAACGGTTTTCGTCGGCGGTGGTGCCAAGTTCGGCCAGACTTTTGCGCAGACGCTCTTTCTGTTGCTCGATGCGTTCGGTCTCGTACTGCGGCACAAGGTTCAGTTTCTGCTGTATCAGTTCGATGTGCTTGTAGAAATCGGCTTTCAGTATCTCGCCTTCGTGCAGACGGGTGTCGTCAACCACTTTTATCGCCTTTTTGATGTGTTCGGCAATGGCGTTCCACGTGTTTTCGTCGATGGAGGCGTCGTCGGTGGTCTCCCACACGTCGGGACGGCGCAGCACGCTTTCCATCAGTCCTTCGGTGCTCTGTCCCAGCTCGTTGTAGAGGTTGGTCAGCTCGTCGAAATAGGCTTTTGCCACAGCGTGGTTGATGGTTGCGGCGGGGGCGTTGCCACCTTCGCAGGTGAGCACGAAATCGATTTTGCCGCGTTCGAGGGCGTTGAGCATGGTGCGAATCTCCAGCTCTTTGCTGCGGAACTCGACGGGGATTTTCACCGTGGCGTCCATCTGCTTGCTGTTCAGTGTCTTGATTTCTACAGTGTATACTGCCGCTCCCGATTGCTGCTGTATTTTGGCGAAGCCTGTCATTGATTTCATAAGCGGGTGTGTTTTATTGTGTTATAATGTTTTTCTTGAATTCTTCGGTGGCAAAGGTCTTGTATTCGCCGTTTTCGTTATAGATAAAGTACGCCGATTTTATCTCGTCGTTGTTTTCGATGTATTGCAGGGCTTTTTCCATGCCCATTGCCATGAAGGCCGTGGCGAAGGCGTCGGCTTTCCATGCGCTGTCGGCGATGACGGAAACGCTCAGCAGCGAGTGGTTTACGGGGTAGCCAGTGTGCGGGTCGATGGTGTGGGAGTATTTCACACCGTCCTTCTCGTAGAACTTGCGGTAGTTGCCCGATGTAACTATCGATTGGTCGGCAAGCGTTACCTTGATGTCCAGCTGCCTTTCGGCGAACTGGCTCTCGGCCGGACGCTCCACGCCCACGGTCCATTGGCTGCCGTCGGGTTTGCCGCCTTTGGCAATCACTTCGCCGCCGATGTTGATGATATAGTTTGTTATCCCGTTGGATTCGAGGTAGTTGGCCACGATGTCCACCGAATAGCCCTGCGCTATGGCGTTGAAGTCGAGCTCCGTTTCAGGACGCGCCTTGCGGAGAATCTTGCTGCCGTCACGCGAAATAACTTCCAACGGCAGGCCGGTGTATTGCCGCAGACTGTCCACCGTGGCGCTGTCGAGGTCCTGTCCTTGCTTGAAACCGAAGCCCCATGCGTTCACCAGCTTGCCCACGGTGCAGTCGAAATATCCGTCGGAAAGACGGTTTACCCGCAGCGACTTGTCGAGCATGTCGCAGAAAAGCTCGTTGAGCACCGAGTCGGAGTTGTTGTTTATCCTGCGTATCAGCGAGTTGCCCGCCCACAGCGAGGCTGTTTGGTCGAAATCGGCAAGTAAGGAATCTATGGCACTGCTAAGGTCGCGGTTCTGCGTGTCGTAGTAGGTTATGGCATAGTAGGTGCCTTGTGCTTCGCCCGTGATAGAGTGCTTTTGCAAAGCCCCACCGCACGAAGCCATTATCGCCATTGCCAAGGCCGATATTGTTGCTACACAGACTTTTCCGATGCTACGCATACTTTTATTTTTTTTTGCAAAAATACACTTTTTTTGCCGATTTTGGGCAGTTTTTTCAATAATCAGTGTTTTTTGTGTGTTTGTGTGTTGGGGGGCGTATCGGATTGTGTTTGTTTTTGTGTGGTTGTGTGTTTCGGGCTGTAGAGACGTGCCATGGCGCGTCTCTACATTTTCCGCGCACATTTCCGTAGAGACGCGCTGCAGCACGTCTCTACAAATCCAACGCAATTTCTATTTCAACATTTATTTGTTCAAATACTTTGCGGAAAAAAATATATGTTTATATGAAATTTTATAATTTTGCCACACAAAACAATTGGATTTATTCGTGTATAGTGTTGATAATTAGATTGATATATTGTTGATTCGTTGCTCTGATGTGAATAAAATGCTGATTGTGGCATTTTTTGCCCCCCCGCTGAACTTTTGCAATTGTCTAATTGTTATTCGTCTTCGCCTTTGGGTGGCTATTGTGGAAAAAAATAACTTAGAAAAAATAATAAATGAAACAAAAATTTAGAACTATCGCCAGCGTTGTAGCACTAATTACAATGACTGTTTTTGCTGCCTCGTGTGCGAAAGAAGAACTATCGGAAAAAGCACAGAACCATATCTCCGGTGTGAAGCGTACTATCTCAGCCTCCGCCAGTCTGCCCCAGACCGCCGACAAAGCCCATCTCGACGAGTATGACAACGTCATTTGGGATTTGGGCGACGCTATCAACATCAACGGTAACAACATTACAATAAGCTCAATAGGTTCCACCGGCAGAGTGGCTGTCTTTGACAAAAGCACAGCCTACGCAATCCCTTCTGGCGACAACGATATCTACTGGGCGGTGTATCCTGCCACCTTGGCAGAGTCGGCCAGCGGCGGCATCATACCGGACAATTTTACCACATCATCCCTCGAATTCACCCTGCCAGCCACTCAGATCTACGATATTTCGGCCAATGTTATATCCGGCAACACATACATGGCCGCCTTTGCCAGCGTGCCGGCCGGACAAGCTGACGTGTCTTTTGCCATGAAAAACCTCGGCTCGGTGATGCATCTCAGGCTCACAGCCGATGCCGGTGCCAGCAACAAGCATATTACACAGATAGTGTTTTCTTCCACGGGCAAGCTTTCCGGAAAATTCACCACAAACACTACTTTTACTACAGTAACCCCCGACATTACCGCTACCACGACTCTTACCGTTCAGCTGAAAAACGGAAGCAACAACTATATAGATATTAGCTCGCCAAAGGACATATATGTGGTTTTGCCGGCCATCGAGGCGCAAAAAATAACTATGCGTGTATATAACGAAGAAGAGTGTTGGATAGAGAAAACGGCAAATTCCATGACCCTCGAGCGCAGCAAAATATACCACAACGTCATAAGCGATGCGGCTTTCGACAAGAAACCCTTGCCGTTAGGCCCTTTCTCCATTAATTCGTCCGGTGGAAAAGTGTATTTCTCACCCGGCAACCTGCAGTGGAGCGCCACCGGCGGCGGAACAACGCCCACTACCCATGCCGTTGCAGGCGGTGGCACCGATGAAGGCACGTGGCGTTTTGCCGAGCATCAGTGGGACATTGTCGGTCATGCCTCGAAGGGAACGGTATATGCCAATGGTGTGAAATGCAACAATGCGCTTGTGAGCCAAAACTACACCGGCTGGTTAGACCTTTTCTGCTGGGGTACCAGCGGATGGAACAGCGGTGCCGTCGATTGTCACCCCTATTCCTGCTCTTCGGTATTAGCAAACCATTATCCGGGAGGAGACTACAACAATAGCCTTGTAGGCAGCTACGTCAATGCCGACTGGGGAGTTTACAACGCAATATACAACACCAATACATGGCTTACCGACGCTCCTGGCAAATGGCGGACTCTCACCAAGGACGAGTGGGTGTATCTGGTGTCGCAAAGGACTGATTATCTTACGTTGAGGGCCAGAGCAAGCGTGAACGGTATCGAAGGGTTAATCTTACTTCCCGACAACTGGACGCTTCCCGCCGGTTTGTCGTTAACAACTGGTGTGGGCACCAGCGTTATCAACGAATACACAACGGAGCAATGGGCCATCATGGAAGCTGCCGGTGCGGCATTCCTGCCAACTGCCGGTACACGTAATGGGCAGACCAACGTGTACGATCCGGGCGAACGCGGCCGCTATTGGTCTACAACAAGCTACGACTCTAAAATGGCATACTACCTGTACTTTTACCCTGGAGTGGTTGACCCACAAGCCTATTATTCCCGCGCTTTTTGGGACGCATGGTCTGTACGTCTTGTCCGCGATGCAAACTAATTAGTGATTTTGTAGTTATAATTGGGAAAAAATCCGTGGCGTTGTCACTGATTTTTTTTTGGTATTGGCGGGGTGGGGCATGTGTTTCGGGCTTTAGAGACGCGGTGCACCACGTCTCTACAATCTTACGCACATATCCATGTTTTTTCACGAAAATTACCATGTAATTATCCATTAATTTATTTATGAATAATTCGTGGTAATTCATGTTTTAAAAAAAGGACGCATACAATGCGTCCCTACATCCGAATTCCGAACTAATTTTCGTATTTCATTATTTTTTCGTAATTTTGTACTTTCAAAACGCACCCTTTTTATGGTAATAGGATACGACGCAAAACGTGTGTACAAAAACAAAACCGGCTTGGGGAACTACAGCCGCATGCTTGTCGGTGGAGTGGCGCGCAACTGCCCCGAGGCCGTGTGCAAGCTCTATTCCCCCGACATTTCGGGACCCTTTGCCGATTTTTTTTCTGGTTTTAATAACATAGAAACGGTGCAGCCATCCGGTTTGGCGCGATTGTTTCCCCATCTGTGGCGTAGCTACGGAATTGCGGCACGCCTCACCTCCGACGATGTGCAGATTTTCCACGGCCTCAGTCATGAGCTGCCGCATTTCATACCTAAAAAGGTGAAAAAAGTGGTTACTATGCACGACCTCATAGTGTGGCGCTATCCGCATCTGTTCCCCCTTTTCGACCGCAACGTGTACCGCACCAAGATGCGTCATTCGTGCAAAATCGCCGACATCGTGGTGGCCGCCAGTGAGCAGACCAAACGTGACCTGCAGGAATTCCTCCATGTTCCCGAACAGAAAATCAGAGTTGTTTATCAGTCGTGCGACCCCATTTTCTGGCAGCCCGTAACCGACGATGCCAAGCGGTCGGTGCGCGAGCGTTACAACCTGCCACAGCAATATATTATATGTGTGGGAACCATAGAACAACGCAAAAACCAAGTGGCGGTGGTGGAGGCCCTCGCCAAACTGCCCGAAGAGCTTCATCTGGTGATAGTTGGCGGACACCGCACCGACTACTACAACACCGTTTGTGGCACCATAAAACGGTTGGGACTCGAAAATCGCGTGCATATCCTCGACAAAGCCCTGTTTGCCGACTTCCCGGCTCTCTACGCCAACGCCATGATGTCGATGTATGTGTCGGAGTTCGAGGGGTTTGGCATTCCGGTGCTGGAGTCGATGTGCTGCGATACGCCTGTTATCACGTCAAATGTGTCGTCCATTCCCGAGGTGGGCGGCGAGGCGGCTTTGTACGTCGATCCCGAAGATGTTGACGAAATCGTTGCAAAGGCTCAGCAGCTATACAGCGATGAGAGCCTTCGCCAACAGCTTGTGGAAAAAGGACGTGAGCAGCGCAAGAAATTCACCGAAAGTGTGATTACAAGTCAGATTGTCGATTTGTACAAAGAACTGGTGAAAGTTGAAAATTGAAAATTGAAAATTTTTGTGCAAACCGAACACAGCAGCCAAATTTATTTGGATGATGTTGAGGTGCAGCCAAAAATCACGCATAAGCAAAGCGGTTGCGTAATTGATATTAGTTTGCAGTTTTGAGTTTGCAGTTAAACGATGCGGGGGTTCGACAAGCTCACCCACCGCTCGGTGCCTGAGCTTGTCGAAGGCACATCTTCACGCCTAAACTTCACTAATCACCAATCACAAATCAATTTATTCTCCGCCCTTCGTGCTATCGAAAGGTTCACTGAACCTTTCTTCATCACTAAAAAAATACAAAAACTTGCATAATCCGAAAAAAAATACTATCTTTGCACAGTCATTTTTCAGCGGGTGTTCTTGCCAACACTCTGAGGCTGAGATGATTAAGTAATTTATGTTTAACCCGACCGGGCAAGAGGTCACAAAAAAACAAAAAAATGGATTTAAAAAACATCCAACCCCTTGAAGATTTCGATTGGAATGCAATCGGAAAGAAAAAAAACAAATACTCCGCCGAAGAGGAGGCAAAACTCAACGAAGCTTACGAAAAAACTTTCAACCAAATCACTGAACAAGAAATTGTTGAGGGAACTGTCGTGGCAATAACCGAACGCGAAGTGGTGGTTAACATCGGCTTCAAATCAGACGGCGTTATTCCCGCATCCGAAATTCGCTACAACCCCGACATCAAAGTCGGCGACAAAATCGAAGTTTACGTTGAAAGTCAGGAAGACTCCAACGGTCAGCTCATCCTTTCGCACAAAAAGGCACGCATCCTCAAATCGTGGGAACGCGTAAACCAAGCCTACGAGTCGCAGGAAGTCATCACCGGATACGTGAAAAGCCGCACCAAAGGCGGTCTTATCGTTACCGTTTTCGACAACATCGAAGCCTTCCTCCCCGGTTCGCAGATCGACGTCAAACCCATCCGCGACTACGATGTGTTTGTCGACAAGCCCATGGAATTCAAAGTTGTTAAAATCAACCACGAATACAAAAATGTCGTTGTTTCGCACAAAGCCCTTATCGAAGACGAAATCGAAGCCCAGAAAGCCGAAATCATCGCCAAGCTCGAAAAAGGCCAGGTGCTCGAAGGAACTGTCAAGAACATCGTTTCCTACGGTGTGTTCGTTGACCTCGGCGGCGTGGACGGTCTCATCCACATCACCGACCTTTCGTGGGGCCGCATAAGCCATCCCGAAGAAATCGTTCACCTCGACGAAAAGATCAACGTTGTTATCCTCGATTTCGACGAAAAGGCCAACCGTATCGCCCTCGGTCTGAAACAGCTCACACCTCATCCTTGGAACGCTCTCGATCCCAACCTCAAAGTTGGCGACAAAGTTAAAGGTAAAGTCGTTGTTGTGGCCGACTACGGTGCTTTTGTAGAAATTATGCCCGGTGTGGAAGGCCTCATCCACGTTTCCGAAATGTCGTGGTCGCAGCACCTGCGCACAGCCCACGATTTCCTCAAAGTCGGCGACGAAGTGGAATCCGTTATCCTCACCCTCGACCGCGAAGAGCGCAAGATGTCCCTCGGCATCAAACAGCTCATGCCCGATCCTTGGCTGTCGATACTCGAGAAATATCCCGTTGGCTCCAAACACACCGCCACCGTGCGCAACTTCGTCAACTTCGGTATCTTTGTTGAGATGGAAGAAGGCGTCGACGGCCTCATCCACATCTCCGACCTCTCGTGGTCCAAGAAAATCAAACATCCTGCCGAATTCACCAAAATCGGTGAGAAAATCGACGTGGTTGTCCTCGAAGTCGATGTTGAGAACCGTCGCCTGAGCCTCGGCCACAAACAGCTCGAGGAGAATCCTTGGGATGTGTTCGAAAGCATCTTCACAATCAACTCGATACACAAAGGCACAGTGATGAGCGTTAACGACAAAGGCGCTGTTATAGCACTGCCTTACGGCGTTGAAGGCTTCGCACCGGCACGTCATCTCGAAAAAGAGGACAAAACCAAGGCCAAAGTGGACGAAACCCTCGATTTCAAGGTTATCGAATTCTCCAAAGAGAACAAGAAAATCATCGTTTCGCACAGCCGTATCGCCCAGGATATGATTGAAAAAGAGAAGGCTCAGAACGAAGAAGCCGAAAACAAAGAGAAAGTCAGCACAGCAAAAGCCACCAAGAAACTGGCCGACAAGCTGGAGAAGACCACTCTCGGCGACATCGACGCTCTTGCCAACCTCAAGGAAGAGATGGAGAAAAACGAGAAGTAGCCCACACTTTTTATTTCATTCATAATTCATTTTTAATTGATTGGCCCCCCTCCCCGGGGGGCTTTTTTTCTATCAGGAAGCAACATTTTCGCACTTCGGGTGTCTATATATAGATAAACAAAACAACAACCGCAATGAGTTTATTGAAAAAAATATTATCCCTCATACTGTTTGTCGCTGTGGTACAGTCTGTTTCGGCGCAATCGGCCTGCCAAGGTCTGAAAAACCCCATTTCTTTTTCAATATATCAGAACTATTCGGGGCAGACAGGCGGTGAAACTGCCGGAAGAACATCGGGCACGAGTACCTACCAGCGCGACTATATGGTTATGAACTCCGCCATTATTCCCAACACCAACCTTGCGAATATTGTTACTTCCAACTGTAGCAGCAACGAGGGAAAGCCAGGCAATAACGACGCCAACCGCTTTAAGATAATGGGCACAGGCAACGACCCCAACACCCGCAGCCAGATGTCGTATCTGCCCACCAACTTGGATCCCACCATAGTGAGCTCCATACGTCTGGGCAACACCTACGGCTGCCACGAGGCCGAGGCCCTCTACTACCAGTTTCAGGTTACGTCGAGCAACGTGCTGGTGTTCATTTACTATTCCATTGTGCTTGAAAACGCACTGCACGGAACAAACGACAACCCCGAATGCATCATACGTGTAAAAAAATTGGACAACGGTGTTTTCCGTGACCTCGGCGACAGTCTATGCTACATTATACAAGGTCCTATACATAGCGATTCGGTAGGACGTGGCACATGGGCCAGTTGGCATCTGTCGGGAACTACAAGCACCGATGCCGCCTACAAGCCATGGGCTAAAGTGGCTATCAACCTCTACAATTTCCAAGGTGAGACGGTACGTATAGAAGTGAAAACCGGCGACTGCTCCATGACACAGCACTATGGTTACTGCTATGTCTCCGGCGACTGCCAGCCGATGCGTCTTGTGGCCAGCGGATGCTCACCCGGAGCCTCCAACGAGGTTGCCACCATCACCGCACCGCAGGGGCTTTCGGCCTACCAGTGGTACCGCAGCCGCTACGGCGAACTGGGCAGCAACCAGATAAACAACCCCGCCAACTACGAAATGATACCGGGTGCTCGTGGTCAGGACTCCGTTCTCGACGTTTATGTGGAAGATTTCCCCTACGAGCAGGGCGGCTCCAATCGTGTGCAGTGCAACACCTTCAAATGCATCCTTACCTCGTACCTCGACCCTGCCAAACCCATACGCTCGGCATTGTATGTCAACGCCTGTAACCAAAAACCCACTGTGGAGATGGAAGCCGTCACACAATGCGACGGCAGCGTGCTCGTAATCGACCGCAGCACCACACCCACCAGCGAGGGACCCGTGAGCGACGACCTGCCACGTACACAGTGGACATTCCGCAACGGCAGCGGCCAGAGCGTAGGCTCCGCTACGGGCGGCTCAGCAACATACACATACCCCACAATGGGTGACGACAGCGTTACTCTGCGCACCGTGAGCCCCCTCGACAACACCTGCTACACCGAACGCACACTGCCCATACACATACGCAAAAACCCCAACATCGCCATACATCCTAGCCGCACCAGCATCTGCGCCGACGACACCATCACACTCCGCGGCTCCTGTAGCGACCCAATAGGTATCATCCGCCACCAGTGGACCATCCATGACCCCATTGACGGTGACACCACCATAATCGGCAACCCCATAGTGCACCGTTTCGCCAACACCTCGACAGTTGAATACACCGCCATGAACGCCGACTCGTGCGAAAGTACAGTCAGCACCACCATAAGCATAGGCTATTTCCCCGACCTCGTGATAACCGGCGACAGCGTGGTATGTATCGGCAGCAGCAACACCCTGCAGGTTAGCTGCGACCTGCCCGGTTGTACCTACGAATGGTACACCGACACACTTCAGACCACGCCTGTACAGACGGGTGCCACCTACACCTTTACGCCTACGCGCGACGGACTGATGTTCGCCAAGGTGATAAGCCCCTACGGATGCAGTACTTGGAGCATGTTCCAATATCGTATGCTCGTACCCGATATACAGCAGTCGGAGACACATATCTGTATGGATGAGGAAGTTACCATCACAGGTAGCGGTGCCGACTACTACACGTGGACAAGTTCGCCCGCCGACCCCACCCTCGACGGACAGGACAGCCTCTCCGAAGTGGTGGTATCACCGCGAGTTAGCACCGTCTACACCATGATAGGACATGGTGCCAACGGCTGCGACGCCACGCCGCTCACTGTCACCGTCACCGTGGATCCCTACCCCGAATTCATATTTTCCTACACTCCCGACTACATCGACCTCTTCGAGCCGATACTCTACCTCTCCGACAACTCCACCAACCATGTGCGCTCCATCTGGGCCTTCCCTACCGACGGCACCGAATACCCTACCACGGCACGTTTCTTCGAGTACCAGTTCCAAAGCGTCCTCGACTACGACTCCATACCTATCAAGCTCACCACAGCCTCCATCAACGGCTGTGCGCAGGACACCACATTCTATGTGCCTGTGGATATATTCACCGAATGGATTCCCACAGCCTTCACGCCGGGACGCGACGTCAACCGCACCTTCGGTCTGCAGAACAATATCAAGGCGCAGGATTTCACCATGACCATCTACAACCGCTGGGGATTGAAAGTGTTCGAGTCCAACGACCAGAACGAGCACTGGGACGGCACCTACAAAGGCAAGGAATGCTCCCCCGGAAGCTACGTGTGGATAATAACCTACCGCCAGTTCGACGGTACAGATATGGTGAAGAAAAAAGGTACTGTGCTGCTGCTCGAATAGAGAAGAAAAACTGTCGGCAGTTATGAGTGTTGACGGATTCAAACTGCTGTTATTCAGTAAGTTTTAAATAAATTAAATTGTCCTTGCAAAAAATATTTCGTAAGGACAATTTTTTTTTGTATCTTTGCAAGTTTAATACCGAAGTGTAAAATGACAAGAAAAACCAATAAGGAAGCCGAAACAGAGATGCTTGCAAAGGTCGTGGCCACTGCCATGAGCGACAAAAAAGCCTCCGACATAGTGATGCTCGACCTGCGTGGAGTGGGCAGCGCTCCCGCAAGCTTTTTCGTTATATGTACCGGAAACTCGCCTCTGCATACCGACGCCATCGCCGACGCCGTACACGAGGCCGTGAAAAAGACTTTTGGCATAAACCCCACATCCACTGAGGGTTACGACACCGCCGAATGGATACTGATGGACTATTTCGATGTGGTGGCACACGTCTTTGTGCCCAAAACACGCGACTTTTACCGCCTCGAAGACCTCTGGGCCGACGGCAAACGCACTGAAATACAATAAAATCACCGATGGAAGACAATAATCAGAATAGGGAAAACAACGGCAACGACAAAAAGCCGAACTTCCAAAAAATGAAGAACAACCGGGGTCGCTCCGGCTATGTGATGTACATCATCTACATAGCCATAATACTGGTTTTGGGCTATTTTATGTTCACTGGCGAAAGCGATGCCCCCAAGGAGATAAACTCGGTGAAATTCAGTCAGATACTTGAAAAACAGGATTGCGAGAAGATTGTCGTGGTGAACGGCGAATTTGCCGAAGTGTATATCAAAAAGGCTTCGATAAGAAAGGATACCGCCTACAAGGATCTGCGTGGCACCAACGATATGGGAAAAGCCAAAGTGGAACAGAATTTCTATACCTACAAATTCGCCACTCTGGAAGGCCTGAACAACGAGATAAACGATGCCCGCAACATCATCATACAGCGCGACACCACTGGCAAAGGCCTCACCGAACAGGAAAAGAGGGAGGTGGTCTCCAACACCCGTTTCAACCAGACTTCCGACAAACGCACCGACGTTTGGAGCGGCGTTCTTTCCTTCCTTTGGCCTATACTTTTCATCGTCCTTTTCTTTGTGATAATGAACGTCATAACCCGTCGTCAGATGGGTGGCGGTGGTGGTGGCGGCATCTTCAGCGTGGGCAAGTCGCGTGCGCAGATGTACGATGCCAAAACCCAGACCAACATCACTTTCAAGGACGTGGCCGGACTGGCCGAAGCCAAGGTGGAGATAATGGAAATCGTTGATTTTCTGAAAAATCCCAAGAAATATACCTCCCTTGGCGGAAAGATACCCAAAGGCGCCCTGCTTGTGGGTCCTCCAGGTACCGGTAAAACGCTGTTGGCGAAAGCCGTGGCAGGCGAGGCCAAAGTGCCTTTCTTCTCCCTTTCGGGTTCCGACTTTGTGGAGATGTTCGTAGGCGTCGGCGCCTCGCGTGTGCGCGACCTTTTCAAAACTGCCAAGGAGAAAGCACCCTGCATCGTGTTCATCGACGAGATTGACGCCATCGGCCGTGCCCGTGGCCGCAGTGCCATCTCCGGCTCCAACGACGAACGCGAGAACACCCTCAACCAGCTGCTTACCGAGATGGACGGCTTCGGCACCAACGCAGGTGTCATCATAATGGCCGCCACCAACCGCGCCGACGTGCTCGACAAAGCCCTGCTGCGCGCCGGACGTTTCGACCGTCAGATTTATGTGGAACTTCCTGATATAGAAGAACGTAAGGAGATTTTCGAAGTCCACATGCGCGGCCTCAAGCTCGACGACAGCGTGGACAAAGATTTCCTGTCGCGTCAGACCCCCGGTTTCTCGGGTGCCGACATCGCCAACGTGTGCAACGAGGCAGCGCTCATCGCCGCACGGCACAACAAAAACGTTATCACCAAACAGGATTTCCTCGATGCTGTGGACCGCATTGTGGGCGGCTTGGAGAAACGTACCAAAGTCATCACCCCGCACGAGAAACGTGTGATAGCCTACCACGAGTCGGGACACGCCTCCGTAAGCTGGCTGCTGCGTTGGGGCAACCCCTTGGTGAAAGTCACCATAGTGCCTCGTGGCAAAGCCCTCGGAGCCGCCTGGTACCTGCCCGAAGAACGTCAGATTACCACCTACGACCAGATGTACGACGACATCACCTCGCTGCTGGCCGGACGTGCCGCCGAGGAGATAGTGTTCGGCGAGATCTCCACCGGAGCCCTCAACGACCTCGAACGCGCCACCAAACAGGCTTTCGCCATGGTGACCTACTATGGTTTGAACAAAAAGATAGGCAACATAAGTTACTACGACTCCACGGGACAGACGGATATGGCTTTCACCAAGCCCTTCAGCGAGAAAACCGCCGAGACCATCGACACCGAGGTGCACCAGATGCTCGAATCCGCATACCAGCGCGCCAAACAGCTGCTGCTCGAAAATCGCGACAAGCTCGACCAGCTGGCAGAACAGCTCATTAGCCGCGAGGTTATCTTCCGCGAGGACTTGGAGCAAATCTATGGCAAACGTCCTTTCGAAGAGGAGGAGAAGGAACTGAAAGGTGAACCCTCCGCCCAACTCCCCGACGACAAGCCCGAGGCTATCGCCGAAAATGATGAAAATTCGCATGACGACAGCGCCACCGAAAACGACGACACACAACAAACACCCAAGATATGAAAGACAACGCAAGGGAGTTTATCATAAAGAATCTCAGGCAGGCCCTGTCCGACGCAGGCCGTGTGGCGGCAAAGCCGCCGGCCCCCGTGTCGTCATCGCATTTCAGGCTGGCCTACAACGAGGACATGGTGCTTAATTTTGTGAACAAATACATGCTGTGCGGCGGCAACCTCAACTACGCCCAAAGCAACGCCGATGTGGCCAACGTGCTAAATCCGTGGATTCGCCAGAACAACATACAGACTATCGACTGCGGCACCTCCGAGCTGGTGCAATACCTTCAGAACCTCGACATAGCGACACGCCAGTTTGCCACCATCGGCGACGAAAGCCGTTTCGGGGTGATACTCTGCGAAAACCTCGTGGCATGGGACGGAAGCATCGTCATCACATCCAATTGTTTCCAGAATAAAGACAAAATTGTGATGCCCGAAAACACCGTGCTCATCGCCTTTTCGTCGCTTGTGGTGCCCGATTTGAAATCCATCCTCTCGCAAAAAGCCAAGGACGGAGCTATGCCTCAACAAACACAGATACTCTACCCCGAAAATCTGGACCACAAAAAGACACAAATACTTCTTATCGAAGACCAAAACTGATAAATATGGACTGGATTACCGTTTACACCACAGGCAGCGATATAGAAGGCGCTTTCGTGCAGGGACTTCTGCAGAACGAAGGCATCCCCGCCGTGGTTATGAACCAGTCCGACTCGTCGTATAAATTTGGAGATGTGAAAGTTATGGTGCCGCCCGAAAATGTTATGGAGGCCAACGTCATCGTAAAAGAATATCTCGAAAACCGTTAGAAAGAAATGTTCAAGAAAGTACTTACAAGAGCTATATCGGGCGCCGTTTTCCTTGCCATTGTCATTGGCGCCATTTTTGCCGGCGAATATGTCTATTTGGCTGTGATGCTGTTCGTTGCAGTGATGTGCATGTTCGAGTTTTACAGGGCTTTGCGCCAAAACGACGCCCCTGTGAAAATGCTGCCGGGCATCATCGTCGGTGCTTTGGCCTACTGCGCCATAGCCATAGCCTGCCTCAACCCGCAGTATCTTATTCTCATGCTGATGGCTTTCCCGTTGCTGTTCCTGCTTTTCCTGTATCAGCTGTGGCAGCGCGACGAGCGTCCTTTCGAATCCATTGCCTACACCGTGCTCGGCGTGGTTTATATAGCTTTCCCGCTGGCTTTCACTCACTTGCTGGCAAAACCCTCGTTTATCGAAGGTCATACCGAGTATATGCCGTGGGTGATGCTTGGCGTGATGGTTTTGCAGTGGACCAGCGACACTTTCGCCTACCTTACGGGAATCTCCATCGGTCGCCATCCGCTTTTTGCACGCCACTCGCCGAAAAAAAGCTGGGAGGGATTCTGCGGCGGCATGGCGTTTTCCATACTTGCCGGATACCTCATCGGTACCTATTTCGACACCCCGTTCGATGTTGTCGACTGGATGATAATGGGTGCTATGGTGCCTGTTACCGGCACTCTGGGCGACCTCACCGAGTCGATGTTCAAACGCAGCATGGGACTTAAGGACGCCGGCAAGATAATGCCCGGCCACGGCGGCCTGCTCGACCGTTTCGACAGTCTGCTGATGTCCACCCCCTTCCTGCTGGGATATCTTCTGATAAAATATTTGTTGTTTACCTGAAAAACGTAACTCACTATGTATCTGCACAAAGAAGGACGAAAACTTGTTCTGATAATATTTCTGGCCATAGCCCTGATAGGGGTGCTTATGTATTTCACCATCGAGGTGTGGAATGTGTTCGACTATATCGTGATAGGCGCTCTGGTGGTGGCTGCGGTGCTCTTCGCCAGCTTTTTCAGGATTCCCAAACGTATCTTCACCACCGACGACAAGCAGATTGTGGCTCCCGCCGACGGCCGTGTGGTGGTTATCGAAGAGGTGTACGAACAGGAGTTCCTCAAATGCCAGTGCCGCCAGATTTCCATTTTCATGTCGCCCGCCAATGTGCATGTAAACCGCTACCCCGTGTCGGGCAAGGTGGTGTATGTCAATTACCATAAAGGCAACTATTTCGTGGCCTCGCACCCCAAGTCGTCGGTGCTCAACGAGCATTCGTCGGTGGGGCTGGAGATGGCCGACGGCACACGCATTTTCCTGCGCCAGATAGCCGGAGCCGTGGCACGGCGCATAGTGTGCTACTCCAAAGAGGGCGACGTGGTGGAGCAGAATCAGGAGCTGGGTTTCATCAAGTTCGGCTCGCGTGTCGACCTTTTCATCCCCCTCGACGCCGAGGTTAACGTAAATATCGAGTCGCCGGTGAAAAACGGCGTCTCCACCGTTGCTTTCCTTAAATAGCCATGAGTGCGGATTTCTCCGAAAGTCAGATTGTTTACGAAGATAACCATCTGATAATCATCAATAAACTGCCTTCGCAGATAGTGCAGGGCGACAAAACGGGCGACCTCTGCATGGCCGACCTTATCAAAGATTACCTGAAACAGAAATACGACAAGCCGGGCAACGTGTTCTGCGGCGTGGTGCACCGGCTGGACAGGCCTGTGAGCGGACTGGTGATTTTCGCCAAGACGAGCAAAGCCCTGTCGCGCCTCAACGAGCAGATAAAACATCACGAGATACGCAAGACCTACTGGGCTGTGGTAAAAAACGCCCCGCCCAAGCCCGAGGACACCCTCACCGACTACCTTCTGCGTAATGAAAAGCAGAACAAGTCGTATGTGGTGAAAGCCGGCACTAGCGGAGCCAAGGAGGCGATACTGCATTACCGCACGTTGGCGCAGAGCAGCGGGGGATATTACCTGCTGGAGGTGGACCTGCAGACAGGCCGACACCATCAGATTCGTGCGCAGCTGGCGGGCATGGGGTGCCCCATCAAAGGCGACTTGAAATACGGCTTTCCCCGTTCCAACCCCGACGCTTCGATAAGTCTGCACGCCCGCCGTGTGGAGTTTGTGCATCCCGTGCTCAAGGAGCCTATGAGTTTCGTCGCCGACGTGCCCCAAGGCTCGATTTTCGAGATTTTTGAGTAGTTCGGAGGGCGGAACTCGGAGGTGTTTGTTTTTTACTCACTGTTTTGCCAAATCCTAAAAAAATCGTATCTTTGCAGGGTGAAAAGAAAGTTTGAAAATATCACGCACAGCAGTGCTTACAAACGTTTGCACCGGCAGTCGTTGCTGGGGAGCATGCTCGTTTTTGCACCGCTGATGATTTTAATAGTGCTTGAGTTTTGGATGGACATCTGGTGTATTGGCTATGAATTTAGTTGCCATGTAAAGCTTTTTAAAGACATGTGCCTGCGTGCTGCACCACAGATAGAGGAATACCGCTTGGCAAACGGACAACCGCCCAAAAGTTTAGTGCAGTTTGGCTTTGATGAGTCGGGTTTCGGCCGTGAGTATTTTGACACCACCAATCACAATCACAAAGATGTGGTTTTTTGGTATCTCACTTATTCCGACGGCACATTTGTCCTTGAACATAGGGGATATGGCAATGCACGTTTTATTTCACAGATGGACACGGCGTGGTTTCTATATTACGACGATGAGACAGAGGAGAGAGTGGTAGAGATGGTGCGTCCGAAACATGAGTTTATTCGTTTCAAGAAAAAATAGCAAAAAAAAGAGACGCAAAAATCACGTCTCTACATTTGTTATCACCCGAAAACCCATATCATCCGCACAATCCGTAATTGTTATAAGAGAACCCCTACGGGGTATCGTTTTGGTCTTGTTTTTTATATCCTATTAAGAGGCATCCCCTACGGGGATGAAGAATCATTCAGTGAATGATTCGATAGCCGCAGGCGGAGAAATGTATTGTCAATTGTTCATTGTCAATTACGCAACCGCTTCGCTTATGCGTGATTTTTGGCTGCACCTCTACATCATCCAAATAAATTTGGCTGCTGTGTTCGGTTTGCACAAAAATTGTTCATTGTTCATTATTCATTGGTCCTTTGACTTTTGACCTTCGACCTTCGACTTTCGACCTTTGACCAATAGTTCCGAACTCCGCATTCCGAACTCCGAACTAGTATGCTCTTGCAAATATCACCCTGCGGTGGCTGGGCTTGCCGGAGTAGATGCACTTGCCCTCCTCCTCCACAGCGTCGAAGGGGATGCAGCGTATGGTGGCCTTGGTCTCTTCCTTGATACGTTCCTCGGTCTCGGTGGTGCCGTCCCAGTGGGCGAGGATGAAACCGCCCTTGCTGTCGAGGATTTCTTTGAACTCTTCCCAAGTGTCGGCCTTGCGGGTGTTGGCGGCACGGTAGTCGGCGGCTTTCTGGAAAAGGTTTTTCTGTATCTCGTCCAGAAGGTCTTTCACGCGGTTTTCGATGCCGTCGAGCGGACAGGATGCTTTTTCGAGGGTGTCGCGGCGACAGATTTCGGCGGTGCCTTGCTCAAGGTCGCGGGGACCGATGGCTATGCGCACGGGCACGCCCTTGAACTCGTATTCGTTGAATTTCCAGCCCGGTTTGAAGGAGTCGCGGTCGTCGTATTTCACGCTGATGCCCATGGCCTCCAGCTTGCGTTTTATCTCCAGAGCCTTTTCGGAGATGGTGGGCAGCTGGTCGGGGGTTTTGTAGATGGGTATGATGACTACCTGGGTGGGAGCCAGCTTCGGCGGCAGCACAAGGCCGTTGTCGTCGGAGTGGGTCATGATAAGGGCGCCCATCAGTCGGGTGGACACGCCCCACGAGGTGGCCCACACGTATTCCAGCTGGTTTTCGTTGCTCAGGAACTTAACGTCGAAAGCCTTGGCGAAATTCTGTCCGAGGAAATGCGAGGTGCCTGCCTGAAGGGCTTTGCCGTCCTGCATCATAGCCTCTATGCAGTAGGTGTCCAGCGCGCCGGCGAA
>JAEEGG010008072.1_pt1 | contig 24012 bp, 12 predicted proteins | sample 9134161 | NCBI WGS metagenome assembly JAEEGG01 (sample SAMN16246543, study PRJNA631951) | gut metagenome | biome: gut microbiome; feature: rumen; material: CR-attached | host: Bos | place: Iran: Karaj | collected 2018-10
ATGTCCTCATCGACAAATATTATACCAAAACCCTGTGGAGCGTTATTGTATAATAAGTTAATCACGTTGCCAATATTGCCCAAAAGGAGAGCGCATTGAAAACCTCCGCAAAAAGTTTCGGACGCCTGGCGTCGCTCGACGCCGTACGCGGTTTTGACATGTTTTTCATCATGGGAGGCGAAAGCCTCCTCGTTGCGCTGTTGTCGCTCTGCGGCTTCACCGGCGTCCGCGAAGCGCTCGATCACGTTCCGTGGGATGGGCTGCATTTCATGGACACCGTCTTCCCGACATTCCTCTTCCTCTCGGGCGTCACGTTTCCGTTCTCGGTGGCGAAGAGTCGCGAGCGTGGCGCGACGGACTTGCAAATCACGCTCAAGGCGCTGCGCCGCTGCGCGCTTCTAATTCTCCTGGGGATGATCCACGACGGTCCCCTGCTCCACTTCGATTTCGGACACCTCCGCGTATGGAGCGTCCTCGGGCGCATCGGCGTCGCCTGGTTCGCCGCCGCCCTGCTCTACCTCAAGTTCAAGACCAAGACTCGCGTCGGCATTGCACTGGGCATCCTCGCGGGCGTCACACTCTTCTCGCGCTTCGTTCTGGCGCCCGACGCGCCGGCGGGGGCGAGCCCTTTCTCGCCCGAGGGCAACTTCGGCTGCTGGCTGGACCGAACGCTTACAGGCGGACACACGTTCAGACCGCTTTTCGACCCGGAGGGCTTCGCGGGAATCCTTCCGGCCATTGTCACGGCGATGCTCGGCATATTCGCCGGGGAGCTTGTCCGGAGGTCGGACATTTCACCGCGCGTGAAGTGCCTCGCGCTGGCTGGCGGCGGGATTGGGCTTCTAGCGGCGGGGCTGGCGCTCTCGTGCGCCGTGCCCGTGAACAAGGCCCTCTGGTCTCCGAGCTTCGTGCTCGTCGTCGGGTCGTATTCGACGCTCATCTTCCTGGCATTCTACGCCGTCATCGACGTACTGGGCTTCGCGAAGTGGGCCTTTCCGCTAAAGGTGATCGGCATGAATTCCATCGCGATCTACATGGGGCAGTCAGTCATAGGCGCGGGACATGCGAACGACTTTCTGTTCAGCTGGGCGTGGCGGCATCTGCCGGACTCCTGCGGCGACCTCAAGCGACTCCTGATGAGCATCGGCCATGTCATCGTCTGCTGGCTCTTCCTGTACTTCCTCTACCGCAAGAAGACGTTCCTCAAGGTTTGACGGTTGGCCCTAGTCAACTTTTGCAGCAATTCACAGTTCTGTTGGGAGAGCGGCAAGAAACGCTTCTGTTACCGTGAAGGAGCGGTCGGCCATTGTTCCCCAGAAGTCCTTGTACTGGTCAAAGTGCCCTTTGGTACCGGGGGTGTCGCTCAGTATCCTGAAGCTGAGGAATGGCACGCCGTAGATGTGGCAGACCTGCGCCAGCGCGCCGGATTCCATGTCGACGGCGAGGCCCGCGGGATAACGGGCCTTGATTGCCTCAAGCTGCTCGCGGCTAGAGACGAACTGGTCGCCGCTGCAGATCAGCCCCGCCGCGATCTTCGATTCGGCGCGGATAGCCTTCGCGCACTCAATCAGACGAGGGTCGCCATGGAAACTGGGCGGCAGTCCCTGCACCTGCCCCGGCACGTTTCCCGGACCGCAGTCGACGTCGTGGTAGACGATTTCGGCTCCGACGACGACGTCCATCACGCCGAGCGAGGCATCTATGCCCCCTGCGACGCCGGTGCTTATAATGCAATCCGGACGCCACTCGCGAATCAGCTCGACCGCGCCTATCGCGGCATTGACCTTGCCGATGCCCGACTCCGCGAGGACGGCTTCGTTAGGGCCTATTTCCCCAACTTGGTAGACATGGGCGGGGCCGGCTTTCGCCTCGCGCACGTTCTTGAGAAGCTTCTGAATCCGGCTGCGCTCAGATGACATTGCGGCGACAATTCCAATTCTCATGCCATGTTACTCCTGAAAGTGTTCGTTGCCTTGTTTACACATTATTTGGAAGAAGGTTACTATATGGCATTTCCATCCCAATGGCAATGCAAAACTGTTTTATGCGTGAATTTCGAAATGAAACAGGCCGCCGGCTTTTTGCCGACGGCCTGAGCAGCTCTGCATAAGAAAGCCAGGCAATTAGGCTTCGGGGTTGCCGCCGACCTCGAAGGTGTTGCCCTTCGGGGGTTCGTCGTCCTTCGCGTTGGCGGCGTAGTCGCCGGCCGGGAAGATGGCGTTGAGGACGATGCCTGCAAGCGAGGCGAGGGCGAGCGGGGTGAGCGCCGCACCCTTCGATCCGAGCGGGATTGTCACGCCGCCAAGGGCGGTGACGAGGATGACGGCCGCGATGATGAGGTTGCGGCTCTTCGAGAAATCAACGTGGTTTTCGACGAGGTTGCGGATGCCGACGGCGGAGATCATGCCGTAAAGGACGAACGAGATGCCGCCGACAATCGGGCCGGGAATCGTCCGGATAAGCTCGGCGAACTTCGGGCAGAAAGAGAGGACAATCGCGAAGATGGCCGCGACGCGAATGACAACGGGATTGAAGACGCGGGAGAGCGCGAGAACACCGGTGTTTTCGCCGTAGGTCGTGTTGGCGGGGCCGCCGAAGAGGGAGGCGAAAGTCGTGGCCAGGCCGTCGCCGGTGAGGGTGCGGTGGAGGCCGGGATCCTTAATGAAGTCCTTGCCGACCGTGGAGGATATGGCGCTGATGTCGCCGATGTGCTCCATGATCGTGGCCAGTGCTATGGGGACGATGGCGATGATGGCGCTCGCGACAAGACCGCCATTGGCGAAATCGACACCGAGAATCGTCTGGGCCTTGTGAACGGGGAATCCAATCCAGTCGGCGCCCTTGACGGCTGAGAAATCAATCAGCGGCTTGAATTGCGCGACACCGTCCGTGATGACTTGGGCTCCAGCTTCGTCGAGAACTGGCACCTTCATGAAACAGGCAACAATGTAGGAGACGGCGAGTCCGATGAGAATCGGGATGATCTTGATCATGCCCTTGCCCCAGATGTTGCAGATGCCAATCACTGCAAGGGCGATGAGGGCGAGCGTCCAGTTGGCCTTGCAGGAACTGACGGCAACCGGTGCCAGCCCCAGGCCAATCGCGATGATGATCGGCCCCGTGACAATCGGCGGGAAGCAGCGCATGACCTTCTTGATGCCGAAGGACTTGATGAGGCCGGCGAGAATGAGGTAGACGAGGCCGGAGCAGGCAACGCCGAGGCAGGCGTAGGGCAGGAGCTGGGTCTTGGTCATCGCCTCATAGCCTTCCGTGCCGGCGAGGCTGGTAATCGCAGCGTAGCCGCCGAGAAAGGCGAAGGAGGAACCGAGGAAGGCGGGGACTTTGCCGCCGGTGATCAGGTGGAAGAGGAGCGTGCCCAGGCCGGCCATGAGGAGGGTCGTGCCGATGTCGAGACCTGTGATGAGCGGAACGGTTACTGTCGCGCCGAACATCGCGAACATGTGCTGGAGGCCGAGAACGAACGTTTTCCCGGTGGTGAGGGAGTCCTTGTCAGTGGTTGCCATGGGTTGTCCTGTGGTGTGGAGGGGTTGTTTTACGGCGTCGCCCGCAGCAAAAGACATTCCAATGCGCGGTGCATGCGCTTGGAATTATATTGTACACGAAATCGCCCCGATTTGGAAACTATTTCGCATCCAAGCTTATGCAGATGTTCAACGTGGCTTGTAGAAGCGCGTCTTCGTCGCGCTTCTACCAAGCCACGTTGAACATCTGCGTATTTGCCTTGAGTTTTCCTCTGTAATATGCTACATTATAAAGTACTATGAAAAAGACTTTTTGTGCGGTCGCGCTTGCCGCGCTCACGGCCGTTGCAACGGCCGATACGACGATGACCTATTCGGGAAATCTGCCAGGAACGTCGGATGACGCCGTTCTCTTTCAGAACGCGCAGTTGCTCGCCGTCACAGGCATTTCGCTAGACATACGAAACTATTTCGGCAATGCGTTAAGAAACTTGACGCTCTCAAACATCGTAGCCGACGACGCCGGCGTGGATGGAATCTATCATTATTCCAACAACGGATACACTCTTGAGGCGCACTTCGAGTGGAAGAACTACGGATATCACTTCGGGCTTCTCCTCGTCCTGACGCAGAGCGGCGATGATATCCGCGGGCGTGTCGTGAAGGTTTGCTATCCGGGCGGCGACTACGGGACCGACCTGAACAACCAGGGTTCCGGCAGCTGCCGCTATTTCACGAGCGAAGCGGACCAGGATGCCTACAAGAGTTCCGGCACCTTCTCCACCTCCTGCAAGAATCTGGCGCTCACCTTTGCGGCAACGCAAAGCCACACCGTTACTTTCGTCGATTGGGACGGCACAATCCTCGACACGCAGACCGTCGCCTACGGGCACGACGCGACGGCTCCCGCCGACCCCTCGCGCGCGAACTACGTCTTCGCCGGGTGGGACACGCCCTTCACGGCCGTCACGGAGAACCTGACCGTCACGGCGCTCTACCACGCACTCTACACGGTGACGTTCCTCGACGCCGATGGCACGACGCTCTCCACGCAGACGGTCGAGGAGACCACCTCCGCCACCGCGCCGGACATGACCGGACACACCTACAACGGCTATCCCTTCTCCGGCTGGGACGCGAATTTCTCGTCCGTCACGGGCAATCTGACCGTCACGGCGCAGTACGTCATGCCCCCCGCGCACGTGCTCGCCGCCATCGCCGCCGGCAATCTCCCCACCAACGCCCTTATCTGGTGCGGCGACAACGCCAAGGCGTGGGACGACAATTCCTTCAACTGGTACACGACCAACGGCATCACGTCGGCGTGGGTCGCCGACGCCGTCGCGGTCTTCGCCACCGCCAGCGTTGTCCGTGTCTCCGGCCCGAAGGCTGCAGGCGGTTTCATCGTCGCCCTCGGCGCCAATGTGGCTCTCACAGGCGACGCCGTCTCGCTCGCCGCCGGCGCTGAGACCATCTTCAACTCCGACGGCTCGCTCATCCTCTCCAACGACGTCGCCTGCGCCGACGGCTTCGTCCAACGTGTCCGCGACGCCCACGACGTCTTCGTACCAGGGACTATCCACCCCGCCGAAATCGAAGGCAACCTCACGGCCACAGCGGAGGATCCTATCCTGCTCTTCTCCAATGTCAGTCTTGCCAATGTAGAGTACATCGAGGGAATTATGACGGGGGCCTATGGCAACATCTCCAACACTAAGTCCCTTTCCAGCGCACAGCCCGCGCTGTCCGATGGCGGCGTTTATCATTTTTCTAACGATGGTGTGACACTGACCGCACAGTTTCAAATCAAGTCAACCACCTATTCAGGCGGATGCTACAACTGCATCAAGATTTCGCTCGAACAAAGGGGGACAGACATATATGGCGGCATCGCGTACAAGAAGTCTGGCACCATCCAGTATCATAATGGTCCCGGACTTGGTTTGGGAACCGACTGGGATGAGTACACAAGGGGTGACAACTATTCTGAAACCATTTGCAATCTGAAGGTCGGCATCCCCGACAAGATCATTTACGACGCCCTCCCCACGAATGTCCGCGTTGAAGTCGCGGGCGACCTCGCCTTCACGGGGACGCTCAACATCTCCAACGGCCTCTTCTCGATCACGGACGACGGGACGCTTTCCGGCGGCAACTCCACCGGTAGCATCGCGACGTGGAACGACGGCTCAATTCTCTTCGGGTCTTCGGCGCCCCAGACACTCGTCAGCGACATTCACGCCAAGGGCACTGGCGAGATTAAACTCCTGAAGGGCTCGACCCTCTCCCTAAAAGAGCCCAGTACAGATCATTCCTGGCGCCTGACCATTGCCGGCGATGCGTTGGCGACAGGCTACAAGACCCTTCCCGCCAATAGCGGTTCCACAACCGTGCTCCCCGGCGGTTCGCTTGCGCTCGACAGTTTCAACTCCTACTGGGGCCCCTTGGCGGGCGCGCCACTCATCGTGCAGACCAACGGCCTTCTGCGTCTCATCAACAAAAACAGCATCGGCGTCTCGAAACCCATCTACCTTGAGGGCGGAACGCTGTCGAACGAGGTCAACAAGGCCAATATCCTCTACAAGCTCTACATGAACGACGGCGCGAAGGTGTCGGGCACCGGCTTCCAAGTTGGCTTCAAGGACTACTACAGCAGCTGGTCCTTCATCGACGTCGGCGGTTCGCTGCCAAGCCTGATCGACGCCGAATCGCTGATGGTCGGATTCCAGTACCCCGCCGGAAACAACAAGCCCGTTGGCGTGAAGTTCATCGTCGCGGACGTGACGGGCGATGACGCCACGGACCTCCTGGTCACCTCCCCCATCACCGAGCGCACGGGCGTCACGCTCTTCGACGAAGGCTACCGCGACAACCTCGGCGTCCGCAAACTAGGCCCGGGCACACTCGAGCTTGCCTCCGCTAACAATGCCTGCACGAGCGGCGTCTTCAAGGTCGAGGCCGGAACGGTCCGCCTCGGTGAAGGATGCGGCGGCAACTTCGGCGCGCTCATCGTCCTCGGCGACGCCACAATCGACTGCGCCGGCGGCTCCATCGCCTTTGAAGACTCCGTCGACTTCGCGTGGACGGAAGGCGCGACTTTGCGCATCACGGGCGATTGCGGACCGGAGACGATCCGCGTCGGCACCGACGATTCCTCGCTCACGGCGGCGCAACTCGCCTCCATCGCCTACGTCAATGCCGCAGGCAGGCTCAAACCCATGACGCTTTCGGACGACGGCTATCTGCGCCCACCACCCAAGGGAACGAAGTTCATTGTCCGCTAGCCCCGTATCCGTGCGAAAACGGATACGTCAGGATTTCAGCAGGTGCTTTCGGACGGCGATGGCGACGGCCTCGACGCGGTTGGAGGCGCCGAGCTTCGCGAGAATGGCGAGGATGTGCTCGCGGACGGTGTCCGTCGTGATGTTGAGCTCGACGCCGATTTCCTTCGCGATTTTGCCGGCGGCCAGCGCCTCGAGAATCTTCCGCTGTCGTTCGGTGAGTTCCTTGACCGGCGGATCGTCCGCGAAAAGCTGGCGGATGTTCTCGTCGATGAATTCGCCGCCGGCGGCGACCGAGCGGACGGCATCGACGAGCAGCGATTCCTCCGCGCTCTTGAGGAGCGCGCCGCTCGCCCCGACCTCCATGGCGCGGGCGATCCGGTCGGACATTCCGAACGTGGTCAGGATGATGATCCGGATTCCGGGATGGGCCCTGTGGATTTCGTCCGTCGCGGCAACGCCGTCCTTCTTCGGCATCATCAGGTCCATGATGACGACGTCCGGTTGAAGCCGCGCCGCCTCGCGGACGGCCGCTTCGCCATCCTCGCACTGGCCCACGACGACGATGTCCTTTTCGGACATCAGGAGCGATGAAAGCCCCATGCGGACAATGGCGTGGTCGTCGGCGACAAGCACTTTGATTTTCCGGTTCATCGTCAGTTTTCTCCTTCGTTTTCTTCCTTCGGCACGTGAAGGGCCAGTGAGACGGCAACGCGCGTGCCGGCGCCGGGACGGCTCTCGATGGCCAGCGACCCGTCCTGGCTGGCGACGCGTTCGCGGACGCCCTGGAGCCCGAAATGCCCCTCGTTCACCCCGGGGCAGTGGTCGGGGTCGAAACCGCAGCCGTTGTCCGCGACGGAGAAGACGATCTTGTCCCCGTCCAGGCATCCGGCGATCTGAATGCGGGTGGCGCGTCCGTGGCGGACCGCGTTCGAGGCCAGCTCGCGGATGATCCGCAACAGGGCGTGCGCCGTGTCGTCCGACAATCGGCGCCGGTGCACGTTGAAGCGGACGTTCAGCTGCGCCGACCCGAGGTGGGGCTGCAGCGTCTGGCGGATGGCGTCGTCCATCCGCGTCGCCTCCAGCGTCTGGCTGCGAAGCTCCCAGATGCAGTTCCGAAGCTCGTTGCGGCAGAAGAGGAGCGTCCGGGCGGCGAGGCTGAGATGCCGGTCGGCGGCCGCGGGGTCTTCGGCCGCGAGGTTCCTCGCCGCCTTGATCTGGAAAGAGGCGCCGGCCAGGCTTTGGGAGATCGAGTCATGGAGTTCGACGGCCAGGCGCGTCCGTTCGCCGATCTTGAGCTGGTTCTGGACGCGGCCGAGCTGTTCGCGCAGGAGGGTTTTCCCGCGGCGTTCGGCGAGGATGCGCAAAGACCGGTTCCAGATCAGCGCGGCGGCCAGCAGGAGCGTGAGCGCCCCGATGACGCCGAGGAATCTGGCGGGCGTCCACCAGGGCGGAGAGGCGAGGATTTCGAGCGCGTCCCCGGGGCGAGGGGCGAGGATGAACCCGTTTGTCCGGGGGAATACCGCCCCCGGGCGCCAGGGCTCCACCTCGGTGACGCAGATGCCGTCGACCGCGATGGTGGCGCCAAGTTCGATCTTGTCGGCGATCTCCGGCGCGCTCGTCGTGTCCACGGGGACGATGTCGGATCCGTCCTGGAGGAAGAAACGGGGCGATTCACGTATGGGAAGGCTGCGGACGATTCCGCGCAGGCGGATGAGCCGTCCGTGGAACTCCGGCTTGATGCCGGGCTGGCCGCGAGGGTCGGTCAGAATCGTCCGCGCGGCGACATTTGTGGCGACGGGGGCCGTCACGGGAAAGGGAAGCGCCTTCCGCCAGACCGCGCGGGTCAGGTTGATGCGGTAGATGTCCGATTCGGGAAGCCCGACCGCTTCGATGAAATCGCCGGGAACCGGCGGCGGGCCTTTTTTCGGCTCGATGCGCACAAGCCGCCCGTCCGGGCCTTCGAGAAGGGCCTTCATGCCATCCCAGACGGCGAGGACTCTGCCGACGAAACGCCGGCGGCCAAGGCGGGGGATATCGGAAGGGCTGGCGTCCGACAGGCCTTCGAGCGGGGGGACGTCGAAAGGGCTCTCCGGCGCGGGCTTCAAGACGGTGATGTCCTTGAGATTCCAGATGTAGAGGTTGCGTCGAAGCCGCATGCGCCCCCTGGCCACGGCGCTGGGGACGTCGCAGGTTCCGGCGACCGAGACTTCCGCGCCGATCAGGGACTCCAGGGCATCGTCGCTTTCGGAAATGGTCTGGGAAGGCGCGAAGATCGTCTCGTTCCCCGAATAGATAATGAAAAACCGGAAGAGCGAGTTGTTATCGTCGTGGAAAAGGTCCTGGATCGTGCCGGTGATTCGGACGAACTGGTAGTCGTAGCGGCCGCTGAACATGTCCGCCGCGGTGATGGCGACCGGCTCCGAATCGGGACGCCTGGGCGCACCGACGTCTGCGCCGACAGTTGGAAGTGCGGCGAAAAACGCGAGAAGCGCATTGAACCCCGCGCGTCGAATGGAGGCCGTCAGGTGGGAGACCATATGAGTAAGCAATTCTTGCAAATGTGACGCCGGCGCCATGCCGGAATCAATCACCAACGCAACGATTCTGCCAGTAACGGCGAAGGATGTCAAGCGCAATTACCGCACACCCCCGCATACCCACCAAAATGGGGGGTGGATTTATGCGATGGGGAATGGCATAATATGCTTATGAACAACATGACAAAGACAAAGTTTGCCGGCAGGGTGGTCGCCACAGTGCTGACCGCCGCCTTCTGGACGTGTTCGGCGCAGGCCTATACGTTCAAAATCAAGGTTGATCTCGGGGAGAAACCCGAGAAGGAGGAGGTGTCGCTCGCGGTGCCGAAGGGGGCCGAGAAGGCCTCCGAACGGTATTTCCGATTTGCGGAGATGACGCACCCGGACCTGCTGGCACATGGGTTCGCGGCCCTGCCCGGGCAGGCGAAAGTCGAGGTCGAGGAAGGTTCGCTTGACGGACTGGATGGCGACCTCGTGGAGGACGATGCGATTCAGAAGTACGACAAGGACGTTGAGTACACCATCCGCGCAAACAAGGCGCGCAACTCCTTTGTGCTGACAATCGTCAACCGCAAGAACGAGGCGCTCACGGCGGAGATCGAACTCAAGCGCGGCAAGATGCGCGAACCCGTCTATCGGCGCGTCTACAGCGAGGACGGCGGCAAGACGTGGACAACTGCCGCCTGGCAGCCGCCGCGCGAGTCCGATCTCTACCCGTGGCCGATCGAGGTGCCCGCGAACATGGTGCAGACAGTGACGATCTGCCTCAGATAATTCTAGCTTTCGGCTTTTAGCTTTTAGCTTCTAGCTTTTAGCTTCTGGCATGGCATATATCACAAGGAGAACACAAGGAGAATGACCCAGATGATTATTCGCAAGACATTCTTTTCCGTTTTGATCGCCGCGGTTGCCGTCTCCGCTCAGGCGGGGTGGCCGATCACCATCGAGGTCGACGCGGGCGAGACGCCGATTAAGGACCTGCGCGATTCGACAAGCGCGCCCGACCTCGGCTACGCCGGCGCGATGCTGGAGACCTCGACGCAGATCTCCGAGTGGTTCTACATCTCGAACCGCGTCGAGTCCGCGAAGCTCGTCCGAGACGCCGGCGCGTGGGTCGTCCGCCCATGGAACGCGAATGACACATGGCAGCGAGGCATGGCGTGGGCCACGACGACAAACCGCCCGGCTCTGCAGGCGAAATACAAGCACCTCCCGCTCATCGACCCGCACGCCTATTTCTCGTTCTGGAAGGAGAACGGCATGAAGGCGATTCTCTGCCTCGAGAACTACGGCGTCTTCGCCGACGTCGAGACCGGAAAGCGCGTGAACGACATCGAAAGCGTGAAGAAGGTCATCTGCGACTACGTGCAGTGGATCGTCGACAACGGCTACAAGGAATGCGTCGCCGGCTTCGAATGCGGCAACGAGCCGTATTTCAACAACTTCCCGGAGGTGTACGGCGAGCGCTGGAGCGAGATCATTCCCGAAATAAAGCGCATCTGGCCAGAGGCGAAGATCGGCATCCCCCTCGCCGAGTACCGCCCGAACGACCCCGACATCGCGGCCGTGCGCGCCAGGGCCACGGGACTCGAATGGGTCCAGGACGGCGGCGAGTTCTCGTTCAGCAAGCTCAACCAGTGGTCAGGGCGCTTCATCGTCGCCCTCTCGAACCAGCTCCACAACGTCAGCCACGTCATCTACCACTTCTACGGTGGAGACGCCGCCTACGGCTGCAGTCCCAGCGGCTTCGCGCGCATCGCCAATTTCGCGAAGGTCTTCCCCGAAATCGCCGACAAGCGCGTGTGGATCACCGAGTGGCGCGAGCGCTCCGATGAGGATGACCGCTGCCACCAGACCTTCCAGTCCTCGCTCTGGAAGGGACACTATCTGCTCTCCTGCCTCGCCCAGCCGAACATCGACGGCATCTCGCTCCACAACCTCGCGACCCTCGCAGGGGGAATCTCGGTCTCGACCGGTTACTGGCTTGTCCAGTGGGATCCGGCGGGACACGACTACCGCGACCCCGACTACGAGGGCCATCCGCGCATGGAGATCGGCCCCGCCGGCCCCGTTTTCGCCATCTACACCGATGCGCTCAAGACCCATCCGCTCATTCTCAACCACGGCAACTGCGAGAAGCAGGGCAAGGGTGCGGTCGTCTGGGCGAGCGCGATGTACTACGGCTCGTCGACGGCGCAGATGCGCGCGATGGCGAAGGGCCTCCCCAAGGAGAAGTGGCCGAAACTCCAGAGCAATGTCGAATGGGTCGCCACCATGAGCGCGGACAAGTCGTCGCTTTCCGTGTTGATGGTCAACTCGAACGACCGGAAGATCGAGATGCCGATCCACCTGACGGGCTTCACTTTCGCGGGCGAGCCGGTCGTCAAGTCCGTGACGATCGAGGAGGGCCACGTCTACTCGCATCTCATCCCGGGCGAGCGCCCCCTCTGGAAGGTCAGCGAGAAGAAGCTCGCGCGTTTCGACGGCGACTCGGCGGTGCTGCCAATAGGCCCCAGCACAGTGCAGTCCGTGACGATACCGCTCAAATAGTGGTTAGTGACTAGTGGTTAGTGACTAGTGGTTAGTGATTAGTGGTTAATCGCACCGTCAAGGAAATAGAGTTGCATTCCTTAGCACTATATGGTATTGTGCTTCTGGCTTTTAGCTTTTGGGTTTTGACTTTTTAGATTTCAGATTTCAACCAGGGAGACAACAGATGAGCATCGCAACAAGCATTCTTAAGGCCATGCGCGGCATGCGCCGTGCCCCCCTCTTCTTCCCCAGCTCCCCTTCCCCCTTCCCCATTCCCCGTTCCCCATTGTGCATTGCGCTCGTCGCGCTGTGCGCGGCGAGCGCCCAGGCGGCTACCACGGCGGCATACGTCCAGGACGGGCTCATCGCCTGCTGGGACGGCATCGAGAACGCTGGTTCAGGCCAGCATAACGCCAACGCGGCGGTCTGGAAGGACGTCGTCGGCGGATATGAGTTCAACCTCAACAACGTCACCGTGGACGCCGACCGCATGACCTTCTCCGGGGTGATGAGCGGCAGCAGGGCGATCTCCTACGGCGTCCTCTCCGCCGCCGACACGACATCTTCCTTCGTCGCCGCGAAGGACGGCACGTTGGAAATTGTCTATCGTTCAAGCTCCACCGCCGCCAGCCAGGTGTTCCTGCAGGCGCCGGACAGCTCGGGGATCGCGTTCGGTATCTGGAACACTTCCTCAATTCTGAACTACTCGCATGAAACGCAGAATAACAAGTCGGCCTTCACATTCACGTCGGGAACGGCGACCAATTGCGTTTCGGTGCGCTATACCTCCTGCGCACCCGTCACCGCGATAGCCAACGGCTCGGCGCTGTCCACCTCGGCCTCTGCGTCCTACTGGCTCTGCCCCAGCGGCGAAACCCAGGCCTACGTCGGCGCGAGGGCCAGCAGGGCAAACAATCCCTTCGCCGGCTCCATCTACTGCATCCGCCTCTACAGCCGCCAGCTGACGGACGCCGAAATCGCCGCGAACCATGAGATTGACAATAAGCGGTTCTTTCTCCAGATTGACGAATCCACCCTTTATGTGTCGTCCTCGCCGGTAGGCGTAGGCTCGCCGTCCCCAGCGCTCGGCACCGTTCGCGGCCTCGCCGCCGGCGAGACCCGCGCTGTCTCCTGCGGATCGACGGCGGCGACGAACGCCGCCGGGACGCATGTCTATTCCTGCACCGGCTGGAAGCTCTACGACGGGGACGGCAACGTCGTTTCGAACGGCACGGAAACGTCCTTCACCTACACGCACCCCACGCCGGCCGCGACCCGCGAACTTGAATGGCAGTGGGTGAAGACAGCCTCGGCATCCACGATATACGACGCCATGCTGCCAGTCGAAGGCGCGGCTTTCCACGTTGACGCATCCCTGCCCTTGACGATGACTACGGTCGAAGCGGCGGACGGGCGGCAGCTGGTCACGGAGTGGCGCGACGCTGACGGCTTGACGATGAAGGCGACCGCCGGAACCAGCGGCAGGCCGTGCATCGTCACGACCAACGGTCTCCCCTACATGGACTTCGGGCCTTTCAGCTCGTCGTCTGGCGACGCGTATGGACGCCTCAGCTGGTCGTCGCAGCTGACAACCATCCGCGAGGTGTTCCTTGTCTATAGCGACTATCCCGGTTCCAATGGCTCCTTCTTCCTCGGCGACAGCAGCAACTACCACTTCCACCGCGACGGCAAAAAACTGTTCAACAACTCTTATGCCAGCGCGAACATCAAGAACGGCCTGATAGAGGTCGACGGCGTCGTCCGCGCCATAAGCTACGAACTGCCTGACGGATTCCACATCATCCACCTGCGCACGACGGACAACGTCACAGCAAGCCGCTTCGCGCAGGACCGCACCAGCCGATACGGCGGGCAACGGCTTCAGGAGGTCATCGTCTATACGAGCGCCCTTACGGACGCCGAGGCCGAGGACACCTACGACTATTTGTACGATAAGTGGTTCCACAACCCCGGTTCGCTTGAGGTCTGCGCCATGCCCGAGCAGCTCGGCTCGCCGTCGCCCTCATACGGTGAGCACGTCGGTCTCGCAGCCGGACAGACAGTTTCCGTCTCTTGCGACGCGACGCTTGTGACGAACGCCGCGGGAAGGGCCTACGCCTGCGCGGGCTGGAAACTATACGACAGCGACGGCAACGAGGTTTCGGCCGGAACGGGTGCGTCCTTCACCTACATTCATCCGTCGCCGACCGCATACCGCACACTCGAGTGGCAGTGGGTCGAGCCGCTTGTGATTCTGCCAATTCCGAACCAGACCGTCGGCACCTTCGACCTCAGCCGTCCCGAATTCGTCGTCTCCAACATTGTGACCGGCGCCACGTGGACCCTCGGCGGCGACATCGTGAGCCCGCTCTTCGACGTCGAATATGCGAACAACGACGGCGCCGGCGTCGCGACCGTGTCCGTGACCGGCAAAGGCGCGTATACGGGGACTGTCGCGAATGCGTCCTTCACCATTGTCGCGGCGAATCGCGAAGACGAGAACATCTCCACGACCGACACGACTGCCCGGCGTCTGACGGTCAATGGCAAGAGCGTCTACATCTTCAGCGATCCCAATTCCGCGAAGACGGTTACCGCGAAGCGCGGCATTTTCCTGACGGACTGCCTCCTCGTGGGCGGCGGTGGCGGCGGCGGGCATGAGATGGCCGGCGGAGGAGGTGGTGGTGGCGTCACCAACGCGACCGGACTGACTGGCATTCTTCTCTCAAAGGGCGGCACCTTTACGCTAACCGTCGGCGTTGGCGGAACCGGCAGCTCCAGCGCATCGTTCAATGGCGGCAACGGCGGGGCAACGTCGCTTCAGTTCGGCGAATTCAGCGCAAGCGTCCTTGGCGGCGGCGGCGGTGCCAGTTGGGGCACCACCACCAAGGCGGGTGCAAACGGCGCGTCCGGCGGCGGCGGTTGCCAAGACGGTGTCGGGGGCGCGGGCATTGACGGACAGGGCTTCGCCGGAGCGGCCGGAGGCGGCAAGAACAGCGCCGCGTCTGGCGGCGGCGGCGGCGCGGGCCATGCGGGCTATGCGGCGAATACATCTTCGCGAATCGCCGGCTACGGCGGCGAAGGCGTCTCGAACAACATCACCGGCGCATGGGTCGTCTACGGCGGCGGAGGCGGTGGCGGTGGCGCATCGCAAGCCTTGTGGTGGAAGTACGACGCCGGCCTCGGCGGACTCGGCGGCGGAGGAGATGGCGGCAAGACCACCGCCGGCGCGAACGGCGTTGACGGACTCGGCGGCGGCGGTGGAGGCGGCGGCGCCGACGGCTCCGGCACCGCTATAACCGACAAGCCTGGCGGCAACGGCGGTTCGGGCGTCGTAATCCTCGCCATTTTGCCAGCCGACTTTGAAATCAACCCGATTCCCGACCAGATGCTCGTCGACGGTGGAAGCGAGCCGATTCCCGTTGTGCGCGACGGCGAGACCATTCTGACGAAGGACACGGACTACACCGTCTCCTACGCGAACAACACGCAGTCCGGCATGGCCACGGTGACAATCACCGGCATCAACGACTACGCCGGGAAGTCGGCCGTTGTCTCCTTCAAGGTCTATTCAGTCATCTTCGCGAAGCCGGATGCCGTCACAGGCGGCGACGGCACAAGCTGGGCGGCGGCGGTGCCCGTCGCGGACGCACTGGCGGACGCGGCGACATGGGGCGGACTCTGCGAGGTGTGGATTACGGCGGGCACGCTTTCCGCCCCCGAAATCTCCATCGTGAACAACGCAAACCTCACCATCCGCGGCGGATTCGCCGGGACGGAGACGACGCTCGCCGAGCGTCAGCCTGGCGCGCTGACGGTCTTCGACGGCGCAACGACTGCAGCGATTCTCCTCTCCGTCGAGAACGCCGCCGACGCCAATCTCACCATCGAGCGGCTCAAGTTCTGCAACGCGCGGTCGAACGGCTTTGTCAAGACCGGCGGCGGCTCGCTCACGGTTCTCGACTGCGTCGTCGAGGCGAACGGACGCAATGTCTCGACGGTTTACGGTCGCGGCATCAACGCGCAGTCCGACGGCTTGGGGTCGTTGGTGGTCTCCAACTGCGTCTTCGCCGGCAACCGCAGCACGTCGGGTGACAAGCAGTACGGCGGATTCGGCCTCTACGCCAAGTCCTTTGCCAGCGCGGTCGTCGATGATTCGCTCTTCGTCACCAACGGCTACGACCTGACGATCCAGCCGGGGAAGAACTACGCCGGCTACCTCTATGCGCGCGGCTCCGCGATCCTCGCCGAGAACACACCGATCACCGTGCGCAACAGCCGTTTCGCGGGCAACTGCTGCCCTGTGCGCAAGAGCAACGACTACTGGTGCGGCGGCACGATCGCCCTTGAGGGTTCGTGCGGCGGTTCGGTGATCGAGAATTGTGCCCTCATCGGCAACACCGGGTACGCAAGCGCAGGGTATGAGGCTTCCTATTGCGGCGGCGCGATTGCCGTCCGGATGGGCAGCTCGGTGGACAAGGCGAAGGTCAAAAACTGCACGATCGCCTACAATCTCACGCACTGCAGCCAGGCCGCCGGCGGCATCACCGTCGCGAGGGGCGACGTCGAAATCGAGAACACGGTTCTCTGGAAGAACGCCCGCTACCACTACACGACCTCCGGCTACGGCACTGACGTCCATGTGGGTTCCACAGGGACGGCAAGCATCCGCCATTCGCTCGTAACGACCCTTGACGGCACCGCGCTTACCGGCACGAGCCTCGCCATCGACGAGGACACGGTCTTCGCCGCCGATCCGCTGCTCGTCACGCCGACAGCCGCCTTCGAGTCGCTCCTAACGGTCACGGAGACCGCCCAGTACTACATGTACACCAATTCCGCCATCTACGCGAATCTCGCGACGATGGACGCCCATCTGCTGTCGCCCGCGGGGTATCTGCTGAACAACGGATCGATCGGCCCGGCGACGAGTTCCACCTCGCCGGCAATCGACGTGGGCGACCCCGCCGCCGATTATTCGCGCGAACCTGCGCCGAATGGCTCTAGGCTCAACCTCGGCGCCTACGGCAACACCGCCGAAGCGTCGCGCACCGTCATAGGGCAGCCGAGCGCGAATGTCGAAGTGGTCTTCCCTGATGGCATTGCGCGTCCGGTCGCGCGGGTCACGATGGGCCTCGAGTCCGGAACCGGGTACTTCGCGACCGTGCATGTCGTCTGCTCGGCTGATGGCGTGACATTGAAGGAGGAAACCTATCACCAGGTCGTGAACGGCGACGTCCTGGAACTCCTGTCGCCCGTGTATCTGCCAAACGGGGCGGAGTTCGATGTCGCGGTGACGATCACCGCGCCCGGCGCCGAGACGGCAAGCTACACCGTGTCGGAAATCGTGGAGGGCACGTATCCACCATTCTACGGCAAGGGCGGCGGGCCGAACGTGATCCACGTCCGCACCGGCGCCGACTGCGCGATGGACGGCACAAGCTGGACCGACGCCTACCCGAGCCTTGACGCGGCGCTTGCGTCCGCGCCCGACGCGTCGAAGACCGAGGTGTGGCTCTCGGTGACGAACGACCATCTGTCCGCGGCCCTGACGCTCGCCAATTCGCTGACGATCCGCGGCGGATTCACCGGCGCCGAGAACACCCCGGCAGAGCGTCCGGAAGGACTCCTCGCGCATCTCTGGGGCAACGACTACTACAAGAACCTGGAGGTGGTCGTTCCCGCAGGCCAGCAGTTGACGGTTGAGAGGGTTAACTTCACCCACGCCGTCGCCAGCGAGCTCAAGAAGACCGGCGCGGGCGACCTCGTCGTCAGCAACTGCTGGTTCACCGACAGCCGGAGTGACGGCGGCGCAATCAACGGGCGCGGCATCAGCGCCTCGGGCGGCGGCACCGTCACGATTGCGAACTGCCATTTCCTCAACCTGCTGGGCCCGAACTCAAGTGGAGACAAGGGTACCGCGATCTATCTGGCGTCCTGCGCCCAGGCGTATGTGGACAACTGCCTCTTCATAACGAACGGCACCGCGTTCAAATACACCCATCCAAACTGGTCGGCCCAGGACGGCGCCGCGGCCTATGTCAGTTCGACGCCCACAATATTCCGCAACTGCCACTTCGCCGCGTGCTGCTCGGTGCAGCGCTATGACTATTCCTGCGGCGGAATCGTGTATTTCACAGGCGCGAGCGGCGGGTCGAAGCTGGTCAACTGCGCCTTCACCGGAAACGGCGACTTCGAGTCCGGCAACACGTCGAACATGGGCTATGGCGGCGGGGCGATCGACTGCAACATGTCAACGCAGGACGCGACTCTCGACATCGAGAACTGCACGGTCGCGCTCAACCTGACGCAGGGACTGAAGTCGGCGGCGGGCATCAACGTCTGCAAGGGAACGGTCAACCTCAAGAACTCGATCGTCTACGGCAACATCCGCGGCAGGCCGGACAACTTCATGGCGGGCGCGGACATCGACGTGAAGGCGGACGCCACATTGAACATCTCCTACTCGCTTGTCACCGGGCTCACGACCAACTACGTCGGCAACGCAGGCGGGGCCGGCATAATCAACTGGGGCGCCGGGGTCATCGCCGGCGACCCGCTGCTGGCGACGACGACGAACGCGCTTGTCTCGATTCTGGCCACCAACGCCAACATCCAGTACATTCCCGTCACCGCGACGGCGACGGTGGCCGCATTCGACGTCCATCCGCGCACACGCACCGGCTACCTGCTGGACGGCGTCCTGGTCTGTGATCCCGAAAAGGTTGAATCCCCGACGATCGACGCCGGCGACCCGGCGAGCGACTACTCGCTCGAACCTGTCGTCCCCGGCGTCGGCGGCAACGGCCACCGCGTCAACCTCGGCGCCTACGGCAACACCCCCGAGGCGGCTCTTAGCAAGATCCGCAGCACAATGATCATCCTGCGGTAAGAGCCAGGGGCTCTTCAAAATGCGGGAATACTCGGGCACATTTGACCTCGTTGTCGCGGGCGGCAGCGCCACGGGTGTTTTCGCGGCCGTGACGGCGGCGCGGGCCGGTCTCAAGGTCGCGCTTGTCGAGTACAACGCCTTTTTCGGAGGCATGGCCACGTCCGCGCTCGTCCCCGTCTGGCATTCGCTTTATTCGACGGATGGCAGGACGCAGATCATCGGCGGACTGACCGAGGAGGTCGAGAAGCGACTTCTGGAACGAGGCGAGGCCGAACTCGTGGAACCGGGCAATCCGGGCGTAGGCTGCTATTTCAACACGGCCGCGCTGCAGATCGTCCTCGACGAACTTGTCGCCGAACAGCCGACAATCACGACCTTCTTCAAGGCGCAGGTCGTCGCGGCGGAGAAAGACCGCGAAGGACATCTCACGGCAGCCGTCATTGAAGACAAGTCGGGCCGCCGCGCGCTCAAGGCGAAGTGGTTCATCGACGCGACGGGCGACGCCGACCTCGCCGCGCGCGCCGGCTTCGAGACATGGACGCTTCCCAAGGGACAGATTCAGGCGCATACGCTGTGCGCGGTCTTCGCGAACGTGCGTTCAATCCAGGAGAAGTACGGGGTCTCCGTCCTGCGCGAGGTGCTGAAGCCCGCCTTTGGCGCGGGCCTCGGCCATGTCTTCGGCTGGGATGCGCCGGTCATCGGCGCGAAGGACCTCCACTTCTTCGCGGGAACGCGCGTCTCGGATTGCGACCCGTCCGTTGCCGAAGACCTCACAGAGGGGCTTTTCGAGGCGCGCCGCCAGATTCGCAAGATCGTCGACGCCGTGAACCGCAGATATCCGATGCCACAGGGCCAGCGTCTTGCGCTCGTCTCGCTTGGAAGCGACCTCGGCGTCCGCGAATCGCGCCACATCAAGGCGAAGTACCGCGTGACGGAGAGCGACGTCCTTTACGGACGCCACTTCGACGACTGCATCGCGAAAGGGTCGTACCGCGTCGACATACACGAAGGCAAAGGCATCCTGTTCCGCTATCTGGACGGCACGGAGCAGACGATGACAGTCGAAGCGGACGACGAGGTGGTCTGGAAGAAGGGCCACTGGCGAACGGACGATGGCGCGCGGCCGACCTGGTACGAGATTCCGCTCCGCGCGCTACAGCCCGAAAAGGTCGAAAACCTCATCTGCGCCGGCCGCATGGTCGACTGCACACGCGAGGCTTTCGGAGCGTTGCGCGTGATGGTGAACTGCAATCAGATGGGCGAGGCGGCCGCGAATCACGTCATCCGCGCCCTCAAGGTGCAGAAAGGATGATGACGAATGGACATGCTGCGCATTTCAAAGGACGTGCCGGTTCTCGGCGACTACGATGTCTGCGTCGTGGGCGCCGGACCAGGCGGCGTTGGTGCTGCGATTGCCGCCGCGCGGACCGGCAAGCGGACAATACTTGTCGAGCACTACGGCTATCCCGGCGGCGTCGGCACGAACTGCAACTCGCCGACCTTCTTCTACGACCCCTATAAGGGCGTCCAGTACCTGCGCGGCGTTGCGGACGAGTTCATCCGCCGTCTCGCGAAGCGCAGCGCCGCGTGGTACTTGACGAACGACGAGCGCTACCAGCCGGACTACAGCCGTCCTGTCGGCGACGGACCGATTCTCGGGCGCGTTCGGTCCCGAATCGAGGACATGCGCGTCGCCTATCACGACTTCCTTGACGAGGCCGGTGTCGAGAAGCTCTTCTACACGCATCTCACGGATGCCGTCCGCGACGGCGACCGCGTCACCGCGGTGACAGTCGATTGTCTGGAAGGCCCGCGCGCCATACGCGCCAAGGTCTTCATAGACGCGACCGGGGCCGCGCACCTCGTCCATCGCGCAGGCGGACGGACGCGCCTGGCGCCGCCCGACAAGACGATGCACAAATCAATCTGGGCGACGCTTTCGCCCGGCCCCCACGCCACGCCCGAAGTGTTCGCCGAGAACCGGCGCATCTACGACGAACTCTACCGCGAGCACCGCGAACGGCTGCCCGATAACATCTGGACGTCGCTGGCCATCGGCCTCGCGAGCGGCTACGTCAACGGCGACAGCTGCGACTCGCGGGACATGACGCGGATGGACGCCGAGATGCGGCGTCGCAATTTCGAGCTGCTCGCCTGCTACAAGCGCGAGCTCAAGGGGTTCGACGACGCCTTCATAGAGTCGGCGATCCACCAGGTTGGCTCACGCTCGGGCCGCCACATCATTGGCCGCGCGACCGTTGACCGACGGCTCGTCACGACGCCGGCGCTTCCGGACGACCCGGTGATGCCGTTTGTCCGCCAGTGGGGCGAGCACGCGGCGAGCATGAAGGATGGCTTCGGCGGAGCGGTTCACGGACAGCTCGACGGCCTTGGCGCGGTTCCCTACGGGGCGCTCGTTCCCATTGATCTTTCCAACGTCCTCGCGTGCGGGCTCTGCATCTCGGTCGAAGAGGACTACGTCAAGACGATCCGCATGATGCCGAACTGCCTCGTGTCAGGACAGGTCGCGGGAACGGCCGCGGCGCTGGCGCTCGACACGTCCCACGGCGATATCGGCGCAGTCCCCTACCCCGAACTGCGCAAACGCCTGGAGGCGCAGAATCACTTTTTCCAGTGAGGGTCTTCCTTGGCTAAACGACACATGAAAACGACAAGCACTTTTACCGGTCTGGCTCCGACGGCCGGTCGTTCGTCCGACCTCGACGAACTCGCGCGGGAGGACTACGCGCACGCGATCCGTCCCGGCGGGGTCAAGAGAAGCCCGTTCTGGAACAAGTACGCGCGGATGTTCATGTATCCGCCCGCGTTCGACTTCTCGAAAGGGGGCCCAGGCACGGTGAAGTACCGCTTCACGGTCTTCGACGCGGCCGGGAGGACGCACGTCTTCGACGCGCCGTCGTCGCAGTCGCCCCTTACGCCTGTCTGGAACGACGTCGCCCCGGGGCAGGCCTGGGTGTACGTCTCGGCGGTGGACAAGGACGGCGCCGTCCACGGCATTCCCCACTGGCCGCGCGAGCGCTTCTCGCGTTCGTTCTGGCGTTCGGCGCCGTTCCGCCCGGGGGCGTATCCGCCCGCCCCGCGCCCCTACGCCGAGGCCGTGGCGAAATGCGGAGACGAAATCTTCGAGCGTCCCGCGACGCAGTACTTCCTCAAGACAGGGAAGCCCGATCCGGACTACAAGCACAACTGCTATCCGGCGAAGATGCACGCCGCGCTCATCAACGGGATGCTCGGCTATGCGGCGCGGCGTCCCGACCGCGCGGCGGACGCGCTGAAGCTCGCGCGCAACGCGGCGGACTTCCTCATCTCGATTTCGCAGCCCAAAGGCGCGCCGCTCGAATATTGGCCGCCGACATACGCGGACAAGCGCGAGGCGGGGTCGTTCCGGTACGGGCAGAATATGCTGGTCTATCCGTATCACGTCGGCGCGGCGTATCTGGCGCTCCACGGGCACGTGAAGGACGCGAAGTACCTTGAAGCCGCAAAGCGCATCGCCGACACATACGTCAGGCTACAGGAGGCGGACGGCACCTGGCCGATTCTCATCCGCGAGTCGGATGGCAAGGTGCTGAACGAAAACCGCGTGCAGCCGGCGGGCGTGATCTCGTTCCTCGAGCGGCTCTACCGGGTGTGCGGCGAGGAGAAGTACCGCGCATGCGGCGACCGGGCGTTCGCGTGGATCGAGGCGCATCCGCTAAAAGACTGGTTCTGGGAAGGGCAGTTCGAGGACGCGCCTCTCGAACGGAAGTATGAGAATCCGTCGAAGCATCCGGCCTGCGAGCTGGCGCTCTACCTGCTGGACCGCTATCCGGGTGACCGGAAGTGGATGGCCGTGGCGCGCGACATCCTGCGCTACGCCGAGGACCAGTTCGTCTGCTGGGAGAAGCCGTGCGCGGCGAACGGCCACGGCATCAGCACGCCGACCGGCGTCCCGTCGGCCCAGCAGAACCGCTACGACGACTGGTTCTATCCGTGCGTGCTCGAGCAGTACGTTTACTACGTGCCGGTCGACGCCTCGAGCGCGAAGCTGATCAAGACCTATCTTGCACTCTACCGCGCCGAGGGAAATCCGCTCGACCTCGCGAAGGCAAGGGCGCTCGGGGACGCGCTTGTGCGCATACAGCGCCCGAGCGGCTACATCCCGACGGAGTATGCGTTCGTCGAAAAGCGAGACGACCCGATGCAGGGGTGGCTCAACTGCACCTGCGCCTCGTTGGCGGCGCTTGCCGAGCTTGCCGAGATCGAGTCCTCCCGATAGTTTTCCCGTTAAGATGGAAAGGGCGCCGCAATAAAGGGATTCATGATGATGACGAAAGTGAAAAACACCATGGCCAACGCAAGGCCGTTTGCCTGCCTGCTTCTGGCTGCGGCAATGTCCGTGACGGCCGACGACGCGGTTCCGCCGGACATGACAATCACGTTTGACGTGAACATGCCGACCTACATCGACCAGTCGAAGTCGAGTTCCTTCCCGAACCTCGGCTATGCCGGCTGCATCGCCGACGAGGGCCCCGAGTATGCGGAGGAGTTCTTCCGCCGCTCGCCCGACCGCACATGGGAGGTCTTCAAGGGCGCGGGCGCCTACCTCGTCAAGGAGTGGAGCGCCGACACCCGCTGGGAACAGGACAAGGCGATGGCCTACGACGTCTACGCCTGGCGCAAGAAGCACGGCGTCAAGGTCCTTCTCTGCATCGAGCACTATTCGGGGCGGACGATCAACGACGCGCGGCGGCGCATCCTCGGCTTCGTAAAGTGGATCGTCGACAACGACTTCAAGGACCAGGTCGCCGGCATCGAGCTCGGCAACGAGCCTTACTGGGGAACGGCGCCGGAAATCTTCGCCGACCGCTGGGCGGCAATCGTCCCCGACATCAAGAAGATCTGGCCGGAAGTCCATCTCGGCTTCTCGATCGCCGAGCTCTACGACGGCGACCCCGACATCGCCGCCGTGCGGTCGCGCTACACCGATGTCGACCTCCTCCTGAGCCAGGACTCCACCCTCGGCCTCAACAAGATCAACAACTGGTCCGGGCGCTTCGTCGTCGCCTTCTCGAACTGCCTCGACCAGTGCTCGCACGTCATCTACCACTTCTACGGCGGGTTCGGCCACTACGGCTGCACCTACAACGGCATCCAGCGCATCCGCCGCTTCGCCCAGTCCTTCCCCGAGGTGAAGGACAAGAAGGCCTGGATCACCGAATGGCGCTTCACGTCCGACATGGACCTCACGAGCCAGCAGAAGTTCCAAATCGCCCTCTTCGACG
>JAEEGG010008077.1_pt1 | contig 24007 bp, 25 predicted proteins | sample 9134161 | NCBI WGS metagenome assembly JAEEGG01 (sample SAMN16246543, study PRJNA631951) | gut metagenome | biome: gut microbiome; feature: rumen; material: CR-attached | host: Bos | place: Iran: Karaj | collected 2018-10
TTGGCGTTTTTCCAATAGTCGAGGATGGCGTCGACACCAAGACCAAGATTGCCAAAATACTGTGAAGTGCCACTATATCCCACCACAGGGTCGGCAGTGCCGTGAATGTGGAGCAACCGCACAGGAGCCACTGGTGTATAGTTAGCCATAGAATGCGTAATCAGCCCACTGACAGGAGCACAAGCCGTGATGCGATTGCCATACTCGATGGCAATGCGGTGGGTCATGAAACCGCCCATGGAGAAGCCTGTAAAGAACACACTGTCGAGATTTAAATTATACGGTTCGGCCAACGAATCGAGCAAAGCCATCAAAAAGCCTGAATCATCTGTGTTGCTTGGGTTTAAGCCCGCATTCCACATGGTTCCCGAGCCTTCGTCCAAGGCTTGTGGGATAACGATAGTCCAGCCAAACTCATTCGCAACCTGTTGGAAATGAAACTCATTGTCCACATGGGTAATGTTGTCGGTCCATCCATGCAAGAAATACAATACAGGCATGGTCGTTTTTTCGGTTTGCTGCGGAGCTCTCACAAGGTATTGCCGTTGAACGCCTTGCCATTCAAAAGTCTGGATTTGCGCAAAAAGCGATCCGCAAAGCATTAGCAAAAAAGCTAAAGCATTGATTTTTAGTAAGTTTTTCGATTTCATAGTAATAAGAGTTATTAGATTATTTCTGGCAAAGATACACTTTTTCTGCAAGAAGTGTAAGATTTCGGACTTTATTGCGATAGTATTACAAACGAACGAAAACGATGACGATTGAGGAATTCAAACGAGACATCCTACGCCTGCAACCGCTCATGCAACGGACCGCCGAAAGCATTATCGGCAACCCCGACAGTGCGGAAGATGCCGTTCAAGAAACCGTCATCGCACTATGGAAGCAACGCGCAACGATAAAGGAAAGCAAAGATTTGGAAAGGCTCAGCCTAACCATCGTCAAACGCCGTAGCATCGACCAAGTCCGCAAAGAAAAACCATTACTATCCATAGATGCGGAAAGCCTGATGCTAACTGAACCGCCTCAAGACGATTTGGAAGAACGTTACCAACTGGCGCGAAAACTCGTTGACCAACTCCCTAAGCGTCAGCGCGATGCCATCCTGATGAAATACGAAGACGGTCTCAGTAACGAAGAAATCGAAAAGGCAACAGGAATGAGCCGAACCCATCTCTATGCCACCCTCTCTCGGGCTTATACAACACTAAGAAACGCTATCGAACAACACAAAAACGAACTACCATGAAAGAAGAAAAAGAACGCAACGACGACCTCAAGCAACTGCTTGACGCATTGGAAGAACACGGTCGCAATACACGTCGGCAGGCACAACTCAGTGACTTGATTGACAGCCTGGAAGCATCGGGCACGTCATTACGAGGAGGAACGACGAAGCAATCCAGACATGAAGCTACATCACAAAGTAGTGCATCAACTTCCGCTAAAACCTCATCTCTGGATTGCTTCGTTCCTCGCAATGACGGAAAACAACACAAACTTTACTCATTATGGTGGGCCATGTGTGCAGCAGCAGCATGTCTCTTGCTTTGGCTGCTTGTCAAACCTACAACGAAACAGATACCTGAAATGGAGGAGAAAAACCTTGTAGAAAAGGTGGAAGCCACAGATTTCATGAAAGTTGAAGAGAAGGATGTCGTCATCGAGGAGCCTGTTGTCAAGGAAGAACTCTTGGCAGAGGAAATGCCTGCCGTTCCCCAAAAAACACCGACAAAGGTGGGAAAGCCAAAAATGAAAGTTGTGGAAGAAAAGACAGAAGAACCCATTTTGGCCGAAGTAATCCCTACAAAGCCAGCCAAATCCACTGATACTGAAAACATTGAACCCAACACTATACCCGCCGTGAACGAAACACCTGCTGACAATCAAAAACCCCAGCGGAGAGTCATCCGGAGCCTCAACCTGGTGTGCTATGAATGTCAGAAAGACCCAGAATACGAATTTGCGACAAAACCCAACATGGACAACAAAACCCTTTTCGGCCAGCCGCAAGACCCGAACATGAAAAACGGATCGCTGGCCTTTGAAATCAAACTCTATTAAATCTTAGAACTATGAAACGCATCACATTTTTATTAGCCATTTTGTTTGCAACTCAAATGGCCTTTGCGCAAGAGGAAGTTGCCATCGAGCAAATCATCAACCAGCGCATCAACAAATTGGAAATCAACCCTGGATGGGATGTCCATCTTATTCATCATGAGGCTGACAGCGGTTATCGTGTCGCCATCATCACCGATGATGATCTGGCAGCACGTGCCTACAATGTGCAACTCTGCAACGTCAAAGACCAGACCTTGACCATACTTGAAAACACCCAACTCCCAAAAGGCACCGTGGTGGAGATTGAAGGGCCTATGAACTTATGGCAAATCGGTCTGTTGGACAGGGCAACGGCAAAAGCGGATTATGTAATAGCCTCCGCGGCATCCGCACCGAAGGATTTGACCAACCTCTTCCTTGCTCGAAATTCAAGTTTTCATGTCCAGCATTATTACATCCCCAATCCCGACAACTCACCCAGCATGGATGTTTGGGATAGGTCGAAGTTAATCATTGATACCATTACGGGGAAAGGAGACATTGCTGCGGAGACCTACACCGATGCCGAGTTTCAAATTTCCACCAACCATCTTGAGGGGAAAATCTCATTGATCCAATGGGAAGACACTCCCGTCAGGCACTACCAGCACAAGGATTCGAGAATTATCAAAACCAAGCAGGTTGATGGCGAGTGGGTGACCTCCGACCATAGAAAGGTTTGGAACGATGCCATCCACGTTGATGCTTCCTTTGGCTACCGCATGGGCACCAATCCAACGAATGCTAACAGCCCCCTGCTGAATAATGGAACGCTGTCGATCAACCTTGGGCTAAGCACTTATTTCCAGCTTGGCAAACGTTTGGGCTTGAGGACTGGCATCCAGTGGAATACCGACAACAAATTCTTGAGCCATCAGGTGAAATACGAGGACAACGCCTTGGTGGTGATTGACGGACAAGAGGATTTTCAGCGCAATCGTTTGAAGAACAATTATGTAGGCATTCCGATTTCCTTGGACTATTACCTTGGCCGACAATCAACTGAGAGCTTCTCCTTGGACTTCTACTGTGGTTACCTCATGGGTGAACTGTTTTCGACCAGCATTGACCCCACCAAGCTGATTGGCTTTAAAAACTGGAACAGAGAAAAAGTCGATGGCATCTTCAATCCCTGGAAGATGGAAGTCGGTCTCAGCTTCAACACCCAACATTTAGGCTTCTTTCACGGCATTAGGGTCTTCACTAATCTCCTGCCCGAGTACAAGCCTGGCGTTACGACAGATAAAGTCAGGAGCGTCGGAGTCGAAATCAAACTCTGACAAAGAATTACAAATCAGTTTATGAAACCCATGACGGCCCTTCGACCCTTCGAAGGGCCTCAGGGACCGCAAGCTCAGGGACCTTTGCTTTCACTGAAGTTAAAGGGGCCTGAGCCTGTCGAAGGCCCCGGCAGATGTAAACCGAGTCTGTTGTGATTTGGTTTTTCGTTTTGCGACAAAGGGCTAACGTTCAAGAAAGCCTCTCCCATCGCATCACGCGCGTCGGTTTTGTCGTACCGGTCAGCTTTTCATCCACGCAGGTCTCGCCTGTGGGTACGAAACCGCATTTTTCCATCACTCGCCCTGAAGCTGGGTTGTCATAGTAATGGCTGCTAATCAGTGATTTGATGTCGGTCGTCTCGCGGATATGCTCAAGCATCACCCTAAGTGCCTCCGTGCAGATGCCTTGGTTCCAGTAGGGTCTGCCTACCCAGTAACCCACCAATGGCTCACCCTCGCGTGAGGGAAGATCGCTTTCGTGCGTTGGCATATATCCAATCGCACCGATGGCCTCGCCTGTCGCTTTTAGTTCGATGGCCCAATTGGTGTCATTATTAAAAACGGTGCGGATGATTTCTAAACTCTCTTCCACACTTTTATGTGGCGGCCAGCCTGCACGAGGGCCCACATCGGGGTCACTGGCATATTTGAACAAGGCCTCGGCATCACTTTCGCGCCAAGGACGAAGTAGTATTCTTTCGGTTTCCATCATAGTAGTTTCATGGTTATTCAGCTGAATTATGCCGCAAAAATACAAAAAAAGCGCAATCGTTTTGCGATTGCGCCTTGTATTCAAAAACATGATCGGAGTCTCACATACCTCGACTATTCAACTCTCAAACTCACGGAGTTCTTCGAGGCCGCGTTCTATCTCCAGCATCTGCTGCGCATGGCGGCGGCGTTGCCAGAGGCCGAGCACAAAAGCCATCGCGAAGGTAAATAGCGTGAGCCCAATAACAATCAGCACCCTATTGGCTTCAAACGCATAGCCAGCCGTTGGGTTGAAACCAAGTTCTATGATGTAGAAGGCAACCATGGCCAAACAAACGGCTGCAATTCCCCAATACTTTTGTTGATGACTTATCTGTTTGTAGCGTAGAACCAGTCGGCTGAGTTCGTTGCAACTCATGCCTCCCATGTCGAACTTCGACAGTAAGGAAAGTTTCCAAATTATCGGAATCAATCCCAATATCATCATGGCTTCAACGATTGCGAACGAAATGGTTCGAATAGGTGTGTTCATATAGATATAGGGGAATAAGACACCTATGATTAGAATGTTAACCACAAAGAAGTAAAGGTTCTGTCCCACGATACCGTTGTAGGCGGACTTGGTTTTTTGCTGAATCATCTCCTTTACCACGCGAAGATTCACTATTTCTGTTTCTGCCAGACGCTTGTCGAGTGCGTTCCAACTGGTTTTTAATTCGTCAAGTTCCATATTACTTTGAATTTTAACTGTTAGACATTTTCTTGAGTTTTTCTTTGACACGATTGAGCTTCACGGCGACGTTAGTCTTAGAGATGCCAAGGATATCAGCCATTTCCTGATAACTCCGTTCTTCGAGCCAAAGGAGAATCAGCGCGCGTTCCAATTTCCCTAACTGGTTGATGAGTTTGTAAAGTTCTTGAAGCTGAGCAGCAGTACCCTCATCGGCTGCAATCTGTGCCATATCCGCTGATAAGGGAATGGCTTGCGGACGGGTGCCAGAGCGACGCAGAAACGTGATGCAGGTGTTCATGGCGATGCGATAGACCCATGTCACAAGTTTGCTATCTCCCCGATAGCGCGGGAAACTCTTCCATAGGTTGAGCACAGTCTCCTGAAACAGGTCGTCCAGGTCGTCCTGATTGTTGGCATAGATGTAGCACACCTTGTAGATGGTCCGCTTTTGAGCCTCAATCACCTCTAAGAATTCTTTCTCTAATTCTTTCGTCTCCATTTTTTTTAGCTTTCATCGTTTGCTTCGTTAGTCGCAAGAAAAACGGAATAATTACAGCAGACTGCAAAAAAAGTTTCAAAAATAGCGAAAAAAATGGTGATTAAAACAAAAATATCTATTTTTGCATTGCGAAAAGTTCGTTACGAAAGTTTCGTTACGAGATTTACGCAATGAAAACACATATCGTTATGGCAAAAGCAAAACAGAAACAACTTGATAATCCGTTTGTTTATCAGGGATATGAAGGTCCAGAATATTTCTGCGACCGTGAGCAAGAAACAAAAAATATGATTTCTGCGCTCAATAATGGGCGCAATTTAACCCTAATTTCTCCAAGAAAAATAGGAAAAACAGGGCTAATAAACCATGTTTTCTATCAAATTAAGAAGAAAAACAAGGAGGCTATTTGCATTTATGTTGACATTTTTTCGACCAAAAACCTACAGGAATTTGTGGAGACATTGTGTAGGGCAGTTATCGAAGACGCATTGGAAAGGGAGAAATCTTTTGGCAACAAGGTTTTGGATTTTTTCAAAGGACTTCGGCCTACGATTACCCCTGACTTGATGACTGGATTGCCCACTGTTTCCGTCAGCGTGGTTCCTGTGCAGGCTGAATATACGCTCAAAAGCATTTTCACCCATCTGAACGACCTGAACAAGCCCGTGTATCTGGCCATCGATGAATTTCAGCAAATTACGGAATATCCTGAAAAAGGCACCGAAGCTATGTTGCGTTCCTATATCCAGTTTATCCACCACGTGAAGTTTATCTTTTCCGGCAGCAAGAAGCATTTGATGGAAGAGATGTTCTGTGCCCCCAACAGGCCTTTCTATCAGAGCACGCAACTGATGAATTTAGAGCCACTTCAAGAAGAGACCTACTATGACTTTGCCAGAAAGTTCTTTGAGGCAAAGAAAGGCTCATTTAGCCAAGAGGTTTTCCATAACATCTATCAGCGTTTCGACGGCTATACTTGGTATCTGCAAGCCATCCTGAATCGGTTGTACGAGCAGGGGAAAAAGGTGGAAACGGATAAGCAAGCTGTCGAGGCTATTCTGTTTCATGTCAATGCGTTGGCACCACATTATCAGATGCTCACCTCGTTTTTGACCGACAACCAGTTCAGCCTGCTCAAAGCCATTGCCCATGCGGATGTCGTTGAACAGCCCTTGGGCAATGAGTTTATCAAACGCTTTGAACTGCCCACCACCAGCAGCGTCAAATCGGCATTGAAAGTATTGGTAGATAAGGACTTGGTCTATCAGACCTCCGAAGGTTATATCGTATATGACCGCTTTCTCGGGCTATGGCTGAAGCGGATTTGATTTGTCTCATTTATACCTGAAACTCGACTATTACATCTTTAAGTCTAAATTACAGCCTATTCTTCTCTTCATTTCCGGCACCAGTGCCTTTGTACTTGCTGCGCGTGGTATTGAACTTGTAGCGCACGGTGAGGCCAAATTCACTTATACTAATTTTCGATCCACGAATTGCTCAGTTGTTCAAACAGATATGGAATGTGAGCATAGGTGTCATCTTTAAGCCCCAGCCGCACCATAATCAGATTCTTGTACGGATTCACATAGAGTACCTGACCGCGGATGCCCATAGCATAATAGCCAGGAAACTCAGGCTTGTCGGCCCCAATACAACTAGTGTTGTACCAGCAGAAATGGTAACCCTCATTATCCTGCGAATACGCTGTCGATTGCTCAATCCACGACTCACTAACAATTCTCTTCCCATCCCATACACCACGGTTCAAATACAAACGGCCGATTTTGGCAAGATCCCGCATCGTCAAAGCAAGCCCTCCAAAAGCGTGTGCCGTGTGGTGCTTCTTGCTGTCATAATTCATGTAGGCAGGTGACTCCATTCCCAGAGGAATCCAAATCTTTTCGCCAAGGTACTCGGCATAACTCCTCCCAACCGCTCTCTCTATAATGATACCAAGTACTTCGCTTGTCATACTATCGTAATTATACTCAGTGCCTGGTTCACATCTGAATTTCAATTTCCCAATCTGCGCTGGAATGTTACGCCCATAGTTCAGTTTGGCCATCATGTTTAGGCGCTTGATATCTTTTATCTTTAGTCTTAGCGAATAGGTGTCATCGAAGTCTAGACCACTCTGCATATCCAACAGATGACGGATTGTCAGTTTTTGCCACATCGGGTCTTTCTTCCTCAGTTCGGGAAGGTAATCAGTCACAGGATCATCGATGCTCTTAATATATCCTTCGTCCACTGCAATGCCGCAAAGCAAGGATGTGACCGACTTGGTCACAGAAAAAACGCCTGCAATCTTATCGGGAGCAATGTCTCCCGTACATTTCTCATAAACGATGTTGTCATTATGGATGATTAGAATGCCCTGCGTCTCCGTCTTGGGACCAATGGCTTCCCACATTGTACAGTTCGAATACATCCGACCCTGATTAAAGAAATGCAAAGTGTCAATCCAATCAGCCTGCTTGGTCGCACGGCAGAAAGTAAATGTATCAGAACGATTGACGATGGTATCCTTTAGCTGCTTCTCGTAACTGAAACTCGTCGGCCCATAAGCCCCATCAGCCAAATAGCCCCGTACAATCGAGCAGGATGTAAATAATAATGAGAGAGCCGAATAAAGGATAATTGATGTCTTGTGTTTTTTCATCGCATCAGAGATTTGGTTGTTGAACATGAGTACTACGGATTTCTTTCGAAAAAGTTACAGTCTCGGTTTTTCTTGGTGCAAAAGAAGAGAATCGCCACGACAGCACCGCTACCCAAATGGGTGAAAGAAGTTTGCCAAAGCAAAGAATTACCCATTGGGGTAAGGGAATTACTAATTTTGTACTTTTGCAAGGCAAAACAAAGCAGAGAATGATTCAAAAAGAGGATTTTTTCATCGAGGCAAACCGTGTGGAAGGCATCACAGAGGAAGATTACTTACGGGCGAAACCTTATATCGAGACAGCACAGGCATTCGCGCAGACCACATACCGAAGCATCTACATCATTGATTATTTCAAGAAGGATTTTCTGTATGTATCTGACAATCCGATTTTTCTGTGTGGTCGCACTGCTGAAGAAGTGAAGGCGATGGGCTATGGCTTTTATATGAGCAATGTACCCCAAGCGGAACTGCCTATGCTGACAGAATTGAACCGCGCTGGTTTTTCAGCCTTTAATGCCACACCTCGTGAGGACAAAATGCGGTGCCTGATGTCGTATGATTTCCATATCCTTTCCAACAAAAAGAAATTACTTGTCAACCACAAGATTACACCGCTAATGCTAAATGAATTGGGACAGGTATGGCTTGCACTTTGTACAGTGTCTCTCTCCTCGCACAAGGAGGCTGGACATATTGAATTCCGTCAGATGGGAACGAGTCAGCATCAGGTCTATTCTTTGACCGAGCACCAATGGATTCCACAAGAGGAAATCAAGTTGAAGCCAGAGGAAAAGGAAGTTTTAGTGCTTTCGGCGCGAGGCTACACGATGAAGGAAATCGCCGACAAGGTCTGCAAGTCCATTGACACGGTGAAGTTTTATCGCAAGCAAGTATTTGAGAAATTGGAAGTCGGAAACATCACCGAAGCTTTGGCATTTGCCACAAATTATGGGCTGATATGAGGAATCAAGCAAGGATTCTTTGAGGTTTAAAGGTTCATCAAACTCAATCAAAATATTGGTAACACGATTTATCGAATCTCAAAAAGAAGACTTTTTCTTTAATTTTTTATCAATAATACTAAAATATTCGTACTTTTGCGCAAAAAATAAAGAATATTCCGATGAAGGACTATCTGCGTAAACTGCATAGTATGAAGCTGTTCTCGTTGAAGGATGTGGCAGCACTTACTGGCAATGAAAACACCGCCAAATCGTTATTAGCATCAGGGTTGCGCAACGGAACGCTATGCCGCATCAAACCCAACCTTTATGCTGTAACCGACTTGGCAACAGGGCTATGTGCGGTCAACAAATACGAAATAGCGTCAAACATTTCCGATACGGCGTGTGTGGCCTACCATTCCGCAATGGAGTATCACGGCTTGGGACATCAACTGTTCAATGAAATGTCCGTCATTTCTGCTTCAACCTTCCGAACCTTTGAGTTTGAAGGCATCACCTATATCCGCCGTCAACCGAAGATAACAGAAGGCGTGACGGTGCCCGTGATGAACACGAAAATTAAGGTGACCGACTTGGAATGCACCGTCATCGATTGCATCGACCGTATCAAATATGCAGGAGGATTAGAGGAATTGCTCAATAATTTCACAAGCGTCACATATATTGACGAAATCAAATTGAAAACCTATTTAGATGCCTATGGGAAGGCCTCGCTATATCAGAAAGCGGGTTTTCTGTTATCCATGTATAAAAAGCAATGGCGGTTATCTGCTGGCTTTTTTCGCCATTGCAAGGCCCACATCGGCCAAAGCACCCGTTATCTGACCGATGCCGCCGACAATTCGGCATACGATTCGGAATGGCGGCTTTGTGTACCCGAGAATATGTCAAACTTAATGGAACAAGGAGGAATATATGTTTAGCCGTAACGACATCGATAATCTAGCAACCGAGCTTAACTTCATCCGCGACAACATGGAAAAGGTAGTGCGGCTGTGTATGATATTGGAATACATCAATACGGATCCGATGCTTTCCAAGCAACTGGTACTCAAAGGAGGTACGGCCATCAATCTGTTAGTGATGCCGCTCCCTAGGCTTTCTGTTGACATCGACCTGGATTTCACGGAGAACTGCGACAGCCCCGCCATGCTTCGCTATCGAAAAGTCATTACAGAGAAGCTGCAAGCCTACATGTATGCCAACGGCTATCGATTGGCACCAAGCAGCAAACATCCGTTCTCCGTTGATTCGTGGGTGTGTCAATACACCAATGTCATCGGCAATCTCGACAACATCAAGGTTGAAATCAACTACTCGATGCGTTGCCATTTGCTGCCGACAGAAATCCAGCCTATCAAGTTGCGCGGTTTCGAAAGTGTAAATGTGAGAACATTAGCACTAGTTGAATTGTACGCTTCCAAGGTAAAGGCATTGTTGGAAAGAGGAGCCGCCCGCGACCTTTTCGATGTTCACAATATGATCCGTCATCAGGTCATCGGTGAAGAGCAAAAGCCCATGCTGCGTAAAGGCGTGGTGTTTTATAGTGTTGCTGGCGGTAATGCCAAGCCGACTGCGACATATTCGCTTCAGCCCATTGAACGCTTGCAGTTCAAGCAAATTCGCGCTACATTATTGCCTGTATTGAAGAAAGGGACTTTCTACAATTTGGAATCAGTGAAGCAAGAAGTATGTGGCTATCTTGAAGACTTGATGCAACTATCCGATAATGAAAGGCTTTTCATAGAGCGGTTTGCCAACAATGAATACCAGCCAGAATTGCTCTTTGAGGATAAAGAAATCGTTGAGCGAGTCGCAAAGCACCCCATGGCTTTATGGAAGATACAGAATTCTCACTAATTAATCCCATATCCAACCTCACCTCGCATACTCCGAATATCCTGAATATTACCAATAATACTGATAAGCCCAAGGGTGACCAGAAGTGAAAGTGCCGTGGCAGTAATAATTCGTGAGTTGGCGGCAAGCCAAGAAAGCCAGCCTGTTTGCACGCGGAAGGTGAACAGAGGAACAGCAGCAGGCGTGGAAAGCACAAACGCTATGGTGACCGCACCGCTGATGATGCCCACGACAAAGGCCACCACCAAGGCCATCTTGTAGCGACGAATCGTGGCCTCTTGGTGCTGTTTGATGTACTCCACGGCATCCAAACGCTTGTTGAGCGAGGCCATAAAGGCTTCGTTGTCATCGAATTGAGGTTTCTGTGCGAGGAAAAGATCCTCAAGGGCTTTGTCTTTGTTCATAGCTTCAGTTTTTCTTTCAGTTGGTCACGTCCCCGTGAGAGTTGTTTCTTTACGGCATCTTCCGATGCCTCGGTAATGGCAGCTATCTCCTTGATATTGTATCCGTTGAGATAGAACAATGTGATGGCTGAGCGTTCTTTGGGCGGCAGAGTGCGCAAAGCCAAATAAAGGTCTTGGTGTTCAAAGGAAGCGTCGGCGGCATTGTTGCTGATGAGTGTTCGGGCTTCGTCGATGCTTTCCGTTGTGCGGCAACTCGCCTTGTGGTTAAGGAAAGTGTTGTGTGCAATCTTGAAGAGCCACGAGCGGAACCGCCCCTTTTCTTGGTAACCCGCCGACGAGAGGTAAGCCTTGACCAAAGCATCTTGCGCGATGTCGTCGGCCTCGTCCTTGTTGCCACAACAGAGGTAGAGCAAGAAGCTTCTCAGTGCCTCCTGCTCACGCTCCACAAGTTCTATGAATCCTTCGCGTGTCACGGATTATTCCTGCTTGGTCAGGTTGTTTTGCTCCGCTTCAAGTTCCTTAGCGAGCATCTTTTTGCCTACACCGTAATTGATGATGAAAGCCGCACCGATAGCCAGCAAAATCAAGCCGAAGCTGATGGCGGTCAGGAAATCGTCCTCAATACCTGTTCCACTACTTTTGAGATAGATGGCAAGGATTATCAAACCAATGCCCAGCAATGATGTAATGAAGCCCCAAAGCAGTTTCGAAAGCAGTTTTTCCTTCAGCAGCTTTTGTTTGGGCGACATCTTTTTGAGTAGTTCTTCAATGTCCATGTCTGGATTCTTCTCGATGGCAGCTGTTACAATTTGAGTGCGTGCGTTGGTCTCGTTCATCTTTTCACGAACACCCAACCAAATGATCACGATGGGAAGAATGCATCCGCAAAAGATGGGTACTAAGCTGAAAATAATGTCACTTGTAAACATTTTCTTTTTGTTTTTAATTGTTAGACTTCTGTTTTCTGAACCAGTTCGCCTCAATAACAAGTTCGGAGTTCAAAAGGTGACATCTAGTTTAAAAAATGTTCAAAACCAAACTGCATATTACAGTTTTCCAATAGATTCCCTTGCAGGGAATGGAGTTGAGATATAGTTTATTAGGCGGCGGCATGAACAAGTTGACTATTCGTAAGCTCCACAAGCCGCCGCATGTAAAAAAACGAGCAGACTCCATTCCCTGCAAGGGAATCTCAACTTGTCGATTATGTAAACTAAATTTACTCATTTGTTTATTTTTCCTTTTGTTCTAATAAAGTGCCCTTCCTGTATGGCGGCAAAAGTAGCAAAAATGCAAACCACTGTTGCACTGTATTTTAGGTCGATGAAAGATAAAGTCAATGGAAGAACAAACAGCAACACCCCCGTGACTTTGTTCATCACACTATGGACGGCCACAAACTGCTTTTGGATGACAAACCCCGAAACCATATTGATGACTTTGATGAGGGCGATAACACCAATCCAAACATAGAGCCAAAGCGGAATATCCATGACAGGAAGCAACTTGATTAGACAAACAACGACAAAGATAACATCTGCGACGGTATCTAATTTGGAGCCGAACGCACTGACGGTGTTTGTTTTTCTTGCTATCCAACCGTCTGCTATATCTGATAATCCAGCGGTGATATATAGCGCATAGAAAGCCACTGAAAACGTGGGGCAAAACAAGATGGCTATGCTGCACAGAATGCGGAGGCTTGTAATGATGTTAGCCATATTAGGATTTACGCAAACTCACCACAGCAGCCACGGCTTCCACCAATCCGAGCACAAAATAGATATTGCTCATAGGATTGAAGCCCCAAACCCACCATTCGAGGACAATCCAAAGCATTAGGATGATGCCGCAGGCGAGGACGGCCCAGTAAGCCAACGGATGGTTCTTGAACAACAGAATCGCCGCCACAAACTGGGTGATGCCATTCAGAGCCAGCAACACAAAACCTGATGGGATGAAGTCCCTGAAAAAGACATCTGGCCAAGGCATTTTTGCTCTCAACATCTCAAGCAATGGCTCCATGCCCCACATTTGGCCCGAGGGGTCAATCCACATCATTACCGCACCGATTACCGCACCGATGCCAATGAACAGCGTCAAGAATTTCAGAAGTTTTACCATTTTGTTTAGGACATATCTAATTATCAAGAATTATAGAATTTAAGAATTATATATCATGTTGTTTTTCTGAATTTTACTGAATTTGAGACAAAAATTGCAGGCAATTTTTAGAAGTCCCCTTTATCCGATAACAAAACTCCTCGGATAAAAATCGCTATAGAAGCGGCCATCCGTGGCGGTGAACTTCAGAACGCAGTAATTCGGGTCAGTCACGCCACCGGGGTAATACTGCTCGTCGCCCTCGCGCCAAATCATCTCCTTGCTCTTGGCATCGGTCAGCACCTCCATCGTGCCACGCAGCATCATGCCCTTGAAACCTTCTCCGTCACAGAAATAGATACTGGCCTTGGGGTTGGCTTTGTAGTGGGCCACCCGCAGCGAAAAGGTGTTGGTGGTGAAGTAGAACACCTTGATGCCCTCTCGGACACGCGGCGACAGCATAGCTTTTGTGCAAGGATAGCCATCTTCATCCACCGATGAAATCATAGTAACAGGCAAGGTATCAGCCATTTGTGCAATAAGGTCTTTAACGCCCGCCAAAGCAGGGTTTTCAGGCATGGCATCGTCGGTAACCTTCATGGCTTGGCGCCAGCGTTTCAAATGCGGGAAGTACATCTTCATCTGGCCAATGTATTCCTCTTTCGTGATGGGTTGCGGCAGGCCCTTGTTGACCTCATCGACAAACTGGGCGCAATGCTCAATCATTTCGTCCATCGTGCAGTCTTGCAGGAATTTGCCATCTTTGTAGCAATACATGCAATATTCTTCGTTCTTGCTGCCGTCGGCATTGGTGCCGAGGACTTCATTCGTGAGCGGCATTCCGCAGCTCTGACAAAATTTTTGTTCCATTATTGATTTGTATTTATTGTTTGGTTGAATTCATCTGCAAAATTAAACTTTTGTTTTCCAAATAATCCTTTAGTGATGCGGCAAAAATAGTCTTTTATTCCATATCTTTGCGGCAAATTTCAAACACATTCAAACGATGAAAAAGTTTTTGTTTTTGCTGCTTGCATTGGCTTCAATACAGTTGAACGCGCAGGATTTGGCGCACTACAAACAGATTGTCAAGGAGTTGAGCTCCTCAAAATACCAAGGTCGCGGCTATGCCAAGGACGGTGCCAACAAGGCCGGAAAGTACTTGGAAAAAGAGTTCACCAAAGCAGGTGTAGACGAGGTGATTTGCCAGCCTTTCACCATCGACATCAACACTTTCCCCGGAAAGATGAAGATGTGGGCCGATGGGAAGAAACTCACCCCTGGCGTTGATTTCTCCATGCGAGAGTATTCCCCTGGTGTACGCGGAACATTCCCTGTGTATCACGTGGATACCCTGAACTTTGACCCCGAAAAGATGTTTGCCGAATTGGCCAAGCCTGAATATGCCAACTGCTTCGTGGTCTGCGAGTTCTGGTTCTCTTATCGGCACGGAAAAGACTTCGCACGTCTGCAAAAGTCTGGCGAATGCACCAATGCAGGAGTCATCAACACTTGGACCTCGCCTATCAAATTCTACAAGGCTTACGGCCATCGTGTGGTGGACAAGCCCATCATTTGGCTGACGCCGGAAGCCATCGAGGGAGTGAAATCTATCCGCGTGGATATTGACAACAAGTTCCTGAAAGACTACGAACTCTTCAATGTCATCGCCAAGGTGGAAGGCCGCAAGCACGACAGTTGTTATGTCTTCACGGCACACTACGACCATCTCGGCAACCTCGGCAAGAAGGTGTATTACGCGGGTGCCAACGACAATGCCTCTGGTACGGCAACCATTGTGACTTTGGCCGAATACTATGCGAAAAACCGCCCCGAATACGACATGTATTTCATCGCTTTCTCCGGCGAGGACGCCAACCTACGCGGCTCGGAGTTCTATGCCAAGAACCCCATTGTGCCCTTGGAGCAAATCAAATACCTGTTCAACATCGACATGATTGGCGACAACAACCCTGTGCAATATTGCGAGGTCAGCGACGAGGGTATGCGCGGTTTCGCCTTGTTTGAGCAAATCAACAACGAGAAGCACCATTTCAAGAGCCTGAACCGTGGCGAGTTGGCCGGCAACAGCGACCACTACCCCTTCGCCACGCGCCATGTGCCTTGCATCTTCCTCGAGAACCAAGAAGGCGACGCCTTCCCCTATTACCACACCATCTTTGACACATATAAAAATGCCGTTTTCGACAGCTATGAGCCTGTGTTTAGGCTGGTTAAGGATTTTGTGGAGCGGTATTGAATTGTTTCATGGATGGATGGTTGGTTGGAACTATTATCGTATCACGGTTGGATGCGCGTTTGAGACCAATATTATTCCGTCATAAAGTTCCGTGGGCGAAACCCAAATGCGGTATGCCATAGGCATGACAGCCATGAACGGAGAGTAGCCTTCGCCCACCGAACCCATCCAAGTGTAACCTGCAATTTGCTGCTTGAGTGGGGAATCTTCTGGAATCGTTGAGAAATCGAGCCAACTCATTTCATAGCCGCATTTCTTGGAAGCTTTGGCCAAGGGGTCGTAGGAATAGAAGGTGTGGATGCTGCGTTTGCGGTCTTTGCCTTTTGGCAGGTTGACGCGTGCCTTGTAGAAATCTGTGCCGATGGCGAAATACGCCTCACCAAATTTATCGGCAAGCAGATTGCCCATCCCTTTTCCTGATGTTCCATAATTGTTGAACCGCTGAATATGGCCATTGTGGGCAGAAACAAAAATTCGCTCATTGCCGCGCGCTTGCTCTTGTTCCAAAATCCAGCATACATTGTCGGCCATAAGCTTGTCGCGCAAAGCGTTCCCCACCACTGCATCGTTGATGACTTTTCCAATGGAGATGTTTTGGAGCAACACATCCGCATGATGCACGGCTTTTGCGGTCAGTGAGTCGTTCAGCTGCATCAGTTCCTGCTTCACGGTTTCAAAAATTTTCGCGTTCTCGTCAGGTTGATAGGCATCCGAGAAACCGTCTTTTTCATCATCCCAAATTTTTTCCAAATCTTTCGTGTCCAGCCCAAATTCCCTTGCGGCCTCAAGCAGATACTTGTAGTTGTACTCATAGCGCTGCATATCAAAGCCGTAGAAGCAGAGTTGGTCTTCCTCGCTTGCCGTTGCGTTGTAGTCGCGCATCCACGAGACCAGTTGCTCCATCTGCTCGGTTCTGTAGATGGGAAAACCGATGGCTGCCACCGTTTCTTGTACTGTTCCTTCGCCACCGTGGATATAATGATTGACCACCTCGCAGTTGCCGTAATCGCCCTCCAAGGCAAAAGCGCGTACTCCGTATTTCTCGACCATCACCTTGAAAACATCCAACTTGAGTTGTTGGAACTCGGCATTGCCGTGCGTGGCTTCTCCCAAAGCAACAATACGAGCTTGTGCAGGAACGGAAATTTCCGAAATGTTGCGGGCGTATTTCTTAAATTTCGCAGTGTCAGCGCATTGTCCTGTACCAAATCCTCCAAAGTAAGAAAATATGCAACCGACCACTATGGCCATTGCAAATAGCGCAAGCAATATCTTACGAATGGGATGCTTTTTTTTGTCCTTGTTTTTCATTTCTATTTGTTCAATGATTTCTGTTTTTCTTCCTATCATAATATTCCGCCGTAGCAGTGAAAAACACATCGCCGCTGCTGTTGAGGGCGGTCTCGACGGAGTCTTGCACCACACCAATGATAAAACCTATGGCAACGGCCTGCATGGCCACATCATTGCCGATGCCAAAGAACGAGCAGGCCATCGGGATAAGCAACAACGAGCCGCCCGCCACACCCGAGGCACCGCAGGCGCCGAGGGTGGCAATGAGACCCAGAAATACCGCCGAAGCGAAACTGACCTCCACACCCACGGTGTGTGCCACGGCAAGCGCAAAGACCGTAATGGTCACGGCGGCACCGTCCATGTTGATGGTAGCACCCAAAGGAATGCTGACGGAATAGAAATCCTCATCGAGGTTGAGCTTCTTGCACAATGCCATGTTGATGGGGATGTTGGCCGCCGAAGAACGTGTGAAGAAAGCATTTAATCCGCTCTCCTTGAGGCAAGTGAACAACAACGGATAAGGGTTCTTCCGCAACATCACAAAGGAGATGAGAGGGTTGAAGACCAAGGTGTTGACCAACATGCAACCCACCAAAAGCAGCAGCAAGTGACCGTATGTCGTAAAGACTTCAAGGCCATTTTCCGACACGGCCGTGAAGACCAACCCGAGGATGCCGAACGGAGCGAACTCGATAATCCATTTTACCACTTTTGAAATCACCGTGGCAAAATCGTGGACCACGGCGATAGTAGCTCTACTGGCCAGCTTTTTCAGGGCAATGCCGATGATGATGGACCAGAACAAGATGGCGATGTAGTTGGCGTTGGCAATGGCCATGATAGGGTTGGTGAGCATTCCTGTCAGCAGGTTGGTGAACACCTCCGACAGCGAGCCCACAGCACCTTCCATCTCGGGTACCTCAACCAATTGCAAAGTCACAGGGAACAAAAAACTGCCCACCACCGCACAAATGGCCGCGATAAAAGTACTCAATATATAAACTCCTATCAAAGCGGCGAAACGATGTCCGTGACCTTTGCCTGCCTTGGCGATGGAGGAAGTCACCAACACCGCCACCAACACAGGGGCAATGCCTTTCAAGGCACTGACGAACATCCTGCCAAGGATGCCGATGCCTATCCACGAAGGCACCAACAACCCCAACACCGCTCCGATGACCAGTCCGATAAAGATGCGCAACATCAGGCTGACGTTGGTGTATTTCCTGACGATTTGTTTGGCTATATTCATGATACGTTTTTCCTTGTTCTCTGCATCAATTGTTCCGTTTTCGGCATACTGCTCAACCGCAGCCGCAAATCATCACTTTTTCCACCGTTTTAGCGTCGGGAAATACTGCCTCATCATGCCCTTGTACTCGTCCTTGGTCATGGGTTTGGGCATGTTCTTGTTGACCTCGTCCACAAACTGGGCGCAGAATTCAATCATCTCGTCCATAGTGCAGTCGTTTGTGAAGGCTCCGTCCTTGTAGCAATACATGCAATAGTCTTCGTTTTTGCTGCCATCGGCATTGGTGCCAAGCACTTGATCATTCAGAGGCATTCCGCAACTCTGACAAAATCTCATTTCGTTTTCCATAATATAAGTTTTGTGTTTGTATCTAATTGGTAATATTCTTTACTGAAATCATTTCGATTGCAAAAATAGCGCATAATCTTTGTTCCTGCAAATTTAGTTGTTTTTCGGAAAACAGCATAATAGGTTGGGAAAAAGATTTAGACAATAGCACTGGAATGGTTTTGAATGGGATTTTGATTGAGTTTGATTGATTTTGAGTAATTTTGCGGGCATGAAATGGTTGCGGCACATATCAGGGTTGGGGCTTCTGCTTGCTGTGATAGCATGCGGAAAGATGCAGCAACATGCCTCTCCTGATGATTTACAAGAGGCTAAAGCCCAATATGATAGTGGTTTCGTCTGCCTTCAACATGACAGCCTGATGCAAGCCTTCCCACATTTTATTCAAGTAGCCGGAAAGCTGGAGTATTTGCCTGAAGATATGACTGACGAGGAGATGCTGCTCGCCTCACGTGCTTATTATCAGATGGCGCATGTTTTCAAACGGAAGATAGAGAACAATGCAGAGATTGATGCGCTCCGTTGGGCTTTAGGCTATCAAAAAAGAATTCAGAACACAACTTGGATGGTATGGACAACACAGTCTTTGGCCAGTGCTTTCCAGACCATTATGGAAGACGATTCAGCAAGAATTTATCTGAACTGGGTGATGCCGTATTTGGATACGGTCTCCGACAATGTTTGGGACTATATCGGTGCACAACAGCTTTTGTCCAGCTTGTATTTTGATAAACAGAAACTTGATTCAAGCCTTGCGGTGCAGCGGGACATCAGGTGCGGGCCATCTACGACGACAAACGCAACAACACCTTTAGTCGCATCCTTGAAGTGTTCAACACGACCCATCCCGATGCCTTGGCGAAACTAAAGGCTGCTCATCCCGACCTCAGCGAAGTGGAAATCGGCATTTGCGTGCTTTCCTTCTATCCCTTCCTTATGAAGGAAATCGGAAACATCCTCGACCTGCGCGAAAACACTGTGTCGAAGTACCGCACAAACATCAAGAAAAAGACCCAAACCGAGACGATTGAGGGGCTTTGGGAAAGGTTTATATGAGCTTAATATGATTGTTTTTAACAAAACAATTCATCCAAGATTATTTCACGCTGGATACATTCTGCATGTTCATTCCTGTCTATACCCTTGGTTGTTATCATGGTTACAATGACATTTTTGTCTGTATGCGTGGCCTCTATAAATGTGGAAACTTTACCCTCAATGTCGTCCTCGTCCTTTGCTGTCATTGTATATGGTTTGTTCCAGAATTTCATTTCACAGATATTGATACTCTTGTCGGCTCTATCGATAAGCATGTCAATCTGTGCAGAACGCTGATTTCCTTTGCCAAACCATGAAAAGACATTGGCGGTTATGCCTGATATGCCTAATGCCATCTTGATTTGTTCAACATGGTTCAAGCATAGCATTTCAAAGGACAGCCCGCTCCATGTGCTATAAATATGGGTGTTTTGGTTGTTTGACCAGAAATGGGCATCATGGGCTTCAGCTTTCTTCATCACCTGAAAGTGAAAGAGAGTGAAAGCATCGACAAGTTGGTAAAGTGTGTCGGTGCTTTTTCGTTCTTCCGAATTATAGTTCACTTGGTGTCCATTTGTCATGATAAAAGGTTCGTAACTACGAATGAACCCGCAACTCTCAAGTTCCTCTAACATCAAGGAGAATTTCCCATTATCGGGGAGTTTTGTCTTTTCGATTATTTCTTGTCTGGTCAGTCCTTTCCCTTTTGTCGCCAAAGCGGTGACAATTTTGATGTGGTTGGCAGCGTTCTTATACAGCGAGTTGTACAGGCTTTGGAACTCATCGTGCAGTTCACCGTCATCAGCGAAAACCAGCCTGTCAATATTCTGTGCCACACCTTCGCCTTTGTTCATCTTTGATAGATAATAAGGTACGCCACCGAGAACCATATAGCACTCTGCAATTTGTTTGGTTGACAGGCGGAATCCTCTTGCTTCAAAATAGGTCTGACATTCTTTTAACGTGAAGGGCTTCAATGGTATCTTGTGAGTCACTCGGTTGTGAAGACCGCCTCTGTTCTTGATCAAGTTGTTGATAATCCATGATGTTGCGCTGCCGCAGACAATCAGTTTGATGTCATCGCGCCATGATGCCCACGAATTCCAGAAATGCTCCAGGCCACTGATGAAATTGGAGCGCGGAGTGTCCATCCAAGGCATCTCATCAATGAAGACAATCTTCTTCCCCTCTGGTAGTGATTCCAGATAGTTTTCTAAGGCCATGAAAGCGTCAAGCCATGTCTTGGCAAGAGGCACCTCAGGCCGATACTTTTTGATACCTTGCATGAAGTTTTTCAGTTGTATGCGCATTGAAACCTTGTTCATACCAGCAACATAAAAAGCATATTTATCGCCTATGACTTTTTGAATCAGAAACGTCTTTCCCACACGTCTGCGCCCATATACAGCAATAAATTCAGACTGGTTAGAATTGATGTATTCCTTCAACTGCTGCTGTTCCTTCTCCCGTCCGATGAAAAGTTTGTTCATGGTGTCTTAGGTATTCGTTTGTGTTAACGGGGCAAAAGTAGTTTTTTTTCTTCAAACAAGAACAAGAAAGTGCACGAAATCGGTCGCAGAGTAGTTGTTTTTGCTATATTAACGACCGATTTCGTGCATATTTATAAGATTGTCAGGCAATGGCAATTGGATTTCTTCCAACTTTTTTATGGACAAATTTTTCGTAATCGATTGATTTACAATACCAAATTTCAAAAATAATATGGATTGGCTTATGGGTTTGGCTTTTTTAGTGTATTTTTATATAATTTTGTGCACATGAATTATTAATTGTACACAAATGAAAAACATCATCAAAATTGCTTTTGTCCTTGCCCTGCTTTTCGGGGCCAAGGCTTTTGGACAAGAATGGGAATACATAGTGGAGCACACGGACAATGATAGCCCATGGCTGAAAGATCCCATACCCTTGCAAGGTGGCAACATCGCTGTTCCTTATACTACTTTTTACTCAGGTTCCACTTCCCAACTTGGTTCGAAACAGCCAGGCATGCTGATTCTCTCATCGGATGGGGAAGAACTAACAAGAAAAAGTTATCTCAAGCCTGCATTTTGGGGACATTCCCCATATCTGCTTTCAGATGACGAAGGAGCGATGTATATGCTGGTCGACTACAATCCCGACCACGATACCACCATCGCCAACTATTTCATGAACTTCGACAATCCGCCTGACTATTCCATTCTCGGCTTGTATGAATTGGACGAGAACTTTTCCATCGTAGAAAGCTATGAACATCAAATTCCCATAGACACTTTCAGTTGCCCTGAAACCGACAATTCATTTGGCTCACACAATGAATATTGCGGTAGCATCTATGTCTTTTCGGCTATCGTCGATGACAATACCATTGTGGGCGGATATATGAAGACACCTACCTCAGACTATTTCAATCCTCGTGGACACGACAGCGTCTTTTTCTTCAGGATGGGTTTTGATGGGACGCTCATCCATAGGAAAGGGTATGACTTGGACTATGGCATATATGGATGGGGTGGCAATTTTAACTGGTCAAATAGTTTAATGGGCCACGACATCATGAAAACAGACGAAGGAATCGTTTTCTTTTATGACGAACAATATCCTATTGCTTTTGATGCAGCAAATGGGAAGGAAAAGATGCAGAATCCAGGCCATGCCTTCTTTTTGGATTACGATTTCAATCTAATAGAGGAAAAACGCTACGAACAACGTCCTGGACTTCCACACAATTATTTCCAATACTCCACTTACGTTCCCAGCCGTCACAATTCGGTATACTTGTCTTGTAGCTATCATAAGAATGCTACTGGTGGAAAAACAGGATGTGCTCTATATGAGTACGGTCTTAATGCCGACAGGGTGAACACGCTGCCAACCCTGCGTTACATTGAAAGAACATCCAGCGGTTGGGACTTCACAGCCCAACGAAAAGGTACTTGTGTGGATGCCGACAACACCATATATTTTGCCTATTCACTGAATGATGGCCTTGCGGGGATGACCATAGAGCATCTGGATCCTGATTTCGATATCATCAGGACTTTGTACTATGATCTAAGGCCGTATTTCCAACCGTGCGAACATATTGTCCAAACTGTTGAAGTTGACGAAAACGGTGATTTGTTGTTGACTTTCAATTCGTACAACGCAGACAATTTGGCACAACAATGGTCGACCATCACCAAATTCCCCGCCGAGGCTTTTGTAGGCATCGACGAAGCCCACAACAACGGCCTGAAAGTGGCCATTGCCTATCCCAATCCGGGGAAGGACGTGCTAAATATCAGGACAGGATTGAAGGATGCGCGGTTGGAGGTATATGATATGAGTGGAAGGATGGTTTATAGGCAAGAGATTATGGAGAATCTGACTTCGATAAATACTGAAGGGTGGCCTGCGGGGGCTTATGTTTGGAAGGTTTATACTTCTTATGGCGGCCCTTCGACAGGCTCAGGGACCTTGGCGGAAATGGGAAAATGGATTAAAGAATGATTTAAACACATCTGTTTCAGAAAAAATAGGGACATAATGATCTGATGCGTTTTTGCATAACGTTAATATTCAACGATATAACAACTGACAATTGAAAAAAAGTATGGACATAGCCTTGTGGCACCCCAAAAACCTCTTGACAAACACTTTTTATACTTACCTTTGCCGATAACAATATCTAAGCTCCAACGGATAAAATTATCGGATATGAAAAACTTGAAGATTTACACCTTGCTTGCGCTCCTGCTGATGGCGGGAGGGGCGACAAAGGCGCAACAATGGATAGAACTCCAAACGGGAGTTACAGAAGACCTGTACGGTGTCTGCTGCATCGACACCAACACGGTTTTCGTCTGCGGACAAAACGGTGTGATACTGAAAACCGAGGATGGGGGCGAGAATTGGCAGGAGAAATACAGACAATCGGGCTACCATTGGTATAAAATCAAGTTTGTCGATTCAAATGTTGGGTTTTCTTTGGGAAGAGATAATAACTATAAGGGAAAACTGCTCAAAACCGTTGATGGAGGAGAAACATGGATGGATATGGGCTGTCCCTTCAATGCATACAATTACCTTTCTCCTTCTTCCTGCGACCTGTTTTTGGTCGATACGGACACTTTGTATGTGGCCAGCGACCAATTAATGAAAAGTACAGACGGAGGTAATAGCTTTTCCCAATTGGAAATAGAATGGCTGAATTCGACTCAAGATTTGTATATTGAGGGAAATGTCGGGTATATCGTTTGGGGGATGGCTGGCGATTTTCAAGGCACTCATATTGCAAAGACTACAGACTATGGCTCTTCATGGGAAGAGTTCCTGTCGTTTGATTCAGAAGAGGAAGGCATAGAAAAGGTCTTGTTCCATGACAAAGACCATGTTTCCATATTCGGTGGTTTTGGTTATGATGAAAATGAGCTTTCCTATGAATACAATGAGATTAGAACCGATGACGGATTTGCAACCTATGAGTGGCTGCAAACTGAAAA
>JAEEGG010008078.1_pt1 | contig 24007 bp, 24 predicted proteins | sample 9134161 | NCBI WGS metagenome assembly JAEEGG01 (sample SAMN16246543, study PRJNA631951) | gut metagenome | biome: gut microbiome; feature: rumen; material: CR-attached | host: Bos | place: Iran: Karaj | collected 2018-10
CCAGACACTTTATCTAAAATGCGTGCTCGGCAAGGACGACCCGCATTTGGGTGGCTACGATTTAGTCTACGGTTCAAAGAACTGACATCTTTCCAAGTAAGAAGAAAACTCGGGTCGGTTCTGATGATCCACTTTTTCATCCCCTGTGAAGTTGACGCCCAAACTCAAGAATCGCTATCAACACTGGTAGCGATTCTTTTGTTTTGTCTTATTTTGTCCGTCCCGTCGGACTACGAGTCCGAAGCCTTCGGACTATCAGTCCGAGTACGTCGGACTGAACGCAAGTCTTAGAGGAAGCAATTGCCAAAAATATTCGATGAATGGGGTACGAAAAAGTGAGACATTGAAAATGTCCCTCACATACTCACATGACCCCTCTCAAATGCCGATGTACAAAGGGCTGATGGCACGTGAGGGATATTCATTCTCCCTCACGTCTCCCTCACTTTTTCTCTTCGAGCCCTCACGTCAGGTAAGCATATCCGTTCTGACGCTATGTGATGTGAGTGAATGGAACCCAAAATGTGAGGGTAACGTGAGGGACATTCGTTCTCCCTCACGTCCTTCAAACGCCCTGTACATAAGGGTTTGAGGCCTGTGATGTGAGTATGTGAGGGTAAAAATGAAATTCATGTAAAAATTACATGGGCAGCGACATGACGAAGCGGGCACCAGCGGTGTAAGTGGTGTCCAGCACGACGTCACCCCCCAGACGACGGGCAATGGAGCGGGCTACGGTAAGTCCGATGCCTGTGCCGTCAGAATAGCTGTTCAGCTGAACGAAATCCTCGAAGATGTGCTCTGCCTCGCTGACGGGAATGCCTATGCCGGTATCCTCTATGATGAAGAGGATGCGACGGACATGGTGCTGCGACTCCGTGCTGATGCGCAGGGTGACACTGCCCTGCTGAGTGAACTTGCGGGCATTGTCGAGCAGCAGTTCAAGGGCACGCACGGCCTGTTGCAGATTGGTGCGCAGGGTGGCGTTCTCTGCGTCGGCATCGGGTTGGATGTTGAAGGTGAGATAGGTGGCAATAGCAATGCCTGAGTCGGCAGCAGCCTGTGCCGCAATCTCCAGTGCTGAGGTCTCGTCCAGACGTTCGATGGTGGTCTGACTGCCTGCATCACTCAGTTCCAGCATCTTGTTAACCAACTCGGTGATGCGGTTGGTATTCTGATAAATCTGGTTGTTGACGTTGCGACGGGCCTCTTCATCCATCTCTACACCTCCAGAAGTGATAATCTGGGTGAAGCCGCTGAGGATGTTCAGGGGTGTGCGAATCTCGTGGGATATCTGTTTGATGAAGTCCGATTTCATCTTTGATGTCTCGTTGGCACGTTCGTTGGCCAACTTCAACTGCTCGTTCTTCTCGGCCAATCGACGCATGGCTCGGCGACGGCTGAAGACATAGATGGCGAAGAAGACACTGATGAGGATGAAAGCCGAACCCGTCGCAATGTTGTGGCTGCGGCTGAGGTCTGCCTTCTGCTGTTCGATGATGCTTTCTTTCTGGCGCGTTTCATAGATAGTGGCCAGTTCGTTGGCATCGCTGTTTTTCTGCCACGTGATGGCAGAGTCCAAGGCGTTGCAAATCTGGCGAGCTACGGCATTTGCCGAGTCTTTGCGCCCTGCTCCCCAGTTGGCCTTGTATTTGTTGAGCATGTATTCCTGGATGTTGTCGAGCGTCAGCTTATACCCCCAGGATTTCATCATGCGGTCCAACTCGCGCAGGTTGTCGGCAGCCTCGTCAAAACGGTGGGCGGCAATAAGGTATTCGCAGGCATCGGACAGACCATCGTCCGTCTGTGAATAGGCAGTCTTGGTGAATGCTTCATATTCTGTCAGTGCCTCGTTGCTACGACCTGTATGCTGGTAGGCATAGGCCTTGTAGATATGCAGACGAGCGTGATATTCATCGACGAACGCCGCTTCTGCTGAAGACGATGCGGCATACTGGGCGAGTAGTTTTTCCGTACGAGCCAGCCATATGGCGGCAATGTCGAGTGACTGAGGATTCAGGAAGCGGATGGTGATGTTGGCCGTGTGGATGATGGCATTCTTCATTCTTGTACCTGAAGGGTCAGCCTGTAGTGCCCGCAGATTGCACATATATGCCCTTTCGAAGGTGTTGGATGCCTCTTCGATGTTTCCCTGCTTCATCTGGCAGCGACCAATGCACGTCAGCAGCAAGGTCATGGCCTCGTCAGTACCTGTGCCTTTCTTCTCCAACTCCTCGGTAATGGGTGTGGCCACGCGCAAGGAACCCTCATAGTCATGCTTGATATACAACAGGTCGGCAAGATAGGCAGCAGCGTTCTGGTAGGCTATCTCGTCGGCTGCTGTATGTTTGTGGGAGTTCATGACCTTTCTGTAATACTCCTCAGCCTTGGTGAGTCGTCTCATCTTGTGATAGGCCCATCCACGCTTCATATCGGCCTCCATGCTGGTCATGTCGCCAGTATCTTCCAGACTGTCGGCAATTAGTAATACACGCTCAAAGTCCCTTTTGACAGCAGCCTCGTTAATGATGCTGTCCACAACGGTAACCTTAGTAGTTGTGGTGTTCTTATGTTGACAGGCGGTCAACAGGAACAATATGGATAAACTGATGAATAGTCGTCTTGTCATATATCTTGTTATGTGGTTATTGGGGTTATGATATGACACCCCAATTGATATTGGTCTTACGTAGTTCTTTCAATCTGCGCCACAGCAAGGCGTAGCGGTCGGAACAGCAGAGCGGGTCTTCGTCAATGATGAGCTGGGCTTCGTCGCGAGCCATCTGGACGAGTTGCCCATCGCGGGCAATGTCGGCAATCTTCAGGTCGAAGGCCATACCACTCTGTTGGGTACCCTCCAGATCGCCAGGACCACGCAACTTCAAGTCAGCCTCGGCAATGCGGAAACCATCGTTGGTCTCGCACATGATATCGATGCGCTTGCGGGTGTCGGCACTGAGCTCAAGACAGGTGACGAGAATGCAGTACGACTGGTCAGCACCACGACCTACACGACCACGAAGCTGATGCAGCTGGGAGAGTCCGAAGCGCTGGGCTTCGAGGATGACCATCACGGAGGCATTGGGCACGTTGACACCCACCTCAATGACGGTAGTGGCAACGAGAATCTGAGTCTCACCACTCACGAACTTCTGCATCTCGGCTTCCTTGTCGGCAGGCTTCATCTTGCCGTGAACCTTGCTAAGGCGGAACTCAGGGAACACCTGAGTTAATACCTGGAAGCCGTCTTCCAGATTCTTGAGGTCTATCTTTTCGCTCTCCTCAATGAGGGGGAAGACAATATAAACCTGACGTCCCTGCTGTATCTGGTTGCGTATGCTGTCGTATAACGACGGCAAGGAACGGTCATAGACATGTTGGGTGACTACGGGTTTGCGACCTGGAGGCAACTCGTCGATGATGCTGACGTCGAGGTCACCATAGAGCGTCATTGCCAGCGTACGGGGAATGGGTGTCGCCGTCATGACGAGGACATGTGGCGGATTGGCGCTCTTGCTCCATAGTTTGGCACGCTGGGCAACACCGAAGCGGTGCTGCTCGTCGACAACCACCATACCCAATCGGGCAAACTGTACGGTATCCTCGATGACGGCATGAGTGCCAACGAGTATCTGTACGGTACCATCGAGCAGTCCGTCGAGTATCTCCTGACGCCTTTTGCCTTTGACAATACCCGTCAGCAGGGCTACGCGGATGGGCAGTCCCTCCAGGAAGTCCATGATGGTCTGCAGGTGTTGCTCAGCAAGTATCTCGGTGGGGGCCATGATGCAGGCCTGATAACCGTTGTCCAGTGCGATGAGCATAGACATCAGTGCTACGAGTGTCTTGCCAGAGCCTACGTCGCCTTGCAGCAGACGGTTCATCTGGCGACCACTGCCCATATCCTTGCGAATCTCGCGGATGACACGTTTCTGGGCTTCCGTCAATGGGAAGGGCAGGTTCTCCTTGTAGAAGGTGTTGAAGTGGTCGCCCACCTTCGAGAATACATAACCACGGTATTTACGACGCTGGTCGCTCGCGTACCTTAATATATTAAGCTGTACGAAGAACAGTTCTTCGAATTTCAAGCGCAGACGGGCCTGCTCCAGTTGCTTGGCATTCTGCGGATAGTGGATGTGGCGCAGGGCCTCATCGCGACTGACAAGGTGCAGTTTCTGGGTGATGAAGTCGGGGATAGTCTCAGGGATGGGCTCCTTCAGCGTGTCGAGGAGCGTCTTGGTGAGTTTCTCGATGGCACGACTGTTGAGGCTCGACTTCTTCATCTTCTCCGACGTGTTGTAGTAGGGCTGCATGCCCATAGCGGAGAGTTCCAGTTTGTCGGCCTCCTCCATATCGGGGTGAACCAACTGTATGCGTCCGTTGAAGACCTGAGGACGTCCGAAGACCACGTATTCGGTGCCGACCTTATATTTCTTCAGGGCACTGTCGGCATAGTTGAACCATGTGAGGTCCATCACCTTGCCCAAGCCATCAGTAAAATGGGCCACGACGCGCTTCTTGCGGGCGCTCATCTTGAAGGTCTCGAAGCTAAGGATATGCCCCTTGACCTGCACGAACGGCATGTCGCCAGTGAGTTCGCGAATGGCATAGAGACGGCTACGGTCTACATGCTTATAAGGGTAATACTCCAACAAGTCACCAAAGGTGTGGATGCCCAGTTCGTCGCTGAGCATCTTCCTGCGGTTAGGGCCTACGCCTGTCAAGTATTGTATGTCTTGTTGGAGGATACTTTGCATCGGACTTAACGGACTGATACGGACTTAGTATTGCACAACATTTCTGCTATGTTCAGGTCATAGGGCGTTGTGATTTTGATATTCTCACGATTGCCTTCCACGAGGGTAATGTCGAAGCCGAAAGCCTCCACTACGCTGGCATCGTCGGTGAAACCATCGTTGTACGGCTGACGGTTGGCGGCCTTGAGCAACTGGATGTCGAAAGTCTGTGGCGTCTGCACCAGACGGTAGTCGCCACGAGGCACAGTCTCGGATATGTTAAATGCATCGGACTTAACGGACTTACACGAACCATTATTATCATGTCCATTAGTCCGTATAGGTCCATGTTCGTCCGCTGCCTTAATATGTCGCAGGGTCTCGACGATGGGAATGACGGGAATGACGGCCTTGGCTTTACGGGCTGTCTCGTAGCAGTTGCGAATGACGTCGATAGCAGGGAAGGGGCGCACACCATCGTGAACACCTACGACGCCCTCGGCATCATCTGGAATCAGGGCTAAGCCATTCTGAACAGAGTGGAAGCGCGTCTCACCACCATCGGCCAGGAGGTAAGACCCTCCCCTGACCCCTTCCTCAACGGGGAGGGGAAACTGGTATTGCTGACAGAGCTGCCGCCAGTAGTCCTGTTGTGCTTTGGGCAACACGAGGATAATCTGCAGGGTAGGAGAGTACTCGCGGAACCTTTCAAGTGTCCGCATCAGCACTGGCTTCCCGCCAATGGGCAAGAACTGTTTGGGAATATCTGTTCCCATCCGCAGGCCTTTACCTCCTGCTACTATTATTATATAATCCATATTAGCATCAAATATATAGCATCGGACTTAACGGACTTACACGGACTATTTGTTTATAATTCGTTTGTAATCTCGGCTTTCACCGAAATTTAATAGATACCCCACGGACATACCAGTGATTTTAAGATAGTTGATAAGTTGTGCAGTGTTGGCAGGTGTTAGCTCTGGAATTGACTTTAATTCAAGGATAATCTTGTTGTCCACAACTATGTCACTTACAAATTCGCCAATAATGATTCCTTTGTATGTTATCTGAAGGCGTTTTTGGCGCTCATAAGGTATGCCCATCTCGTCAAACTCGATGCATAGAGCTTTCTCGTAGACACTCTCCAATAGCCCTGTTGTAAGGTGCTTGAAGACATTGAAATAAGCCTCTAATACCTTTCTTGATAATTCTTCGTATAGTAACATAAAATCGTCCGTGTCAGTCCGTTGCTTTTAAATACTTAAGTCCGTGTCAGTCCGTTGCTTTTAAATACTTAAGTCCGTGTCAGTCCGTTGAGTCCGCTGCTAAAATTATTTCTGCATCAGGTGTTTGAAGCGCATGCCTTCTGCTATCTGGTCAGATGTTTTCTTATCTACTAGTTGCGCAAGGAGCTCGTAGGCAAAGGGGAAGGCTGCTGCAGGACCTTCGGCTGTAGTGATATTGCCATCAACAGTTACCAGGTCGGCAGTATAGGTGGCACCGTCAAGCATCTGCTCAAAACCAGGATAGCAAGTAGCCTTCTTGCCTTCAAGGATTCCCAGTTGTCCTAACACGACGCCTGGAGCGGCACAGATGGCAGCCACTTTCTTACCAGCGGCAAACTGGTCGACAACAACCTTGCAGACACCCTTATGCTCAAAAAGGTTCTTGGCACCAGGCATTCCGCCAGGCAGGAAAACCAAGTCTGCATCCGTAAAGTCACCTTGCTCAAACATCATGTCTGCCTCGATGTTCACTCCGTGTGCTGAAGTTACCAAAGGAAAGTCGCTGATGCTTACCGTTGTTACGTCAACACCACCGCGACGCAACACGTCAACGGGAATGAGGGCCTCGACATCCTCGAAGCCGTCAGCTAAGAATACATATACCTTTTTCATCGTCTTTTGATTTTTTGCATCGGACTGAACGGACTGGTACGGACCTTGTTCTTTCTTCTTCTGTTGAAAAATAGTCCGTGTTAGTCCGTTTTGTCCGATGCTTATTTTAATGCATTGAGATATTGCTTGATGGTTTCCTGCAGACCCAAGTAAAGAGCATCACAGATGAGAGCGTGGCCGATGCTGACCTCATCAGTCCAGGGAATCTGCTGGTGATAATAGGCCAGGTTCTCCAGCGACAGGTCGTGACCAGCGTTGAGGCCCAGTCCTACGCGGCGTGCCTCTTCAGCAGCAGCAATAAACGGAGCGATGGCAGCCTCGCGATTGGCTGCATAGCCAGAGGCATAGGGCTCTGTATAGAGTTCCACACGGTCGGCACCACATACCTTAGCACCTTCGACCTGACGTGGGTCGGCATCGACGAAGATGCTGGTGCGGATGCCTGCATCCTTGAATGTCTTGCAGATGTCCGTAAGGAACGCTTTGTTCTCTATGGTGTCCCATCCGTGGTTCGACGTTATCTGGTCGTGACCATCTGGGACGAGTGTCACCTGTGTGGGCACTACCTCTAATACCAGTTCCGTGAACGAATCGATGGGATTACCCTCAATGTTAAACTCTGTGGTAATCTGTGGGCGCAGGTCACGAACATCCTGATAGCGGATATGGCGCTCGTCGGGACGCGGATGAACGGTAATGCCCTGTCCACCAAAGAGTTCTACGTCACGGGCAACAGTCAGAACATTGGGATTATTACCACCTCTGGCATTGCGCAGAGTGGCAATCTTATTGATATTTACGCTTAGTTTCGTCATATTTTTCCGTTTTCGCTATTCTTTTTTCACTTTTATTTGTAACTTTGCACGTGCAAAGATACAAATTCTTTGCGAATAAACAGCTAAAAGAGCCAAAAAATATGACGTCACGTAAATTAAGGTTCGCAATTTTCGGTAATACCTACCAACCCAAGAAGTCGGTTTCCATCCAGAAACTACTGGCTTGTCTGGCTGCCAGACAGGCAGATGTTTTTATAGAACGTGAGTTCTATACGTTTCTGACTGATGGTCAGCGCCTGCCGGTAGAAGGAGTAACAGTCTTCGACCACTCTGACTTCTCTGCAGACTTTGTCGTATCTATGGGTGGTGACGGTACTTTCCTGCGTGCTGCCAGTATGGTAGGTAACAAACAGATTCCCATTCTGGGTGTCAATACGGGGCGCTTGGGATTCCTGGCCGACGTGAAGGCGCAGGAGATAGAACGCACCATCGACGCACTCTATGAGGGTGACTATGCCATAGACACCAGAGCAGTCATCAAGGTGGAAACGGACGGACAACCATTGAAAGGATATAGCTGTGCCCTGAACGATGTGGCTATTCTGAAACGTGACAATGCTTCGATGATTACCATCCATACAACGGTGAACGGTGACTATCTGACAACCTATCAGGCCGATGGACTGATTATGTCGACACCTACAGGATCTACGGCTTATTCGCTGTCAAATGGTGGCCCGATTATCGTACCAGGAACACATGTCTTCTCACTGACTGCTGTTGCCCCCCATTCATTGAATGTGCGTCCTATCGTCTTCTCGGAAGACTGTGAAATCAAACTCACTGTAGAGAGCAGAACACAGAATTATCTTGTGGCGCTGGACGGCCGTTCTGAGAAGTTACCCGACACCACACGTCTGACACTACGCAAGGCTCCCTATCGTGTCAAGGTTATCAAGCGTGCAGGTACGAAGTACTTCCATACCTTGCGTGAAAAGATGATGTGGGGCGCCGACCTGCGCGGACAATAGTCCGTTTCTGTCTGTTTAGTCCGATGCATTATTCCTTAGGCAGCTGCAAGATAAAGCGGCTGCCTTCTTTGTATCGGGTATCGAGGACAACGTCGCCACCTAATTGACGGGCGACACGACGTGCTACAGACAGTCCGAGACCTACACCTTCTTTATAGATGTCAGACTTGTAGAAGTGTTCGAAGATTTTTTCTTCGTCACCATCCTTGATACCACAGCCGGTATCAGTGACGCTGAGGCAGACGAGGTTCTGGTTAAGCTTATGCTGATAGCTGCGCAGGGTAATGGTGCCACCTTGTGGTGTGAATTTGATGGCGTTGTCCATCAAGTGATTAAGGATTTTCTGCACCTCCTTACGGTTGACCAGGATCTTGCAACTATCCTTGAGCAATAGCTCCAGACGAAGTGAGAATGGGGCGTCGTAATCTTGGTATGGCTCTGCTAACCTTCTTAGCAGATCGTTACATGCAACTAAGTCAGACTTGTCGATATAATGTATGCTCTCTTTACTGGAAATGTCAAGAATCTCATCAACGATACGAACGATGGTGTTTGTGCTGTGAGAGATGCGCTTGGCAATGTCGGCACGCTCAGAGTCGCTGGTCAATGTGCGTGGGTCGCTGATAATCTGAGCATAGCCACTGATAATGTTTAGCGGAGTGCGTATCTCATGACTCATATTCTGCAGGAAGCTAATCTTCATACGGTTGGCCTCCTGTGCTTTGTCGCGAGCAATAAGCAGGTCGTGGTTCTGACGTTGCAACTTTCGCATGTAGCGATTCTTATTCATACGGTAGATGAGCAAACCTATCAGCAAAGCGCCAAAGAAGACAATGTTGATGGCATATTTCAGCAGCGTGTTGTGTTTTTCCATTGACAGACTGCGCGCTTCAGCATTTTCTAGGTCGCTGGCTGTACCCATGATTTCTTCACTCATGATGACATTGTTCACAGAGTCTTTGATAGCCATATAGTGCTTCTGGATGTCAAAAGCACGTTGGGTATCACCAGAAAGTTCGTAAATCTCCGTTTGGAACTTATAGATATCTGTGGTGTTGGTGAGGTTATAGGTCAGTTTGATGGCGTCATCATAACGCTTGTCTGCAACAGCCTTGCAGATGAGCGCGTAATAATAATAGGTGGTACTGAAGTCTTGCTCTAATTCTTCTTTCAGGGTAATATACTCGCTGAAAGCTGTGTTGACAGCCTTCCAGTCACGCATGGCATAGGCTACGATGACCTTAAAGCCTATAGCATCACTATAATCGTATCTGGAACCGTTGCCCTTAATAATCTCGATGGCACAGTCGAGGTGCTTCATGGCTTCATCTGGCTGGGTGTCCATCTCAATATTCGACAGGTCCATGTAGATAGATGCCAGATTATTCAACTGGCTATGGTCTACCTGGTCTAATGCCTTTTCAAAATACTGGTGGGCCAAGGGGATGTTGCCACGTAGCGAGTAGATGATACCTCGCAGTTGGGTAACCTTGTAGAGTTCATGATCGTCACCACGACGCTCCATCTCTGCCTGCATCTTCATGGTCTTGCGCAAAGCACGATAGAAGTGGTTGTGGTTGACGTCATAGAGCACCTCGTTCTTCCAACAGAGGTAGTAACCGTTTATGTTGTCTTCGCCCAATAGGTATTTACGGTATTGGGCATTGGCCTCATAGAACTTCTGCTCGTTATTCTGATTAAAGGCGATACGTACTTGCTGCAGCAGTTTTGCCGCAGTGGTGTCTTCCTGGCTTTTTGACTGTCCTGAGGTGTTGATGGTATAGAAGCATAAAGCCAATAATATGATGATGCCGTTAAGGCAACGATTGATACTTTTCAAGTTCATAGTGTCCTTATTAGGGTTATCAGCCTGCAAAGGTACCAATAATACACTTAATATGCAAATGTTCTACGATATTATCTACCAATGCCCATTGTTTAACAATTGTTTACAACTCGGGAATCCTTAATGAAAGTTAAAGATGTGCACTTTTTCGCGAAAATATTTGGAAGTTATATCTTTTTTGTTTTACCTTTGCAGTGTACTATTAAAGTGGTACACTAATACAGTACGATTATCAACTAACAAAAACGAATATGATAGAAGTAAAAAACATCAGTTTCAAGTATGCCGGAAGCAAGCATCTGGTATTCGATGATTTCAGCCTCAAGCTGGAGGAAGACCGCATCTATGGTCTGTTAGGAAAGAATGGTACAGGTAAGTCGACGCTGCTCTACCTGCTCTCAGGACTGCTGCGCCCCTCGCTGGGTAGTGTGTGTTGCGATTCTGTCGCAACAACCAAGCGTACCCCCGAAACTCTGCGCGACATATTCCTCGTAACCGAGGAGTTTGAGATGCCTGCCATCCGTCTTTCGGAATATGTGAAGCTCTATAAGCCTTTCTATCCTAACTTCTCAAATGAAATACTTCAGAGTTGTCTGGCAGATTTCGAACTACCTGCTGATGTACGTCTGGGTGAACTCTCGATGGGTCAGCGTAAGAAGGCATATATTGCTTTTGCAATGGCCACAAACACCAAGTATCTGTTGATGGATGAACCTACCAATGGTTTGGACATTCCTTCGAAGTCGCAGTTCCGCAAGGTGATTGCCCAGTACATGACAGAGGAGCGCACTGTGATTATTTCTACCCATCAGGTACATGACGTAGAGCAGATGCTGGATCATATCTTAATTCTTGACCAGCACTCCGTATTGCTGAATGCCTCGATGCAGGATATCCAGGATGCCTACACCTTCGAATTCCGTTCACCACAGCAGATGGACGATACCGTACTCTATGCTGAACCAACACTTCAGGGTAATGCCGTTATTACGAAGCGCCAGGAAGGTGACGCTGAGACACAGGTGAACCTCGAACTCCTGTTTAACTATAAGACAACTGCAAAGACAGGGCCAGTACTGTAATTTAATGTTTAATCTTTAATTTTTAATGAAAATATGAGTACATTTAATATAAATAGATTCGGTCAGGCACTCAAATGCCAGTTTGTTTTAGGTCGCAAGACATGGATTCGCCTCTTCGGCATCTTTACGCTCGTCATGTTTATGGCTGACCTATTCTTTACCCGCGTACAAGGGCCCAACTATCAATATATGTTAGAAGAATGGGGCGCGGCAGATGCTTTTCAAAGATATAATAACTATGTGGAGCAGACCGTCTTCTTTGGCATTATTTTCTTCTGCTTCTCTATGCTCTTTGGCGCCAGTTACCTGTTTTCGCAGATGAAGGATACACGCAAACGTTCGGCTTTCCTGCTTTGGCCGGTATCTAATATGGAGAAATACATTGTCAATCTGTTGCTCTCCATCTTTTGGTTGGCCATCATTACAGTAGGTGCCTATATGTTGGCAGATACCCTGCGCGTTTTTGTGGATTGGGTGACTGGTCGTATTGTGATCTGGGGTATTCCTAAACTTGCTGAACCTTTTGCCCATAATGCTGCATTCGAACACTGGCAGACCGCGTGGATGTTCTTCACCTGGGTATTCTATATTCATTCACTCTATATCGTGGGTGGCACCCTGTTCCGTCGCCAGCAGTTCCTGTTGACCAGCTTGTCTCTCATTGTCGTTGGCTTCTTGCTAGTGTCTTTTTTCAGTCACCTGGATAACGTTCACATTGATTTCATTACTCATACTTGGGACGAAAAGACGGAAACGTACACTCATATCTTTCACCCCTTCTTCTATATTCTTCACTCGACGTTGTGTGCCCTCATCGTGTTCCACTACTGGGCTTCGTATAAGCTCTTTACCCGTATGCAGGTCATCAACAATAAGTGGCTGAACGTATAACAAAACAAATTAAAGTGGAAAACATATGATATTCACGAATGATAAAGCGATTTACATCCAGATGGCAGATCGTCTGTGCGACGAGATTCTGTCTGGCGTGTATAAGGACGACGACAGGATTCCGTCCGTCCGAGAGTATGCCGTGCTGCTGGAGGTGAACACCAACACAGCCGTCAAAGCCTATGAGCAGTTAGCACGTGAGGAGATTATCTACAACAAGCGTGGCTTGGGATATTTCGTCACGAAGGGTGCTCGCAAGCAGATTATGAAAGTGCGCAAGCAGGAGTTTATGAAGGAACGCTTGCCAGAGCTGTTCCGTCAGATGCAACTACTGGGAATTACGTTAGAAGATGTTAAAAGTGCATACACTGCAACTTTTGGCAACGAGACAACGTCTAACGAATAGAAAACTAAGGTAAAAAGCTTGTTTCTATGATTCATTTACAAGACATCAACAAAACCTATCAGGGTGCCCAGCCGCTCCATGTGCTGAAGGGAATCTCACTCGACATTGCGAAGGGAGAATTCGTCAGCATCATGGGAGCATCGGGCTCAGGAAAGAGTACCTTATTAAATATATTAGGTATTTTGGATAACTATGACTCAGGCACCTACGAACTCGCTGGTGTTCCCATTTGGAACCTCTCCGAGCGTCGTGCTGCCGAGTATCGTAACAAGATGATTGGTTTCATCTTCCAGTCATTCAATTTGATTTCTTTCAAGACAGCAGTAGAAAATGTGGAGTTGCCGCTCTTTTATCAAGGGGTGTCCAGGCGCAAGCGTCATACGCTTGCCCTGGAGTATCTCGAACGTTTAGGACTGCTTGACTGGGCTGAACACTATCCCAATGAACTCTCCGGTGGCCAGAAGCAGCGTGTGGCTATTGCCCGTGCCCTCATCACCCGTCCACAGATTATCCTCGCCGACGAGCCTACGGGTGCTCTTGATTCCAAGACTTCTGTCGAGGTGATGCAGTTGCTGAAGAAGTTGAACCAGGACGACGGTATGACTATCGTCGTAGTAACGCACGAGAGTGGTGTGGCTAACGAAACCAACAAAATAGTACATATCAAAGACGGTATCATCGGACAGATAGAAGAGAATCTTGACCACAATGCTTCACCGTTCGGCAGTGGCGGACTCATGAAATAGACTAGAAACTCTAGATTATCTAGAAAAACTAGAAGATTATGCGAGATATCATAACAGAAATATGGCAGACAGCACGGAGAAATAAGCTCCGCACAACACTGACAGGCTTTGCGGTGGCGTGGGGCATCTTTATGATCATAGTGCTGTTAGGTGCCGGTAACGGACTCATCAATGCCAATCTGAAACAGAGCGACCGCTTCCTATCGTCGTCAATGGTCGTCTTTGGCGGATGGACGTCGAAACCCTATCAGGGACTGAAGGAGGGTCGTGACATCCGTCTGCATGAGAGTGACATGACGATTACCAAGCATGAGTTCTCTGAGAACGTTGATGAGGTAGGTGCCCAGTATAATACGTCGGCAACAATTAGCTTTGGTCAGCAATATCTGTCAACAAGCATCAGTGGCGTCTATCCCAACCACACAAAGATTGATAAAGTGGAGATCTTGCAAGGTCGTTTCATCAATGAGATTGACGTAAAGGAAAGCCGTAAGGTGCTAGTGCTAGGCAACAAGCAGGCAAAGGAACTGAAGTGTCGCGTCGGTGACTTCCTAAACGTCGGTAATTTTGCCTTCAAGGTGGTGGGTGTCTATAAGGAACAGGAGAATGGACGCTCAAACGTGTTTAGTAGCTATACGGCCATCAAGCGTATTTATGGTGCTAAAACTGATGATGCAGGACGTATAGAGTTCACTTTCCACGGACTGTCGACGGAGAAGGCTAATGAGGATTTTGAACACAGTTACCGTCACAGGCTGAATGCTGAACACCAGGCACATCCAGAAGATGAGGATGCTGTATGGTTGTGGAACCGTTTCACGCAGAACCTGCAGATGGAAAAAGGTATCGGTATTATCCGCACCGCTCTGTGGATAGTGGGATTGTTTACGCTACTCTCTGGTATCGTAGGTGTGTCGAATATTATGCTCATCACCGTCAAGGAACGTACCCATGAGTTTGGCATCCGTAAGGCTATCGGTGCCAAACCTTGGAACATTCTGCGACTGATTATCATCGAGAGTGTAATCATTACGACTATCTTCGGCTATATCGGTATGTTGTTGGGCATCTTTGCCAATGAATATATGGATGCAACGATAGGTCACGAGACCATAGATACTGGATTGTTCAAGGCTACGATGTTCCTTGATCCGACTGTCGGACTGGATGTCTGTGTGGAGGCTACGCTGGTAATGATTATTGCTGGAACGATAGCAGGACTCATCCCCGCTTATAAGGCCAGCCGTATTCGTCCTATTGAGGCGCTTCGTGCCGACTAGTCCAACAAGAATAACTAAAAAGGTTATGAGAATAGATTTAGATACATACAGGGAAATCCTTGACACGCTGACGCGTAATAAGTCGCGTTCGTTTCTGACGGGCTTCGGCGTCTTCTGGGGCGTGTTCATGCTTATTGCACTGATGGGTGGCGGTCAAGGTCTGAAAGAAATGCTTCAGCAGAACTTTGCGGGCTTTGCCACAAATAGCGCTCTGGTGTGGGCACAACCTACAAGCAAGGCGTACAAGGGCTTTCGTAAAGGTCGCTATTGGCATATGGACTACAATGACATTGCACGCATCCGACATAGTGTGCCAGAACTTGACGTTATTACACCCTTGCTCTTCTCGAACGGTGGCACAGCTTATTACGGAGACCGCAAGGCCACCGTTGGCGTCAGTGGGGCCATGCCCGATTACCAGCGGGTCAACGAGCCGAAGTTGTTCTACGGCAGATACATTGATGAGGCTGACATCCGCGACCATCGCAAGGTGTGTGTCATCCAGAAGAAAACCTACAAGGAACTGTTTCCTGGTGGTGGCGATCCCTGCGGCAAACGCATCCGCATCGACAATATATATTATCAGATAGTAGGTGTCGACTACAATATGAGCGAGGGCGTTAACATCAGCGGAGAAAACGGTACGGGCGTCATCCTGCCGCTAACCTTTATGCAGCAGGCCTACAACCGCGGTAATGCCGTTGACCTGATTGCCGTTACTGGACGTCCAGGGGTCGTCATGTCGAAAGTTACTGACCGCATTCGAGAGACCATCGCCAGGGCCCATACCATTGATCCTACCGATGAGCAGGGCGCTATGGTGTTCAACACTGAGGTGCTCTTCCAGATGCTCGACAACCTCTTTAAAGGAGTCAACTTCCTCATCTGGCTCGTAGGTTTGGGAACCTTGCTGGCAGGTGCTATCGGTGTGTCGAACATCATGATGGTCACCGTGCGTGAGCGCACCACCGAGATAGGTATCCGCCGTGCTATTGGTGCTACGCCGAAGATGATACTGTCGCAGATTATTTCTGAGAGTATTGTGCTGACACTGGTGGCAGGTATGAGTGGCATCCTCTTCGGAGTGATGATTCTGCAGATGCTCGAACTGGGAAATACAGAGGATGGCATTGTTATGGCTCACTTCCAGATAGGCTTCTGGACAGCCATCCTTGCAGCCTTTATGGTCAGTGCGATGGGTGTTATGGCTGGTCTGGCTCCTGCCGCCCGTGCCATGAGTATCAAACCTGTTGACGCCATGCGTGATGAATAAAAGTCGATATAACGATATAACGTAATAACGATATAACGAAAAAAAACAATATAACAATGAAAAAGTACAGCAAACTGATCATCGCCGTTATTATCGCGCTGATTTTCATTGGAACCTTCGTGTTCCTCTGGCAGAAAAGCCAACCCAAAGAAGTGGTTTACAACGAGTTCACCCCGCAACTGGACAGCATTCAGAAAACCACGATTATTACAGGTAAAATAGAACCTCGCAATGAGGTAAACATCAAGCCGCAGATCTCTGGTATCATCTCTGAACTGCTGAAGGAACCAGGCGACTATGTCAATGCTGGCGACGTGATAGCCAAGGTTAAGGTGATTCCTGATATGGCTCAGTTGTCGAGTGCTGAGATGCGTGTACGTCTGGCTGATATTAACCTCAAGCAGGCTGAGACCGATTTCCAGCGTGTAGAGAACCTCTATAGCCAGAAATTAGTGAGTGCTGATGAGTACGACAAGAGCAAGATGTCTCTGAACCAGGCTAAGCATGAACGGCTGGCTGCTCAGGATGCCCTCGAAGTGGTGCGTGACGGTGTGTCGAAGTCGAATGCCAAGGCATCCTCTACGCTTATCCGCTCTACCATCAGTGGTGTAATCCTTGATATCCCTGTTAAGGTGGGTAACTCTGTCATCCTCTCAAACACCTTCAACGATGGTACTACCATTGCTACTGTTGCTAACATGAACGACCTCATTTTCCGTGGTAATATCGACGAGACGGAGGTAGGTCAGTTGACCATCGGTATGAATATGAAGATTACCATCGGCGCCCTGCAGGATCTACATTTCGATGCTGCGCTGGAGTACATCTCTCCGAAGGCTGTGGAGAGTAATGGTGCCAATCAATTTGAGATCAAGGCTGCTGTGAAGCTTGCCAAGGATGGCAATAAGATTCGTTCGGGCTATAGTGCCAATGCTGAGATTGTACTGGCTAAGGCTGATAATGTCCTCACTGTCCCTGAAAGTGCCATCGAGTTCAGTGGCGACTCTACCTTTGTTTATATTGTGAAGGGGGAGGGAGACAAGAAGAACTATGAGCGCACTGCTGTGGATACAGGCCTCTCTGATGGCGTGAATATCGAGATTAAGAAGGGCCTGACAGCCAAGGATAAGGTTCGTGGTCCTGAGAAAGTGGCAGACGATGATAAAGACTAACAGCTTATGAAAAAGACTTTTTTTCTAGTAGTACTAGTAGTTCTGGTTTCTCTAGATACGTTAGCTCAAAATAAGCAATGGACGCTTCGCCAGTGTGCTGACTATGCTATTGAGCATAACATCAGCATCAAGCAGAAGGACAATCAGTGTAAGCAACGCGACATTCAACTGTCGACAGCCAAGAATTCACGGCTACCAGACCTTAGCGCCTCTGCCTCTGAGAGTTTCTCCTTCGGACGTGGCTTGACGCTTGATAATACTTATACCAACCGCTCGACCAGCTCTACCAGCTTCAGTCTTGGTACGTCAGTTCCTCTCTTTACTGGTTTCAAGATTCCCAATCAGATCAAGTTGAATCAGCTAAATCTCGAGGCGGCTACGCAGGATTTGGCGAAAGCCAAGAACGATATCCGTATGCAGGTGGCGAAAGCTTATGTACAAATTCTCTACGATACGGAGATTGTGGATGTGGCACATCGTCAGATTGCCATTGACTCTGCTCAGGTGGTGCGTCTGGAAGCCTTTCTGAAGAATGGTAAGGCCAGTCCTGCCGAGGTCTCCCAACAGCAGTCCACACTGGCACAGGCTCGTCTGACTGCTACACAGGCAGACAATAATCTCCAACTGTCCATACTTGCTCTTACCCAACTGTTGGAGTTGCCCTCGCCTGAAGGTTTTTCCGTCGTTCGTCCCTCTCTCGCCACCACTTTGGGTTCTTCTCTGATGGGTATCTCTCCCGATGCTATCTATCAGGAGGCACTGACTCTGAAGCCAGAGGTTCAGGCTGAACAGCTTCGCCTGACAGCTTCTGAGCGCAACATCAATATTGCAAAGGCTGCCCTCTATCCCACGCTGAATTTCAGTGCAGGCCTGCAGTCGAACTATTATAAGACCAATGGTATGCAGGCAGACCCCTTTGCTACTCAGATGAAGAACAATTTCAGCCAGTATATTGGCTTCAATCTGAATGTGCCTATCTTTTCCCGTTTCCAAACACGCAACAGCATCCGTTCGGCACGTATTGACCGTGATAACCAACTGTTGCAGTTGGAGAGTGTGAAGAAGACGCTCTACAAGGAGATTCAGCAGGTGTACTACAATGCCGTTGCTGCCGACTCGAAATACCATAGCAGTGAGGCCGCTGCCCAGTCGGGCAAGGATGCCTTTGAGCTGATGCAGGCCAAGTATGAGAACGGTAAGGCTACCATCACTGAGTTTAATGAGTCGAAGAACAATTATCTGAAAGCAGAGAGTAATTTGGTACAAGCTCGTTACGAAAACCTCTACCAGCATGCACTACTCGATTTCTATCGGGGTAGGGAACTGAACTTCTAAGAAGCTTGCGATAGTAATAGAAATAGTCCGCAAATTAGCGGACTATTTTTTTCTGGTTGTTGTTGATATAGATACCTTTCGTTTGTGGTGTACCATCAATGCGTTGTCCATTGAGCGAGTACCACGCACTGTCTTTGTTGTCGGTACTTTTGATGCTTTGTAGTCCTGTACTTCCATCGTTGAAGTTCTTCAACTCATAGAAGGCGGCATAGGGCTTGCCCGTATCGTGATTGTAGAGAGCGGCGTTCCACCAGCTACTAGTAACACCTTTGTTGCCGTTATCCTCGGGCCACCACCAAAAGAGTCCCTTGACACTGCTGTGACTGTTCAGTTTGGTCACCAGGTCGGCTGTAAACTTGCGCTGACCTTCTTCTGTAAAAGGATAGGTTCCCGTATAATCGTATTCGCCTCCAATGCTCCAAGCATAGCTGTAACCCGTCTCGACAATCCAGAGGTCTTTGCCGTAGTTCTTGTTCTCCAAAGTTGTCAGTGCCGTCTCCAGCGTGGCCAGATTTCCGTGATGCTCTGGATAGTAGCTCAGTCCGATGATGTCGTAGTCGATACCGGCATTCTTCATGCGGTCGAAAAAGTCTGTCAGTACGCTGGGCTTAGGCGTGCGCTCGCTATGGATGATGATTTTCGCATTGGGACACTCCTCGCGACAAGCCTGACCTGCTTTCTTCAGCAGGTTGAAGAAACGGTTCCAGTTGGCAGCAGGTGAACTAGTGTAACAACGATTGGCAGTCGTTCCATTGACACCCCACATCATACCATAGCTAATCTCGTTGCCAGTCTGGATGAAGTCTGGAGTAGCGCCAGCGTCCTTCAACTGCTGCAGACAGTCCTTGGTATAGGTGTATATCTGCTCGCAGAGTTGTTCGTTGCTGAGGTCTTTCCAAGCATCAGGAGTCCACTGTTTGGCGGGGTCGGCCCATGTGTCGCTATAGTGGAAGTCGAGCATGAAGGCCATTCCTTGGTCTTTGATACGCTTACCCAAAACCTTGACGTAGTCCAGGTCTTGACAAACGGCCTTGTCATTGTCTTGGGAGGGGTCGACGAACAGGCGTACGCGCATAGCATTCAGTCCCTGTTCCTTAAAGAAAGTCAGGGGTTGTACTTCCTGACCGTTCTTGTCTTTATAGACTACACCTGCATTCTCATATTTGGTGAGCATCGAGATGTCGCCACCGACATACTTTTGTCCGGCTGCTGTCATTGCGATAGCCAAAAGTGTTGTTGTTAGTAGAATTAGTCTTTTCATTGTTTTTGTAGTTTTGTATCTTACCTCTTACTTCTTACATCATACATCATTTATGCCTATTGGCTCGTTGCTCACGGTATTTGGCCTTCTGCTTGGCAGAGCCACTACCGTGAGCACCAGTGATATACTTCTTTTTTTTGGCTTTGGTCTTTACCTTGTCGTCTGTTTTGCGGGGACCACCGCCACGTCCGAAGTTAATGCCATTCTCCAGTATCTCCTGGAAATCTGATTCTTTACTCATAGTTTAATGATGGAATAATCTTACTCCTGTGAATGCCATAGCAATACCATACTTGTCGCAGGTCATGATGACATGGTCGTCACGAACAGAGCCACCAGCCTGGGCGATGAACTCTACGCCGCTCTTGTGGGCACGCTCAATGTTGTCGCCGAAGGGGAAGAAAGCATCAGAGCCCAGTGCCACCTTCGTGTTCTTGGCAATCCACTCCTTCTTCTCAGCCATGGTCAGCACCTCGGGCTGCTCAGTGAAGAACTGCTGCCAAGCACCATCGCGCAGCACGTCATCGTGCTCGTCTTCAGAGATGTAAACATCGATGGTGTTGTCGCGGTCAGCACGACGGATACCCTCCTTGAATGGCAGAGCCATCACCTTCGGATGCTGGCGCAACCACCAGATATCAGCCTTGTTACCTGCCAGACGGGTACAGTGGATACGACTCTGCTGTCCAGCACCGATACCGATAGCTTGTCCGTCCTTCACGTAGCAGACAGAGTTAGACTGCGTATATTTCAGTGTGATGAGGGCGATAATCAGGTCGCGCTTAGCCTCGGCAGTGAAAGTCTTGTTCTGTGTGGGGATGTTCTCAAAGAGAGTAGGGTCATCGAGCTTGATTTCGTTGCGGCCCTGTTCGAAGGTGATGCCAAAGCACTGCTTCGTCTCAATGGGAGCGGGCTTGTATGCAGGGTCAATCTTGATGACGTTATATGTTCCCTTACGCTTGTCCTTCAGAATCTCAATAGCCTCAGCGGTATAGTCGGGAGCAATGACACCATCACTTACCTCGCGCTTCAGCAGCAGGGCTGTCGTAGCGTCGCAAGTATCAGAGAGTGCTACGAAATCACCATAGCTTGACATGCGGTCAGCACCACGAGCACGGGCGTAGGCACAAGCAATAGGACTTTCGTCCAGTCCTTTGATGTCATCTACGAAGTAAATCTTCTTCAGTGTATCGCTCAAAGGCAGACCAACAGCGGCACCGGCAGGGCTAACGTGCTTGAACGAGGCAGCAGCAGGCAAACCAGTGGCAGCCTTCAGTTCCTTTACCAATTGCCAGGCGTTGAATGCGTCGAGGAAATTGATGTAGCCAGGACGACCGTTAATGACTTCAATGGGTAACTCGCCCTCGTTCATAAAGATGCGTGAGGGCTTCTGGTTGGGATTACATCCGTACTTCAGTGCTAATTCTTTCATTATAATAATAGGTATAAATTCGAATTCGACTGCAAAGGTACAAATAAGTGAGTGAAAATGCAAATTTATTTGTGATTTTCCGAACGGGAGTACATTCTCTGAAAGAAAAGGTACAAAAAATATTCGTAATTCGTAATTCGTAATTCGTAATTTTTTGTATCTTTGCATCCGTTATGGAGAAAAAGAGACATGCATTGCGAAAACTTTTAGAGGCAGTAGAGAAAGAACTGTTGAAGAAACCCAACCGCAAGACACTTGACAGGCTATCCTTGTTGGCTGGTTTCCAGGATTGGGAATCGTTCAAGGAAACTGTGCAAGGCGACTTGGGTGGTGAAACCATCTATGGGGGACACCAGGAAGACAACAAAAAAGAGACATCTCATCAGTGAAATGTCTCTTTTTTATGTCGTGTGGGTTTGGATTATTCCTTACCAGCGATACCGCTACGCTTCTCCTTGATGCGAGCAGCCTTACCAGTCAGCTTGCGCAGGTAGTACAGCTTAGCGCGACGTACCTTACCAACCTTGTTGACCTCAATGCTCTCGATGTTGGGTGACTCCAGTGGGAAGATACGCTCTACACCAACGGTACCTGACATCTTGCGAACAGTGAAACGCTTCTTCTCCTCGTGACCGCTAATCTTGATAACGACACCACGGAAGAGCTGGATACGCTCCTTAGAACCCTCGATAATTTTGTAAGCGACAGTGATAGTGTCACCAGCCTTGAAACTGGGATGCTGCTTGCCGGTTGCAAATGCTTCTTCAGCAACTTTAATTAAATTCATTTTCTTTAAACGTTTAAAATTGTTGTTATCGTTCCAACGCAACATAACAGGTCTCTCGTAATGCCTTGACAATCATTTATGTCTGGGCTCCTGCCAGCGATTACGCGGAAAGCGGGTGCAAAGGTACAAAAATCTTTTCTTTCTACCAAGAAAATCAAATATTTTTTTATGCAAAGATATGTTTTTCAGGGAAATATGTTTGGTTTTCGTGGAAAAATATTATCTTTGCATAACTAACTCTATGACTATGAAAATAAAGACATCTTTTTCTGTTGCGCTGCTGACAGCGGTGATGCTGACCAGCGCTTGCCAGACGCATTATGAGGTGGCTTCCATCCAGCGAACCCGCATCGTGGTGGACAATCGCTATGATGGACAGCCCGACCAGAAGGCAGCTGACTTCTTGAAACCGTATAAACATGTGGTTGACAGTGTGTTGGGACCTGTTGTGGGACACTCTGCAAAGTATATGACTGCCCAACGCCCTGAGGGAACGCTTAGCAATCTGCTGTCTGACATTCTGGTATGGGCTGCCAAGGACTATGGCGAGAAGCCCGACTTTGGCTTGTATAACATGGGTGGTGTTCGTGCTGACCTGCCCAAAGGTGTTGTAACCTACGGTGACGTGCTCGACATTGCGCCCTTTGAGAACAAGATAGCCTTTGGTACGATGACGGGTGCCGACGTGCTGGAGCTGTTTGGTCAGATGGCATCAGTAGGTGGTGAGGGTGTGAGCAGTTCTGTCCGTATGGTTATTAAGGGCGGACGTCTGGAGAGCGCCACCATCAATGGCGAGCCTGTTGACCCAGCCAAGAGCTATCGTCTGACCACGATTGATTACTTGTTGGGTGGTACTGATAAGTTGGAGGCATTGAAGAAGTGCACCAATGTCAATGCTCCCAAGGATGCCAGTAACAATTCTCGTTTTGTCATCATGAACTACTTCCGCGAGATGGAAAAGCAGGGCAAAATAGTAGATGCTGAGATTGAAGGACGTGTGATAGTGAAGAAGTAAGATGTATGATGTAAGAAGTAAGAAGTATGAAAAAGTACCTATTTATTATATTATTGGCGCTGGTATCGCTTAGCGGACAAGCCAAGAAGCATAAGCAGCTGGTTATTCTGCATACCAATGATACCCATTCGGCTATTTTCCCCATCAATGACCAGTTGCCTGATACGGTTAAGGCTGGACGTGGTGGTTTCCTGCGTCGTATTGCCATGCTGAAAGATGAGCGTGCCAAACATCCTGACCTGCTCTACTTCGATAGTGGTGATTTCTTCCAAGGTTCTGGCTATTTCACCTTGTTTAAGGGAGAGGTGGAGATTGGCCTGATGAACCAGATGGGCATTGATGCCTCAACCATTGGTAACCACGAATTCGACTTCGGACTGGAAAATATGGCTGAGCAGTTCCGCAAGGCTACCTTCCCCATTCTTTGTGCCAACTACGACTTCACTGGAACACCAATGGAGGGCGTGACGAAACCTTGGATTGTCATCAAACGTAATGGAGTGAAGATTGGTGTCTTTGCTGTTTGTCCGAAAATGAAGGGACTGGTCAGCGACAAGAACTGCGTGGGTGTGAAATATCTCGACCCTGCCAAGGTGGCATTAGAGACGGCTACCATGCTGAAGGAGCAGAAGAAGTGCGACATCGTCATCTGCATCTCTCACCTGGGTTGGAACAGCAATCGTGGCGAGGATGATCAGTACATGATAGAGCGTTCGCGCAACATCGACCTCGTGCTGGGCGGTCACACGCATACCTACATGCCTGTGCTGGAGCATTGGAACAACATGGACGGTAAGCCCGTCTCTGTCGATCAGAACGGTAAGTCTGCTTGTTTTGTAGGCAAAATGGTCATCGACTTGAAGTAGTCGTGTGATAAGCGGTTTCTCGCTTATTCGAAATAAAACGTCAGGACGATCATTTTTGATTGCGCGCCGCTAACCGAACCCGCATAGGTACGAAGGTTGGCGTCGCGCAGTTCGTTTACGTGGTTCTTGTCCAGCACGTCGCCTAGTCCGAAGCAGAACTTCAACTCTGGA
>JAEEGG010008081.1_pt1 | contig 24003 bp, 18 predicted proteins | sample 9134161 | NCBI WGS metagenome assembly JAEEGG01 (sample SAMN16246543, study PRJNA631951) | gut metagenome | biome: gut microbiome; feature: rumen; material: CR-attached | host: Bos | place: Iran: Karaj | collected 2018-10
GAGGTCAGGCCAGAACAGCCAGAGAACGCACCAACTCCAATGCTCGTCACACTATTTGGTATGGTGACCGAGGTCAGGCCAGAACAGCCAGAGAACGCACTTTCTCCAATGCTCGTCACGCTATTTGGTATGGTGACCGAGGTCAGGCCATAACAGCCACCGAACGCCCATTCTCCAATGCTCGTCACACTATTAGGTATGGTGACCGAGGTCAGGCCAGAACAGCCAGAGAACGCACTACCTCCAATGCTCGTCACACTATAATCTACATTCTGATAAGTTACTGACTCCGGTATGACAACAGTTCCTGTGTATATCCCGCTTGGTTTGCTTGTCACTTCGGCTGTTTTTACCTTGGAGACTAAGTTATACCAGATTCCGTTAATCTCCACAGCGTCTGCGCTGGCCACCATCGGCAGAAACAGGAGAATGAATAATAAAAGTTGCTTCCTCATCATTGTTTGTTTTTTATTATTATGTGTTTTTATTGAGTTTTGTTGCCTGCGGACGGATGTCGTCAATGGGTTCTTGAATTGTTTTCCGTCGGCAAAAGTACGAATAATTCCTGAAACGCCAAAGAAATCTCAGGAATATTTGTACAATTGTCTTTTTATGTCCTGACCTAATATCCCTTTTTAAGACGGGACGAGAATTTTATTCTAAAAAGAGTTAATGCACACACGTATCCAAGTTTTTTCTCACTTTTTTCTCTTTAGGCGCTTGATATACAAATTAAAATAGTACCTTTGCAGTGAGAAAAGTGAAAATTGAAAAGTGAAAATTGTAAATTTGATACCGCTGCAGAGGTAATCATAAAGATCAAAGTTTAAAGTTCAAAGTTCAAAGTACGATGGTTCCCTATTTGGATGTACAACATTTGACGAAGTCGTTCGGGGCGCTGACCCTGTTCCGAGACATCAGCTTCTCCATTGGCGAAGGCCAGAAGGTGGGGCTGATAGCGAAGAACGGTACGGGCAAGTCGACGCTGCTCTCCATACTCTGTGGTAAGGAGGGCTACGACGCGGGCGACATCGTGTTCCGCAGGGACCTGAAGGTGGGATTCCTGGAGCAGTCGCCCGTGTTCGACCCAGAGGAGAGTGTGCTCGACGCGTGCTTCAACCACCAGGGCGACCCCGAGAAGGTGCTGCGTGCCAAACAGGTGTTGACGCAACTGAAGATTCGCGACCTGGAGCAACCCATGGGACAGCTCTCGGGCGGTCAGCAGAAGCGCGTGGCGCTGGCCAACGTGCTGCTGACGGAACCAGACCTGATTATACTGGACGAGCCGACGAACCACCTGGACCTGGAGATGATAGAGTGGTTGGAAGGTTTCCTGCAGCGAGGCAATAGAACGCTGCTGATGGTGACCCACGACCGTTTCTTCTTGGACCGTGTGTGCTCCGTCATACTGGAACTTGATGACAAGACGATATACACCTATCGCGGCAATTACGCCTACTACTTGGAGAAGCGCCAGGAGCGCATTGACAACAAGCGAGCCGAGATAGCCCGCGCCAACAACCTGTATCGTACGGAACTGGAGTGGATGCGCCGCATGCCGCAGGCCCGTGGCCATAAGGCGAAGTACAGGGAGGACGCGTTCTACGAACTGGAGCGCGTGGCGAAGCAGCGCATAGAGGAACGCCAGCTCAGGCTGAAGTCCTCGAACGTCTATATAGGCTCGAAGATCTTCGAGTGCCAATATATCTCGAAGGCCTTTAGCAGTAGCACTACCTCCTCACAGGGTGGGGCAGGGGATGTCGTCATCCTCAAGGACTTCTACTACAATTTCTCGCGGTTCGAGAAGATGGGCATCGTGGGCAGCAATGGTACCGGGAAGTCGACGTTTGTCAAAATGTTGCTCGGCGAGGTACAGCCTGACGAGGGACACATCGTCATAGGTGATACCGTCCGCTTCGGATACTTCTCACAGGAAGGCCTGCAGTTCAACGAACAACAGAAGGTCATTGACATCATACGCGACATTGCCGAGTACGTCGATTTGGGCGGCGGAAGGAAGTTCTCGGCGTCGCAGCTCCTGCAGTATTTCCTCTTCACCAACGAGCAGCAGTACAACTACGTCTATAAGCTCTCGGGCGGTGAGCGCCGCAAACTGTACCTCTGTACCGTCCTGATGAGAAACCCGAACTTCCTGGTGCTCGACGAGCCCACTAACGACCTCGACATCGTGACGCTCCAGATCCTGGAGGAGTATTTGCAGGACTTCCCTGGCTGCGTCATCGTCGTCAGCCACGACCGTTACTTCATGGACAAGGTGGTGGACCATCTGCTGGTGTTCAAGGGCAATGGCGTCGTCAAGGATTTCCCCGGCAACTATACGCAGTACCGGGAGTGGAACCAGGCTCAGCAGGCTCAGGAGACTCACCCCCAGCCCCTCCCTGGGAGGGAGGGGAGTGAATACTCCAAAGGCGGAAAGCCGGCAAAGAATCATGGGGATGGTTCTTCCCGTAAGCTCTCCTACAAAGAGAAGCGCGAACTGGAACAGTTGGAGAAGGACATCGAGGCCTTAGAGGCTGAGAAGAAAGAGATTGAAGAAGCCCTCTGTGGCGGTACGACGTCAGTAGAGGAGATTACCCGTCTGAGCAAGCGCCTGCCCGTCCTGAACGACGAGCTGGACGAGAAGTCCATGCGCTGGCTGGAACTAAGTGAAATTGAAAATTGATAATTAATGATTCAACAATATCCATCATTACTGCTTGAGAAGGCTGTTCAGGAGTTTTCGAAACTGCCTGGGATAGGACGCAAAACGGCCTTGCGGCTGGTGCTTTTTCTGTTGCGGCAGGAAGAGGACGACGTGGCTCAGTTTGCCGATGCTGTGGGACGATTGAAGCAGGAAGTGAAGTACTGCCACGTGTGCCACAACATCAGCGACAGCGAGACTTGCCCCATCTGTGGCGACCCGAGGCGCGACCAAAGTACGGTCTGCGTGGTGGAGAACATCCAGGACGTCATGGCCATCGAGAATACGCAGCAGTACAACGGACTCTACCATGTGCTGGGCGGCGTCATATCGCCCATGGACGGCATAGGCCCTGGCAGCTTGGAGATAGACTCGCTGGTAGAACGCGTACAGGCGGGCGGGATTAAAGAGGTCATCCTGGCGCTGAGCTCCACGATGGAGGGCGACACCACGGGGTTCTACATCTTCCGCAAACTGGCTCCCGTCAGCGACGTTAAGCTGAGCATCATAGCCCGCGGCATCAGCGTCGGCGACGAACTGGAATATACTGATGAGGTAACGCTCGGAAGGTCCATCCTGAACCGTACACCGTTCGAAGGAAAATGATGCGGCCTACGGCCTAAATAATAAATAATAATGAATAAAGAATAATGAATAGCGAAACGATACAATTTTTCCTGACCACCGTGATGGAGATTTCGACGCTGGTGTGTGCTTATCTGGGATTGCGCCTGATTAAGAAGAATAAGTGGCTACGCCTGGCCATCATTGTCGTACCCCTGCTGGTCAACGCCCTGTTATACTACATCTACCGCACCACGCCCTTCTTCTATCTGGGCGTCATATTACTGCTTTGCACCCCCTTCGTATGGCCAAGAAAATCAGCATAGTCATCGTCAGCTACAACGTCTGGAAACTGTTAGACGAGTGTCTGCAGAGCGTAGAGCGCGCTCTGGAGGGTATCGACGGCGAGGTGTTTGTGGTCGATAACGCTTCGACGGACGGAACGGTGGAACGGCTGCGTGGGCTACATCCGCAGGTGCACTTCATCGCCAACGAAGACAATGTAGGCTTTGCCCGCGCCAACAACCAGGCCATCCGACAGTCGCAGTCAGAGTACGTCCTGCTGCTGAACCCAGACACGGTAGTCTATGAGCCGACGCTGAAGGGTTGTCTCAACTTCATGGATCACCATCCCGAGGCGGGTGGGGCAGGGGTGCGCATGTACGACCGCAACGGCGATGCTGCACCAGAGTCACGACGTGCCATACCTACGCCCTGGGTCGCCATGCTCAAGATGATGGGTTTTACGCGGCGTTACTACATGAGTCACCTCTCCTGGGACGAACCGGGACAGATAGAAGTCATCAGCGGAGCCTTCTGCCTGCTGCGCAGAAAGGCCCTCGATCAGGTAGGACTCTTAGACGAAGACTTCTTCATGTACGGCGAGGACATCGACCTGAGCTACCGTCTGCTCAAGGGCGGCTGGCAGAACTGGTACCTGCCCTACGACATCATTCACTACAAAGGTGAATCGACGGTGAAGACCAGCTTCCGATACGTCCATGTATTCTACCAGGCCATGCTCATCTTCTTCCGCAAACACTACGGACATCTCAGCGGTCTGCTGGCAGTGCCCATCAAGATGGCCATCTATTTCAGCGCCTTCATAGCCCTGTTAAGAATGGTGGCCGACAAGTTCAGCAACTTTATTAATCCACATAAAGACCAACAATGAACAAGCTCCCCGACATCCGGCTGCGCGCCTTAGAACCCGAGGATCTCGACCTGCTCTACCAGATAGAGAACGACAGGAGCCTCTGGAACGTAGGAGCCACCAACGTGCCCTACAGCCGATATACACTCCACGACTACATTGCAACTTCCAACGACGACATCTATGCCGATCGTCAGGTGAGGCTCATCATCGAGGACGCTGACGGACAGACCGTAGGCGTTGCCGACTTGGTGCGCTTCGAACCGCAGCACCTGCGTGCAGAGGCTGGCATCGTCGTCATGGACCGCTGGCGCCGTCAGCATTATGGCGAGGCGGCATTGATACAGCTGGCCGATTACGGGCGTAGAGTGTTGCGACTCCACCAGCTCTATGCCGTGGTGGCTGCCGACAACGATGCTGCCCTGCGGTTGTTTGCAAAAGCCGGTTTTCAGGAGCAAAGCGTGCTGAAAGAATGGCTCTTCGACGGGCGCCAATATGCCGATGCAAAGGTAATGCAAAGATTTTTATAAAATTTTCTGCAAAAAGTTTGGCAGTTAGAAAAAAAGTTCGTACCTTTGCACCCGCAAATAAGAAAAAAGCAATTTGGTGCGTTAGTTCAGTAGGTTAGAATGCCTGCCTGTCACGCAGGAGGTCACGAGTTCGAGTCTCGTACGCACCGCAAAACAAAGACGACTCATCGAAATCCAACGGATTCGATGAGTTTTTCTTTTAAAACGCAAAGAAAAATCATCTTTTCTTTTGAATTGCAAAGAAAAACCTGCTTTTCCTTTGCCGTTCGCCCGACATTTCGTAACTTTGCACAAAATTCTATAAAACTTTTTTTGAAATGAAACAAACCATTCTTGTTACTGGCGGTACAGGCTTCATTGGCAGCCATACCACCGTGGAACTGCAGGAGGCAGGCTATGAGGTCGTCATCATCGACAACCTCGCGAACTCTAATGCTAACGTTGTGGACGGAATCGAGAAGATTACAGGTCAGCGCCCAGCTTTCGAAAAGGTGGACTGCTGCGACATGAAAGCGCTCGAGGATGTTTTCAAAAAGTACCCGAAGATTGAGGGTATCATCCACTTTGCAGCATCAAAGGCTGTCGGAGAGAGCGTAGAGAAACCGTTGATGTACTATCGCAACAACCTCGTTTCCCTCATCAACCTGTTGGAACTCATGCCGAAGTACAACGTCAAAGGCATCATCTTCTCGTCGTCGTGTACAGTCTATGGTCAGCCCTCGCAGGAGTACCTGCCCGTCACAGAGGACGCTCCTGTACAGAAGGCCATGTCGCCCTATGGCAACACGAAGCAGATTAACGAGGAAATCATCCACGACTACATCCACAGCGGAGCACCCATCAAGAGCGTCATCCTGCGCTACTTCAACCCCATCGGCGCTCACCCGTCTGCACTCATTGGCGAACTGCCTAACGGCGTCCCCATGAACCTCATCCCCTTCGTCACACAGACTGCCATGGGCATCCGCGAACAGCTGAAGATCTTCGGCAACGACTATAATACGCCTGACCACACTTGTATCCGCGACTACATCTATGTCGTCGATCTGGCCAAGGCTCACGTCAAGGCTATGGAGCGCGTACTGGACAATCCTGACACAGACGCCGTGGAGATTTTCAACATTGGTACTGGTAAGGGTCTCTCTACGCTGGAGGTTGTCGAAGGCTTCGAGAAGGCTACTGGCGTCAAGGTGAACTGGACCTATGCTCCGCGCCGCGAGGGAGACATCGAACAGGTTTGGGGTAATGTCGATAAAGCCAACCGCATGCTGGGCTGGAAAGCAGATACGCCAACCGAAGACGTGTTGCGCTCGGCCTGGAAGTGGCAGCAGAAACTGCGCGAGGAAGGCATTCAGTAAGAATAAAAGAATCTAATAATAAAAGATTAAAAGAATAAAATGAAAAAGAAAAGCGCTCCGGCAAGATGTCGGAGCGTTTTCTTTTGGAGGTGCCTGGCGGATTCGAACCGCCGTAGACGGTTTTGCAGACCGTTGACTAAGCCACTCATCCAAGGCACCGTTTCTGCGAAGGAAGAGCGATGCTTGCATCAGCTCTTCTGAGCATAGGTGGCTGACCAAAGGTCAAGCACCGTTTCACTTAGCGGCTGCAAAGGTAGCACTTTTATTTGGAACCACCAAATTTTTGGCAATTTTTTTTCAGTTGACAGCCTTCACAGGGGTCGCCATCCTTCCGAAAGACCCTATAGATCCGCCATGAGGCATACGCCACAGCCCCCATAACCACAATAATACTCAGGAAAATTTGCATAAACTTCTAACATCTTCCATCTAACCTCTTCCATCTTCCATCATCCATCTTCCTTTTTCCATCTTCCATCGCTTAACTTCTTAGCTTCCGCAGCAGCACCTTGTTGATGGCCTGAATGCGACGGCCGCCACGTTCCAGGTCTTTGCCGATGTCCTCGCGTACATTATTTATATTATTAAAGAAGTCGCTAAAGGCATTCAGCACCATGTTGGGCTGCGCCTTGTCCTCGGTGGCGTCAGGGTTGGCCACGATGCGCAGGCCCAGGTGTTCTATGTGGACGTCAATCTCCGTTCCCGTCATGATGGGGTCGCCGTCATAGTGGATGGCACCAGGTGTCTGGCGGCGAATGGTGAGCCGCTGGGTGCGGAAGGTCTTGATTTTCGAGTTGTTGCCAAGTGTCTTCATAAACAGGTCGGCGGCTATCTGCGGAGCGTCCAAGGCATCGAAGGGCTCCATGATGATGACGTCCATGAGACCGTCCTTCATCGTGGCACCTGGGGCGATATACGCGTTGTTGCCGTACTGCGAGGCGTTGGCACAGGCAATGAGGAAGGCTTTGTGGCGCGTGGTGCCGGAGTCGTCCACAATCTGGTACGTCTCAGGTTTGTAAATCAGACCCTCCTTCAGCACGTTCTCAGCGTAGGTGATAGGACCGCGCTTGCCGGCTTCAGCAAACTTTAGCGAGATAAAAGCATCGAAGCCCATGCCGCAGGTGCAGAAAAACGGCAGGTCGTTGATGACACCGTAGTCGAAAGCCTCTATCTGGCAATGGTTGATGATATCGAGAGCCTTACGGACATTCAGCGGTATGCACAGGTGACGTGCCAGGCCATTGCCAGAACCGCAGGGAATGATGCCCAATGCCGTCTCAGTGTGAACCAGCGACCGCGCCACCTCGTTCACCGTTCCGTCGCCACCAACAGCTACTACAATGTCGCGCCCGTCGGCAGCACACTGCTTGGCAATCTCGGCAGCATGACCTGCAAATTCAGTCATACGAACCTCGTAATCGAAGCGTTCGGCATCGATTTTCTCGGCTATCAACTTGGGCAGCTCTTCCTTGCTTCCAGTGCCGGAAATGGGGTTCACGATGAACGTGATTTGCTTGTGTGAGTCCATTGTGGGTGCAAAAATACAAAATATTTAGCATTTTCTTGCACGAATTCGTAAAAAATGTGTAACTTTGCAGCCTGAAACTAAATGTAGCTGAGGCTACACCTATATTTTATGGGACAATTACAAGAAAGATACAAGCTTTATCGTGAGCCGCAGAAGTATATGGAGGCTGACGTTTATCCCTATTTCCGTGCCATAGAGGGCAAGCAGGGGACAGAGGTAGAAATGGGCGGTCACAAGGTATTGATGTTTGGTTCGAATGCCTATACAGGACTGACTGGTGACCAGCGTATCATTGACGCCGCCAAGGCTGCGCTCGACAAATACGGTTCGGGTTGTGCAGGTAGCCGATTCCTGAATGGAACGTTGGACATCCATGTGCAGTTGGAAAAGGAAATCTCAGAGTTCGTCCACAAAGAGGACTGTCTCTGTTTCTCCACTGGCTTCTCCGTCAATCAGGGCGTGCTGGCTATGGTGGTAGGCAAAGACGACTACATTATCTGCGACGACCGCGACCATGCTTCTATTGTCGACGGTCGCCGTTTGTCGTTTGCACGTCAGCTTCACTACAAGCACAATGACATGGAAGACCTGGAGCGTGTGCTGCAGAAGCTGCCTTACGAGGCTGTCAAGCTCATCGTCGTTGATGGCGTATTCTCCATGGAAGGCGACTTGTGTAAGCTGCCTGAGATTGTAGAGCTGAAGCATAAGTACAACTGCTCCATCATGGTGGATGAGGCTCATGGCATCGGCGTATTTGGTGACCACGGCCGTGGCGTTTGCGACCACTTCGGGCTGACTGACGAGGTTGACCTCATCATGGGAACATTCTCGAAGTCGCTGGCCAGCATCGGTGGATTCATTGCCTCAGACTGGGATACCATCAATTTCCTGCGTCACACTTGCCGTACATACATCTTCTCGGCATCGAACACTCCCGCAGCAACGGCTGCCGCTATGGAGGCCCTTCACATCCTGCAGAAGGAGCCCGAGCGCATTGAAGCCTTGTGGAACGTGACGAAGTATGCCCTGAAGCGCTTCTCAGAGGAAGGCTTCGAGATTGGTGACACAGAGAGCCCCATTATCCCGCTCTATGTCCGTGACATTGAGAAGACATTCCTTGTAACGGCACTTGCCTTCAAGGCTGGCGTATTCATCAATCCCGTCATACCGCCTGCTTGTGCTCCACAGGACACGCTGGTGCGTTATGCCCTGATGGCTACCCATACCAGGGAACAGGTTGACCGTTCCGTGGAAGCCTTGAAGAAAATCTTCGTAGAGCAAGGAATCATCAAATAATTGCGGAAAAATTTGCAAAGGTCACAGAAAATGTGTACCTTTGCACCGCTTTTAAGCAATCGAGGTGTAGCGCAGTTGGTAGCGTTCCTGGTTTGGGACCAGGCTGTCGCAGGTTCGAGTCCTGTCACCTCGACTCAAAGAGTACAAATTGGCCGCTGACTCTCAATGAGTTAGCGGTCTTTTTTTGTCTACTCTGTCACCTCAATATAGAGGCTGAACTACTCTATCACCTCGATACAGAAGCTGAACTACTCTATCACCTCGATATAGAAGCTGAACGGACGGAAGCCGTCGTTGCAGCTGATCATCGCACTCATGGGGTTCTTCATCCATCCGTCGTAGAAGTTGCCCTCGCCTCGGGCCAGTGACTCCACGAATTCACGCATGGAATACCATGCCGACGGACACATCCCCTCTGGCTGCTGACCGTCGATGGAAATCCATTGCTGCCCCTCCCTAACATCGCAGGTGTGCTCAATCGGGTTCTCGTATTTCGCCATCAAGTCCTCATAGACCGTCTGGCGAATGGCTGTGATTCGTACTTTGTTCATGTCCCTGTGAATGTTTACAGGTTTACTCTACTACAGTCTCACACCCAATGACAAGCGGGCATAGGCATCGTAGATGTTGACGCTGCCATTATCATTCTTATAGTGGAAATTGTTGTATTGCGCCTGGATGCCAACGAAGTAGTTGCTCCAGTTGTAGGCTATGCCAAGTCGCAGGTCCAGGTTCAGGCGGAGCATGCTGTAATGCACATCGGGTTCAATATCCCAATAGTCAAACTGATGGTTATTCGGATCGACCATCAAATAGGGCTTGTGTGACTTGCCGTTGGCCCATCGTCTCGTCTCCCTGTTCCAGTCGCCGTAGTCATCGACAGGCTCTACAGGAGACAGGTCGTAGTTGAAGTCGTAGTTGTAGGTTTTCACACGGTTATAGACGCTGACGGTAGGCATGGCCATCACGTTGAAGACAAGGCCGCGCAGCGGTACCCAGTTGTAGCCATAGCCCACGCCGATGTTGGCCTGGTGAACCTTGGCGCGGTAGATGCCGTGGCCGACAATCATAAAGATGTAGTTGTTGATGTCCGAATAGTCGAACGACGACTGGTACCATGTGGCTCCTAACAGAAGTGACCCTGAGGAGCGACGCTGGATGACCGACTGGTTATAGGCGGCAGCCTGCGAGTAGTGGCGGCCGTTGAGCACGTAGTATCCGTTAATATAGACGGAACGTATCCATACTGGCGCCGGCATGTCGATGGGGGTCTCAGTTCGCGTTTCGGCACCCGTCTCTAAATTGCGGTCTGTCGCGCTGAACTCGGCGTCCTGCGTGTTGAAGCGTCTCAGACGGAAGTTGAAGCCGTACTTGGCGCCCGTCGAGCTGATGGAGTAATAGCGGCCTGCGTTCTTGGTGAGCGACTTGGAATAGGAGAAGCCAGTACCACGATAGCCCACCCAGAAGCCGATGGAGGATGCCACGGGAGGCTCGAAGCACAGGTTCCAGTCTGAATGCTCGTTGTAGGCGGGAATATCGACACTATGGGTGTAGTCCACGTCAACCCCGTTCTCCTTGTAGCGCAGTATCACCCTCCAGGGCTTGTCAGGCACTTCGATGTAGTTCGGGTCCACCTTCTTCTTGGCTTTCGTGTCCAAGTATTGCTGCACCTGGCGAATCCGAGCCATCAGGCTCGGCTTGCTTTTCTGTGTACTGACACTGTCTGTCGTTTCTTGTGCCTGTGCTGCTACATTTGTCGTTACTTCCTGTACTGCTGCATTTGTCGTTACTTCCTGAGCTGCTGCATTCAAGGAGCAGAGCAGGCAGCAGATGATGATTCTTCCTATCATATTCTGAGACTTTTCCATTAATTGGCATTCCGTCCGTCCGCGTCGGCTCGTAGCACTGTCGCTTCAGGAGTGAAGACGATCGCAAAGATAATACTTTTTTTTGAAATGTCCAAGAAAAAGCCACGAATCTTCATATAAAAGCCCCGGCTTGCATTTCTGCAGGTCGGGGTCATGCTGTTTTGAAGTGGAGCCACTTTATGATACCTCGATGGCCTTGGTGACCTTCTGCTTCGGCCCGGTCTTCGGCATGGTGACGGTCAGGATGCCGTCCTCCACCTTGGCAGAAATCTCATCCTTCACCACATCGTCAGGCAGCGTGTAGCTCTGCTCGTAGTTCGAGTAGCTGAACTCGCGGCGCAGATAGTGATGGTGCTTGTCCTCATGCTTGTGCTCCTGCTTGTTCTCAATGGCGATGGTCAGCTTGCCCTCGTCGTTGATGGCCACACGGCAATATTCTTTCTTAATGCCTGGAGCTGCAAGTTCCATCGTGTAGGCTTTCTCATCCTCCTTGACATTGACTGCGGGTGCTGTACTGTTGGCACGAGGCATCCAATCATTGTTCAGGAAATCCTCAAATACTGTTGGCATCCAACTGTTCTGAAACATTACTGGTAACATAATCAATACCTCCTAATTATACTTTTAAGTTTGACATTTTGTTGTTTGATTGCCTCAGCTTTTGCTTCGGCTTTCACTCACCTAAAAAGCAACTTACGTGCCGAATGACAAAGTGTCAGTCCCTGTAGGTCATTTTGTCACAGAATTTAAACTACGATAAACATTGCTGCCAATTCCTTAAACTCCTTTAAACATTGCCTAATATGATAACTGTGATAAAATGTATGTGTATATCTGACCCATCTAACCCCTAATGCTGAAAACCAATAGGTTACATAAAATTTATCTCTACCCCGAACTGACCCCCGAACTGACCCCTGGCTGCAAAATGACGCAGAAAAGTAGATAAAATTACGTAGAGAAGTTGCGGAAATCCAGTACTTTTTCTTCAGTTATCCTAAGGATTTCCTTCAGTTATCCTAAGGATAAGTTGCGGAAATCACCTAGAAAAGTTCAGGAAATCACGGCAACTTCTTCAGGAAATCACGGCAACTTCTTGAAGAAATCACGGCAACTTCTTGAGGAAATCACGGCAACTTCCTGAAGAAATCACGTGGAAAAGTTCAACTTTTCTACGTGATTTTGCAATCAGGGGTCGGTTAAGGGGTCACTTAGGGGTCAGTTAGGGGTCAGTTGAGGGGTCAGTTATTTCTGTCGTAACTTTCTGATTATCAGAACAGGGGTTGGATGGTCGAGATATTCTTATGTTTTGTTTAGAGGTGTGAGTTTTTCCTTATCTTTGCGCAATAATCTCTATGGAGTTATTATTTGTTTTTATTCACAAATAGGCATTATTGTGCAGTTTTATAAAGATTTTCATACAAAAGCATAATGTTTTCAATAATATTTTATATCTTTGTACACGAAACGCCCAATGTTGGATGACAATAACTAAAAGCGATATGGCAAAGAATAATGAAATAATCGTCAAGGATGTCAGTATCAAGACAATGACCATCAATGGCGTTGATTATATCTGCATCACAGACATAGCCAGGCAAAAGAATGCTACCGAGCCCAAAGATGTGGTCAAGAACTGGATGCGGCAGAAGAACACGTTGGAGTATTTGGGCCTTTGGGAGAAGTTGAACAACCCCAACTTTAAAGGGGTCGAATTCGACCCCCTTTTGGCTGAGGCTGATGTACTAAATGTCGCCATGTTTGGCATGACTGCCAAGCAGTGGCGCGAGGCCAATCCAGAACTGAAAGGCAACATCCGCGACTATGCCACTATCAATGAGCTCATCTGCCTGTCGAACATGGAGAACATCAACGCCGTTCTCATCAACGAAGGCTTACCACAAGGCGAGCGTCTCTTGAAACTCAACCAGATTGCCATTCAGCAAATGCAGGTGTTGGAAGGAAACAGCGGAAGGAATCTGTTGAAATGAGATTGAGTGCACAGGAGGGGCGTTTCTCTCCTTGAGAGTGTGGCGTTTTCTAACCAGGTTAGAGCGTGGCGTTGCAATGCAATCCGCTGTGCATCTGGTAAAAGAAAACTCCCACGGCAGTCGCGGGAGTAGAACTTCGGCTTAAAAGCCTTGTTGTGAAAAGTCTTTCACTTGTATCTGGGTGCAAAATTAGATAATAAAAATGACAAGACCAAATATTCTGCTAAGAAAATGAAGGAAAAAGTTGTTGGAATCGATTTAGGAACAGGTTCGCTGGGTATTCTTCTCAGGAATCTGGAACTTGGTGATAATATCATTGACCAGTTGGAATGGTTCTCTGTGACGACATTTGACTCTGGCACGGGAATGAGTCAGACAGGAGAATACACTCTGGCTTCAGACCGTAGGTCACACGTACAAAGCCGACGTTTAAAGGAACATAGCAGATATAAGAGATGGGCCACGCTGGCTCTTCTGATTGAATATGATATGTGTCCGATGAGTCTAGAATCACTGGAGAAATGGCGTATCTATGACAAGACAAGGAACCTGAAGCGCAAATATCCAGTAGACGATCTGGCCTTCAATCAATGGATCAAGTTGGATTTCAATGGCGATGATATACCAGAATATGCAAGTCCATTCCAATTAAGGCGTGAATTGGTTGAAAAGCAACTTGACTTCTCTCAGCCGGAGAACAGATACAGATTAGGAAGAGCCATCTATCACATTGCCCTTCATCGAGGCTTCAAGAGCAGTAAGGGTGAAACCTTGGCAGAGTTAGAAGAAGGTAGCAAGGATTCCCAAATTAGCACAGATGATCTGGAAGGTGCTATGAAGAAGTCCGAGGAAAAGAAATCCAAAGACCTGACAGAATACATGGAGTCTCATCAACTGAGGACTGTCGGACAGGCATTTGCCTGCTTGGAAGATGAGGGTGTCAGAATTCGTAATAGCCGCTATCAGGCTGTACGTTCCCAGAATGTCGATGAGATCAATGAATATTTTCAGTTCCAGCAAGGATTAAGTAATTATCAGGATTTTCACAAAAGGCTGATAAGTACGAAGAAAGGCTTTGGCACACTCTTTTACAAGCTCCCTCTTCGACCTCAGAAAAGCCATATAGGCAAGTGTATATTCGAGAAAAACAAGAGACGATGTCCCATCTCACACCCTGAATACGAAAAGTACAGAGCCTGGGCTTTTATCAACAACATCCGCTATAAGTTATCTACTGAAGATGTATGGCAAGAATTACCTTTGGATATCAAGAACCAAATATATGAAGAGGTGTTCATCTCTAAGGTAAGAAAGGATTTTAACTTTGAAGTCATACGCAAGTTCTTGGAAAAGCGTCTTGGCTTGACATTTACTAATACGGAAAAGACCAAGACCATCAACTATAAGGATAATACGTTGGTCGCAGGTTGTCCTGTAACAGCGCGTCTACAAAACATAGCAGACTATTTTGGCACAAACATAGAACACTTCGAGCAGAAAGGAACTAAGACGCGCGATACTCACACCAAAAGGCCAGAAAGAGAAAAACATACCGTAGTTTATCATGCGATGGATTTATGGAACATCTGTTTTGACATTGACGAAAAGGAAGATGTGACGGCCTTTGCTCATAACTCTTTAGAATGGGACGAACTGGCTACTGACAGGCTCTGCAAATTGTGGAATGCGATGGATCAGGGATATGCCACACTCAGCCTGAAAGCCCTTAGGAACATCAATCGTATGCTCGTCTATGGTCTAAAAACCTCAGATGCGGTATTCCTCGCTAAAGTGCCAGACATTACTGGTATGACGGAAGAGAGTGTCAAGGAATTGATAGACATTTATCTTGGAAGGGTAAAAGGACAAGTTAATCAGGAAGTTAGGATTTGCAGAATTGTCAATACTCTGATAGCCAACTATAAATCTATGCCAATCAGAGACCGCTTTGCCGATCATAACTATGATTATCAATTAAGTGACGATGACAAAGAAGCCGTTGTAAAGTGCATCGTGGATAATGACAATGAATTTTCTCTGCTTGATGCAAATGAGCAACAGGAGATGATTGATCGTGTGATGAGTCTTTATCAGTCGTTCTTTGCTGATATTCATAGAGACTTTGTGAAAGCCCCTCGAATAGTTGATGCCCTCAGAGAAGAACTATACAAGAGATACCCAGGCATAGATGACAGCAAATGGGAAAAGTTGTACCATCCATCCATGCTTTCTGACTTCCCTCGCGACAAGGAGAACGCCAATCATCTTGGCAGTCCCAACATCGGAGCCATTCGCAATCCTACTGTCATGCGGACGTTGAACGTGCTCAGAAGTATGATCAATAAGATGATAGACGAAGGACTTATTGACCCTCAGGAAACCCGCCTTGTAGTAGAAACAACGAGAGTGAACAATGATATCAATAAACGATGGGCCATTCAGAAATACAACGAGGAGCGTCGGGATGAGAACAAAGCTATCAAGGACATCCTTCAAGAGTATTATCCTGAAAAGGACATCAATGACGATGATGTTGACGCAGCACGCTATGTACTGGAACAGTCTGGTGAAAACCTTTATGGAGAAAGCGATAGATTCCAGCATCTGATAAAGAAATATAAACTATGGCTTGAGCAGGGATGCCAATGCCTGTACACTGGTCACATTATCAGTATCTCAAATCTGCTTAATGGCGACATGTTCGATGCAGAACATACGGTGCCCAGAAGCATCTCTTTTGACAGTTCTGACAAGAACCTTACAATGTGTGATTCCTACTACAATCGCCATGTTAAAAAGAATATGATTCCATCACAACTGCCCAACTATGAACATGATGTAGAGATAGACGGCCATACTTATACGGCTATCAAACCCAGACTTCAAATGTGGGAAGAGAAGGTGGAACGCCTCAGCAAGAATGTAACATTCTGGAAAAATAAGGCCAAAAGAGCACAGACGGAAAGTTATAAGAATACCTGTACTCGTCAGAAATTGCTTTGGAAGATGGAGTTTGACTATTGGCGCAGCAAACTCGACAGGTTTAAGATGAAGACCAGCGACTTGACAGACGGCTTCAGGAATAGCCAGTTGGTAGATACAGGCATTATCACTAAATATGCCTTGCTATATTTGAAGACCCTCTTCAAGAGCGTTGAAGTACAAAACGGTCAATCCACATCAGCCTTCCGTAAGATATTTGGAATACCAGAGAAGGATCGATCCACACATTATCACCATGCCGTAGATGCTGCCATCCTTACATTGATTCCCGCTTCGGCTCAGAGAAGCAGAATGCTGAAACTTTTCTATGAGATTGACGAGATGAAGCGAGGAGGCCATGAGTATTCTGGACTTCAATTCCAGTTAAATAAGGAAATTGAGAGTTGCGGTATTGGAAAAGGCGTAGCTACCGTTGATCAGTATATTGAGGATCACGTATTGGTGAACTACTATAAGCAAGACCGTACATTGCAGGATACCAACAACATTAGAGGCAAACTCCACGCAGAAACATTCTTGGGGGCTATTACCCAATGGCATGGAGATGAAAAGAAATATGTGAAGAGAGTGGAATTGAAGTTCAAGAAGTCTTCACTCGATTCAGGCTTCAAAAGTTGGGAAGACTTGGAGGGGACTATTGTCAATAAACAGTTGGTGCAGATGATGAAGTCCCAGTTCCCAGAGGGTACAACATTCCAGGATGCCTGTGAAAAGGGCATTTATATGCTGAACAAGCGTGGAGAGAAGGTGAACAAAATCCGTCATATCCGTATTGAGGTGAAGGAAAAACATCCTTTGGCCATCAAGAAACAGACGAACCTGTCTGCCAAGGATTACAAGCAGTATTACTATGCTGGCATGGGCGATCTGTATGTGACATGTGAATATCAGAATCAGCAAGAGAGGGAATTCGTTGTTTATAGCCTGTTCTCTATCGCTGAAAACAGAAAGTTGGGAGTAGAGGATATTCCTGCTACGATTATCGGAAAAAAGGGTATTCGCCTGAAACTTGACAGAATAATTAAGAAAGGAGATATGATTCTCATCTACAAAGATTCTCCAGAAGAGTTATACGACCTGGATACCAATTCATTGTCTAAACGGCTATATATGGTTTACAATCCTGAGAGCGACGGACGCCTCAACCTTTGCCATCACCTTTGCGCAAAACAGGAAAAAGGACAGTCAATCAAGGACTATGACCATCTTCCGCAGAATATCCGTTGTGGAGCAAAGACTATCAAGTTCCTCCAAATGGGCAAAGACTTTTCTGTCGTTAAGGGCAAAATAGAATTCAAGCGATCTTAGTATCCCCAAAAATAGAAAGGGCAATTCTGCTTTTACACAGGATTGCCCTTATGTGGCATGTCATCTTTTTTTGTTCCTGAATTGCTTCGTAAGACATTCAAACTCAATAGATTACTCAAATCGAGATGTTTATGCCATTACATAGATACAAGTTTGAAAGCAATTCACAACTCCTCAGCGACAAGAATATGACACCCACGAGATGTTTATGCCATTACATAGATACAAGTTTGAAAGCAATTCACAACTTATGGCATTACGGACGCGAAGTTTGGAACGATGTTTATGCCATTACATAGATACAAGTTTGAAAGCAATTCACAACTGAGCATTCCTTCTATTGTGATGACGACTAGATGTTTATGCCATTACATAGATACAAGTTTGAAAGCAATTCACAACACTCTTGGAGCAATGGAGGTACAGTGAACGGATGTTTATGCCATTACATAGATACAAGTTTGAAAGCAATTCACAACTCAGGAATGGGTGACCGTTCACGGTGAAGGATGTTTATGCCATTACATAGATACAAGTTTGAAAGCAATTCACAACAATCGGTGAGGAATGGCCGCAGGCGGTCGAGATGTTTATGCCATTACATAGATACAAGTTTGAAAGCAATTCACAACTACGCCTCGGTGGTTCATGCCGACGAGCACGATGTTTATGCCATTACATAGATACAAGTTTGAAAGCAATTCACAACATTTGCTTGGCTTTGATCCACTCCACAACGGATGTTTATGCCATTACATAGATACAAGTTTGAAAGCAATTCACAACGACCGTTCTCTCCGTCATCGCCAGGTTCAAGATGTTTTTGCCATTACATAGATACAAGTTTGAAAGCAATTCACAACCTCTGCATGGCGTCCTTTGCGGCAATGCCGATGTTTTTGCCATTACATAGATACAAGTTTGAAAGCAATTCACAACACCTTCTGCCAACTCACCTCGTCAGAGAATGATGTTTTTGCCATTACATAGATACAAGTTTGAAAGCAATTCACAACGTATTCAAGCATTACTTTTTTGAAGCCTAAGATGTTTTTGCCATTACATAGATACAAGTTTGAAAGCAATTCACAACTGTGGACACAATGGAACTCGCCGAACGCCCGATGTTTATGCCACTACATAGATACAACGATTTCAAAGATCAAGACATCGCTTTTTATCAGATGTCGTTGCAAAGATAAGAAAAAAACAAGTAGTTACAAAATATTAAGTAATAATTGTCTCATCACTTCATTTTTTTTTGTAAATTTGCAACAAAAACTAAATATAGTAATGATAAAAGAAATGTGAATATGAGGAATATTGTTTTGGTAAAAGGGAACATTGTTGGTATGTCTGGTTGTCATGTCGTTAAAGAATTTATTTGTCTTGTATCAGAATCTTACCAAGATTATGCCTTAAAAGTTATAGAGGGTGATCTTACTCTTGATGAACATACTCAAACTTTGCCTTATTGCATATATGCTGCTACTGGCGGAGTTTCCGCATTGGACATTGGAGTTATACAAGTTATATATCGTCCAGTAAACATATATTCATTATACCAGCAAGAAATCTTTAAGATTCAAGAACTAATGCAAATCCCTATTCCCCAGCATTTACAATCGGTGCAATACAGAATAATATATATAAGTGTTATCAGTGTATTGGAGTTTTTCCTGACAGAATTATTTTGTTCTCTTGTATTGGGCGATAAAGATTATTATGATTCATTTATTAGCAACTCTCAAGTTAAGATTCCATTGAGTAAGTTAGAACAGTCTGCTGCAAATATGCAAGAAACTATTCATAAGGCTATTCACGACTATAATGCTCATGATATTAAAAAAATGAGCAAACTTTATAAAACGGTTTTAGATGTCTCATTTCCAGATTATAGTAATCTCGCTAGTAAAATTAAAACGAGGCATGACATGGTCCATCGAAATGGCTTTAAAGTTGGTGACAAAACTATCAAATATATAGATGTTACAAATGACATGTTAATCTCTTTGATTGATACGTGTAATGTTTTTGTAGAACAACTGTGGAGTAACTTACAAATTCCTTTGAGAAATTGGGATGAGGATATAAAGCTATTTGAACATGGTAATGAATGAGAAGAAGGAAGAACCACGAGGATAGTTGTGATCATTTCGAAATAATTGATTAACTTTGCAAACGAATATTGAAGATATGGCAAAAGAAAGCAATGGGACGAAAAGAGATTTAACGATGTTAGCAAACGGTCTGGCAATAAGTGATTCTGAATATGTGAGACTTGTCTCACTAATTTCGGATACTTGGGAGAAGGCTAAAGGAAAGGCCGCTCTTGCAGTAAACACAGAACTACTCGAAGCCAATTGGCAGACGGGTAGATACATCGTGGAGTTTGAGCAACATGGTAATGCAAAGGCTCGCTATGGAGAACAACTGATTACAAATCTTGCTAAGGACTTGACACGCTTAAGAGGCAGGGGGTTCAGTCGCTCTAACCTTATCTATATGCGCAAGTTTTACCTGACCTTCCAAAAAAGTGAGACGCTGTCTCACCAATTGACATGGAGTCATTATTTTGAGTTGCTTAAGTGCGATGACCCGTTGGAGATGCAGTTCTACATGAAGGAGTGTGTCAACCAAGGATGGAGGGTAAGAGAATTGAAGCGGCAGATAAACTCTTCTCTATTCCAGCGACTTGCGCTTAGTACGGACAAGGAGGGTGTGCTGGCTCTCGCAAATGAAGGTCATTATGTACAAACGGCTAATGATATCATTCGAGATCCATTCGTATTGGAGTTTACAGGCCTCCCCAAACAGAAACGTTACAAGGAGAAAGACCTGGAAAATGCTTTGAAGGCCAATATGGAGAAGTTCCTATTGGAGCTTGGAAGGGGATTCGCTTTCATTGGGCGCCAGTATATCGTTCCCATTGGGGCAAGACGATTCAAAGTTGATTTGGTGTTCTACCATGCAATATTGAAATGCTATGTGTTGATTGACTTGAAGCGGAATGAGATAAAACATAGCGACATTGGTCAGATGAATCTCTATCTGAACTATTTCAAGAACGAAATCTGCCAGCCAGACGACAACCCGCCTGTTGGTATTGTACTGGGAGCACGAAAGGACGAGCTCCTGATGGAGTATGCCCTTCAAGGGATCGACAATCAACTCTTTGCTGCCCGATACCAACTTTACCTGCCTAATCGTGAGGAATTGCAATCAGAGTTGGACAAGCTGCTGGATAATACAAAGTAGTTGTAGATGGAAAAGAAAGGGATCATGAGGTTCTTATGATCATTTCGAAATAATTGATTAACTTTGACTTCGTCGAAGATGCTCACGCTCGAAAATACTCATATATATTTGGTGCTTTACTCGCTAAATCGTATCTTTGCAATCGGATGCAAAGATAAAAAATAATAAAAGAAAGACCAAAAATGATTGGTTTTAACAAAAGATAGAGCAAAATTGGCATAATTTTGATAAAATACAGACCAAAAGACGGCAAAACGATATTAAAAAACATTCAATATTGATATGTTAATATTGAATTTAAGGTTTAAGACTACATAAATATAAGGTAACAGAGGTGCTTTCAGAAGATGGACGCTACCAATGAATACAGGTAGCTGCCGAAGCTGACGAGTACCCAAATCATCAGGGCTATGAGTAGCAGAAGGACAATGAGGACGATGGCTGACTGCCAGGCTCGATGGTTAACCTGTTTGATGATGGTCTCGTCGCCGTCAACGAAGCCCTGAATCATCTGCATGTTCTGGATGTTGGCACGATGGAAGAAGTCGATAACGTCGCCAACGAAGAAAGGTATCATACCCATCAACACGTCGCGGAGGGCATTGTTCAGGACGGCCAGCGTCAAGGGGATGCTCTTGATGACTCTCGACGAGAAATAGACGAACGGCACAGCGCTGATCAAAGCAATGGCATCACCCCAGCCAGGAATGATGCCGATGAGCGCATCGAGATAGTATCGGTCCATGTAGCGCGTCAGGCCGTTCATCGTCTGATAGGCCTTGTTGTCCATCAGCCGCTTACGACGCAGTTCACGCTTTTCGTCTTTGTTCATTTAGATGACTACTGCCGTTCCGCTGGTAGCTACCATGAGCATCGAGCCGTTGGCTCCGATGGTCTCGTAGTCGATGTCGATGCCTACGATGGCATTGGCTCCAAGAGACTGAGCACGATCCATCATTTCCTTCATGGAAGTGTCTTTGGCTTCGCGCAACACTTTCTCATAACTGGCAGAGCGTCCACCCACGATGTCGCGGATGCCTGCAAAAAAGTCCTTCACAAAGTTAGCACCAATAATGGTTTCACCTGTCACCACACCCTTGTACTCGCGGATGGTGTGACCTTCAATCTGTGGGGTTGTTGAGAGTATCATAATCGTTTTCTTTAAAGGTTTTATCTGTTATTTATCTGTTAGACGTAAGTATTATGCGAAAAGTTGCAAATCAAGTATTTTTTCTTGGAAAACCGACAGAAGACGCGATTTAATATTCGTAGAGCTTGATGTGGAGGATTTTCCATTCACCAACGCCGATGCGGGCATGACGTCCTTGGTGAGTCTGGTCGCCATTATGACGACGGAGGTACTGCATCGTGCCGTCATCTGCGATTGATACTTCATCGACGGAAAGGAGACCAAGACGAGATCCTTTGAACTTTGTCGCGAGCTTGCTCACTTCGACCTTGGTCGAAGAACTTTGAGCTTTGGACTTTTCTCCACCTGCTTCAGCAAAGCCGTCCTCGCCTAGTGTCTTTTGCTGATCTTGTTGCTTCTCAGTAGGGGTTTTGAAGTCGATGACCACGCCGCTACCAGCCAAGAGGTAGTCATATTTGTTGAGACGGATCAGTATAGCTCCGCCCTCAGGCCAGATTGTCCCGTTGGTGGCACGGGGATCCCAAGGAAGAGTGAAGTAGTGTCGGCAGGTCATCACTATACCGTCGTCGTCAATGATGCGCTCACGATCCTCTTGGTCAAAAAGCAAACCCCAGGAGCCTCCCCCTATCCTTCCCAAGGAGGGGAGGTTGAATACTTGACGAAGCAGGGCGTATGCTTTTGTCACGGATTCCGTTTCCTTTGGGCTGGCTTGGTCGATGGCAAAGGGCGAGAAGCCTAAGGCTTGATGCTCGCCAAAGGCATAGAGTGCACGGACGCCGCTGTTTTCGCAGCAGCGACTCTCAGGGATAAAGAGCCGATTCTTGACTTCTCCTCCATCCTGCGGGCGCAAAGGCATCGCATATTGAGCACACCACGACTTGAAGCCAGTGTCGTAGATGTCAGGAGCGAGCAGGTCGATGCTTGGTGCCCCCTCGTGCCAGAAATCGATGAGATGAGCCAACGGCCCAGCCGAAGGATATTCGCCAGGCCGGCGTCCTCGGCTATTCATTGCGGCATTCACGTAGAGTGGCATGTCCTGACTGCGTGCATCACTCAGACCTTCAGGACGGAGAATCTCGCGGGCAGCCTTGGCCAGATGCTCCACGTATCGGGCATAGCTCAGCGCCATAAATTTCTCGTCGGCATAGTCATCTGTTCCGTAACGCTCAGCCCACCTTTCTTTTTTATATGCCTTCTCAGCCAACGGCGAGTGGTCGCGTGCCGACTCCAGCATACCGATTTCGTTTTCTATCTGCATCATGATGACCACCTCGCGTTGTGGGTCCTTCTCACGGATATGCCGCATGAGGGCGGAGAATGCTTTCAGGTCGGCCTGCAGCACATTGTCGCTGAAACACGATGCAATCTCCATCTGTTTCCCTTCGGCGGTCATCGCCCGTGGGAATCGCTTCGTGTCCTGCTTAAACCACCCTGGTGTGTAGCATGACATCGAATTCTTCCACACGCCAAACCAAAGGAACACCACGTGCAACTGCTCCCGTCGAGCCACGTCGATGGTACGGTCGATGAGGGTGAAGTCGAACTTCCCCTCCACAGGTTCCATCAATTCCCAGTAAGCAGGCACGAGCACGGTGTTCAGCCCTAATGCCTTCATCCGTGGCATCACCTCGTCGATGTCCTCCACGGAAGTGGCAGCTGAGTTGCTCAACTCACCACCAAGGATAGGAGCATTTAACCTCTGCGCTGAAACAGTCAGCATGCTCATCATTAATAGGAGGCAGAAAACCATTTTCTTCATAATCGTATAGCACTATTTTCCACGCAGAATCTATTTTCCCATGGGACAAATAACATTTCATAAAACCCTGACTATCAAATTCAACGTCTGAAAACCGCGTGTCAAGCGGAAAACAGCGTTTTTACTTTAACATATTTAAGTTTCGTTAACGGCAAATTCTGCTATTTGGTTGCAGTTTCTCCGTTTCCCGTCACCTTTATAACCTTCAGAAGACCTGTGATCACATCGAAAGATGTACCTCCGTGGAAATCAATGGAACTTCATCCAGGCATCTCGTCTTTTGCGACTTCTGCAGTTGCAAAAGTACGAATAATAGTTGGAACTAAAGAATGTTTTCGGTTTTTTTTTTTCGATGTTCAGTCAAGAAAAAAAAGTTGCCTGAAAAGTTTAGGTATAAGTTTATGGATGCTTATATACATATAAGGGTAAACTTAAACTCACGTGAGTGTCTCTGTAATAAAATCTGAGTTTATAACGGCATGTATATATACATGGGTAAACTTAAACCTTAAACTTGTTTTTTTCTTGACCGAATA
>JAEEGG010008082.1_pt1 | contig 24003 bp, 21 predicted proteins | sample 9134161 | NCBI WGS metagenome assembly JAEEGG01 (sample SAMN16246543, study PRJNA631951) | gut metagenome | biome: gut microbiome; feature: rumen; material: CR-attached | host: Bos | place: Iran: Karaj | collected 2018-10
GGCATGGATTCCCAGGTCCGACGGAATCACTCGGTAAAGCGCCGGTATCGAGCCATATTGCCGTTCCATCGTTCCGTCTGCGGAAACTAAATGAAATATGTGGGCATCATTCCTGTCCTCCATCAAAAGGATTTCTCCGGTTTTCATTCGAGAAATCCCCCTGATGCGGAAATCCGCAGTATCTTTCATCCAGCTTATTTTTCCATCCCTGTTCACAAGAAGCATGCCCTCGTCATGTACAAGCAATATTTCTCCATCGCCTACCGTCTGAATCATTATGGGACCTTTTATCTGGTCTAATTCTTCTAACTCAGCGCAGTGTGCTAACCTACCGTCTGAATCATACTCCATAAGACAGAATTCCGAAGCACCACCCTTCGACTCGTCATCACCGCCCCGTGCAGCAATCAGAATCAGGCTTCCGTCCGAAAGTGCCGTCATGCAAACGGGGGTTCCTTCTGCAAAGACAAAACATTTCTCAGCCACATCATTGTTCCCTATGCTTTTTTCATAAACACACGGAATGCCTTCATCCTCCCAGACATAATAAAATGTACCCTGATCGAAGCAATACACATCAGGCGATTCCCCATTATTTCCCGTACTGAATCTGGAAACATAATCTTTCTTGATTGGGTTTTCACCTTGTTTCTTTTGGGCGTCACATCCAGCACACCAAATAAGGATACCAAAAGCACACGCAACCACTATGTATTTTGTCCAAGTCTTTATACCCATAAAGCGTCCCCCTTCCATGGCAGCGCGAAGTTCAATCGTAAAACTCCCATCGCGCGCTGCCATGAACTTCCTTTAATCCTTAATAGTTATGATGCATCGAATGGTGATTGCTATCCTCAATGTCTTGGAAAAAGGTATCACCACAGTAAGCACACTTGTATACATCATGATAGCAATACACAGTGACCGTACATCCCGGGGTTACGCAGGGCACAGTATAAACATAGGTTACGGTTCTACTATAAAGAGTATAGTTATGCGCGCATGCTGCGTAACTGTTTGTGCCGTGAAGCAATAAGCAAATTGTCATAACAGCGGCTACCAAAGTCATTCTTATTCTTTTCTGCATAATTTTACCTCCAATTCCATTATCCGATTACTTTGAATCGATTTCTGATAAATCCGTTACATTACTTAAGTCAAAAGTTTAACATCAACATTTAACTTTCCTTACATTGGAATCTCCGTACTGACATGCATGTCAAGGGCATGTCTTCACAATGTCAGCGATTGGATACGAAACTCCATTGATTTCCAATGTTACTTGCATGGTATATGTCTCTCCGTGCGCTACAGTTACCGTATCGCTAAAAAACATATATCCATTGGCAGTCATATTCAGCCATTGTGCCACGACAGAATTTCCGTGCTTTAAGACTACAGAAGCTTTGATCAAGTCAGTTGTATGTTCTGCATAAACATTTAAGGAACATGTTGCAGTCGTTCCGCTAATACTTAGCGACGGAATGACTCGCATGAAAGACTCATTCGCAGCTTTAACCGGAAAACTCATGGCTATCACAATGATGAATACGGACATCAATGCAATAAATCTTCGCATAACCTTCCCTCCTTTCCAATTATTTGTTAAATAAAATGGCCTTCATAAATATATAACAGTTGGAAAATGGAAAAAGGGACATGCTATATTTATTAGCAAATTATTTTTACAAAAGTCAACAAAAATGTTTAATGATAAACTAACTTTTAGTTCTATTACCATGCGGCTTACATCATTCTATTCTTCCTGCCATTTCAATTAATTGCTCCTTCTCAATGATTCCCTGAATACTAAATAAGACTCCGTCGCTTCCCTGCCACACAATTACATTTGATTCTTCCTGATTACCAGACAAGTACAAATCCATTTTTCTTCCCCTTACATAGACTGTTAAGGGTTCCTCATTTTTATCAGACACTACATACATGTCGCCTTCGTGTTCTGAACTCATCGCCGTGAAAAACAACATTTCTCCATTCTCTCCCACATATACCTCATCCACGGTATCCTCGCCTTCGATTCTGTTAATCAACTGATACCCTTCTATGACCTTTCCTTCCAACGTAAACACAGAAACATCAACCTTCACACCCATCTCATTTTGATATCTGTATTCATTTTCAGCAAAGCGTTCCATGATCCATCTGATAACATTAGCCCTCGCTTCTTCACTAAAGCTAAGCACCAAGCCTCCTGAAATTCCAAGCGTAATTAATAATGCGGCAGCGACTCTGCGAACATAATACCATATGGGATGCTTTTCCAGCTCTATGATCTGTTTCATTTTTCTTTGAAATTTCGGGGAAAATTCATAATTCCATTCCTCTGTGGGAAGCTGGTCTAACATATAATCGCGAACCTCAATAAGTGCGCTTTTCAGCTGTGCGTCAGTCATTGTTTTGATTCTCCTTTTCCATTAATTTCTCAAGCCTTTCCTTCGCCCTGGTTCCGGCCTTTTTGGCAGCCTCTCTTGAAATCCCTAGAATCCCGGCTATTTCCGAATATCCATATCCATGCACGTACTTAAGCATCAGTATATTTCTGTCCCGCGAAGAAAGCTTCGCAATTTCCTTCGATAGATTGCTCCCTTCATGATATCGTTCCAGGAAATCTTCAATGCTAAAGTCCTCATCAAGAACCGTTTCTTTTTTGTATCTTCTCTCTTTATTATGATAAATATTGATTGCCGTATGTTTAACAGCCTGAATGACATACCATTTTGTATTATTATCGCTTGGATCTTGCAGCTTTTTTATGTGTTTGCACGTGTTCAACATGGCTGTCTGCACGGCATCTTCTGCATCATTGTTATCCTGCAATATTGCAAAAGCCACTTGATGCATTTTTTTAGCATACAGAGCAAAGATTTTGTCCATTTTTGTTCTTTCTGCTTCCTCCATGATTGAAAGAAAAAATAACATCTTTTTACCCCCCCTCCCCGCCAAACATTTGTTCTATCGGCAAAGCTATCCTAGTTATAACATTGGCAAGTTATTTTTTCAAGTGCAAACAACAGGTATGCTAAATTTTGACCTGTGCCCTACCCAAATCGTCATCTAATATATAAAACAATTTGAAAGTGAAAAAAGAGACAACTTAAAATCAAGCCCAATATGGTACATATTTGAAGCATCTATTTCGTTTACGTAACAATAACACACGTAAATGTAACGGGTTCTGACCATAACTTATCATAAAAAGAGGGGAACGTCCGCGTAAGACGCTCCCCTTTTTCTATTCTCCCCAATAATCTATTGATTCCTGCGTACGACCCGACATTCCAAAAAGCTTCATCATGAAATCTTCCCGTTCATGGAACATCTGGACGATTGTCACTTTCCCTACAGCTATGCGGTATACCAAATAATGCTGATGCGTAAACAGGTACCAATAATTCGTGTCCATGTTATAGGTTGCCGCAATGTTCGTCCCGCTCCTTAGTGTTAATCATGGTGATCTGATCATACCCATTCTTTGTAAGGTACACTCGGCTCCCGTACTTTACGCTGTTTACGACTTTTGTATAATTTCAAGTTTCCCCATCCATTTGATTATAATACGCCCAAGGTTTTTTTGCAGCATAATTTGCACGTATATTTTACTGCAGCCTTACTTCTTCTCTTTATTTTTTTCTAACCAGACGCTTCGCGCAGCGTTTCATCCGTCGAATCACGTTTACGACAAACCATCGCAACGGATAAATGGAATGCCAGAATTTTGCATAGAAAAGATAACGCCCGTCCGACACGGAATATTGCTTTCCTTTGCGTTGAAATCCCGTCAGCACGGCAAGGACGGCATCGTCCGGGACTCTCTCCCAGGCATAGGTATTGTCCCCGCGGATCATGTAATGATCCTCCTCCACTTTTAATACCCTGTGAAGGACAAGATCCTTCCCGCGCTTATAGAGTGCTATGTCTAGCGGTTTTAATCGGGCTTTGGGCGTTTCTAAAATGACAAGATCTCTGTTTTGACGAAGCATGGGCTCCATGCTGATGCCGCGGGTCTTGTAAATCAATTTTCCGTCCCGTGCCAATAACTCCTCAATCGTCATTTCTCTTTCGTCTCCTATCCATTTTCCTTCATGGTCAGGAACAAAAGCTCCATGACAAGGTCGGGATTCACGTTGGCGTCAAGTCGTTTTTTCGCCTTCTCCAGCGCCTCAAGAATGGCCTCGATCCCCTCATAGCTACTGCGGTTTGCCACCTGACGCAGGGCAGAGCCCTCCTCACGGAACACCAGATGATTCATGTCATTGGTCGCCTTGAACAAAAGCACGTCGCGGTACCATACCCTCATGATGTCGATCAGATCATTTCGATCAAGCTTGTATTCCTTGATCTGATTTGCCGCTGCAACCATCTCCTGCAGCTCCATGTCCTGAATATATTTTAGGATCGAAAGCGCCTCGTCCTTCATGTTTTCAAAGCCTTCGCTGAAAGCAAGCTGACGGGCCTTTCCGATGTTTCCTCTGGCAAATGCCACGCAGACCTCTGCCTTATAGTCGGTGAGCTGAAGCTCCGACATTAAGTACTTCCGAACCAAATGATCCGCAACCGGTTTCATGTTGAGGATGACGCAGCGGCTAAGGATCGTCGGAAGCAGCGCATTAAGGTTCGTCGTAAGCAGCATGATCACGACATACTCGGGCGGCTCCTCAAGCGTTTTTAGCAAAGCATTCTGCGCCTGCGTCGTCATTTTCTCTGCCTCATTCATGATATAAATCTTGTACGGGCTGGAATACGGTTTGATCCCAACGTCGCCGCTGAGCTGCGCACGAATGTCGTCAACGCTGATGGAATTCGGCTTTTCATGCGTGACCTTGATGATGTCAGGCTGGTTGTTTGACAAGGCCTGCTTGCAGGAATGGCATTCCTGACAAGGAATTTCGATGCCATTTCCCTTTCCGCGCTCCTCGCACTGCAACGCCATGGCGAAGATTTTCGCAATGAATTCCTTTCCGGAAAACTGCTCTCCGTTGATGATATACGCATGAGAAATCTTCCCGGAAGCAATGGCATTATGCATGTGCTCTCTTATTTGATCCTGCCCTATGATATCCCGAAAACTTGCCATAGACGTTCTCCTCCTATGTTAAAGCTGATCCATCCTCTTCCATTCTATTAGGTGATTATCATGATTTAGGAACATAAAACCCTACAAATTCCATCAGTCATTAAGCGAGAGTGTTTCTCAGGTATGTCGTAATCTCTTCAATGCAGCGCTTTAGGTCATCATTGTAGAAGCTCTTCGGATTCCCGGCCTCCGCCAGCTTCGCCTCGGAAAAATCCTCGCTGTCTGCAAGGAAGCGGCGGCACATTTCCTCATATTTCGGACGCTCCTGCTTCTTCTCACGGTCGAGTGCCCTCTGCAGGCGAACGCCGTCATCCAATACCACGTAAACGGGAACAATCGCCCCATCACCAAAATACTTGCGAAAGGCCTGATAGGATTCCAGCGTCCCAATGATCAGGTAATTCGCTTCCTCCAACCGAATGCTTCCGTCATTCACGGTAAAATAGCGCCAGAGCCCGTGAACCGTATTGTAAGCGCGATGCTCTATGATCTTTCCCTCTTCCAAAAGCCTTTGAAACCCGGCCTCATCCGTAAAATGATATTCCACGCCCTCTCTCTCGCCGTCGCGAATGGGGCGCGTTGTATATGGCACCACCGTCCGAAAGGGCAGCTCTCCGCGACTTCTCAGCTCCTTATAAATCGTATCCTTCCCCGTGGAGCTCTTCCCCATCAGACAAACTATTTTCCCCATGTTCCTTTTCCCCTCAAACTGTATTTCTTTGGCAGGCTCTTGCCTTATGGTCAATGTCATGAAGTTAAAACTTGGCAAGAACTCGGGGCTAGGGTTGGAGTGTCTTTCTGGTAGACTTTTTGACCATGTCGCAAGCTATGCTTGCGATCCCGACCGAAGAGAGGGACGTGCCGTAGGGCACGCTAAGAAAAGACACTCCAACCCTTCCCCTCGAGGAAGTGGAAAGCTTAACTTCATGACATTGACCTTAGTTCAACTCTTAATAAGGCAGCGCACCCTGCCTTCACCAGATTCCGTAACTCCGCGGAGGCGAAGTCCTTGCGCCCTCCAGTGCTGCAGGGCATCCCGTATTTCCTTCGTAAAGACCTCTCCCGGAACCACAATGGGCGTTCCCGGCGGATATAAATTGACAAACTCCGCAGCGATCCTTCCCTCACATTCCGACAGCGCGACCTCTTCCCAAGGCGCATCCCACGCCTCGCACAGGGTCTTTTTGATTATGGGCATTTCTAAAGTCTCGTGCGGAGTCTTTTGGATCGCAGGCATATCCCACGCTTCCCGTATGACATGATCGTTCGATCTCTTTGTTTCGTCTTCGGCAGACTGCGCCCTCAGCTTACCATGATCGCAATCGGATGATCCAACTTCCTCGTCCATTTCCAGCAGGGCATCTCGCATTCTCTGATACCCCTCCGGTGTGTCCCCCACCGTAAACATGGCAAGGCAATACTCTCCTGCTGCCATCTCCAGCTGCAAATGATACTTCTCCCGCAGGGCGTCATAAATCTGCTGCCCCGTAAGACCGCTGCTTCCCGCATGGATCACTAGCTTGCCGATATCCTGCCGCACTCCACCTGCCATGGACATTTCCGAGAGCTCATTTTTTTGATTTTCGACCGTTTTTTTCGATCTCACCGTCTCTGATCTTGCCACTGCCTTTTCAGCACCCTCTATGTATGAGAATCGGTTTTCATAGCTCTGTTCATCCACCCTAAGGAATCGGAAATGCTTGCATGCCGACAGCTCCTTTGTCAGCCACGAAAAATTCCTGACAAACTCTCCATAAAGTCTTTCCCCGTCCTGCTCCATCAATGTTATGGCATTGTCGATGCTTGCCATCAGGACATAGGAAGGGCTGCTGGACTGGTAGATGCGAAGGAAGCGGCGAAGCCTCTCCCTGTCAACGCGCTCTCCGTTTACGTGAAGCAGCGCCGTCTGCGTCATGGCGGGCAGGGTTTTATGTACGCTGTGGACCACGAGATCCGCCCCCGCCTGACAGCTGTTTTCTGCAAAGCCACTGTTTCCAGAAAGTCCAAGGTGCGCCCCATGCGCCTCATCCACGATCAGTATTTTTCCATATCGATGAACAATCTCTGCAATCTCCCGCACGGGAGAAATCCTTCCCTCGTAGGTCGGCGAAACGATCAAAACCGCCTGGACCCCAGGGTCTGCCTCCAATGCCTTCTGAACCTGCTTTGGCCGAATACCATCGCAAATGCCAAACTCTTCGAGCATCGGCGGCATCAGGTAAGTCACCTTCAGCTTTCGCAGGTAGGCCGCATGGTAAGCGGATTTATGACAATTCCTTGCCATCAAAAGATGCCCGCCTTCGGGAAGCGCCGCGCTCAAGGCACTTAAGATCCCTGCCGTGCTGCCGCCAACGAGGCAAAAGCTTTCCTCCGCACCATAAAGCTTGGCCACCCTCTCCTGCAGCTCCTTTAGAATGTCCTCGGGACAATGCAGGTCATCAAAGCCGTCGATCTCCGTCACGTCCATCCTATAGACCTCCGGCGGCATCTCGCCATAGAGTCTGCGCTTGTGTCCCGGCATGTGATAGGGGTAATCCCCCCCTTCGGCATAGGTCTGTAATCTCTCGTATAAATGCTCCAATGCATTTCTCCTACTGATCGTTCTTCGTCACATTGTGAATTTCATGATATTTTTTCGACCGAAGCGGATGAAGGATCCCGTGCTGCGATGCTTCTTGGTTCCATGGTTCCTGCTTCTGCGTCTTCTGCTTCAGCATCTTCTGCTTTGGCGCCTTTTGCTCCGGCGTCTTCTGCTTCAGTGTCCTGTGTGCCTCCGTCACGCGATCCGGCTCCACGCCTTCCACCTTGCCATGTCCGTGAATGACGTGCACGGTCTCAAGCAGGGAACACCATTTATCCGCCGTGGTCACGATCCACGCCTCCCTGCATCTCGGAATCTTTGTCAGCGTCAGCGGCCACATGTGCTTCTCAATAATGTCGCGCTCCCTGGGCGTTAGGTCATAATCCTGAGAGGCGTTTTTCAGCGCGATGCCGGGATGATAAAATCCATGAAGATTGTGCGGCTTTTTCGCATCCCCAATATGCCAGTCATACAAAAAGTAATCATGAAGCAGCGCGCCCCGAATCATTTCATTCTTCTGACAGCGAATGTGCAGCTTTTCGCTGATGGCAATGCTGAGCTTTGCCACGTTGAGGCAATGCTGGTTGACCGTCATGTCACCGTGCTGAATATATCCCTTTGTCGAATTAAAATTTCTAGACCCTAAAATGTCAGGCGCCGCCGACTGGATCTGGCGGTGCAGCTCGCGGTGCCGCTCAAACTTACGCATCCACCGTTCTGCCTGCCTTCTGGTCCGAAGGCTGTCCCTTCTTTGCTTCATTCTATGCCATCCCTTTTTCTTTTATACTCTGATCGGGTGCTTTCCTTACATCTCCTACCACTGCCCGCGGATTTCGTTATCCTCCGTTACGGTTCCCTGCGCGCCGGACTCCATGCGCTCGCCGTCTGCGCCGCTTGTTCCCATTCCTGCCTGGGAACCATTCGTTTCCGTTCCTGTCTGCATGCCGTCTTCGCCCGTGCCTGCTGCGCCATTTCCCGCAAATCCCTCACCTGCACCAGCCGTACCGGCGTTTCCGGCCTGCGCCGCTCCTTGCGCCGCGATCGCCGCATTCTCCACGGGATTCTTGCCCTGCGGATAATAATAGCAGATGACGGGAAAGCCCGTCTCTACGCAGCCATAAATGGTTTCGGCTTTCTTCAGGGGAAGGTTCACGCATCCGTGGGACCCGTTTTCCAGAAAAATGGAGCCGCCAAAGGCCCTTCTCCACATGGCATCATGCATGCCATATCCCCCATAGAAGGGCATCCAATAATGCACAAAGCTCTCATAGCCGGGACCCCGCAAAATGCGGTCACGCTGCTTAAAGGTTACGGCGTAAATCCCCTCAGGCGTTGCATGACTTGTCAGCACGTCGCCGGAAACAACGTCCGTCTCCAACAATAGCTCACCCTTGTAATAGAAATACATGTGCTGGTTGCTTAGATCCACCTCTGCGTAGGAATCTCCGATGGTTCCGTCAAAAAACACATAGTTCTCCGTCTGGCTGACGGGCTGCCTGTCCGTCACGGCGCCCTCCTTGATCAGGGCAATGAGCTCCTCGCCCTCCTTCTCAGGATCGGTCACCCAGCCCGACTTACACTTGAGCTTTAAATCCACGCCAAGCGAGGTACGAAATACATACGTATGTCCATAAGGATCATACTGCTTTTTGGCATCCTTGACAAACGCTCGCACGGCGTCCTCATCCAGCACGGGTTGTCCATCCTGAAGGCTCACCCAAGTCTTCAGCTCCTCTTGGCCCACGGTGAATTCCGTTCCATACCAGTTATAATGAATGCTGGCCCCCAGCCAGGAGTTCACCTGCTCCACGATGCTGCAAAGCTGCTGATCATCTGCCGTAATCTTAGCACTATTATAACATCCCGTGTCCTCAATATCTACCTGTTTTTCCATGGAATATAATGCCTTTTCAATGGCAGGCATTGCCTTTTTGCTGTCCATCCTGCTGCCGCGCGTGTCAGGAATGACCTCGTAGGCATTATTTTCCGCCAGATAATCACTGATATAGGCATCCTTTGGGTCAATTGTCACGCCGCTGGCGCAGGCATCCCAGCCACCCACGACGCTCGCAAGCTGCTCCGGCTCAAAGGTAATCTCCTGCTCAAAGGTGTAGTCCTTACCATCCTCCCAAAGCATTTTGAACCATTGATACGGATTCTGCGCAGCAAAAATCTGACCAACCAGCAGGGCCGTGTCCTTTCTGCACAGAGAAATGTCGCCTGGCGTAATTGTCCCAAGCAGAGCCTTTTCCTCCGGATTCCTCGGGTTGCGCCCGCTGACCTCCAGCGTATAATCGCTGATCTGACTGTCTAAAATCGTACAAACTTCGCTGGGCGCCATGTCACTGCAATCAATGCCATTGATGCGCGTTCCGCGAAGAAACTGCGACCGATATCTGGAAACGCCATAAAAATAGACTCCTCCCACGGCGAAAAGCAGGAGTAAAAGGATACTACTCACTACGATCAAAACAATTTTCTTTTTCGATTTCATTTTCTAACTTAGACCTCTATATTTCTTACGATACTGCCGCCATGCTTCTTAAACTATCCAGCATTTCCCTGCATTCTGCCGCCATGCTTCTTAAATTATCCAACATTTCAAGCATTTTGCCGCCATGCTTTTTAGATTATCCAGCATTTTTGCACGGAAGCTTCCCATCTTTTACATCCATGGCTCACGGATGCGAACATTTTATCATAATTAAAGATAAAAAAATAGCACAAAAAAGCAGAGGTTTACGCCTTTTTGCGCCATTTTTCCGTATGTTTTTCCAAATTCCCGGAGCCTTTTTCCTCAAAGCCTTGCGTTCTACGTTTCAAATCAGTGGACAAGGTTAGCCCCTGGATTGCTTATCCTAATTCGTTTTGCCGAATTTCTCGCGGCAGTATTCCTCTATAATCTTCTCCTCGGAGAAGTAATACTTTTGGCCCTTGATCTCCTGATACTCCTCATGCCCCTTACCGAGCAAGGCGATGATGTCACCGGGCCTTGCGTTGTCGATCAGGTAATGAATGGCCTCCTCGCGGTCGATGATGGTGATATACTTTCCGCCGTGGACATTCAGACCCTCGATAATGGTCTTATTGATCTCCTCAACCTCCTCATCCCTGGGGTTGTCCATGGTGAGTACAGTCAGATCCGCATACTTTCCGGAGGCTTCGCCCATGTCATAGCGCCTAGCCTTCGCGCGATTTCCGCCGCCGCCAAAGAGACAGATCAGGCGATCCGGCTTGTATGCCTTCAGCATGGACAACAGATTCTCGGCGCTGACTGCGTTGTGTGCATAGTCGATCAGCATCGTTCCATGTCCCGCCATGCAGGTCATCAGCTGCGTTCTCCCCTTGACGTAAACCTTTGCAAGACCGCTCAAAATTGCCTCCGTCGAGATCCCAAGCTCTGCCGTAATGGCGATGGCAATCAGTGCATTTTCCACGTTGAAGGTGCCAGGCATCGGAAGATTTACCTGTGCGCTGCGTTTCCCTGACAGCGTAAAGGTCACGCCGAGAAAGCTCCCCTCCCAAATATTATGTGCATTCTTCGCCATATAATCCGCTTCGCCCTTTTGGGAGACGGTGACCAGGCGATCCTTCGCAAGCCCCGTCGCCTCCTGCCATCTCGGATCGTCAATATTGACAATCACGGGACCCGTCTGAAGGAATAAAAGTTTCTTACAATCGAGATACTCCTGGAAATCCTTGTGCTCGTCGGGGCTGATGTGGTCAGGGGAAATGTTCAGAAATGCGCCATAGGCAAAATCGATGCCTGCGGTTCTTCCGAGCTTCAAGGCCTGTGAGGACACCTCCATCACGGCATAGGTGCAGCCCTCCTCCAACATCTTTGCAAAGAGGCGCTGGAGCTCATAGGATTCCGGAGTCGTGTTCGCGGTCTTATATTTCTCCGTACCAATAAAGGCGCCCAGGGTTCCAATCATGCCGACCTTGTTTCCGGCCTCCTCGAGAATCTTCTTAATCATGTGGGTGGTCGTCGTCTTGCCCTTCGTGCCAGTAAGACCAATGACCTTGAGCTTCGAGGCAGGATTTCCAAACCAGTTGCGCGCAGTGATCGCCAGTGCTTCGCGCGTATTTGTAACCTTGATGACGACAGCCTGCGTGTCCTGCCTTGCAGCACTCGCCTGAGGATCCTTCTGCTCAGTCAGACCGGTATCCTTCGTCTGAGGATTATTCTGCGTTCCTGCGTCAGAAGACTCCAAGAGTCTGGCCCTTACGTCCTCCTCTACGATCAGTGCAACTGCGCCTTGCGCCACTGCCTGTCCCGCAAAGGCATGCGCGTCAAACTTTGCACCCTTTAAGCACACAAACGCACAGCCTGGCTCCACCTTCCGGGAGTCATAGACCAGTGCCGTGATCTCCTGCTCTAAGCTCCCCTGCAAGCACTCATACTCCATATCCTTAAGCAAATCTCTCAGTAACATCGCTTCTCGTATCCTTTTCTCCTAATTTTTCTAACCTTGGTTCCTCTGGCGCACAATCTCATACATCATGATGGACGCCGCGCAGCTCACGTTAAAGGAGCTGGCATAGGACGTCTCTGCCATGGGAATGGTACAAAGCCTGTCACAGTATTCCTTAAAAGCCTTATTCAGGCCCATGGTCTCATTCCCGATCATGAGAAGGATGGGCGTGGTGAAGTCCTCACTCCATACCGGATGCTCCTTGTGCGCCGTGGTACCGATGGTCGTAAATCCGGGATATTCCTTCTTTAGCTTTTCTACGTAATCGTACAGCTCGCGATTGTCCGCGATCCTGACCACGGGAAGATTAAAAAAGGATCCCATGGCAGACACCACCACGTCCGGATCATAAAGATCCACGGCGTGCCCCGTAATGATCAGGGCATCCGCGCCAAGCGCATCACAGGAACGGATCATGGTTCCAAGATTTCCCCTATTTGAAGGACGGTCAAAAAGCACCAGAAAAGGCGTCTTGGAAAGCTTTAAGGTGTCTAGCCTGTCCTCGCGCATCTCGATGACGGCCATGAGTTCCGACGTGTCGGTTTTATCGGAAAGATCCGAGAGAAGCTGCGTCGTTAAGTTGTAATTGATCTCCGTCTTCACGTCCCGGATCATTTCCTTTGCCCAGTCGGAAAGATTGTCCGAGCAGTAGATCAGGGATTTGATCTTCCAGCCATTCTTCACCGCTTCCTTTAGGCTCCGCACGCCCTCCACAAGGAACTGATTCGCCTTGTAACGTTTGTTCCGATTGGTCCTTAGCACCTCAATTTGCTGATAGGTGCTGTTTTTAGTAAATAATTTTTGTTCTTTCATGCTCTCTTCTCCCAGGCATCATTCCTGCCGCCATCGGATTTCCCTGCATCACGCCAACGTCAGTGCATGCTCCTAAGTTCAATGCGATCCAAGATCCCCTGCACGCTAACGTTCTGGTGGGTCAAGTACATTCTCATGACGTTCTCGATAAATTTCTCGTCCGCGCGGGTCTTCTTTTGAATCTTCTTTACGTCATACCCCTTGTCGATCATCTTCATCATTTGGGAAACCAAGGCGTATTTCTCATTCTCTGAAAGTCCGGTCGTTGATTTTGCGTCCTGCGCAGCGTGTTCCTGACCTCTTGTGACAGCTCCCACCGTCTCCGGCATCCTCAAGCCGCACTGCTCTTCCGTCTCCAGCGTCTTCGCATGTCCATAATATACCGTCTTGGGCCGGAGCGCCAAAAGCTTTTCCCAGCTCTCCCCGATCTGCGTGCCCTTGTGCAGCTCCAGTTCATACAGAGGATTTAGGTCTCCCACAAATAAAGCTCCCTCGTCAAGCCAAAGGGAGATGCTGTCGTCGCTGTGCCCCGGCGTATGAATCATCTGTCCGTCCAAGCCGATCTCTTTTAGGAGCCCGCGGCTTTCAGAAATCGGGAACGTTCGCACCCGTTCATCCCTGATCGGAACAAAGCGCGTTCCCTTTTCCTTTGCGAAGATGGCGTCCGCCGCGTGAAGAAAGGGCTTTTGCAGTTCCGGGATCAGGATGGTTGCCCCTTGATCCGCAATCTCCTGCGCGATCCCCATGTGATCGGGATGAAAATGGGAGATCAGAACATAATCCATCTCCTGCACGGTAAGGTCCATTTCCCCAAGGGCCTTGCAAAGAAGAGGGAACGTCCCGGCCCAGCCCGTGTCAAAAAGGAGCTTTCCCCGCTCCCCCTCGATGAGGTATGTGTTTGTGTTGGAATATCGCAGCTCTCTTATTCTCATTTCGATCTTTCCCAATCTTACGGAAAGCACCGTCTCCTGCCTAGAAACGATGCTTTATGTCTGATAAGTTTCTTTTTGTACGTCTCATTTCGCTTCCACTTCCGTAAGTCCCTCATGCCTCCGGATGATATGTCCCTTCATATACCACGTACGAAGGTCCCCTCATGTGCACGATGTTTTGAGCATCCCACTCGACATGCAAAACGCCGCCAATCTGCTCAACGTCCACAATACGATCGACCAGACCAAGCCTATGCATGAACACGACCGCCGTGCAACACCCGGTACCGCAGCCGATGGTCTCACCCGTGCCGCGTTCCCACTCACGGATCTTTAAGTGCTGCCTGTCCACGAGCTGTACAAAGGTCACGTTTGTCCTTCTCGGAAAAACCTCGTGATTTTCTACCAGCGGGCCATACTTTTCGATGTCCAGCGTAGATAAATCGTCCACCTGGATCATGGTATGAGGATTGCCCCAGGAAAGGGACGATGCAATCATCGTCTTGTCGCCCACGGTGATTGGCTGCGTGAGGAACTCGTCCTTGTCCGTCGTCACTGGGATCAGCGACGGCGTGAAAATCGGCTCGCCAATGGCTGCCTCAATGTCCGTCACCATTCCATCCTTTACGGTCAGGAGAATCGTCTTCTCCCCGCCGAGCGTCTCGATCTTTACCGTTGTCTTGTCGGTCAGGCCGTGATAATAGACAAATTTTCCAACGGAGCGCACGGCATTGCCGCACATCTCCGCCTCCGTGCCGTCGGGATTAAAGATACGCATGCGGAAGTCGCAGCGCTCCGACGGACAGATCAATACCAGCCCATCCGCGCCAATGCCAAAGTGCCGATTCGACATCTTCTTTGAAAGCTCATTTGGATTTTCTATTGTTTGATGAATGGCGTCGACGTACACGTAATCGTTGCCGTAAGCCTGCATCTTTGTAAACTTGATTTCCATTTTTCCCCCAAACAAATTAACTTTCTTGCTTGCCTATGATTCGATTTTTCCTCTTAGGCAGTTGAAAACTACTGTCTGTCCGCAAAAAAGCAAAATCCGACAGTAAACTCCCGATTTTGGTCTGGCACAGGAGACTTAACAATTCTTCCTGAAAGGGCACTTCCAAGAAAAGATGTTATTTTAATGCCTGTGCGAGGTCGTTAATGATGTCGTCCACGTTCTCAATGCCGATGGAGATGCGAACGAAGGCCTTCGTAATACCCAGAGCCATTTTCGTGTCATCGGGAATGGACTCATGCGTCTGGGTCCAAGGATAGGTGATCAGGGTCTCGGTGCCGCCAAGGCTTTCCGCAAACAGGATCATGTTCACGTTGGAGAGGAGGTTTTGTGCCGTCTCCTCGCTGTCAAGCTCGAAGGAGATCATGCCGCCAAAGCCCGTGCACTGCTTCTTGCTGATTTCATAGCCCTTGTGATTCTCAAAGCCCGCATAATAAACCTTCTTCACCTTGGGCTGAGTCAGAAGCCAATTTGCAACCTTTCTCGCATTCTCGTCATGCTGACGCATACGAAGGGAAAGGGTCTTTAAGCCGCGCAGAATCAGCCAGCAGTCGAAGGGGCCAAGCTGTGCGCCCATGGACTTGATCTGTCCCTGGAAGAAGGGGATTCTTGCGGGATCCTTAACAACGACAATGCCTGCGATGACGTCATTATGACCAGTCAGATACTTTGTACCGCTGTGCACAACGATATCTGCCCCGAGATCCAACGGCTTTTGGAAATATGGGGTCAGGAAGGTGTTGTCCACAACAAAAATGCAATTGTTTTCCTTCGCGATCTTTGCAATTTCCTGAATGTCAGCCACCTTCATCATGGGGTTGGTCGGCGTCTCAAGGAAAATCATCTTGGTCTCGGGACGAAGCGCGTTCTTGATATTGTCCAGTTCCGTCATGTCGACATAGGAGAATTCACAATTGAATTTGCTAAAAATCTCATCACAGATACGGAAGGTGCCGCCGTAAATGTCATCACACAGGATCACATGATCGCCATTTTCAAGAAGGTTGAATACTGCCATGTTGGCAGCCTGTCCGCTGGTAAAGGCAAAGCCCTCCGCGCCATTCTCCAAGATGGCCATGGTGCGCTCCAGCTCCTGACGGGTAGGGTTCTGCACGCGGGAATAGTTATATCCCGTGGAAACGCCGAAGGTCTTGTGACGGAAAGTCGCCGTCTGGAAAATGGGGAAGCTCACGGCTCCCGTGATGGGTTCACATCCCAACGCTCCATGTACTACTTTCGAGTCAAAATGCAGGTTTTCCTTTCTGTCAAATTCGCTGTAAGCACATTCTTCTCTCATACTTTTTCCATCCTTTCTGGATTTTATTCTAACCTTTGATCTTGTCCACCAATGCATTGTCCACGCGGTAGGATTCCCGCATCTTCTGTAAGGCCTTCTGATAAGTCCAGTCATTTAGGTGATTCTCAGGGCTGATCATGTATGAATATACCTTCTCGGGGAATTTTGCGGCCGCCGTGGCCACCGCCCAGGCAACGCCCATCTTCGCGTAATACTCCTCAGCATAAAGCTCGTCCAGAACCTTTAGCACCCTGTCGATATACTTCTCCGTCAGGAAGTGGCTCATCAGCATCACGGCAACAACGCGCACCTCAAATTCCTTTTTGGAATCCTTATATTTCATGAAGAATTGGTACGCTTCCTCCGGGTGCTTTCGCGCGATCTGGAAGGTTTGGCACGTAATGTCATTTACGGCCCAGTCATGAATGTGCGGGATGAACTTTTTTAAATAGGCAAGGATTGTTTTGACATCATCCTTTGCGTACCCGATGACCAGGCCCTGAAGCATCTCCAGCTCAAAGGTATCCATCGGGTTATGCTCCAAAAACCACTGATAATCCTCCTTTGCAAGCTCCTTCGCAAGCTTTCGAAGGTCTGGAACGCGAACGCCCGCAGAGGGCTTCGCCGTAGGATTTAGTTTGTCATAAAACTCAGCATGATTGCCGGAAAGTCTTCGAAGCTCCTCTCGAACCTCCTCTAACTCCCTGTGTGCCATACCCTTCTCCCAACCTTTCTATTTCTATCCCTCACAGATTCTATGACTTATGAATTCTTTGTCTTGCGAATTCCATACCTTACAGGTTCTCTGCCTTACGATTCTATATCTTGCAAATTGCCTGCCTGACAAATTCTCTGCCTGGCATTTCCTGCAATATCATTGAAAGTCCCTTCCGGATCCAATGATATCTCATCAAAAAGCACAAAATATAGCGTACTCTATGCCTATCATACCCAACATACATTATCATCATACCATAGTCGCAAACGCTTTTCAATCATTTATACTTGCTCCACGATTTCTATTTCTATCCCCTTCTCGGAAAGAAGCTTTAAGTCCTCCTCCGATGCATCCCAGTCCGTGATCATGAGATCCAGCTTCTCAGCAGGTGCAATGCTGACCACCGAATGGAAGCCTATTTTTTCCTTGGGGTATAGACCAATGACCTGCTTAGAGCCCTCAATCAAAGCGCTGTAGAACGGAAGCGCCGCCGTTCTTTGCATGGAAATCCCGAAATCCGCGGAGATTGAGGCCGAGGTCAGAAAGCACTTGTCAAACCGCAGCTTTTTAACCATCTCCATTGCAAAGCCATCATAGCAGCAGCCCTTGTCATCCATCTCCCCACCGATCAAAATCACGGATACGTTCGGCTTTCTGCGAAGCTCCTCCGCAACGACGATGGAATTCGTGACGGCTCGAAGCGTCAGCTCCTCAGGAAGATTCTGTGCCATAAAATATCCGACGGTACCAGAGGTAATATAGATGACGTCCTGATTTCGCAGCATGGAGACCGCCCGCTTTGCGATCAGCGCGTAATTTTCCTTGACGGCAGGAATGTCCTTCGCCGTATTTCCCTTGGGACGCCCGATGCCGACCTGACGAAGCGGCAGTGCGCCGCCCCTCGTCCGCTTCAGGAGTTCCTTTTCCTCCAGAATTCGCAGGTCACGCTTCGCAGAATCATAGCTAATTCCAAACTCCTCCTGAATGTCATCCGTTGAAATGTACCCCTTCTCCTCCAGCCAATCTAAGATTTTCTGATGCCGTTCTTCTATCAACATAGTCTAACCCTTTTCTTTATTGAGCTTGCGTTTCTCAATTGATTTTTCGGTTCATAATTCCTTGCGATAAAGCTTTGCCCTAATTTTTTGACACATCTTCTTGCTGGTTCGTGTTAGTGCTTCCCGGAATGGGCGTTTCCGTCGCTTGCCTTCTATGAATGCCTCTCCCAGCTCCATTCCGTGCTGCTTAGCCCTGGCTTTCCCTCCGAAAGTCTGCGAAGCTCGTCCTTGCAGAAGATCATCGCCCTTTCAATATATTCCTCCGCCATTTCCTTCGTAAAAAAGAAGCAACCCGTATCTTCCACGGGAATAAAATGGCTCTTGACTTTCTCCACAAGCTCCTTTACGTCATATTCCGCAACGCTAAGGATCGGCTCTCCCGTGAGATCCAGTTGCCGGATCATGTCTGGCTGCAAGCCATACTTCTCAGCAACAAATCCATTGGTAATGCCATAATCACGATACAGCTTCTCTATATTCCCCGGCGGCAAGGGATCCCAGTGATGCTCTGAATACACATAATACCGATAGAAAATGTCCTGCACCAAATGAAGATAATACCCCAGGTACAGCGGATCCTCCTTCATTCGCTCACCAAACCTCTCGCGAAAGCTCTCCAGGTCGTAGGTGGATCTGGTTTCATTACAGATTCGTATCTTCAAATGCCCGTTACCGTGAACGGTGCCATCAGGAAGGATCGTACCGAGCCGAAGTCTGTATCTGTCTTTACAATTCAATTCCTTTGCGACACCCTCCGTGATCGCCAGATGAATGATGCTAGATGCCATATTCCTGTCCCCCTATCTTTATATTAACGAAAAAGGGAATCTATGTCAAGTCATAGATTCCCTTTTTCGTTAATTTATTTTTTCCTTTCAAATATCATTCTCGTAATATAAATAAAATTTCGCGACCAGGACATCTCCTGCCCCATTGTTTCTGTCATGAACGTAATTCTCTTTTTAGGCCGCCCGTAATCTGTATTTGCTTTTTTGTAAAAGGTATAATAAGATAGGATTAGAAGACACGGAGGTAGCAAAATGAACCTGCTAGAAATTTTACTGTTTACCGTCAATGCAATTTTGCCACTGATATTACTGATTCTTTTGGGATATTTTTTAAAAAAGTTCGGAATTCTGTCCAAGGAATTTCTGACCAAGGGAAACAAGGTGGTTTTTCGGGTCTGCCTTCCCACCCTTTTATTTTGTAATATTACAAACCTGGAGAGCATCCGCGAAATTCCTCTGAACGCGGTTTTGTTTGCCTTGGCCGTGATCGCGCTGCTAGTGTTCATCGGCTACCTTTCGACCTTCGTAACCCGTGACGAAAAGCAAAAGGGGGTCATGATGCAGTGCGTTTTTCGGTCTAATTTCGCACTGATCGGCATCCCGCTTGCAGAGATGATCGGCGGAAGCCAGGGCGTCACCATTGCAGCCATCCTCTCTGCCATCACCATTCCGATTTATAATGTCCTTGCCGTTATCGTGCTGAATGCCTTCCTGGAGGAAAAGGGCAATCGCTCCGCATCAAAGCAGCTCAAGGAAATCGCTAAGAATCCCCTGATCATCGGCGTCGTTCTTGGCCTGATTGCCCTGACGCTAAAGCAGCTCTTGGCAGGCTCGCCCATTCTAGATACACTTGGTAGGCTTTCGTTTATCGAAACGACTCTGAACTATATCTCCAGAACGGCAACTCCTTTGGCGCTTTTGGTATTGGGCGGGCAGTTTGAATTTAGCAGCGTTAAGGGCTATGGCAAGCAAATTGTGGTCGCAACGCTCGCTCGCACGGTCATTGCCCCCCTCCTCGGCGTTTTTGGCGCGTACCTTTTGATGGCATGTCACGTGACCCACTTCGAACCTGCAGCGATCGCCGCCTTCATCGCATTATTTGGCACGCCCGTTGCCGTCTCCAGTGCCATCATGGCGGATGAAATGAATAATGACGGACAGTTGGCGGCTCAGCTTGTTGTCTGGACCTCGCTGATCTCTATTCTGACCTTGTTTGTCTTTATCTTTGTTTCCAGAATGATCGGCATCCTGTAGCGTGTTCCGTTTATTGTGCCACCGTATAGAGGGAATAGAAATATCCCTTGTTCTTCATCAGTGCGTCAAACGAACCATCTTCTATGATTCTACCATTTTTCAGTGTCAAAATGGAATCATATTTTTGCAGGGTGCCTGCGTCAAGGTCATGTGTCACCACGATTCTCGTCATATTCTTGAGAGCGAGGATTGCCTTGATGACACGGCTTGAGGTCTCGGCATCGAGCGCCGCCGTCGCTTCGTCAATGAGAAGCATTTTTGCATTTCGAAGGAGCGCCCTTGCAATTGAAATTCTCTGCTTCTCTCCTCCCGAAAGACCGCTTCCGTTTTCTCCGCAAAGATAATCCTCTCCCTTCTCTGCGATCAGTTCCTGAAGACCCGCCATCCCCATCACGCGATCCACTTCCTCCTTCGGAAACTCCTGAAACATCGTTACATTATCTCGAATGGAAGCATTAAACACAAAGACATTCTGCTGAATGGTGGAAACCGTGTTATACAGAGACTCCGGGCGAAGGTTTTTAATGTTTGTGTCATCATAGAAAATATTCCCTGAATAACCATTCATTCCGGCAAGCAGGAGTTGCAGAAGCGTTGATTTTCCGCATCCGGACGCTCCGACGATAGCGTAGCTTTTTCCCTGTTCAAACTCATAAGAAAGGTGATCCAAAACCTTCTTGGTTCCGTCATATGAAAATTCCACGTCGCTCAGCCGCACGGAATGCTCCAGCTGACAATCCTCTTTTCTTTCTTCCGTGGCATCCTCCTCGGTTAGTGCCTTTTCCATCTTGTCAATCAATGCAAGCGCCGCCTTTTTCTTTGCAAGCAGTGCCGGCAACTGGCCGATGGGGCCAATGACGAAATTCAAGAGATTTGTAAAAACGATCAGCATGCCAGGCGTGATTCCCATGCCTCGGATGCTCAACCATGCACCAACAATAAAAACACCGATCTGCGTGGTCGCACCTGAAAGCGCTCCGATCATCTCCGTATAAACCTTGTTTACGTTGCGCTTTTTCTTCGCTTTTTCCAGTGCTTCGTTGACATTTCCAAAGATCCTGCCAATGCGTTCCTCCGCATTAAAGCTCTTTACCACGGAAAATCCCGTCAGAATTTCGCTGATCATGGCAAGAAACTTCTCATTTCTGCTCGATACGTCCTTTTCCAAATTTACCAGTTTTTGCCCCGTCAGTATGCTTGCAAGTACCGGAAGCAGAGAAAATCCAATGGCAATCAAGGTCAATAGCGGTGAATAACAAAGCATGAGAAGTAAGGAGCCCACAAACAGGAAGATCTGTTCACCGATCGAAAAAAGGCCGTCTAAATAGCTCTCCTCTATGATGGTTGCGTCATTTGTCAGGCCAGACACATAGGTTGAGGTGTTTTCCTTTCGAAAAGCACCAATGCCCTTTTTTGCCAATTTCTCGTAGATATGATCCCGGTATTGCCTCATGGCCTTTGCCTTAAAAGCGTTTCTCGTTCCTGCAAATACAAGAGAAACCAATATCATTCCCAAAAATACAAGCATGCACTCAATCGCCACGTGTAACAGACTTTTCGATTGTTCCTCGCCTGCCGCAATGTCCGTTACGACCTGTAGCACATAGGAGATGTACAAATTCACGGAATTTAAGATAAGGCTTGCGACAAAAGCGATGAAAAACAACTTTTTATTGTCTTGCCAAAATGATTTTCTTAAGATATCCTCTTTTTTCATAAATTAGCCTTCTTTCTATGTTTCTCAAATTCTTGTATATTTTCAGTTTCCCGCATTTACTCGATTTCCTGCATTTTCCTCTGGAAATATTCACAAAAATGTTCCGAGGTCATATTACTGAGATGAAATTCGTCCATCATTCGAACAAGCCCTTGTTTGGAAGTAATTCCAAGGCTGTCATAGACATATCCGTCCTCTATTTCATCCATGAAAATAGTGTTTTTTGTGTTAAAGCACGGCTCCCTGTCAAAAGCCTGGGCGCATTGAAAGGCCTCTAGCATAGTCGCCTTTGCCTGCTCCCAATCTCCCATGGAATCCTGAAAAATGGCAATAATCAGCAAGGTACTTGCAATATATTTATCCACAAAGGCGACTTCATTCTCTCGTTTTTTCAACATTTTCAAGTACTGAACCGTCCATTTTGCTGTATAAAGTCCTTGCTCTGGATCCTTTTCGTTGACGTAATATGTCATTAACGCAAACAGAACGGTGATGATCGTTGCTGCATGCTCACCAAATGCCTTTTGCGCATATTTGATTCCCTCAGAATCTTGTTTCAACACCGCTATCATGTTAAGCGCAATGTCCGCATCATTGATTCCACAAATGTTATTCTTCTTTAGTTCCTCAATTCCTTTCTGCGTTTCCTTAAGTGACAAATAACACTGTGCGATTTTGTTTTGAATTTCAATTATACTGACATGCGGATCGGTATTCTGAGCAAATAAATCAATAGAATGCAGAAAATGTCGAATGGCAGTTCTAAGGGCTTCCTTGTCTGACAATACCATGCCGATCACGTTATATGTCGATGCAACCTGATAAACAACACGAAAATGATTGGGATAAATGAGAAGCGCCGCCTCGCACTCCTTGATTGCCGCTTCAAATTCTCTCGCCATCTCATGCTTTTCAATTTTTTCGATTAATATGTCAACGTTATTGCTTCGAATGCTAAAGCCAATAAGAGCATCCAATGAAATATGGAAAATCTGCGCAAGCTGCATTAAATAGGATAGTTCTGGCTCTGAACTGCCTCGCTCCCACTTGGAAATCGTACCTAGCGTCAAATTCAGCTTTTCTGCTAAATCCTCCTGCGTCATGCCCCTGTCTTTGCGATACTTTCTAATGTTTTCTGCTAAATGATGTACCATATGAATTGATTCCTGCCTTTCCATGCTAAAAATTCATATTAACCTGTCCTGATATCATCATATTTCAATATCGAACAAAAAGGAAGACCTAATTTGTATATTTCAGATATGTTATATTCTATGTTTCATAGAATTTGTTGGATACGGGTAACCACAAGATAAGATATAATAAGTATCAATTACAAGATTAAAATATAATAAAAAAACGCAATTTCAAGTTTACACTCAAAACTGCGTCATTCCGCATCCACCATTTCATAAGAGTAACACAAATGTAAAAAGGGAAATATCTCTAATCAGAAATTTTAAAATAAAAAATGCCCAGAACCGGAATCGAACCAGTGACACGAGGATTTTCAGTCCTCTGCTCTACCAACTGAGCTATCTGGGCATCTTAAGCTTGTCTTTCGACTTTGCTTAGAGTAGCGGGGACAGGATTTGAACCTGTGACCTTCGGGTTATGAGCCCGACGAGCTTCCAGACTGCTCCACCCCGCGTTATTTAATTTATAATATGCATTCTTAAGAAGTTTTATTCTTAAGAAATGGATGGGGGTGGATTCGAACCACCGAAGCAATTTGCAGCAGATTTACAGTCTGTCCCCTTTGGCCACTCGGGAACCCATCCATATGGAATATTTCCATTAAGCCGATAATCGGACTCGAACCGATAACCTGCTGATTACAAATCAGCTGCTCTGCCAATTGAGCCATATCGGCGCAATAGATATCGAACTTCAATAGAAATGGGGCCTATAGGGCTCGAACCTATGACCCTCTGCTTGTAAGGCAGATGCTCTCCCAGCTGAGCTAAGACCCCTTTTCTCGTTGCAATGATTACTTGCAACACTTACAACATATCACACTGTAAAACTTGTGATACAACCGACCCAGATCGGGCTCGAACCGACGACCTCCGCCGTGACAGGGCGGCGCTCTAACCAACTGAGCCACTGGGCCAATCCTAAGGGACAATCATTGTACCCTCAAAACCGAAATCGAACAAATAAACAAGACAACCATTTTCCTTAAGATGGCCGTGCTTCGAACCTTCCCGCTTCTCCTGCCGTGACCTCTCACGCGCAGAAGCATTTTACCTCGGTTTGGGGC
>JAEEGG010008084.1_pt1 | contig 23997 bp, 23 predicted proteins | sample 9134161 | NCBI WGS metagenome assembly JAEEGG01 (sample SAMN16246543, study PRJNA631951) | gut metagenome | biome: gut microbiome; feature: rumen; material: CR-attached | host: Bos | place: Iran: Karaj | collected 2018-10
CATAATGTGTTGCTGATGTACAACTGGGTGCCAACGGCACGGACGAAGCCCCAGTGGAGTTCGGGGTGGCGGGAGCAATACTCTTTCAGTGCCTCGAACTTCTTGCCTGCGTACTTGTCGATGTTGTTGGAGGAGCCGTCTGCGGTCATGCCGCCTTTGGCCTCCAGAATCCATATCTGGCCATCCGCGGTCTGAATGATGTAGTCGGGGTAGAAGTGGTTGCGGCGGAAAGCACGGCGGTAAACGATGCTGAAGAAATCCTCTCCCTTATCACCGTTCTTATAGACGTGTTTCACTTTGTCGTAGCCCTCACACCACTCTTCGAACATAATCTCGGTGTAAGTGCGGTTGGGGGCAATCAGGATGTTGTTACCATAGTTGTCATACACGTTCTTATGATAGACCTTGGTAGCCTTCATCTTCTTGTGTTGATTGTAGTACTGGTAGGCCGGGATGCCCCACTGAGATTCTTTGATGGTGGTCTCCTTAATCTCTCCAATCTCGTTCAAGCTGATCTGCTCGAAGACTTCGATAAGACGTTCCTTGTTGTTGACCAGGAAGGCATTGTACTCGCGTAGAGACATATCCGTGAGGAGTTTGTTCTTACGCTCGAACTCCTTCTCCTCGTCCGAGAAAATGGGGTTATAATAGTCTCCAGGGCCAAAGAGTACACGAAGCGCATTATTGGAGATATTCTCATCAACACCGATAGCAGCAGCAATACGACGCTTGGCATCACGAATGATGAAGCCGTCATCGTGGTTGTTTATCTGGTGTTCGCCGCCGAAGATGCTGTTCAGCTTCAGCATATCGTGCGTTGTGCGGGCAACGCCTTCAATGGCTGAAGTCTTCAGTTTGGTGCCGAAGATATAGCCCTTCGTCTTCTCCATCTCATCCTTTTCCAGGACTCCGTCGCCATTCAGGTCGCAAGCCTTCAACATGGCTTTACGTACAACCCTGACAACGGCCTCAGGGTTGACGGCAAAGCGGTCGCTTCCATCAAGCGCTTCTTTCTCGAGAAGGATATTGGGGGCCGTCAATTTGCGCCGGTATTGATAGGTGTAGAAGGAATCCGAGAGGCTGGTGGTCATTCCCTCTGTGAACTCGTTATCGAGCGTGTAGAGGTAGCAATTATCCAGCAGCGCGAGGCCGTAGTGCTTACGCTCAGGCATGCGGCGGATTCGACCTACGGTTTGGATATTAAATCGCTCTGTGCCGCCTTCACGCAGTTTTACGAGAATCTTGGCGCGAGGGCAATCCCAGCCAGTTGCAATGGCCTGCTTAAATAGCAGGAAGGCATACTGGCCGTCAAGGTTGCTAATCTGCTCTGGATTGTCTGGGTGGTCGCCACTGAACCAGGATGAGACGAGCCCGGAGGTCTCCGGATAGCCCATATCTGTGAGGGCGTCTTTCACTCGCTTTATCCAGTCTTCCCGTCCATTCGGAAACTGTATCAAGACCAGGGGACGAATCTTCAGCCCACGCTTGTCGTATTCAGCCAGGATCTCCTTGCGCTTCTTGTCTGCCAACTCAAGCAGCTGGAGGTCATCGTCCAGGTTGTTATTCTCCTGAATGGCCTGTGAGACGCCTTCATTGATAGAAATACCGGAAGCAATCAGTCCTGCAGCAATAACTTCATCGTCTTTGACTTCTTCGACAGCGTCGCCTTTGCTGACCGGAGTCGCAGAGATACGCAGTACGTGGACCGGCTGGATGTTGGCAACATATTCGTTGGCCGTATCGCGATATTTGTGCTCCTCGTCAATGAGCATAAAGATGTTGATTCCGTCATTGTGACAAAGTAGTACCTTCGTCATCAGGTCTTTATGCTCACCCTCACGCAGGACTACATTGGACTTTTTGTTGATTTTATCCCAGTTGATGAAGTATACTCGACCACGGGGATTTGGTTCGCCGATAAAGTCATATACATCACCATCAGGAATACCAGAGGTAACTGCTTCGAAAGTGTCCTTAGACTGTCTCTCGAGTCCGCCGGCACCAGGGCAGAGCCAAAGAAAAACCGTATTCGGATTCTCGTCCAGATAGTCATCAATGAATCGGCTGACAAGGACCGTCTTGCCTGAGCCGGTAGGGGCATAAAGGATGACTTCGTAATGGTCAGCACATTTGCGAAGAAGACTCTCCTCGTGCTTTGACTGGAAAGGAATGATATCGCCTGTAAACATTATTCTGCTGCCTCCCTAAGTTCTTGTCCGAAGAATTCCCTCGGAATGTATTTGTAGCCTATTTCTTTCAGCGCCTTAAGATCCTCGGTGCTGAATATGATGTTCTGGTTCACCCAGACTTTTTCAATACGAGGACGAACGTCTGTGTTGAGGATGGTTCGCCGGAAGTCCTCCTTGTTCAAAATGAGAACGTTCTTCACGTTGTCCACCTCAATGGCGTTCTGGAGCTCTATCATCTCTTTGATATGCAGACACAGAGCGTTACTGAGGAGATAGTCTTCCGGTTTGCGGGGAGTCCACCCGCATTTGAAAAATTTAACGTTGGCTTTAAAACCGTCAGAGCATTTGATTTCCGTGCCTAAACTCGTAGTATATATGCCCTTTAAAGAGTCTCCATCAACGTCGTGCCCTTCTATGCAACATACTGTTCTTGGCCACGTAACAAACTTTGCAATCCCATATTTTTCCCACTCATCATCACCCGGCTTATATCCTTTCTCCTTTAATTCTTTGGCCTCATTGACAGAGACCTCATTATTCGTAACCATTATACATTTCCTGTTGCCGCCGTCTTCAGCATTGAGGAGGTTAACAGCATGAAATGTTGTCCCCGAACCTGCAAAGAAGTCCACTATTATGGCATTTGGTTTATTGGCCGTCATGAAGCGTAAAGTATCCCGCACGGCATATAATGACTTGGGGAAATCAAATCTTTTTGTTTTGAGAACGGTCTTAATCAAACTGCTACCACCTGCTCCTCCTGCCTGATGTGTTGGCACATGCCATTGTGTGCCAGGTACCCATTTAGGAGAATAATTCTCAGCAGAAACAATCATTGCACCATTCTCTTTATGACCAACAACTTGGTACTCACCCTTTTCAATCTTTTCGAGTTCTCCGGGCTTGAGATATTTCAATGTTGTCTTTCCATCCTTTATAGGACTCCAGTCAAAGGCTCCAATGGACTTGAGTTCGAGAGCCTTTTTGGCAGAGATACGCCAGCATGCCTCGCTCCCATCTGATGCATATGGAAGTATCGCAATCGCTCCAAGAGGTGGTATATAATCGGCTCCAGACACTTCCAACGGAACAGGTTTATCAAAGCCCAGAAACTCACCGGTACTCTCTTCGAAGAGGGCTGGGAAGAATAAATTCGGACGGTCTATGCGTCGACCATTATTTCCCGATCGTAACATACTCTCCCATCGGACATCTTGTTGACGTTTTGTTCCATCAGATTGCCATTCTAAACCAAGAGGAACGGCAACAGGAGCAGAGGCGCCTACGAATACAAAGAAATAGTATTCATCTGTCCGAGAGAATTCCGATCTTGCAACACCCGAAGAGTGAATGGCAACGCTAACCATTTGAATTCGGGCATCAGGAAATACCTCTTCAAGCAAACAACCTAGTCTAAGGTACTCTTTCTCATCTATCGTGCAAATAAGTACAGAATCAGCAGGATTGAGCAAGTTCTTCGCTAGGAGAAGGCGATTCTTCATCATAGATAACCACTTGCTATGCCTGTATACATCACTGCCATCCACATAGTCGTTGTTGTACTTCCAATCTCTGGCACCAGTGTTATACGGAGGATCGATATAGATGCAATCTACCTTTCCTTTGTGGGTTTTTTCCAACAGATAGAGTGCCTGCAGGTTGTCGCCCTCAATAATGAAATTCCAGGGCAAAGAAGCATCCTTGCAAAGACGTCGTTCCGGATCTGCTGTTAGAATCGGGATGTTCTCCTTCAGAAGGTCATCCACCTCTTCGGAATGCTCCTCCCAGACAAGGCCGTATTTCTTGTCACGGATATGATTCTCTATCTCGTTGAAGGCCTGGATGGAGGCATCGTCGGAGTGGGACTCCTTGAGGCTCTCCAGGAAGGCTATCATCTGGTCTCGTTTTATTTTGGACAGGTTGGCCATAGGGCAAATCAAAACATTTTGGACATAAACTCCTAATTTACAAATTTAGCGTTTTTTGCTGGATTTTAGTAAAAGAGTTGAAGAGAATCACTTGGAGTGACTCTCTTCAATAATAACGACTTATCTTCTTCTATTCCACCTCACTACTGGCGTAGTGACCATCTCCCGAGCCTTGCGGAAGCAGCGGCGAGCCCAGAGGATATCATCCTCGTTCTTGTCGCGGCCCCAGTTGGGGTCGGGAGCGGATCCGCCGCCTCCGCAGTTTTGTGCAAATGTGGTAGCGGCATCGACTTGCCCGACGAACAGAAGGAAGGCAGTCCGAAAGATATTGCCAGACTCTTCCGGCGAATGGGTTCGCTCGATCGCTCTGCTCTCTTCATGAAAGGCCTTCACTGCTCCGCCGGAAGCTTTCGTTTCATATCTCTTCCCATCCAAGGTCAAACCCAACGGGAACAGATAATCCTTCCCTTCATCAGACGTGGCAAAAGCGAGGCGCTCCTCATAGGTCATTTGCCCGTATCTGTTCTCCGGACGCATCTTCTCCCAGGTCTCCTGAATCTTCGCCGGCGTCAGGTCACGGCTGATGATGGAGGATTTATAGGCGGAATTTCCACTCAGGATTGTGTATCCCCGGACAGTCACAGAGGCATCAAGCTTCAGCTTGACGGTATATCCTTTTGCCTCCAGAGCTGCAGTGTACTTCTCCCAGGAGAACTTTTTTAATCCGGCCAGGACCGCGAGGCAATCCTTCTTGATGCGGGCCTTGTTCTCCTCGAACCTGTCTTCCGTGCGTTTCCAGCCGCGCAGGCGGTTGATCTCCTCGGCGGCGGTCTTGGCCCGGATGCCGATCCGGTGGTCGCTGTTCAGGCAGTTGTCCATATCGACGCGGTTGCAGTCGAGATGGAGGTGAGGGATACCGGACTTGCTGTCCGTGTGGAGCGTGATGATGTACTGGGAGTTGGGGAGGCGGCAGGGAGACCTGCGGAGCTTCTCTTCTCCGGGCAGCCTAACCCTGTCGAAAGCCTGGACGAAATCTTCGGCCAGCTGCTTCCAGTCTTCCAGGGTCCAGCCCTTGGATTCTTCCTTGGACGGAGAGATCTCCATCCGGATCATGTTGTTCTTCAGCGGTCGGCGTTGGAACTCTTCCTCCCTGAGTTTCTGGTGCAGCTTCATATACCCATAGATGGCCTGAGGGCTGGCATCCTCCGGGAGGTGGTTCAGTTTTACTACCTGTGCTTTTCCTTGACGGGTAATGTATCCGAGGGACACCCCGCCGTGTGATATTGATTTGGCTTTTGCTATCATGGCTTTATTCTGTTAGGGTTCGTTCAATCTCTCTCCAATGTTTGATAAGTTTGTTCGCGGCAGCAATCCACCGGCGCATCCTGAATGCATCCCCGAAACACAGGAGACGGTCTTCCGGTTTCATGGCATTCAGGGCGTTTTTGATATGGATCAGGTCGCCCCGGGCATCGTTGAGGCTGATGTATGCCTGGGCCTGGCTTCGGGTCATCCGGAGCTTGGGCTTGTGGCCGAGGGCGCATTGGCGGATGTATTCGCTGACGGATTTACCGCAGGCCTGCGCCTTTGCCTGGATGGTGATTTGCTCCTGCTGGGTGGCGCGGAATCCCATCCTGCAGGTCTTGTTGACCTTGAAATTGTTGGGATCAAAATATTTCTTCTTCATAACTAATGGTGTTTAAATTCCGCCACGGATGCGAGCTTGCGAGCAGGCTTCCCCGCCGGGAGTTGGACAATCGCGCAGCGGAATTGTTCGACATCGGCACAACTAGCATAGTGTTTCGGGAGGGCATCTCCCCGAAACACATGCGGAGTGTGCCACTCATTACTTCCTATAGGAATCACCCTTGAACCGGAGGATGGAGAACATCTCATTGATGCGGTCCATCATCCTGGGACCGTAGCGGTCCAGGATCTTTTCATCGGCAAGGTTGGAGGTGACGATGGTCGGAAGTTTCCTGTCATAGCGGTAGGAGATCAGATTCTGAACGGGTGTGTAATCCGTACCATAGCTCTGGCATCTCTCCGGTTCCGAACCGAGATCGTCCAGGAAGAGGTACTTCGCCCGGAGGAATTCCTCATAGCGGGACGCCTCTTTCTCCAACTGGTGCTTGAAATGGGAGTACAGATCATCAGCCGTGACGTAGATCACGGGCGAGGCGAGCTGCTTATAGAGCCCGTACATCGTGTACATGAGGGTGGTTTTCCCGGAGCCAGTGGTTCCCTGGAAGAGCAGACCCGAACGGACGGGGCTTCCCATCATCCATTCGGCGACCTTCTGGATTTTGATGCCGACCTCTTTCCCGGTGATATCCTGGAATTCGACACCTCGGGACTCTACGGCCTTGCGGTAGATCTGGCTGAGCGCTTCCACCAGCGCCTCTTTTTCCATTCCCTCTATTTGAGCTGGGAGTTTGGCGACAAGGTCATTCCTTGTCGGCAGTATCGAATTCTTCACTAGAACTGATACAATTTGCTTTATTTCGTTCATAAGACTTAGTTTTATAATTACTGTTTATTTTGGGTGCAGTCTCTGTACCCGTGTAGTTTCCGAACGGGTACCCGTTCGATTTCTGTACTGGTCCCCGTTCAGAATCCACACCCGTTCTGTTTTCCAACGGGTCCGTGATCAGCACCTCATAGCGGGTGGGCTTTCCACGGATCTCCTGGGCGGCGACGAGCTCCTTTTTGAGCAGGGCCCTCTTGGCCATGATGACCGAGGTCCGGCTCAGGCCGGTGATTTCCGTGACGGTCCTGATTGGGATTTCCACCGGAGCTTTGCTTCTCCGCCAGAAACCGTAGATGACCGCAAAGAATTCCTTCTCGGCGCCGTGGAGCCCCAGGTCCTTCCACATAAACTTGTATATGGTCGTGAAAGGCATCATCGCTACGAGGGGCTTAGGATCTTGTCGAGGTCGGAACGCCGGTAGCGTTTCTGTCCGCCGACAAATACAGGGATGAGAATCTTGGCTTTCGCCATCCGGTAGAGCGTGCTCTCCGAAATCCTGAGCAGGGTCTTGACCATCTCAGGGGTGAGGTACTCCTCCGTCTTTCCTTCCGCGATCGCGGCGCGCTCGCGCTCGAAGTCCTGACGGGCCTCGGCCAGGAGCTCCCGGGCGAAATGGCCCAGGTCTCCGGCGTGAACGGTCAAGGTTGCTTCGGGAAATTCCCGGAGGAGCTCGAACAAGTCCAATTTCATATCCATAGTCAAATATGTTTTGGAATTTTGCCTCTCTTGATCCCCTTTCCGATGGGGATCTCACTTGGCTTCGGGCCTCCGGAACACGTGGTCGGAAATCTCACGGCTCCTGAATGGCCGTGACAAACATATATTAGTTTTTTTGGTAGAACAAAGAAAGGGATTAAACGAAAATGCCGGCAATTGAATGATAATCAATCAATTGTCGGCACGAACCGGATTATAATTCCGGATTATTCCCAGTCAACTCCGGATTATTCTCCCTTAGAGAAGGTAGTAAAAATGCTTCTTGACAAGATCGGAATACTCTTGAGGTTTCTTGATATTATCACGCTCAGGCAAGCCGATTGACAGACAATCGAACATCGTGCAACACCATTCAGTAAAAGAGTTGGTTACCTTCCTAAAGTACCTGTTCTTATGAAGGATATCGGCTATCTCGATGATGTGTTTATCAGCAAAATGGACTTTATCTTTTGCCCCCTGCTTATAATTATCGCGAACGAATTGCAGGTCTTCGACGACCCTATCAACGTACATCTTACCAGACTCGGCTGACCAGCTAGTCATAAAGTCCGAGTTAAAGATGGTACGAAGGCGAGCCTCATTGATGATTACTCGTTCCGGCTGTTCGATTGCAGGAGCTTTCTCTTCAACGGAAGGAGCCTCTTCCTTGACTTCCGTAGTTTCCGGAGCGGGCTGTTCCTCGGCAACTTCCAGCTCCGGCTTTGCGAATAATGTCCAGATCCAGGCACCAATCAACGTCAAGAGGGGATATCCGAGCGAAATCAATGCGCCGACACCCACCAATGCAATAAACGCTATGAACCAGACATTTGTAAGGGCAGATTCCCATGCGTCAAAGATAGACGAATATTTATCGTGGAATATGGCCGTCACTCCGGCCGCAACGATGCCAAAAGCCAGCAATACAACTCCCAACACAGTCGCCCACTTCGGCAGTTTGCATTGGTTGTAATACTTTGCAACTTGTTTAGCCCGGTTTCCCATAGTTCAACTACGCTTTCATTCTCTTATGAAGGAGTTCGATATATGCGGCCTTGAGATCTTCGGACAGGAAGGAACGCTGTATCTCCTCTTCAAACTTCGGGAGAAGATCCAAATATTTCTTCTTTATGCGATCGAATACAATCTCGGGTACGCCGCAAGTTCTGAACGCCGCCACAAAGTCGGAATCCTTGAGATGCTTCTTTTTCCCATTGAGGTTTAATGCCAGTTCTTCATCATCTGCAGGATTACTTATGGCGGCGCTCAACAGGTCGTATGCGGGAGTGAGAATGGGCTCGCCCGCAGGGGAATACAGAGAGAAGTTCTTCAGATGCATATCGTTATTCCCGGTAAGCCAGGAGAAATACACCAATTCCAGGAAATCTACCATGTCCAACTGAGGATAGGTGGAGTACTTCCGGATTGCCTTGCCTATCTGCTCATAAGAACTGCGATACTTATGCTCGGTCTGCCGTTCCGTTAGCTGGCACATATCCTCCATTGCAATCTTGTCTCCTTTTTTTGTCCGGTCAATCCGCTTGGTGAGGTAGCCGATGCTGCCGTCCTTCATCCGGATGAGCGTATGTGGAACGATCTTAAGCTTTGCGATTTCGGCCAGATGCATGGTGAGATCCTCGTTTTCGGGCAGCATCGCAAACCGTTCCGTTTGAGGCTTGAAGATATAGCCACCCCAGAGGCCCACTATGGTAAGCTTCTGGGAATCCTTGTGTTTGTCAAGGTTCAGGGACAGTTTTGGCTGAACCCCGGTCAAAGTAGTTTGTGACTTGATGACCTGAGCAGCCAATTCGTCCATCTCCTCCCTGGTATAATCCAATGCCGGAACCGTCGTGGTCCCGAAGAACTTCCTGCAGCAGGATTTGTGGAAATCGACCTCTCCCGGTTCGAGTTCCTTATAGCAATACAAACACTTACTCATCGCCCTCTTCTTTTAGCGGGATTACACTGACTGCGCCGATGCAGTCCTTACAGCAGAGAAGCAGCAGGGAAAACCTGTCCAGCTCGCTGATATCCGTATTGCGCAGGGCAACATCCAGAAGCCAGCCCTCCGGAATGAGGCCGTCGAAGAACGGAAATAAAACCGGGGATTTGTATGGCTTTTCAGTCAAGGGAAGAGTCAAGCTGACAGGCTTGGAGTCTGCATCTGAGAGATACTCCTTGTCATAAAGGAACTCATAACCCTCATCCGTTTCTTTCAAGAATCCGGCCGGCTTCCCTTTGTATTCGATCAATGCCGTTTTCATTTCACCTTCTTTTGAGGAACCAGTTCGTACCCGAACAAATCAAATACCTGGGCGACTTTATCCATCCGGACCGTAGCCTTACCCTGCTCCAACTCACGCACGAAGTTCAAGCCGACGCCGGACTTCATCGCCAGATCCACCTGCGTAAGGCCATGCTCCTTCCGCAGGGATTTCAATGTCGAAGATATGATGCTATTACTCATAATTACATTCGCTTGGATGCAAATATAAGAAATAAAAACAAACTACATCCTAACGAATGTGAATTTATTAGAAAAAAAGCAATCACATTCGATAGAATGTAGCGATCTTGTCGGGAATGACGGCGCCGTTATTTCACATTTTCATATATATAGTCGAGCCACTTGAATGTCTTAGTGTAACTCAAAGAATCGTCAGGAAAAGATACCTGCAGATGCTGTTTTTTAAGCTCAGAGATATTAGATAGATCCAACTTATAACGAACCTTTAGTCCACGGTTGATTGCACTGAAAGACTCTTGAATGCGCGTTACTCTATTGGGTATTTGTTTTGCAACCTTGTTAAACATCGATATCTCCTCATATATCCAAGGAGAAAGCGTCATATCATTGATTCCTTCAATATTGTATTCCTGTTTAGGCTTTATGAAAATACAACACTCGCATTGATCTATCATTTCTAGTAACGCCATCGACAACATGGCGTGAACGTGCGAGGTTGAAAAGTTACGCTTCTCGTAGCTATAGGAGTCCTTTCTAGAATCATGTCTGCTCCATTTATTGTCTATTGGCCGAAGAATATCCTTGTCGCAACTTCCCCAAACAAAACCGTCAACAAAACACCTAACGCCATATTTCGTTTTTAAATAAGCAGCTAAGTCCTTAGCCGATTTTTCGCTGTTATGGGAATGAGAGACAAAGACGTCGTACTTGCCTATAGAGGTTGGCATGCATGCCTGTTGCAATGCATCTCCATCAACGATACCCAATGCATCCCCCTGTAGAATTTTGGCAATGGTGGATGTTATTACTGTTGACTTTTTGTCTAGATCAGATAACGCTTCTTCATATTTCTTTTGGATAAAACCATTGGCATTAAAATATGAGCAAGTCAAATCCTTGATAGTCTCTTCTGTTATGCAGAATCCTCTGTACATTCAGCTAGTATTTTATCTCGTTCAAATTAATAGTTTTTGCAACCGGCGGAAAAACCACAACATGTATTCCTCCTACCATGGCAAGATCCTTAATGCCCACAATGGTATCCAGAGTGTACTTTAGAATAAACTGAGCAGACTGATTTAATCGTGATAATCCCATCCCCATCAAAGGCATAAATACAGGCGTTGTCCCCACCTTATCACTCAAGAAATGACACATACGACTAATGCTTCGACCGAATTCGGATAGCTCCACGTATGCATGGTCTTCGTCATCAAAATGCGTTAATGCAAGCAACACGAAGTTTGTATGATTGTGTTTGATTATGGCGCATGTACCCAAAGGATATTTCTTCTCATACCCTTCACTTTGATCCCTCGGTGCTATAATCCCTTCAATTTGCTGGGTTGCCAAATAATCATCTATCTCATCATGAAGCTTTGCAGGGTTGTCGGCATAATACTTAAGGATAAACTGACCGTGGAGAGAGCCTTTGTTGATAACCTTCTCGTCAACTATTGTATCAAAGTATTCGTTAACGGGGATCACAACATAATTGTCATCTTGAGCAAATGAAAATAAATCGCCTTCAATTACATTAATGGTAAGATTATTAGAAATCTTTAACTTGATTGCTTTTTTTCTCCATGTTTGCCATATGGCAAAGGCACTACTTAGCACGATGACCCCCAAGATGTAAAAAAAGACCACTAAACAACTAGGGTTGTGTAATTGGAAGACGAAACTAACCAAGGTCACAACTGACGAGATAGTTCCAACAGCAACAAAAAAGTATTTCCAAAACTCTCTACTCATACCTAATTAGCCCTCAATTACGTTTTTCACTTTTTGATAATCGTACCGATAATCTTGCCATATATAATTGTATGACTTCATTTCGATATGTGTGCCAACATTACGCAGTATTTCTGGACACTTAGATTTGTTGACCGAAGCCGCATTATAAAGCACCACTATTTTCATTTCATTCCTTAGCCAGGCATTGTATGCTAACCGACATTCGTAATCAATAAAACTCTCAGTACTATAACTCTTACCTATAACTCTGCATGAGAATTGGCCGGTGAAGTAATTAAATTGCTTGTTGTCACAATTCTGGTATGAACAAGCACCTTTGCGAGTAGTATTGGTATTGTTACCTACAACCAAGATAAAGGTCTTCGATCGGCCCATTCTCTCTGACAAACTCGATTTAATTGTACAAGGCATAGAAGTGTCATAGCACTGCTTGTTTTTATGTGCATCAGTAAAATGCATATTCCACTTATCACCTTCGTTCCATCTATAAAGCTGATCAATGGCGTTTGAATCTCCGTCCCATTCACCAGCAATGTAAGTTCTAGTTCTTGCCATATCAATAGTTCTCGAAATAGATCATGAAGCGCAAAATTCCTAGTTTCAAAAATAGTCATTAATTTACAGTAAACCAATGAAGTTCCGTAATCTAATGATTATTGTGAACTATTCAAGTTTCAGGATGACCTCCTTGGCCATTTCCTCGTCGATGTCGCGGTAGCGGCTGAAGGCGCGGGAGTTCTCGACGTGTCCGGAGATCTTGGCGATGAGGTTGGGGTCTTTGACCTCTTTGTATAGATTGCCGACTAGGACGCGGCGGGCCATGTGGGAAGAGGCGACTTCCCAGATGGGATGCTTCTCTTCCTCGCGGGTGATGGTGTTCAGCGTCGTCACCACGCGGTCGATACCGGCGAGCTTGATCATCTTTTTGATGTCGCGGTTATAGTCCTGCTCACAAATAAAGGGAAGAAGACGCCCGTCGGGCTGGTCCTTATAGCGTTCCAGGATTTCCAGCGCAGTAGGTGAAAGAGGGACGCGTACCGTATAGGGGCGGCCTTCCTTGGTTTTACGAGGAACGTACTCGATGGCGCCGTTGATGACATTGGCCTTGGTCATTTTCATCAGGTCGCCGACGCGGCATCCGATGAAGCATTGGAAGATGAAGATGTCACGCTGGACATCCAGACCGGGGTTGTCCGGGAACTTCGCCTGGTATAGTTGGTTCCGCTCTTCCTTGGTGAGATAGAAGGGAGTGCCATAGATAGCCGTGCCGATGACATAATCATCGTAGGGGTCCCGGTTCATGTATCCTCTCTTGATCGACCAACGGACGAAGGTGTGGAATCGGGACATCGTTCCAATAATGGAATTCTGGCCGCGCTGCTTCGGGAACCGGCATTCCGGGACCGACTTGTACGCTTTCTTATAGAGAGGATCTTTGATGCAGGGCTTCCCGTCCTTGCCTTCCACGACGAACTTGTGTTCATTCTCAAGGAACTTGGAGAACTTCCGGAGAAGATCCGAGGATAGCGTGGCGAAGCTCACCTCCTGGGCGCTATAGATAGCGAAGCGCTTCAAGGCCCGGATGATGACATTGTAATGCCGGATCCGGGAGAGGGATATCTTCTGGATGGACACGAAATGCTCAAACGTGTTGAAGAATTCCTTCTGCGGATCATGCTTTTCTTCATCCTTTTCTTCCTCTTCTTGGACGGAAGTAGTTTCTGGCCCGAAGTTCCGATTATCAATGAACTTTGACAACCAATCAGCAGGGAGCTCCTTCTTTCCACCACCATCGGCAATGAAAGCCTCCAAGATCTCATTTGAAAGAGATTCAAGATTTGCCTTAAGTGTAGAAAGCTGGATAATGAGTTGCTGCTTCTCTGGAGTATTCGAACGGGTGTTCGGAATCTTCACCGTTTGCTTATCTACATCCCAGTATTCAGATTGTACGTATAGGTTCGTTTTTGCCCTTACATCGAACCTTCCATGGTAAAAACGGACGTGAATCTCACGTTTCCCTGTAATCTTGTCCTCCTTCGTGGAGAGTTTATACACGATATTTGCCATAAATCAACAACTTACCTATCGGCACAAAGTTATTAATTTTTGCCGATTTTTTGCCGACTTAGCGGAAATATTTTGATTATTCTTGGTCCCGTACTAGAATCGAATGGGCCCACGAAATGGCTATAATTATTTGATTATCAATAAATAGAACTCTGCCGACATTGTCAAATCCATTCAACCTCTTTCAGACCCTTTCAGTTCTTCGATTCCCGCCCGGGGCACATAACCGAAACCGCAAGTAGCCACATATCAGGCACTTGCGGTTTTCCCTTCTCCGAAATTGTCAACCGTCCGTCAATCTGTTCAAAGATTAGCCCGGACACCTCTCGGCATCCGGGCTTACACACGCATTGGAAAACGCCGTTGCGGGGATCTTTCGCCCAATACCAAAACAAAACAATACTCCGTACTTGGAAAAGCGTTCCTTTTTGGCCTCAAATTCTTTGGAAAAGCGTCCTGATTTCATGAGGCTCTCGCCAAATAACCAAACAAAACTTCGCCAAACAACCAAACGATTTTCCGCCAAATAACCAAATTGTCTTGTTTGTTTCATTTCCAATTCATATCTTTGCCAGGTAGATAGAAGCATTATATGGAATACAAAAAGCGAATCGCAGACGGCATGCTCCGTGACAAATTGGACGCAATGGGCGCTATTCTTATTGAAGGCCCAAAGGCTTGCGGCAAGACAACAACGGCCGAACAGATTGCCGGCAGCGTGCTTTATATGGATGATCCAGATAAAATGGACACCTATCTGCAGTTGGTTGATACCAATATTAAACTCCTGTTGGCCGGGGAAACCCCGAGACTGATCGATGAATGGCAGATTGCTCCTAAGTTTTGGGATGCCATTCGTCACGAGGTGGACCGTCGTGACGAAGACGGGCAATTCATTTTGACAGGATCCGCTGTCCCGGCTGGTAGTGAAAAGATCTTTCATTCAGGAGCCGCCAGATATGGCTTCCTAACTATGCGCACGATGTCCCTTTGGGAATCGGGTGAATCTTCTGGAAGTGTCTCGCTTGGCCAACTGTTCCGTGGGACCAATACCCTGGATGGGAAATCTTCTATCTCTATCGAAGATCTTGCCTTTTTGACTTGCCGCGGAGGATGGCCAAGCGCAACAAAGAAGAAAACACGCAAAGCGGCTTTGACCATCGCCACTGAATACTATGAGGCTATCACGAGAACGGACATTTCCCGTGCTGACGGAGTCTCCCGTGACGAAGAGAGAGCAAAACGCATCATGCGCTCATATGCCCGACAACAGGGTTCCCAAGCTACCATTCCAACCATACTTGCCGATATTTCTGCCAACGAACAGAATGGTATCAGCGACGAGACTATTGCTTCCTATGTAAAGGCTCTGAAGAAGATCTTCGTCATTGAAGACATGAAAGCCTGGAATCCCAATCTTCGGAGCAAAACGGCAATCCGAACATCGGATACCCGATATTACACGGATCCCTCCATCGCCGTGGCCGCCTTGGGTGTCGGCCCAGAGGATTTATTGAATGACCCGAATACTTTTGGACTCCTATTCGAGACGATGGCTGTTAGAGATTTGCGTGTATATGCAGATTCCTTGGGTGGAGATGTTTATCATTTCCGAGACAAGGAGGGGTTGGAGTGTGATGCGGTAGTCCATTTAAGGAACGGATCCTATGGATTAGTGGAGATCAAGTTGGGAGGTGAGACACTGATAAAAGATGGCGTGGCCACCCTTACTGAACTGGCGGGAAAGATTGACACGGAGAAAATGAAAGCGCCATCCTTCCTAATGGTTTTAACCGGCATCGGAGAATATCCATATCGCCGAGCAGAAGATGGCATACTCGTTGTTCCGATAGGCTGTCTAAAGGACTGATCTCGTCTTTTAAACCCCTTGTTCTACAGTTTGCGTTTTAGCTTGGAAGTTTTGTAATGCATTGATAATAAGCATATAAAAGTGCTCCCGCCCGAGGCACGAAACCTTGCCCAGGCGGTCAATTTCTAGAGATTCATTCCTTCGGTTTCCATGACAAAGCGGCCGTGAAGGCCGGAGATGCGGATTTCAACGTCCTTGCTTTCCCCGGGCATGAGGAAGAGCGCTATGCCTCCCGGCACGGGGCGTCCGAGGGAACCGGTAATTACCACCCGCAGCCGCCGGGCCTTGCAGGGACTTATGGGGATAATACGTTTGTAGCCAATAGTTGTGCCTTCGGCGACGGGCAGCCATCCTCCATTAGCAAGAGCGACATCAAAATCCTGGATATCAACCCTAAAGCTGCTGACTTTTTGCCCAAAGGAGATATCTTCCTGCAGCTGGATCATGTCGAAGGTGCGATACTCGGGAAGGGTTATCTCCCATACCATCCCCCCGTGGCGCTTGCGTATTTTGGCTCCGTCGGCAAGGTCAGTTCCGAAAACGGCCTCGCGGGCCTCCCGGAACGCCATCAGCCGCAGCGAATCCACCGCGCAGATGCGCCCGCGGGTGTCCGGCGGAACGTTCAGCAGCAACAGGGCGTTGCGCCCTACGGTCGACAGCCAAATATTCATCAACTCCTCCACGGACTTCACCTTATCGTTCTCGGACTCCTTCCAGAACCAGCCGGGGCGGATGGAGACATCGGCCTCGACGGGCACCCAATGTGCGCCATGGACGTTGCCCCGCTGCAGGGTATCCTTCGGTGGTGCGCCGGCACCGGGCGTGAAGCCCTCGATGTCCAGGGTACTCCAGTTGGTTTCGCAGGCCCGCCCGCACTCGTTGCCAACCCAGCGGCAGCCAGGGCCGACATCGCTGAACATCACGGCATCGGGGCTCAGCCTGCGCACGGTGGCGCGGAAGGCATCCCAGTCATATACCTGTTTCTTGCCGTTCGGCCCCTCGCCGTTGGCCCCGTCGAACCAGTGCTCGAACATCGGACCATAGTTGGCGTGCACCTCTTCAAGAGCCTGCACATATACATTGTTATATTCCGGTGTGCCGTAGGCGGGATGATTCCTGTCCCAGGGCGACACGTAAACCCCGAACTTTATGCCGTACTCCCGGCAGGCCTCCGAAAGCTCTGCCAGCACATCCCCCTTGCCGTCACGCCAGCTGCTCTGCGCCACGGTATGGGTGGTGGTTTCACTGGGCCAGAGGCAGAATCCATCGTGATGTTTGGCAGTAATGATAATCCCTTTCATCCCGGCCGCTTTTGCGGTCGCAGCCCACTGCCTGCAGTCCAGATCGGTGGGGTTGAAAAGGTCTTCTGCCTCGGTGCCATGCCCCCACTCCAAGCCGCTGAAAGTATTGGGGCCAAAGTGCACGAACATATTGTACTCCATCTTTTGCCATTCGAGCTGAGCCTGGCTAGGAACCGGCATGCTGGGCTCCCTTGAGCACGAGGCGCACAGCGCAATGGGCAGCAAAACTAGGGCTTGTAAAATCTTCATAGTTCAAATATAACATAAAATGTTGAAAAATCGTATGTTTGCGTATTCAATAGTCGTTATGAAAAAGAAACTCTTTGCATTCGCCTTGCTCCTCGTTGCAGCCGGCGTACAGGCCCAGGCCCAGAAGGTGCATCCGGACATTTCTTCCCAGCTGGTGAAGGCCACCGTCGCCCCCTCGGTAATCAAGGGGCCCATCAAGCCCATGAACGCTGTGAACAATGGTCCAAACATGAATGACGACCCGCAGCAGATGGAGGATTTCCGCATATTGAATATCCCGTTCAGCCGCACCCACGATTCTCCGTGTGGTGATTATTACGGCTGTCACCTTGTAGACATTTCCGATGTTTTTCCCGATTTCAGCAAGGATCCCGACAAGGAATCCTCCTATGATTTCCGCGTAAACGTGGATTCCTTCTGCGGTTTCTACGATCCCCAGACCCGGGAGCACATGCCCACGTATTATGTATTCTATGCCTGGAACAAGCTCCGCGGGGAGCAGTGCGAATGCACCCTGGAAGGCGGCGATGGCGACATTTACGCTGTTGCGGCCGTAAAGGACGGCAAAACCGTGCTTATGCTCACCCGTTACAACGGAGATAACAATGCCTGCAATCTCGTAACTGTCCATGTCTCGGTCAAGGGATACACTCCGGGCGAGGTGGTGTACTGTCACCTGACCGACTATCGGCATACCTATACCGAGATTCCCCTCTTCCCGGCCGAAGACGGCACCGTGCGCGTCAGATTATGCAACAATTCAATCGCCATTGTAGAATTCTAGCTTATGAAAAAGTTCCTTTTTCTCGCAGCGTGCTCCTTTTTCGCATTTTCGTGCGGCGTTCCGAAATATCTCACGTATGAGAAATTCGGGGCGAAAGGTGACGGCGTCACGGACGATTTCCCCGCAATCATTGCGACCCACGCGGCCGCCAACGAGAAGGGGCTCCCGGTCAAGGCCACCGACGGAAAGACTTATTACATAGGCAACACGATCGGGACTGCCATAGTCCGCACGGATGTCGATTTTGGCACCGCCAGATTCATCATTGACGACAGCAACGTCGGCGTCGAGGACCGCGAAGCCAATATCTTCCGGGTGGAATCCGCCCTCGAGCCAGTTCCCATCGAGGGGGTTGAAAGCCTGAAGCGGGACCAGGCCAACATTGGCAGGGCCCTTCCCGGCCGATGCCTGGTGGAGGTGGTCAACGACAATCATAAAGTGTACATCCGGCTCGGCGCGAACCAGAACAGCGGAGTGGGCCAGAAGGAATTCTTCATCGCAGACAAGGATGGCAACATCGAGCCCTCATCGGCGCTTGTCTGGGATTATGACGAGGTTACCGGGATGACAGCCCGCCCCATTGACGATAAACCTCTGGTAATTAAGGGCGGCATCTTCACCACCATTGCCAACCAGGCTCCGTCCAAGTACACTTACTATTGCCGAGGAATTGCCGTCGAGCGCTCCAACGTCAGGATTGAGAACGTCACCCATTGTATCGAAGGCGAACTGGACCACGGCGCCCCATACGACGGCTTCCTGTCCCTGGACAAAGCTGCCGACATCGTGGTCAGTGGCTGCCTTTTCACAGCACACAAGACTTACAAGACCATAGGGTCGGCCGGAGTGAGCGTCAGCATGGGGACCTATGATGTTTCGGCACATGGCTGCGTCAACGTAAAATGGGAGAACTGCAGCCAGACCACCGACATCAACGACACAAAGTACTGGGGGGTCTTCGTTTCCAACTTCTGCAAAGCCCTCACCCTGGACCACTGCGTTTTCTCCCGCTTCGATGCCCACCAGGGGGTGAGGAATGTCACCCTTACGGACTGCGAGTTCGGGCACACGGGCGTCAATGTTGTGGGCTCCGGACGCCTGACGCTCCAAAACTGCATCATCCATCGCAAATCCCTCATCACCCTCAGGGCCGATTATGGCAGTTCCTGGGAAGGCGAACTCATCGTCAGAAGCTGCAGGCTCATCGTTCCTGAAGGGGCCAAAACCGTTTCCCTGCTGAGCGGATCCAATGCCGGGAAGCACGACTTCGGTTACACCTGTTACCTCCCGGAAAGATATGATATAGAGAATCTTGTCATTGACGACATCGCCGTGACCGACAAAGACTACCAGGGTCCCATGATTTTCGGGAGATTCAAGCGCAATGTGGATGAGGAGGGGCTTTATCCCTATATCGCAAAAGGAGTCATCAACATCAGCAACGTTGAAGTAGCCAGCGGCAAGCCACTGGGTATAAGCAGAGAGCCCGAAATGTTCCGGGATTACACTATAAATGGCCTGTGATTATTTCAACAGCGCGCTGCAAATCCACATAATGGCCATTTGCCCGTGAGGATCACCGTTGGAACGGGGACGGTCCATATACCACTCGCGGCTGTTTCTACGGTCGGTCCCGATGCAGACTTCCGCAAGGTTGGCATGCTCATCCAATAACCCGCACAAGGCAACCCATGCCTTTCGGGCTGCAGGGCCGTATGTAGCCTCGTCCAACAATCCAAGACGTATTCCTTCAATAAAGGCATAGGCGAACATGGCCGTGCAGGATGATTCTTCCCAAAACTCCGGATCATCAATTACCTGCCCCCACATGCCGTTTTCGTGCTGATACTCAAGAAGCGTCGGCATCATTTTCAAATATGCTTCCTTCAGCGCAGGAATATACTCACTGTCCTTAGGAAGATAGCTCATAAGCATGGGCAGACCTGCCGCCATCCAGCCATTGCCACGTCCCCAGAAAAAGGGAGCCTCAGGAGCATGATAGAACAGGCCATTATCCCGCTGGAGACTATCCATATACATTTTCATCTCACGGGCCGCGCGGTCGATATACTTGCGGTTACCGGTGGCTCTATATGCCTGGGCCTGGAGAACTGTGATCATGTACATATCATCAATCCACAGGCGGGTCTGGGGAGAATATCCGTCTGCAAGGAATTCCCGCTGACGCTCAATGGGGAAATTCCCATTGCCACCCACCCTTTTGCCGGGCTCACCTGTCGGGTCTTCCCACTGATGATCGGCATAGCGAAGTCCCAGTTCCAATGCCCTTTTGTCTCCGTTCATCATATAAATCTCCAGAGGAATCGCCCCGAAGATGGAAAAATCCACATGATTATCGCGATTGCACAGTGACTTTCTCTCTCCATAGAACGGCTCAAAGAAATCAATCAATTGCTTCTCCAGCTTCTTGTTGTGGGAAAGGTGGGCAAATTCGATGGCATTAACCCAAAGGCTTACCACGGAATAATTCATTTCTTTGCCTCCGCGTCCATAATTATATGGGGCTTGATAACCCGGAAGATTATTTCCATAGTCGAGCGGATCAGCAGCGAGTAATTGCTCTGCAACGCGATTTCCTATGGTTTCCACGCTGATCTCTTTGGGTAAGTCTTCAAAGTCCTTGAGTGCGACTTGAGTTCCGCATGAAGCACAAAGGAACGACACAGTCAGGATGCTAATCCGCCAATAACAGTACCAGTAATTCCTCATAACCTTTGACAAATTTTTATTCCACATAGACGGGACGATTATTCTGAGACGGGACGGACCGAATACCCGTTATAACGGTAGTTGCCTTCCTGGCGGATCGATTCAAGGTTGAAGTCGATGCTCCTTGCTTTAGGCGTGACGTCCGTATCGAGAGACGAAGACCAGTAGAAGCCGAGGGTGCCCCTGGATCGGAGTTCGGTGCCAAGACGGTAACCGGCGGCTGGGAGGAAGATGCTGTTATCCTGGTTCCCGCCGATTTTTCTTGTCACGATTCTTCCTGCCACGCCTGTACCATTATAGTTGGGCGTCCAGGTCAACGCACAATACATACAAAGAGCGTCCCACTCCGCTTCTGTCGGCATACGCCACTTGCCACTTAGTTTCTTCGCCGCGACATCATCTCCTTCCGGACCGGAATCCAATATCGTCTTATTATCCGGAACGCCGTTCGAACTATTGGTATTGTATTTCGTCAGAGCCGTTTCATCCGTTCCCCACTTATAAGATGTCCAGTAGTACGACAACTTCGTCGCAGTCTCACCCCAGGCATAATAATCACCGTAGTCCTCAGGCTTGGCGCACAGACCGCTCTCGCACAGATTTGTTTTCGCCCAAAACAACTTATACTTGGTCCCGTCGCTCCGGGTCAGCACGATGCCGAAGTCAACGGCTCCCTCAGGACATGGTGGCTCTTTGGTCGTAAAGGATTTCTCGTCATCATACTTTACAGCCGCTCCTTTCCGGACAAAAAACCTGTAATAGTAAGTGGTACTGAAGTTCAAGCCTGTAATGGTAACCGTAAACTGATTGTTTTCGCCTGCCTCGGTGGCCACCATCTTTTTACCCTCTTCAAAATACCGCTCTTCGTCATACACAATGCCCACTTCGGCATCTCCCACCGCAATCGGAAGATTGGTCCGGCCCGTCAGCGTCGCCGAATTCTCCGTAATTTCCGAGACCTCACCCGTAACCGTGAGTTCTTCCTGATTGTTCTGGCCACCACCGTTATTACCATTGTTCTCCGGAGTACAGGCGAACAGCAGTCCAAGGGCTGCAAGGGCAAACAAGTACTTTTTCATATAATCGAACGAATCGAACGAATCGAACGCATTTTTGACATTAGCATTCAAAGTTCGGTATTATTCGACAGAATAACAAATTACACTTGACCACGCTTTGACCACAACTTCCAACAAATGGCCACATTTGACCACATTTTTCGTGGATTGTTTTGACGGCTTCAACAAGAGGGATAACCAATTGTGGGTCAAATCCTTAATAGCCTCCAATAAACACACAATAATCCCCGCCTTTCACCAATATCTTAGCTCCCGCCCGGGGCACACAAAAAAGCATCGCCGCAAGCGATGCTTTTTTGGTGCCTTTGTCTCTATTGATTGAGGGGGCGGATAAACAGGTATTTGAGTACAAGCTCTCCGGTGGATTACCTGATGGCAATATACCCGCTCTCATCAATCATGTCCGCACCTTTCTTGGTGAAAAGGAACTGATAGAGCTTGTACGCTATACTTTCGTGGTCTTCGGTCTTGCGGACTGCGGCGTAAATGCTTGAGACAAATGGATACTTGTTGTTTCTCAGCGTTTCTTTGCTGGGCATCACGCCGTCGATGGAAAGCATATCGACTCTCATCAGATCGCGGACCATCGCCGTGCAGTAGAAGAATGGCGTGTAGCCGATGCCGTATTCGTCGTTTTCAAGCTGCAGGTATGGCGAGGCCATCTGTGAGCCGATGATCTCAAACATATAGGTCTCTTCGGTCCCGTCGATCATTTTCAGTCCATTCATGACCAGGGTTTCCATCTTCTCCTGGCTGCCTGAATCGGCATCCCGGATATAGGGTGTAATGGCATGGTCGACGCCGCCGACCTCCTTCCAGTTGGTGATCTCTCCGGTATAGATCTTCCGTACCTGGTCAGATGTCAGGTTCTTGACGGGATTCTTGGGGTTGACGATGAACACCAGCGCATCGATGGCCAGCGGAGCCGTCTCCAGGTCAACGCCCGATTCCGCGGCAGAGGCCTTCTCATTCCTGGAAATATCCCGGCTCGCGATAATTACGTCCGACTTGCCCTCGATGAGATTCATATAGGCATCGTGGGTGCCGCTGCAGAGGTTTCGGGCGAGGTAGTCATTGTAAGAGAACGAAGTCTCTTTTTCGTGGAATTTGGGCGTGATGATGTAAGTCGGGCTTCCCATCCAGTCTTCTTCCCATTGATAGGGTATGCCAAGTAGTTTATAGGCAACGAGGTCCCGTACGGGGCGGGTGCTTGTTGAACAGTCAGTCAGCGGCCACTCTTCCAAGGAAATACCCGAAAGCGTCTTATAGGCCTCATCAGTCTTGTCGCATGAAGATAGAAGAATGAAACCCACGGCCCCGGCAAAAAGACAGGAGGCAAGTCTATTTGCTATTTTGCAGTGTATCATATCGGTAAATCTCGATTTATCTAACTCTGGTTGGAAACGCAATTTCCACCACAAAGATACTGATTAATTGGGTGGAATCGCAAGTGCACCTGGCCTTCGCTTCCGTCATCAGATAAAGCCCCTGAACAGGCGGGCGTCACAGGCTCGTCCCCCTGGCTGAAATCCACGCCTCGGCGGAGCATTCGATGCAGAAGTCATCCACCCTGCGGGAGATGACCTCCTCCCCTTCCTCAAAACGCTCGTCCCGCATTCCAAACTCCTGCTGCGCCCCATATTTGAATGCCCACTGGTTGTCCAGGATGAATTGCTCCCTGTCTTCGGACTGCAGGGGAAGAAGTGTAACCTCAGGAAGTTTCATAAGGGACTATCGTCGTGAGCTCTAAGGCCATCGATCCATCGGCCAAACCCGGCATCATAATAATAACCGGAGGCAATATTGAGATAACCGGGTACCAGACCTCCTGTCTCAGTGCTGAAAAAGATGTTGCAAAGTTATTGATTTGCAAAGAAATAACAAAGCATCTTCCCTGCAGCCTGCTCCGGATGGTCGATCAGGAACTGGCCGTGATTCATTCCCGTGAAAACCTCGACCTTCGCCGCCGGATACAGTTTTTTCAGATGCTCCGCCTGCGGTTTGGCCACAAAGGCCTCTTTGGTGCCATACCAGTAGTGGATGTCGGCCCCGTGGATAGACTCCAGTTTATGGGTATAGACATCCTTGTATCCGTCCCGCACTGCTTTTCCCTTGCCGTAGGGCCACACCTTCCTGCATTCTTCCAGCAGGACGTCGAAGTAATGGGAATGGAAAACCCACTTCCAGAAACCGGTCCAGTGACAGCACGTCCAGACATTGAAACTCTGATAGTAGCGGAGGGGATCCACCAGCCATTTGGGCAATGGCAATAAGGGAGCGGCATCCATAATGGCGTGATCGATGACAATCTCACGGCGCTCAAGCACACGTGAAAGAATCTTTCCGCCC
>JAEEGG010008085.1_pt1 | contig 23996 bp, 19 predicted proteins | sample 9134161 | NCBI WGS metagenome assembly JAEEGG01 (sample SAMN16246543, study PRJNA631951) | gut metagenome | biome: gut microbiome; feature: rumen; material: CR-attached | host: Bos | place: Iran: Karaj | collected 2018-10
CCCGCTACAGGGAGGGCTTTGAAAATCCCATATTATCCGGCTGCAAAAGGTCATCCTTCAAGGAACTTATAGAGCAGCTTATACAGCTGGGCTGCCTCCTTATCGCTCAGAGCCGTTCCTTCCTTAGCCAGTTCAAAAGGGATATCCTTACACTTTTCCTTAAGGTCCCTGCCTTTTTTGGTAAGGCTGACTATTGTAACGCGCTCATCCTCTTTGGATCTGTTCCTGGTCACATATCCGTCCTTCTCGAGATGCTTAAGGAGGGGAGTCAGTGTTCCGGCGTCCAGATGAAGGGCGCTGCCGAGCTGACCCACATTGACGGTCTCCTCCTCCCACAGGACCATAAAGACGATATACTGCGTATATGTAAGGCCCAGGGGCTTAAGATAGGGTGTATATGCCGCCACGATCTTACGGCTGCAGGCATAAAGCGGGAAGCATATCTGGTTTTTAAGAAGGAGCTGCTGATACTCTTGTGACATTAGGGTGCCTCTTTTCCGGTCACGCATATGGTCTCATTATTCATGCGCTAACCATTTGATCATTATAGCCTATATACTATATCAGTTCTGCGACACATTTTTCCACCTTTTCCATCTTTTCGGTGGGCTCAAATCTTGCCACTACATTACCGCTTCTGTCGATAACGAACTTGGTGAAGTTCCACTTGATCTCGGGATTGTTCTTGTAATCCCTGTCGATCTTGGAAAGCATTGCGCCCATGGCAAGTGCTGCAGGTCCCTTTCCGAAGCCTTCAAAGCCCTTCTGCTCCTTGAGATACTTGAAAAGAGGGATCGCATTTTCTCCGTTCACATCGGACTTCTTCATCTGAGGGAACTGAGTGTTGTACTTAAGGGAACAGAACTCGTGGATCTCCTCATCGGTTCCGGGAGTCTGTCCGGCAAACTGGTTGCAGGGAACATCGACGACTTCGAAGCCCTGATCATGGAACTTCTCATACATTGCCTCAATATCCTTGTAGTGAGGAGTGAATCCGCAGCCTGTTGCGGTATTGACAACAAGGACCACTTTTCCTTCAAAATTCTTCATGGATATCTCTTCGCCGTTTGCAGCTGTTACGCTAAGATCATAGAATCCCATTTTGTTTCCTCCTGATATTCCTGTTGGTTTATGGTGTGGTGTTAAGTTACGTGTTTATGTGTGTTGGTATTTTGTGCTTTGCTGTTCTTTACATCTGTTCACATTATATTTTATCAAATATTTAATGTCAATATATTTGATAAAATATTTTTCCTGATATCTTTACTCTTTCCGGACATGAAAATGCCCCCGGGCAGGTCACGGTCTTAAGTGTCCTTTCCGGGGGCATGCGATCACTGCCTCAGCAGCCGTTTAAAATAGCACATCACTTCCGTCAGGTCATCGCATATCACAACCGACTTATTCTTCATCTCATCGTCAGCAGGTATCATGTCGGGCACCATTATCGGCTTCATTCCCGCAGCATATGCAGATCTGATACCATTGTAGGAGTCTTCTATAGCAAAGGTTACGGAAGGATCCGCATTCATCGCGGCACAGGCAAGAAGATATATCTCAGGGTCAGGCTTTGATATCTTCACGGCATCTCCGCCTATTATCTCCTCAAAGTATCCGGCAAATCCCGCATCCCCGAGCTCTGCCTGGGCAGCTGCTTTTCTCGTGGATGATGCCACGGCGCATCTTATTCCTTCACCATTCAGGTACTCCAGTATTTCCTTCACGCCGCTTTTGACCGGCAGCCTGCCACCATCATACTTTTCGTGGAAAAGCCTGCTGCTTTCCGCAAGAAGCTTATCCGAGATCCCCTCCCCGTATATTCCTGCGTAGGCATCTTCAACTATCTGTCTTGTCTGGGCCTTATTAGTCCCTATGCACCTGTAGAAAACGTCATGAATGTCAGGCATACCATATTCCGCTGCTATCTCGGACCATGTATCCAGACAGGCTCTTTCGGAATCAAAGATGACGCCATCCATATCAAATATAACGCAGCCGATATTGCTCATAAGTCACCACATTCACATCTTCACAGAAACCGCATTTCATCATGTGATCATATTCACTGCAGGTTTCGATCACTCAGTATTCTTTATCCACATGATCAAGACCGTATGTCTTCATGAACTCATTCAGCTCGCCCTGATCCTTTATCATCATAACCTCGTGGAATTCACCGGTCTCTTTATTCTTAAATCCCGCGACCTGTTCTCCGTTACAGATAGAAGCCCTGATGATGGGCTTTTCCTTTTCGGGATCGTAAGCGTATTTTAAGTCGTCATCCTTCTTCTCATACTTTTTCTTTGTAAAAAACCATACACAAAAGCCTACGGCTATGCAAAGGATGATCATTATCATAATATAAGGGAACACAGACTTATCCTTGCCGGCCTGCACCGATCCGGCGCCGCCTGCATTATCCGGTGATGCACCGTCTGCAGAGGCAGTTCCGGCATCTGCCGATGCACCTTCCGAAGCTGTATCCGCCACAGCCGATGCCGCACCATCTGAATTGCTGCTTGCTGCATCCGCTGCTACATTTGCATTATTTCCGTTATCTGAAGCTGCAGTGTTCGAACCATCCGATACATCTGATGCATCCGTCACTCCGGAAACCTCCGCACCCGCTGAAGCATCCTGAGCCTGTACCGACACAGCTGTCACATCGGGAACGGGAAATGAGGCTCTGCGTGAAAGGCCGTTTGCTTCCATCATCCGGTTGAACATATCCTGGAACTCTGTATAGGTAACGCTTCCGTGAGGATCTATCAGAAGTTCTGATTTCGGAGCCCCCGGTGTTCCCTTTCCGTCCATAAGGTTCCATGTGATCGCCCATGTGATTGCTTCCCATGCATACTGGTCAATATCATAATAATCCTTGAAATCATCGGATCTTCCGAAGTCTATCGCTCTCTTATAATCCATTACTTCGGAATATCTCATGAGCATAAGTGCCATATCCTGTCTTGTGAGAACTCTTCCCACTCCGAAGGTATCCGATGATACATCGGGATATCCCAGGCATATGGAATTCTTCTCACCCCAGATGAGAGCATTCTCATACCATGCACCATGGGCAACATCACTGAATCTGGAAGATCCGCTAACAGCCGGGCTTCCAGCTATGGAGTAGAGGATCCATGCAGCAGCTTCCCTTGATATCTGATCTCCGCTTGCAGTCTGGGCTGCGGTTGCCGTCTGGGCAGATGCAGATGCCGAAGAGTTGCCTGCACTCAGGGTCACAGCATCATCGAAGCAGAGAAAGTACAGATTATCTCCGCCTGTGGAGGTATCCCCGCCGTAATCAAGGGTCCAGGAATGACCGACACATACGTCATATTCACTCTGCTTTACACCCTCGTTATATGTCTTAACAAGCAGCGGATTCGCTCCTATATCAAGTGAGGTGAAGCTGTTGGTAAATGCCTGCAGAAAGTGAAGTGAAGGATTGCCCGACAGGTCAAGAGCTCCTATCAGGTTGCATGCACAGTCAAGATAGAAAAGCTTGGGATTGTGGGTCACATCCAGAGAAGTGATATGGTTGTAGCTGCATATCAGCTTCTGAAGTTCAGGGTTATTGCTTACATTGATGGTATATACATCATTATTGGCACAGTTGTAATACTGAAGCCCGGGATTATGGCTCACATCAATGCTTCCCAGTCCCGGATTATCCCAGATGTCCAGTCTCTTCATCTTCGGGCAGCCCGACACATCAAGATATGTAAGGCGGTTCCTGAAGGCGTCCAGATGGGACAGGTTGGGATTATTGCTAAGATCAAGGGAAGTGAGCAGACATGATCCGCAGGTCAGATGCTCCAATAGGGGGTTATGTGATACATCAAGTGCGGGAAGAGGATTGGTATTGCACTCGATGAAAGCCATTTTGGGATTGTTCGACACATTCAGATATGAGAGATTGCAGTCATAGCAATATACCCATTCAAGCTCGGGATTGGCGGAAAAGTCCAGTGAAGTAAAGAGATTGCCCGAGCACCATACACCGTGAAGGTCCTTATTGTTACTCAGGTCCATGTAGGAAATATAATTATCCTTACACCAGAGTCCCTGCAGAGCCGTGAAATACTCGACACCCTGTATCGATGTAATGCCCATGCCCTCACAGTAGATATTGATGGTAAGTGCGATCTCCGCATCATCAATGATACCGTTTAAGTCGCGGTCATAGTCAGGTCCCGAGATCACCGCCCTGAACACGGGATCAGGGAAGGTACTTTCATCTATCACAACGGCAGCCCTGACATGGCCTGCATCGCCGGAATAGATGATGATCGCAGCAGCCATCATCATAAAAGCCACAATTAAACGCATGATGATCCGTACAGAAAAATCCAAAACTTTCATTTTCAGCCCCCTCAGCTTAATCTCACGAAAGCAGATAACCGTATTACTCAATTTCAGTTCACATGCTCACCGGATAACGGTAATACAGTGATCAGTACTCATCAAGGAAATGATGTCTGACACCATCCTTCTTATATGCTATCAGTGTATCGAGATTCACATTTTCAACACTCTTGAAAATATTGGACTCGATATACGGATTGTCTTTCTTAAGCGAAGCGATGAGCTTCTTGGTCTCAAGGCGCTTCGATGATGTGGTCCCGTCTTCATGACAGGTGGTACAGGTTTCCGTAAAGTGACATGCACACTGCAGGAAATGCAGCTCATTATAGTCACGCCATGCACAGATATCACTTTCCCTGACAAGATAGAGCGGTCTTATCAGCTCCATTCCCTCGAAATTGGTACTGTGGAGCTTCGGCATCATGGTCTGGATCTGTGCTCCGTGAAGCATCCCCATGAGGATCGTCTCTATAACGTCATCATAATGATGTCCGAGAGCTATCTTGTTGCAGCCCAGAGCCTGTGCCCTGCTGTACAGATATCCGCGCCTCATCCTTGCACACAGATAGCATGGATTTTTCTCTATTGTATCAACCGCATCGAAGATATCACTTTCAAATATGGTTACGGGAATCCCAAGGGTCTTCGCATTACTCTCGATCAGCGCCCTGTTATCCTTATTATATCCCGGGTCCATCACAAGGAAGGTAAGCTCGAAATTGCACTGCCTGTGCCTTTGGATCTCCTGGAACAGCTTGGCCATGAGCATGGAATCTTTGCCGCCGGAGATGCATACCGCGATCCTGTCGCCCTCTTCGATGAGCTTATAGGTCTTACATGCCTTTGCGAATGGAGTAAAGAGCTGCTTATGGAATTTCTTCCTTATGCTTTCCTCTGCCCTGTGCTGCCTTTCTTCCCTGTCGCTCTCATCCGCGGCACGGAACCTGACATATCCTGTATATCCTCCCTCAAGGCTGTAGCATTCACGGCCTCCGGCAAAAAATGTCTCATCAAGTTCACCGGTCCTGCGTCCGATCTCACAGTAGAAGATCAGCTTCCTGTCCGCAGGTATCTCAGATATCCTGACCGCCGCCCCCTCAGGATCACTCTCCGGGTCAAGGGCGATGGCATCATGCATCATGCCATATTCCCTCAGTCCCTCATCCCTGATATCTATCAGCTGATAGTTCTCCCGGGGAAGCTGCATAAATTGTTCAATAGATATTTCCTTCATAACCCGTCACAATTCTGAATGATCAATGTAAATCCGAAGGTTTCTCATAAAACCCACAGAATACAATCTACTCAAAAACCGGGATATTTTCAAGGGTCAACACAGGGACGGTTCTTTCGTTCATCATGCTCCGGGCTTTTCCCTCATCAGCTTCTCCACAAGATCTCTCTTCTCATAAAGGACGCAACCGCCATCGTGATCGTCCATAAGGATATCACCGCTCTGGAGTGCCATAAAAAGAGGCGATCTGATGGCATCACGAAGGGAGGTATTTCTGACATTGACGTCAGAATATGGTGAGAATGGACAGGGCTCTGCTCCCCCGTGGGAATTGATGTGGAAGAAGCCCCTTCCTGCCGCAACACATCCTCCCGAACCCTTCTCATCACCGGGAAATGAGATATATACCATCTCAGGCCTCTCATCTCTGAGGCGGGCGATCTCCTTATTAAGATATTCCCTCTCTTCATCTCCGGGAGCAAGGTGCGTGCTGTCATCAGTAACAGGAACGAACTCCACGAAGATCACTGCCTTACAGCCTCTGTCCGCCAGCTCATTCAGGAATTCCTCGGATGTCACTTCATGTATGTTCTCAGTGGTCACTGTGACGGATGCTCCGAAGATCAGTCCGCGCGCCTTCAGCTCATCCATGTTGGATATAAGCCTGTCGTAGATCCCCGCGCCTCTTCTTGCATCCGTAACCTCTCTCTTTCCCTCGATGCTCATTATGGGAATAAGGTTACGGGAACTGTCGAACAGTTCGAAGTATTTATCATCGATATATGTTCCGTTTGTAAAGATGGGAAACAGGATGTTCTTCTTCCTGCCTGCAGCCTCTATGACATCCCTTCTGAGCATCGGTTCACCGCCTGCAAGCAGTATAAAGCTGATTCCGAGATCATCAGCCTCATCGAATATCCCAAGCCACTCTTCATCGCTCAGCTGACTTACAGGTGCGGCATCCACCGTTGCATGATTGCATCTTGAATAGCACCCTGCGCAGTGCAGATTACACTTACTGGTGATGCTTGCTATAAGGAAGGGAGGGATGTGCTCACCGTTTTTCTCGGCCTTTTTACGCTTCATCGAAGCTGCGGCACTTGCAGCAGAAAACCCAAGCATAAAAGCGCTCTCTTTGGGATTCTTAAGAGTTGCCTTCAGGGCATCTGACACAACCCTCTCGACACCCTTTGTCATATATTCCTGAATATCAAATTCTCTGTCCATGTCTGCTACCGTCATTCACAATACTGCACAGTCCGTGATCCATGAGTCATCATTCACATGACTGCATGATCCGCAATACTGTGTCCGCAAAATTCATTTTCTCTTCCTGTTAGCGATGGCCAGATATCCGTATCCGACCGCAAGTAAAAATACAAGAAGGATAAGTATCCACCATACACATCCGAGGTACGGAAGTTCATTCGAAAAACCAAAGGCTCCGGCAGGGCTTCCCCAGTTAAGGAAGAAGTAAGGATAATTATATCCTGCCGCAAATTCCCAGCCCTTTACATATCCGATCCCTGCATAGATGGCATACAGGATGGGAGGTATGATAACGTATATCACATTCTTCCTCTTTATCCCGGCTCCCGTTGCCACCACGAAAAAGTCGATGACAGAAAGCACCGGAACGACAGCGTGAGTCAGGGTATTCTGGATGTTCCATGCATTTGCTCCCAGGACCGGAGCGAGCATAAATGCGAAAACCATGCCTGTAAGGGTAATGGATATGGTCCCTACGAACTTTACAACATACCACGCCTCACTTATATCCTTCTTTCTCAAAAGAAGCACACATCCTATCGCACATATTATGGCTATTGCGATATTGGACTGTGTCGTGAAGTACATGAACACCCTGCTTCCTCCCATAAAGGAGTGTCTTCCCGCATAGGCGCTCATTGTGATACCCACGATGGCGGAGAGCACCACCACAGCCTTAAGCACCAGGCTTATATTCTTTTTTCCTGTCGATAAATTATTCATACCATTTTCCTGCTCCGCTCATATCAGATACAGTAAACGTAATTCTCCTTGCGGGGTGCGGGATCCTTTGCAGGCTCTGCGGCATATCCGAGAGCACAGTGTCCTATACCCTCATAGTTACCTTCGATGCCGAGCTTTTTAAGGATCTCCCTGCCAAAATCGGATTCGAACTCTTCCTTGGCTCTGTGAATCCAGATGCTTGCAACTCCAAGGCTCTCTGCAGCGTTCATGAGATTGCCCATTACAAGAGAACCGTCATATACATATGTGGGTACGCTCTTGTCAGCAAGAACGATAAGGATCACAGGTGCGCCGTAGAAGGGATCAAAGCCTTCGCCCCAGCCGCCGATCTTGCGGTTTTCAGCGGATATCTCATCGCGGAGAGTCTTATCGGTCACAGCGATGATGACAGGGCTCTGCTTTCCCATTCCGGTTGCGGCATATGTTCCTGCCTTGAGGATCTCCTTAAGTTCATCCTCTTTCACCATATCGGGCTTAAAATTTCTGCAGCTTCTTCTTGATTCCAATACCTTAAGTGTCTCGTTCATTTCATTTCTCCTTTTTGATCATGAGGTTTTTGTTATATACCGTTTCTTTCAGATATCTCCTGCACTCTTAACGATCTTCGCATCAAGGGATGCAGCTCCCTTTAGCGAGGGAGAAAGCTTCTCCGCAGTCTTTCCGATCCCGCTTCCGCCGGATGTCGCAAATACATGGACTGCCTTTCCACTCCAGTCATAAGCCTTCGCAAAAGTATGCATCACTCTGGGAGCCTGACCGTACCAGATAGGGAATCCAAGGTACACTGTGTCATACTTATCGAATCCTTCGATACTGCCGGCCACAGGTACTTCCTTACCTCCGATCTGTTCCTTGTTACATCTGGAAAGCGGGTTCAGATAATTGATATCCGATCTGGTGTAGGGAGTCTCAGGAACTATCTCGAACACATCCGCTCCGACCTTTTCCGCATATTCCTTAGCCACCCTGGCGGTGGTTCCTTCCGCACTGAAATAAGCTACTAATGTTGCCATCTTTTCCTCCATTCCGCACAATTCTTCCTGTGCCATAAAATAATTATTCAGAAACACTTGCGATCATTTTGACAAGATCCATATAAAAAGGCTTAACATCCGTCCTCTTTGTAAATCCGCCCTGAAGCGACATGTGATCACCGTGATACACAGGCATCACATACCACCTTCCCGGAAGAAGGGTGCTTCCTTCAGAATACTCTTCCTGTGGTGCACCGAAGGGAGCTCCTGCAGAGACGGTATTTACAAGTCCGTCATTAGCCTGCCAGGATTCATCCAGTACAAATCCGCCCTGTGTTGAGCCGGTATATCTGCTCATATAGATGGCACCCTTCATGAACATGTTCTCGGTTATGGCAGGATCCGGCGTCAGTCTTCCGTTTTCATCCGTCATCATTGAAGAGCATGGATATGCAAAATAATACACGTCCTCAAATGTAGATATCCTTCCGTTCAGCTCCAGCGCATTATCTATATGCATGTCGTAGGATGCGTAATCCCAGGCTTCTCTTCCGTCCAGAACAGGCCTTGTCCCGCTTGATACAGCATTGCTGTTCTTCTCATATTCCTCAGGTATTTCTATCGATGCAAGATCAAAACTGCTGTCCTCATACAGATCGTAAGCGGTTGTTCCATTGGTGGGTGCCGCAAGTGTTACCACCGCAACAAGCCCTTCACCGTTCCCTCCTCTGAAAAAGGGAGACAGATCCGATCCATCCGTAGCCGCTCTTTCCTCTTCGCTTCCGTTTACCAGCACTTCCGAGAATACTCTTATGGTAGCTCCGCCAAAAGAATGTCCGATGAGGGCTATCTGCGAATGATCGAAGTCCTCTATAAGAGCTCTGCCCGTATAGTCTTCCCCGAATCTCTCGTGACCTGCTGCCTGACTGTGGGCAACGCCGTAATCCACTCTGGTACCGGCAAGCTGCGCATACAGTTCACACGCCCTGTCCCAGGCACTTCCGGTAGGATCGACGGATGCAGCATAGCTTTCGTATCCATGGTCATTCAGATATCTGATGATGCTTCCTCCGGACAGACCCCAGTATGGAAAAAATTCGTTGATGGCATCGTAGCTTCCCCAGCCCGCAAGACCATGTACAAAAACATACTTCACTTCAGTCTGTTTCACCTTTCTGTATCCCACTCCCGCAGACAGCACTCCCGACACAGCTATCAGAGCCGCCATCCATATGACAGTCATCTTCACTCCGTTATTCTTAATGCGGAAGAACGGGTAGGGACCATCGGCTTTATCCTTAGCATTAAGATACAGCATAAGGAGACCGTATATAAGAGTCACCGTAACAGGAAGCCATATCCAGGCAAGGGATACTTTATCCTCCGCAAACCGGTATGACAGGAAGGCAAGTACCGGAACCAGCAGGTGATGATAAATACAGCTTCCGGAAAATAGCAGTTCCCTCACCTTTCCGGATGTGGGTACCAGTATGAACACCGTGACAAAGAAAGTCATGGCCAGCATACTGACAGACAGAAATCTGAGTACACGGACAAAATAAAGCTGCCCCAGTATCACCAGCATCAGTGATGATATGAAAGCAAACAGGTTGGAGATCTGGGTATAGTAAACAGCAAGTTCCTTAAGGCTTCTTTTTCTGATTGCCTTCGTGAACGCTATTATCTCCAGTATCACTATGATAAGATTTATTATCCTTGCCATGAAAGCATATCCTCTATATGACCGGGATCAATATTATACGAAGCAGAAAACGTGATCTTTTTATATTTGCTCACATTATATTTTATACAATATAAAATGTCAACATTCTCAACATCATACCCTTCGGATGAGATCGGCGTCCCCCGGAAGTCCGAAGGGATTTAGAACTCGCCGGTCCCGGGAAAAAAAGAGTGCCTGTCACTGCTGACAGGCACCTTAATATTATGCGATATAGAATACCTTGGCACCATGCGCAGGAAGCGTGGCAGTGAAGGCATCTCCTATCCTGACACTTTCTCCGCTCCACAGTTCCCTGGCATCGGACCCTGCAGAAAAGCCTTCCAGCTCTTCCATATCGAATCCGAACTCCCCGTCCTCATCCGATGCATTGAATACTGCCATGTACTTTCCGCCATCGCTGTCATCCGCAGTCCACAGTATGTATTCCTTACCGTCTGTCTCTCTCCTAAAGATCTGGCGTGCATTTCTGGAATTGGCATGCATTCTCATAACCGCTTCGTTCGTGATAAGCTTCATTGTAAAATCATCAAAGCCCGTCATCTCACCGCCTATCATCAGCGGCGAACGCATTATACCCCAGAGAGTCATCATGGTGATCTGCTCATCTTCGGTAAATTTGGTCCTGTTGTTTTTGTCATAATCCTGCTTTATGGGACCGATGGGAAGCATATCCGCATCAGGGAAGTGTCCCGCTCCCGCATGAGTGCTCCACTTTTCAGCGCGCTCGAACATTGCGTAAAGCAGTTTCCAGTCATCCCAGAAATCATCGGTGATACGCCACATATTCGCAACCTGCTTATAAAGCTCAGCCTTTTCAAGGAGGGCAGGTCCGGGTGAAAGCGAGAGCACCATCTCTCTTCCGCAGTCATTCAGTGCCTTGGAGAGGATCACCATCTCTTTCTCTTCATGAGGAAGCTCCCTGCAGATATCATCACACTTTATGAAATCCACGCCCCACTCCGCATAGAGCCTGAAAATGGAATCATAATATGCCTTACCGTTTTCATCAGGAGTCACGCCGTACATATCGGGATTCCAGCAGCATATGCTGTTGAACCTTGCCGCATTACGTGCGGTTATATCCGTTCCGAGTACGGGAAGATCCTTATGGACCGCCTGACGGGGAATTCCTCTCATTATATGGATACCGAACTTAAGTCCCAGTGAATGCACATACTCTGCAAGAGGTGCAAAGCCTTTGCCTCCTTCAGCAGAAGGGAATCTGTTAGGTGCAGGGATAAGTCTTCCGTACTCATCCATGCACAGATCCGCAAAGGGTCTGTATTCGTGGCTTGTTGCGCCGGGCTCATACCACTGTATGTCCACAACGATATATTCCCATCCGTACTGCTTCAGATGCTTCGCCATGAACTCCGCATTCTGTCTGACTTCCTTTTCTGTTACGGCTGCTCCGTAGCAGTCCCAGCTGTTCCATCCTCTGGGTGCGATCTTCGGTCTGTACATTACATTTCCTCCGTTAACTTACAGTTATTTATATGCCTTCTCTCCTGTGACCTTCTCTCCCCACCGGGAAGCCCAGCTTTCACAAAAGAGCCATGTATAATCTTTATTTTTCCGTTTACGGAATTCATTAAAGCACGGGAGGATTCCCCATGCAAGAGAAGGGATCCCTATCACTATCAGATAAAGCGAGCCAAGGAGCAGCGCCTGGAATGTATGCCCGTACTCATGGACTGTGATCTCATTACAGTAATCTCTCCGAGACAGAGCTTCCGGAGTGTCATCACCCGCAGCAGGTCCGCGGGGAGTGAAGATAAACATACCGAGAGACAGACCGGAATCACTGTTCCATACCGTCCTTACGACGCCGCGGTAATAGCTGTGGGGACATCCGAAATTGACCAGATACACGATGAAGCCCAGCATTGTAGCGGCATAGCCCCAGGTCCAGTGCACGAAGACTGCAAGAGGATACCATCCCTTTTCACCCTTTACATCTCTTCTGTCTGCAATAAGCATGAGCCCGATAAGATACAGCCCCAGGAGATAAGCGAGTATATCCTTCATATCGCATACCCCGCCTATGGCTATAGCCAGCACTGAATCCCTGGGGATTCCCAGCCTTCCCACCAGGTCCCATGCCTGGAGCACTTCGGCATGTATCCCCAGAAAATAGACCAGTATCGGCAATACATATGCCGTGAAGATCCTGTCCCTGAAGAAGATGATCCTTAGCAGAAAATAGATAGTTGGTATGACAAGCACATCACCAACAAACCCTCTGATGAAACCTCTTCCCCATGCGCCTATTGCTATCTCTGTCAACAGAAGGACAAGGAAGATGACCGCGTATTTTATTCTCTTCTTAAGTGAACTCATTTCCATAGTATAGTAACATGAAGGACAGACTAATGTTTGACTAAATTTTAATTTTACATATACTTATTACTGTAATTGCAGTTAGCCTGATCATTTACGACAGATCGGTTTTACGGAGGAGAAATGGCAAAATCGGTAAAGCTCTCTGATATCGCAGAAAAGCTCGGTGTAAGTAAGGTCACGGTATCTAAGGCTCTTTCCAATCAAAAAGGCGTGAGCGAGGAAATGCGCCGCAAGATCAAGGAACTGGCAGCGGAACTGGGATACGTATCCCCATCCTCTTCAAAGCTCTCCCGCGACGCAAAATCCTATAACATCGGAATCCTTGTGGCAGAGAGATATTTCGATCAGACACAGTCTTTCTACTGGTCAATGTATCAGGAGGCCGCTATATATGCTCTCTCCAAAAACAGCTTTACCATGCTTGAAGTTGTAAGCAGCACTGATGAAGAGGAATGCAACGTTCCCAAGCTCATAGAATCCGACAAGATAAACGGCATCATCATTATAGGCATCATGAACAGGGCTTATCTGGATATGATGGCAAGGCAGAATGATATCCCCGTTGTATATCTCGATTTTTACGAGCCCGAAGCAAGATGCGAATCCATAGTATCCGACAGCTTCTTCGGCATGTATTATATGACCGACTACCTGTGCAGGAACGGTCACAGGAAGATCGCTTATGTCGGAACGGTCCGTGCCACCAACAGCATAACCGACAGATACATGGGATACTGCAAGGCCCTTCTCGAACATGATATCGATCTTCGTAAGGACTATGTCATCGATGACCGTTATCCGGGCACCGGGAGCAGAACAGGCTATAAGCTTAGGCTTCCCAAGGACATGCCTACAGCCTTTGCATGCAACTGTGACGTGGTGGCACTTGAGCTCATTGATCTTCTCGAGGAAAAGGGGTACAGGGTACCTGAGGATATCTCTGTAGTCGGCTTTGACAATTACGCCTTCTCCAACAAGGATCATATAGAACTCAGCACATATGCCGTGGATTTTAAGGCAATGGCCAAGCTTGCGGTCAAGAAGCTCCTGAAAAAAATGGACGGGGACATGTTCGTACAGGCACCTTCCGTCGTAGAGGGAAGGATGATCCCCGGAAAGACCGTCAAAAACATAGAACGATAAGAAAGTATATGCATACCCCAGAAGATCCGGACAGGTTCCGGGTCTTTTTTGTTGTTCAGAAGACCTTTCTCAACCCTTATAGGGTATCTCTGCTAATTTTTAGTTTATTTATTTATCTAAAAATCCGAATTTTTTTAATTTTAGTTACTTAATATTGACTTTACAAATAGTGGTAAATAAAATTAATTTTAGTCAGAGAATAGGCTAAATATACTTAAAAACGCCTAAAATTATGACAAAATGTTTAAGGAGGGTATTTATGAAAAAGAAACTATTATCTTATGTTCTGGCATCTGCCATGGTACTGTCTCTGGCCGGCTGCGGAGGAAGCGGATCGGGAACCGGCACCGGAAGCTCGGGCTCTTCAGGGAGCACAGTCTCCACTGCACCCGTCACGGAATCCGGAACTCTCAGCTACACCACACTGAACCTGGATGAGTATTCAGACTTTACCGCCTCTATCAAGTTCGTCCACCACAAGACAGACCGTGAAGAGGACGGAACAATGGCCTCAATGATCGCAGAGTTCAACAAGGAATTCCCGAACATCACCGTAACAACAGAGGCAGTTACCGACTACGCCGAGGATTCACTTCTCCGTCTCAACACCGGAGACTGGGGCGACATAATGTTCATACCCGCTGTTGATAAGAGTGATCTCGCCACATACTTCATGCCCCTGGATTCGCTGGATAACCTTTCCAAGGAACTGAACTTCGTAAGCTCATGGTCATACGACGGACAGTGCTACGGAATCCCCTACATGGCTAACGCACAGGGTGTTCTCTACAACAAGAAGGTATTCGCAGATGCAGGTATCACCCAGCTTCCCAGAACCGCATCAGAGTTCATCGCAGCACTTAAGCTCATAAGCGAAAAGACTGACGCGATCCCTCTTTACACCAACTATGCAGCAGGATGGACCATGGGTGCATGGGACGCTTACGTCGGAGTCGTATCAAACGGTGATGACGCATACATGAACCAGAAGCTTGTACATACCGCAGAGCCCTTCTCAGATCCCGGCGACGGATCCGGCGCATACAATGTATATAAGATCCTCTATGATGCATGTGCCCAGGGACTTATCGAGGATGACTACACCACAACAGACTGGGAAGGCTGTAAGGGAATGCTTAACAGAGGCGAGATCGGTACAATGGTACTCGGCTCATGGGCATACGCTCAGATGCAGGAAGCAGGCGATACTCCCGAGAACGTTGGATATATGCCTTTCCCCATCACCGTAAACGGAACCCAGTATGTTGCTGCAGGCGGCGACTACAACTATTGCATCAACGCAAAGGCTTCTGATGACAACAAGATAGCTGCTCTCATCTTCGTAAAGTGGATGGTTGAAAGATCTAACTGGTGCTACAACGAAGGCGGATACACCGTTGTAAAGGGCGGCGCTAATCCCGATATGTACGCAGCATTTAACGGATGTGAGGTCATGTCGGATCTCGATGCCCTTGCAGGTGAGGAGGATTACCTCAACCAGATGAACGCCGAGTCCGAGCTTTCCATCAATGCAGGAGGAAATGCCAAGGTTCAGGAGATCGTGGAAGCAGGCGCAACCGGCTCCAAGAGCTTTGATGACATCATGGCTGATTGGAACAGCAGATGGCAGAATGCTCAGAGCGAACTGGGAATAAATGTCCTCTATTGATAAAAGAAGGTTATTCCGATGAAGAAAAAAACAAATATCAGGGAGTGGTTAAGATCGCGGGATGGACAAAGAGTTCTCGTAATCATCACATTCATGACCATCCCCCTTGTACTTCTGTTTGTATTCACATATCTCCCCTTCGGGAAGATGTTCGGATACAGCTTCTATGAAATGAAATACACAGGTGCCCGGAAGTTCGTGGGTCTCAAGAACTATCTCAAGGTCTTCCAACGAGATGACTGCTTCAAGGCACTGAAACTCTCTCTGTATTATATGGTGGGTTCGCTTGTTCAGCTGGCTCTTGCGCTATACCTTGCAACAGTACTCAGCTTTAAGGTAAAGTGCGGTGCATTTTTCAAGGGAGTCATGTTCTTCCCCTACCTGATCAACGGAATCGCCGTAGGTTTTATCTTCAAATTCTTCTATACAAGAGGCTTTGTTTTTGACACTGTCCTTCAGTCACTGGGATTCGAGCTTGAAAATCTTCCCTACTGGCTGAAGGACCAGAGCATCAACAACTGGTCCCTTGTGGGCACCAGTGTTTGGAGATACTTCGGTCAGAATATGATCCTGTTCATTGGAGCGATAATGTCCGTAGACAGTGACCTCTACGAAGCAGCAATGCTGGATGGGGCCAATCGCTTTCAACAGTTTCGATATATTATCGTTCCCAGTATAAAAACGATAATCACCCTGAATGTCATACTGTCGATCACCGGATCCCTCAGCGCGTTTGAACCCCCTTACGTGATCACGAGCGGTGCCAACGGAACAGGAACATATTTTGTCATAATGCATGAGATAGCGCACACGCAGCAGAAGGTAGGTCTTGCATCCGCAATGGCCATAGTCCTCCTCGCCATCATACTTATCGCTACCGGACTGCAGAAGATATTCTTTAAGTATGTATTCAGATCCGGCGAAGATGAGGATATAAATGCCGCAAAAAAGCGTGAGAAGAAGCTGGCAAGATACATTCAGCACCAGAGAAAGAAACAGGAGGCATCGGGACAATGAATTCCAAAGTCAAAAATGTAAAAATGCTTCCGCTTACGATACTTAAGTATTTCTCACTGATCTTCTTCTCGGTGTCGGCTGCACTTCCCGTAGTATCATGTGTCATCACGGCATTTAAGACAGATACGGAATATCAGAATACCAATGTGATGACCCTGCCGGAAAGCTGGCTGAACCTTGAGAACTTCAGACAGGCATTCATGAAAGCAAATATGGGCAGAGCCTTCATGAACTCAGTGATAATACTTGTGTTCGTTCTGATCCTGTCGGCGCTCCTTGGCACGCAGCTTGCATATGTTCTCAGCAGATTTGCATTTCCCGGAAATAAGATCATAAGGAATCTCTTTCTCTTCGCCTCACTCCTCCCGGGCGTGGCAATGCAGATAGCTGTTTACGAGATCATGTACAAACTGGGTTTCATCAACTCACTTCCCGGATATATCATCATGATGTGCGGAACGGATGTAATATCGATATACATTTACATTCAGTTTATCGAGAACATTCCCGTATCCCTGGATGAATCGGCGATCGTGGACGGAGCAGGATACTTTACGATCTTCTACCGTATCCTCCTTCCCCTCATGAAACCCGCGATAGTCACAAGCTGTATCCTCAAGGGTGTCGGCACCTACAACGAATACTATGCCGCAAGCCTTTACCTGCAGGATAAGAAGAATTACTGCACCGTGGCAACCTCGTTATACACATTTGTGGGGCCTCTCGGCAGTAAATACAACCTGATCTGTGCAGGAGTCATAATTGCTCTGCTGCCGGCATTCATCGTGTTCATCACATGTCAGAAGCAGATATACTCCGGCCTTACCGCAGGTGCGGTGAAGGGTTAAACCATAAAAACATTGACACTTTACATATCGTCCTATATACTTACGACTAAATTATTTCTAAAAGCGTGAGGGCTATGATCACTTTAACAAACTCTATTTCAAGAGAATATAAGCACCAGACCATGTGTTATACCCATGGATGTTATTATATTGTCTTTGATGAGGATAGAAGCGGTACATAGTCTCATACGGCATATGTATATGATCTGTTTTTACCTCATCAGACTTTCGGGTTTGATGAGGTTTTTTATATGAGGAGGAAGTCATGGAAGAAAAGAAAGATAGCAAAAAGGAGAAAAAGCTTTCCCTGCGTGAAGTGCTTGACAATGCCTTCTATGCCCTGAAACTCGGCATCAGTTTTTCAAAGAAGATATTCTTCAACATCATATTCATCGCGATACTAGGCTATTTCCAATGGGTCTTCTTCTCATCGGTATTCATGAAGAATATCGTGGGAAGTCTGGACAGAGGTGACGACTACAGGAAGATACTTGCCTACATCGGTATATGCGGACTTTCGGTAGGTCTCATGAACCTCTATCAGCACTATTTTGAAAATGTCACTCTTCCCGTTGAACTGACACGCCTTTATGGCAAGCTCTACCATATGCTCTTCGACAAAGCGAGAAACGTGGAGCTGAGCTGCTATGAGAATTCAGACTTCTATAACAGATACACCATGGCAATGGACGGCGCGGACCAGAAGATATCGGACATCATGAGAAGATTCTGGGGTATCATCTTCGGAAGCATAGCAACCGGCTTTGTATTCAGTCTGATGTTCTCCATCGACAGATTTGCGGTCATCTTTATCATCTGCCCGCTGATAGGCAACTTCGTATTCGGAAGCATCAAGAACAGATTCGAGTTCGGGCGCTACAAGGAGCAGGTAAGCGGCAATAAGGTCATGAACTATGTCAGCCGTGCAATGTACCTTCCCGACTACGCCAAGGAAATGCGACTGTTCGGTGTCTACAATCTTCTGAAAAAACAGTACACGGATGCAACTGACAGGAACGTGGATATCGCTTCGAAATACGCTTTCAAAAACGCATTCGTCAACTTCTGGAAGATAACCTTTACCTTCTCAGTGATATTTGAAGGTGTACTCTTCTATGCCATATACAGGAATCTGGTCACACAGTCCATCTCCCTTGCCGACCTTACCATAATGACAAGCATGATGGTATCCATGACCTGGATACTGATCGGACTGTTCGACGACATCGTCAACTTCATGAAGGATGGCGTATTCATAAATAACCTCAGAGGGTTTCTGGATTATAAGGAGAAGATCCCCGAAGATTACGACGGTTACGTTCCTGACCGCTTCGAATCCATAGAATTCGATAACGTCTCCTTCTCATACACGGATGAAGAGACCATCAGGAATCTCTCCTTCACCATAAGAAACGGTGAAATCGCAGCACTCGTCGGACATAACGGAGCAGGCAAGACCACCATAATAAAGCTGCTTCTCAGACTCTACGATCCGACCGAGGGAGTTATCAGGCTGAATGGAAGGGATATCAGGGAATACAATCTCCACGCCTACAGAGAGATCTTCGCAACCACCTTTCAGGACTTTGCGATTATGGGAATGCCCATCAGGGACAACGTACTGATGGGGCGCCACTATGAAGGCGAAGATAAAATAGTTGAGGATGCTCTCAGGAAATCCGGAGTTTATGACAGGGTTGTCAGATTGGAAAAGGGAACCCTGACAGTCATGACCAAAGAGTTCGATGAAAACGGTGCGGTTTTCTCAGGCGGAGAAAGTCAGAAGCTTGCAGTCTCCAGAACCTTCGCCAAGCCCGCACCCGTCAAGATATTCGATGAACCCTCCAGTGCTCTCGATCCCATAGCGGAGTATGAACTATTCAATAACATTGCAAAAGAGGGAAGCGACCATACTCTCCTCTTTATCTCCCACAGACTTTCCAGCGTAAAGCACTGCGACAAGGTGTTCATGCTGGAAAAGGGACGGATCATCGAGGAAGGCTCACATGAAGAGCTTATGAACCTTGGCGGAAAATATGCCAAAATGTACCGCCGCCAGGCCAATAACTATCTTGCTATCGAAGACGGAGAGGAGGTGGCAGAATGAGCAAAAAGGATGAAAACAAACAGCCCTTTAAGCAGGTACTGTCGAATAACCTGTTTCTTATAAAGCTGTGCTTTGCCGCTTCACCAAGCTTCGTTATCTTCCCGGTGCTTGATGCGGTAAGAAACCAGGTCTCCATCTTCTTCGAGCACACTGTCGGTATCGGATATGTGCTGGAAGCCGCCGAGTTCCACTATCCGTTCAGAAAGGTTGCGGCAGTCATAATCCTGCTGTTCATCTGCATATCCATCGGAATGGTCTTCACCGTATGGGTTGGTGATTATGTCAGGGAAAAGGAAGGGCCCAAGGTAAAGAGAAAGATCAAGCTGATGCTTTATGATAAGGCGAAGGATCTTGACCTTGAATGCTATGACAACCCTGAATATTACAATGAGATGGTCCTTGCAATAGCCGAGGTTGACAAGCAGATAGAAAGGTGCATCCAGTTTCTTTCCAATCTGTTCGGAGGCCTTGCGACCTTTATCACCACAGGGATCTACTTCGTGAAAAAGGATGCTGTTTCAATACTGTTTGCATTAGTGTCATTTTTACTTACCTTCTTTTTCATGCAGGCATATAACAAGCTTTCCTACAAGATAAGAGTGGCAAGGAATCCCTACGAAAGAAAGCGTGAATACGTAAAGCGTGTTTACTATCTCCCCGACTGTGCAAAGGAGATGCGACTGAATCCCGAAGTCAGCGATATCCTGTACAGGGAATTTGATGAAGCTAATGAAGAGATAGTAAAGATCGAAAAGGAAAACGGAAAGAAGCACTTCCTCATGAGCTTCGTTGCAGGCTATATCGGAAATGATTTCTTCTGCGATGTTATATACATCTCATACCTCGTACTTAAAGCCACTGTACTCGGTGCTCTTTCCTTCTCAACAGTCGCCATACTGTACAACTCCTTCGGAAGGATGAAGAGAGGACTCAGGGTATTTACGGAAACATATCCCTTTGCATGTGAGTCCAGCCTCTATGTCCAGAAGATCAGGAACTTCCTTGAATATGAGACGGCTATCACATCTAACGAGAATGCGATTCCCGAAAGCAGTGCCAAGGATGTACATGTGGAGAATATGTCCTTCTCCTACGGAAAGTCGGAGGATATGCTCCTCAGGAATATCAATATCGATATAAAGCCCGGAGAAAAGATCGCACTTGTGGGATATAACGGTGCGGGAAAGACAACCCTGGTCAAGCTCCTTATGAGACTCTATGATCCAAAGAGCGGCAGGATCGTTATGAACGGCAGGGACATCAGAGAATACGATGTTGAAAAGTTCAGACGTTCCATCGGTGTGGTATTCCAGGATTTCAAGATCTTCGCCGGAACAGTTTCGGAAAATGTTGTGATGGATAATCTCTGTGGCGGAGAGGAAGAAAGAGTCAGAGAAGCACTTACGGAAAGCGGACTCATCAGGCGGATCGATAAGATGGAAAAGGGAACGGACAGCTTCCTTACCACTGAAACAAGAGAAGACGGAATCGATCTGTCCGGCGGTGAATCACAGAAGCTTGCCATATCGAGAGTGTTCTACCAGAATGCCGGTCTCATGATACTTGACGAGCCTTCAAGTGCCCTCGACCCCATAGCGGAATACCAGCTGAACCACGCAATGCTGACATCCACTAAGGATAAGACCGTCATATTCATATCACACAGGCTTTCGACCACACGTATCGCAGACAGGATAATCATGCTTGAAAACGGACAGGTGGTGGAAGAAGGCACTCACGCACAGCTCCTTGAGCAGGGCGGAAAATACGCCGGAATGTGGAATGTACAGGCCGGCGCATATCAGTAAATATATGTTCAGGATATACCTGTCAGGTCATTTATAACTTCACCTGCTATTATCAGCCCCACGACAGATGGAACAAATGCTGTCGATCCCGGAATATCCCTGCGTTCGGTACACTTTCTGGCTGTTCCGGGGGGGCATATGCAGTGCTGTCTGCAGCTGATGGACATATCTTCAAGAGGCCTTCTTGGGGCCTCTTTTGAATATACAACCTTAAGGGAATCGATTCCCCTCTTCCTGCACTCTCGTCTCATGACCTTGGCAAGAGGACAAATGGAGGTCTTGTATATATCCGCAACCTCGAACATCGATGCATTCAGCTTATTGCCTGCTCCCATGGAGGAAATGACAGGCACGTCAGCTTTCTTGGCCTTCTCGATGATCGCAAGCTTTCCCGTGACAGTATCTATTGCATCAACAACATAATCATAATCATTAAAATCAAACTGATCCTGTGTCTCAGGCAGAAAGAATGTCTTATATGCCCTCACGCTGCAGTCAGGATTAATATCGTGTACTCTTTCCTCTGCCACATCCACCTTGTATTTTCCGACGGTCTTTCTTGTGGCGATGATCTGGCGGTTGATATTCGTAAGGCAGACCCTGTCATCATCTATAAGGTCCAGAGCTCCGACTCCGCTTCTTGCAAGAGCCTCGACCACATAACCGCCGACTCCTCCTATACCGAAAACGGCAACGCGTGAAGCAGCCAGCTTCTCCATAGCCTCCGGGCCATATAATAATTGTGTTCTTGAAAACTGGTTCAGCATATTTTTCTCTTTCATTCCATGATCACTGACAGGGAACATCCTCCCTTATCAGACGCAAGCACAAAACATAATACCAAAAATATGCCGGTTATGCGACACAAAAAACAACATCCGGACACCGGATCAGTCTTCTCCATCCAGGATGTGCCCCACATGGCGGGTTTCGAAGAACATATCCTTCTTCACAATAACTATGATCGCGGTGACTATGAAGACGACGATCGTCTCTACGCACTTGGTCTCAGGAGTCATGGCGATCTTCTCCTGCATGAAATTGACGAACAGGTGGAATATGATACATGCAAGGATCGAACGGTTGCTTGCAAGATACACCCAGGTGATGATGAAGCCCATGGGGATTGCACTTACAAAGAAGTTGATGGCAAAGAGCGGATTGACCATAAGGCCAGCCTGATAGGTTCCCTTGATGAAGAGAAGGGGAAAATGCCAGAAGGACCAGATTGCACCGAAGATAACTGACTCCCAGAACCAGTTCATGTAATTGCCGATGGAATCCTCGCAATATCCCTTCCAGCCCACTTCCTCAAGGATCGATGCAATGATTATCGTAACCAGTGCTCCGGCAACGCCAACTCCGGTAAAGTTGAAATCCTCGGTAAATGCAAACTGATCAAGGGACTGTCCGAAGGCAAGCGATAACAGGATCGAAAACACCACGATCAGTGCAAATACCGCAACAGACCATATGACATTCAGCCATTTTACTTTATAGAATCCGAATATCTTCTCCTTAAGGTCCTTCTTAAGCGCATCCGATCCCGAGCATAATATAAACACCGTGGAAACCACAGCCGGTGCTATAAGCCCCAGAAGCATAAGGGGCATCGCTATATTCTCCGGAAGAAAAATCGCCGGTATCCAGAATATCCATGTAAACAGGTATGCCATTGCAAAGTAGAATACCGGCCTGTATCTGTAACCGTAATTTCCTGTGTTTTTCGTATTTATATTCATATTCATCTCCTGTTCAATATAATTCATCTAATCATTCGTTACTGATCTTCAAGCTGCCGATCGATACGGTTCCCCTCTCAAGTCTCCTGATCCTTTCGGAAAAGAGAAAACCTGACGCCGCCGCAATGAGGAGTATCCCCGATACAGCTATAACTCCGGCAGAGCCTCTTCCGACACCGATGTCAAAAGCCGAGCCGATCCTGTCTGCAAGAACACCTGACAATGCATATGCAGGAATATATCCAAGCTGGGATATGAATCCTATGAATCCCCACACTCTTCCCTGAAGCTCATTCGGAATATTCGTTCTTGCCAGATAGTCCAGGCAGGAATTGGCCGGTGGCAGCATGGCAAAAAACAGAAAACCGGCTATACATATCATCACGATATTTTCAACGAGGGAGAACATGATCATAAATACCCCGGCCATTATCAGTGACACGGAAAGCACCCTGCTCTGATTCTTCCTAATACCTACGATCCCTGTAAGAAGCGCCGTAACAAGCATTCCCAGCGCACACACCGTTTCCGATATTCCAAGGGTTCTTTCATCCGTAAATGAAAGTATCAGCGGCTCAGACAGGATCTGTATCACACCTATGAACATTGAGATAAGGGAAGAAATGCCGATCAGGAGCATAACTCCCTTTCTTGAGCTTACTCCGTTCCAGCCTTCGACAAGTCCCTGTACAAAGCCCGCATTCCTCGCAGCCTTCGAAGTGAGAACACTCCTTTTTACAAATGCGGTTGTGCCCAGGGTTATGAAGAAGGTGCATATATCGATCACAAGGAGAAGCTTTATATCGAATGACCCAAGAAGCATTCCTGCGATGACCGGAGATACAAGATATCTGGCACTTCCGGAAAGAGAGACCAGACCGCTTGCCTTCGTAAACTCCTCCTCCGACAGCATATCCGTGACAGTTGCTCTGTAGGAGGGCTCAAGCAGTGATGAGAAAACTGAGCTTATCAGCACTCCCGCACAT
>JAEEGG010008090.1_pt1 | contig 23979 bp, 47 predicted proteins | sample 9134161 | NCBI WGS metagenome assembly JAEEGG01 (sample SAMN16246543, study PRJNA631951) | gut metagenome | biome: gut microbiome; feature: rumen; material: CR-attached | host: Bos | place: Iran: Karaj | collected 2018-10
ACCAATAGCAATAATGATTGGCCCAGTGACGATTGGGGGGAAAAACTTAATAATCTTATGACTTCCTACTACTTTGCAGATCAACGCAAGCAGTAAGTAAAGCAAACCGGCGCATGCCACGCCAACACAAGCATATGGTAATGCTTCAGCTTCAGTTAGGCCATATTCTACGCCGGCAAGCTTAACCGCAGAATATCCGCCAAGAAATGCAAATGACGATCCTAAAAACACAGGGATCTTACGATTTGTTACCAAATGCATGAAGATCGTCGCAATTCCTGCGAACAAAAGTGTTGCCGAAACACTTAAACCTGTGATAATAGGTACAAGCACAGTTGCACCGAACATAGCGAATAGGTGTTGTAAACCGAGTACGGTTGTTTTACCAACACCTAATGTTCTTACATTGTAAATTGGTTCCATTAGCCTCTCTCTTCCCATCGCTTTGCGATTTCTGTTTCGACATATTCTCGCTCAGCGTCGGTCAGATCTTCGGCTCCGATGAATCCGGCATGTGTAAAAGCTACCATCTGATTCCATTCATCATTTGGATCATCAGACATCACCAGTTCTTCGATTAGCTTCTCAATATTATCTTGGCGTTGCGCCCAAATATTGAAAGCTACAGTTTCAGCAAATGACGCTTTATCCCCCGAAGGGGGCATCACAAACATATTTCTCCAGTCCATGCCGCCGTAGCTCATGCGGTTACCTCCTCCTCGACTTTGCAGCGAGTCAAAACAGTTTTCTTGACATTCTTGTAGACTTTGTGATCCTTGATGGTACCGTCTACCCAGTACACACCACCTTCAGGCAGGTTCTTGGAAGCGGTGATCCAAGTGTACACATTGCCGTCTTCATCCTCGAAATCATGGACAGTGGACTGACCATAATAGCTGTCGATCTGGAAAGAACGAACAACCTTCATAAGGATGCCACGGATACGATCACCGACTTCACCCTGGAACTCAGACTTGGAAGGTTCGCAAACGAGAGCGTCAACCACAGTCTGGACTTCATTGTCGGACTTGAGGGTTTCGTCCTCTTTACCGACCATATCCCAGTCCAGGCGCACAGGAGTGATCCCTTCGATTTCGGGAACGGCTTCGCCACCGGCGATACCCCAGCCCCAGAACTTCGTATAGCGGGCTCCCGCAGCTTTCAAATCCTCTTTGACGGAGAAGGTGTCACCCTTGAAGATGGTGATATAACCTTCCTTAAAACCGAGGACTTCCTTCTGAGATTTCCAGTACGGATCCTTGGAATGATCCGCGCTCTTGCCGTACATACGGGCATACTCTTTCTCAGAGTACCAACGCACCTGCTGGATGCTACCCTTGCCGTTACGGACTTTGACATATTTCCGACCGTCGACCACATACACATCAGACACGATCTCGAAACTCTGATAAGATTTTGCTACCATATACAGCACCAACCTTTCTTCTTTTTCATTTTCTATATATATTATACCAAAATTTTTCTAAAAAATCAAAATCCCTCCTTTTATCTGGAGGGACTTGCACTTTTCCAAAAATTATGGTATGATATATATAGAAGTATATAAAAAAAGGAGCGAAATTATGTCAATCATTGATTCAATACTTGCGGGGCTGGCTTATGGCCTTGGAGCTACTGCATGGTTTTTTGTATATGATGGATCTTTAGCCAGTCTGGTTGTTGGATCCTTTTGTTTTGCTATTATCTTAATGGCAATTCCATATTATCGTCTTGATTTCTTCCTGGGACGCCCCGGCGCACTTGTTGATAAGAATATAGATCCTGTTGAAACACTTATCGTATATCTTGGTAATGCTATTGGAGTAATGTGGATTGCTATATTAATGAAATTGTTTGCGCCAATGGAAACTCATTTACAAGAAGTTGCTGAATATTGTTTATCTTATTTGCGCGAGCAACATTGGGATAGCGTATTTGTCATATCTATTTTTTCAGGTATGATGTTTTATGCTGGCGCAATGGCTATAAACAAAGGACAACCACCATTTTATTTTTTATTGATTAGTTTTGTATGTATGATGGCACGATGGCCAACAGTACATATTGTATTTTATGCTTTATGGCTTGATAAATGGGACGGTAGTTGGTATTTAATAATTCCCGTAACTCTTGGTAACATTATCGGGTCTAATATATGGGTTATGTTGCGAAAACACAGTCCGACATTTAAGAACCGAGAATATCTTACACCAGATGAATATGATATTGTTGACAGGTTCCGTGATTTTGTTTAGAGCAATAAAGAGCAGAAGAATTCCAACAAGGACAACCCTTCTGACAAGTAATTGCCATTCTTTCGGGATTTAAAACTTGCGTTACTGCGGTCATATTCCCTTGTTTGATTTGTCGAGTGACGACTTTCGGGAGAGATGACGGATCCGTTTCAAAACTACATATATTTCCATGTGTGCAGGTTTGACATTTACCATATTGCTGATCACAGGCAGAACATAATGACGCTATGATAGTCATATTATCATTATCAAGCGTTGCGATCAAATTGCTGGGACCGATATATTCCTGTCCGCAGCATTCGCATTTGTGTAACGATCTTGTATGATAACCACAAAAATGTTCATCTTTTACGGGCTGTCCGTCCCGTCTACAGATGCGGCCGGTCTCGACATCCAATCGCGGAGTCGAGATCGCGCACGTTCTGCAATAGAAGTTTTTAATGTCCATAGACATTGTGCTCCTCATTGAATTGATAAAGTTCTGCTTCACGAGTGGCACTCATAAAGTTAAAACCGAATGAGCGAAATTCTCCATTCTGTTCCCAGGTGACGCAGCACCAATAATCGGGCAGTAACGGATCTGTGTTGAGAAATGGAAAAGTGAATACAGAAGCTTTGATTTGCATTTGTTCTAGGATCTGTTTTACCTTATGCGCAGAGAAGCAATCGTATACACAATCACTTTCTTCGCCTCCGCGCATAAGGATACTATCAGCTATTGTATTACGAATCAGATCTATCACAGCCATGATTCTTTCTCCATTCTGACGGCAGACATTCGCAATCAGATGGAATGTCGTAAATAAGAGCCTCGGCAATGGTTTTCGAGATCGAAATGGATCCGTCTCCACCTTCTCCTACTGGAGTAAGTTGCATAGAAATAATTTCCTCATCTCCGCCCCAGTTGTCTACGATTTGCTCAACGACATCAGCATAAGATTCACCGGCATAGATCTCGTAGGTGGTTTGTTCCTTTTCGGTATGCTCATTCCACCACTTGACTTCGGTGACGTAAAGACTATACAGCATATGGTACCTCCATATATTCTTCTTCATTTTCTATATATATTATACCAAATTTTTTCTAAAAATGCAAATGAGCATTTTGTAAGGGGTTGACTTACATAGTAATTTTTGGTATAATATAGTTGGACAGAGTAAGACAAATTTTCAACTCAAACTTTCATAATATATGAAAGGAGTTTACGATATGAAAGATAATACTAACATTACGGTTAGGCTTAGTGTAGAAGAGAAAGAAGCTCTTCTTAAATACGCGGAAGAGCAAGACCTCACGATGAGTCAGGTTGTGCGTCGCGCACTTAAAGAATTCCTTGAAAAGCAATAGTAAAGGAGACTAAGCCAAATGCCAATTACAAAAATTATATATTCATTACGCATAATGCTCGCATTACGTGCGGCTGGGTTTGAGCCGTTAACTACGATGCCAAATCCGCAGCATCCAGAGTTTAACTGTTGGGTGTTTGAATTAACAGAAGATCTTCAGGCTGAATTAGACAAGATCTTAGGGGGTACCAACTATGGGCGAGACTAAGAATTTTGTGTTTTATCAGAACTGGAGAGATTTCATTAAAGGATTAAGCAGTCAAGCGGATCAGCTTCAGTTGATGACCGCTATAATCGATTATGGAGTGACGGGAGAATATGATGAACTTGCGATGTCCCCTATGGTCCGTAATACTTTTAACACAATGATAAAACCTGCCATTGATCGTTCCCAGAAAAATTACGCTGATAGTGTCGAATATGGGAAATCTCACGGAAGACCTCGGACAATTAATGACGACAGAATCCGAGATCTGTTCAAAAAGGGAATGAAGGCGGATGCGATTGCTAAAGAGTTAGGGATTAGTGTAACATCTGTTTATCATAGTGATGGTTGGAAGAACCGCAAAGGCTGAACCTCAAGCGCTTTGACTTGAGGGTCGGCGCACGATTAGTACATTTTTTGCAAAAAGTCAAGGGGATTTTTTACAAGTTTAGATCAAAATTTGTAAAAAGTCAAGGTGAAATTTGTAAAAACTTTTTACAAATTTTACAAAAAACGGATAAAAATGCCTAGATAAAAATCCAAATTTGCAAAAGACTTTTTACAAAAAAAATGCCGATTTTTGTAAAAAGTATCCGAGTTTTTACAAATTTTAATACCGACTTTTTACAAATTTTACAAAGAAATGCCTGCACTTTTTACAAATTTTACAAAAAATCAAGTGAAAATGCAGGCATTTTTTTTGTAATTTGTAGTTAGTATAATAAGAATACAAATTTACAAATTTCGCCCCTTCGGGGCTCTCATTTGTAAATATGAGTTTTTTTACAAATTCGGGCTTCGCCCTCATTTGTAAAAAAACGGGCACCGAGTGAGCCGGGGTGCGATATGAGGGGGCCATGTGTTTAGGGGGGCATATGGAAGGTTTTCTTGATTTTCAATTAAAAATTTGGTATAATATTAGTAGAAAAATAGAAGGGTATTTAAGGGTAGAGTATGGGTATATTCCGGCATAAAGAGGATCAAAAGGAAAATGAATTGAAAACTCAAGGAACAAATGAAGAAATGAATTCAAAACCCAAAGTACAATTACCTTATCATATTGGATATACTAACAAGATACCTGTTACTATGTATTTTGATAGAGGATACATTAATAAGAAGATAGAGTTTGCTATTGATAGAAGGACTTGGAAGGTATATTTCTTTGGAGTATATGTAGGTGATATTAGTGATGATGGTAGTTTAAATTTGAATGTAGAGGATGTAGATAGAAGATGAGTAAACATGTAGGAATAACAAGTAGTATTAGTAGTGAAGATCCATATGTAAGATATGATTTCTTTGTTTATGAAGATCCTGAAGGTGATATTACTGTAATGACAAGTGAAAGTTATGAATGGATGCATAAATTAAAGAAGCCTAAATTATCTTTAGAGCAGATGGATCAAATGACAGAAGAGGAACTGGAGGAATGGTATGAGTCCCATGACAGAAGCCATATTAGCGATTAATAGATTAACTGAGGTTTTAGAGGCTGAGCGCAAGGAAAATGAGAACCTGCGAGCGCACATTAAGGATCTGCATGAATATATTTGGAGATTGCAGCAAGAAATGCATTTCTCTAATACATCTGCTACTGGAGAAGATAAACCTCAGTGGACGGAGAAGGACGATCAAGCGAAGGAAGAGCTTGAAAGACTGGCGAGAAGATGCAATCTGGCTTTGGAGTTTAATACGTTTGGTGATGGTTCTATGATTGATTCTCCTGGATGTATATAGGAGAGGAAGAATAAGGCCGACGGGGTGCTGATTAAAGATTAAATGAGGGGAATTTGGTGAGGTGAGGAAGAGTGGCCTGGCCCGCTCGGCGACCGAGCTGCATTTAATTTTGTCGTCATCGTCACCGAAAAAAAGAGAGAGTCGTCCTCTCTCTAATGCCATATGCTCTTCTGGATTAACTGCAATTAATTTGCGTATGGAAAAACGCCCAGGTCTTCACCTGGGCTATATTTTTTTGGCGATTTTAATTACTCGAGGGTTCTCAAGAACGCACGCAGTGCCTCGTTATCGGCATCGGTGCTGCGTACCTTTACTGTAACCTGCGGCTTCCCGCTCGGCTGCCGTTCGGTGGCCGGCGCAAGACCTTCAAGTCCCTTAATAGCCTCCTGCAGCTCGTGCATGTTATCGATCATTTCCAGCATGGCATCGGTCGCCTTATCAATGTCATCGTCGCTCATCTCATCGCCGTCCGTGTAGTTGCTGAAAAACTTGGACATGAGCGCCACGATCTCGCGAGCATCTTTACGGCGCGCTTCACCGCGCTTAGCTGCCTCCTGCTCGGTTTTATACTGATCCAGCGCGGCATTGATTTCGTCCGCCATCTTCTGGGCGATGTCAGCGGCGTCCGTTCCCTCGCGAAGCTGGGCCAGGATTTCATCCTTAGTAAACATAGCTATGCTCCTTTTGGTAGTTTTCTATTTTCTATATATATTATAGCAAATTTTTTTATAATTTTCAACTGCGATCGGAATGGGAGGCCTCCTGCCGGTGCCCGCTCGGTCACCGTTCGGGAGTTGTTTGATAAAAGATTGCATATGCCGCACCCGAGCGGGTCCCGATTGGGACCCGGGTAGTCTTTTCGGGAACGCGTTGCGCGATCGCAGGGTCGACTTTTGCCCGAAAAAATTTGCCATATGGTTACCGAGCGGCGAACTCGGCTCCGCAGGCGCGCCCGCGGGCCGGTCAAAAACTAAACAAAAACCGCAAAAAATGTAAAAAAATTGCCAAAAACGCACAAAAAGTTTCAAAAACAAATCAAAAACGCCCCGGGGCGAAATCGAACACCTGTTCAGGTGTTCGACTCCTCTTCGCGCCACCACACACCAAGGCAGTGAATGAGGCGACAAATCGTGTGAAAACAATTGCTTCCCATATAATCGGGAATGAGTTCATAGACTTCGGGCCACAGTTCATTCACACCAGAGAGGAACCACGCGCCCCAATTACCGCCGCAGGTCTTGCAGTATTTGGAGAGAAAATCGTCGAGGGTCATGTACAGTTTATCTGCCATCAGAACCGCTTCCGCGACTTCGTCACCCCATTCTTTGCGGACGATGTCAAAGCTTTCGAGAGTAGTCATTCGATTTCCTCCTCCGTGATTGTGTAACCCGCTTCCGCAAGTACTGTTTTTGCTTCTTCAACGGTCAAACCCGTTCGGAAAAACGGTTTGGTGCCGTCCAAGTAGACGAGCTGGCGACCAGTTTCAAAAAATTCGATGTTGATGGTCGGTTTGTCGGGGTTTGTCCCAGTGAGTTTTGTACGCATTTTTTTCTCCTTAGCAGTCGTAATCGTAGCAACCGAGGTAGGGGTTGAACCCCATTTCATCGGCGGGGTCATCGGGAAACTCGTCCTCTTCTTCCTTGCCGAAGGTCTGTTCCCAGCACCAAGGGCAGAAACCGCTGACGAGAGCTTCGCGCTCGTTGGGGGTGAGGTAAGGGAAAGCGTCCTGCACGAGTGCGCCGTCCTTCCAATCCCAGTAGTCGGACTCGTTGGCTTCGATGAAATTCGCTTCACCACAGCAAGGGCAGGCGGTGACGATGGTGACTTCTTTGAGATTGATTTTCATAGGTGGTTCCTTCCTTTCTCTTGATGATGTAAGTATAGCACAGAGTGAGCGGTTTGTCAATAGGAAATTATAAAATTTTTGTAAATTTTTGCGCCCGGGCCCTAGGCCGAGGGTTAGCCCTCGACCTCATTTTTCGGGGTAAGTTCCAGCCAAGTATTCAAAGCTTTTTCAAGGACTTCATCAACCACACTATCAAAAGTGAACAGAAGCACGATAGCAAAAAGCGCGTTGACAATGGGGCAGAGCGCAAGGAGTACGGAACGGAGCAGACCGCACATACGCGCACCGAAACTGAGCGTGTTGTGGGCTTTGTAATCTGCATACTCGCGGCGCAGTTTGTCCTTCACGCAGATGGCGACCATCACATTCATACCGAAATTGAGAACGGCGAAAATGATGTAGAGAATGAGGACGACTTTCCAAAAGTTCATTGTGAGCACCTTCTTCCTTTCTTTTGATGGTTTAAGTATAGCACATCAACAAGCATTTGTCAAGTACTTTTTAAAAGTTATTTTTTTAACAATGTGCGCCCCGGGCCGCTCGGCACAAGTCTTTAGCTCATTTTACCACTTTCGCTGAAATTCATTTTCAAATTCCATTTTGTGCCCGCATTTTTTACAGGTAAAAGTGATTTTCATAGGAACGCACAGAACGTATTCCCTTTTATAGTGCCAAATACTTCTTTCTACTTCGGTATCAACAAAAAAATTGTCATTACCGCATTTTTCACATTCGCATTTGAATTGAAAAAGATAAGCCATTTTAGAACCCCCTTATCCCTTAATAAGTGTCGAGCCCCATTGCTTCGGCTTCTTCTACCGTGTACTTGCCGAGGTACTTCACTTCACTGCGTTCGAAGCCGCTCATCTCGAGAATTACGAACGCCTTTTCGAGATACTCACATTCTACGAAGAACTCTTCGCCGCTCTCTTTGTCTTCAAATAAGAAATCCCACATTGTTCTTTCCTCTCTTTCTGTTTTCTGACTTAAGTATAGCACAAAGCGCGCAACTTGTCAAGCATTTTTTTCATCAAATCTGTTTAATTCATTCGAAACAACCTGAAGTGCGTAAAGCAGTCTGCTGAAAAAATCATCATCGTTTTCAGTATCTTTTAGAAGTAAATCTATCAGTTCTTTGTGCATAACTGATTTGGCTTTTCTGTCCATTACCATTCCCTCTCTTTTTTTGATGATTAAAGTATACCACAGTTCAAAGCATTTGTCAATAGGTTTTTGAAAAAAAAATTTCGCCCGGGCGCCCCCCACCCCTCGCACAGACGCACTACGACCCGTATCGCTTTCGGTGGGTTCTACTTGCGAGTGGGTACCCACTCGTAATGCGCCTCTGTGAAGGGTGGGGGTAGGTGGTGAGGGCTTAGCCCTCGACCACCTTGAAGTAGGTCACGCGCTTCTCGGTGTACTTCTCCACCGTGCCAGCGTCAATCAGCTGACCGAGCAGAGCCGAGCACTTCTGACCGCTGATGCCGACCGCAGCGGCAATGTCCTTGCACTGCTTGCCTTCGGTGGTCAGAACCGAGAGGATTTCGGACTTCACGCCCTCGTTAGCCTTCTGAGCCTTCGTGGGCTTGCGCTCGGCACTCGCACGCTTCACGAGCTGAGCCTGCAGGTTGCGGAGCTTCTCGACCGCCTCATCGGTCAGGTTGCCATTGATAGCCATCTCCAGAGCATTCACATAGGTCATCTTCGTCATAGTCATCAGTTCCTTTCTGGTTTCTTGGGTTTTCCTTCCCTTCATCTTGTGCCTTTATTATAGCACCTTCTGTTTGGTTTGTCAAGGGTTTTTTGAAACTTTTTTTATTTTTTTTTGAGGGCTTCTTTTTTCTCGCCACCCCTTGGCTTTCTCAACCTTACGAGTAGATTATAGCATAGGGTCAGCGGTTTGTCAAGCACTTTTTGAAAAAATTTTAAAAAATTTTTTCTCGAACAGATGTTCGGGGCGCCCGGGCGCCAAAGGCGCCACGTGGGCGCCTTGGTTACTGTTTCGGGGGGCGGTGCTTCGTCAGCGTGATGCTGTACTCTGCGCCATCCACCGAGAAAGTGATTTCCCTTTCGGGGTTCGCGATTGCTACATTCGCGACTGTGTGGAGGTCTTCGCCGAAACAACAGCGGTCGAGGTTGCGCGCGACTGTTTCGATGATTTCGCGCTTCGTGTCATCGGGCTTGCGTTCGCGCTTTACGGCGGTGCGCTTCTTTGTGCCTGTCTTGGTGGCATCTTTCATCGCTTTGCGCTGTTCGGGGGTGAGGTCGGCATTGATTTCTTTCATCGTCATTTTGTCGATAGCCTCATCTTCCGCAATCACGGCGATGGCTTCCTCACGTGTGCAACCAAGTGATTTCATCAGTGAAGCAATTTTCTTCTCATCCATAGCTATCTCTCCTTTCTGTAATAGATTATAGCATAGGTCAAATCGGTTGTCAAGTACTTTTTGAAAAAAAATTTTTGGCCCGGGCCGATGGGCCGAGGGTCATTCCTCGGCTTTTAGCGTGTCCGCGTTAGCCCAATCTCGAAGAATGTCAGCGGTATCTTCAAAATCGCGGCGGCACCAATCGACTTGATAGCCGCTAATTTCGAAAACGCAAGCGCTCTGCATTTCTTCATGGATTTCGCCAATGATGTCGGCGGCAGCTCTAAGAGTGTCACGCTCTGCGGTGGTCAGTTCAAATTCTACGCAACGAGTTTCGGTTACTTTCATTTTGTCACCCCCTTAGTCATTGTCAGCCATAACCAGCACTTCGCCAGTTTCGGCGTCAATCACATCGGCTTTGTCAAAACCGTATTCAAGGAAGCCATTCGTGATGATTTCGCAGGCTTCGTCCAGCGTGCCACAGTGGTGGACTTCATAAATGTCATCAAAGCAGATAACCATTTTCGTGCTGTAGGTGTAGTGGAAGTTCATTCTGAGTACCTCTCTTTCTTTGATGGTTTAAGTATACCACAAGGCAAAAGGTTTGTCAATAGTTTTTTTTAAAAAATTTCTAAAAATTTTGGCCCCGGGCGCAAGCCCATCACACACGGTGATAGGCAAAGCACTTTTTGTTGTAGATGTGTTCAATTATTTTTTCGCATCTCTGTTGGAACTTCCAGCATTCCTCTTGGTGGGTGTCGATGTAATCAATCGCCCATCTGTTGGCTAAATCCTCGGCAGGAAGATTGAAATACAGAGCATTGATTTTGGTATTGTCTTTGTCCTCAATCAGCAGAGGAAGCAGACCATTTCGCGCAACTTCTTCAAAGTGCATTTCTTCTTCGGTCAATTGCGGGAGGGTCATCTTGTGCCCGACTTCGTGCAGGAGGCAAAACACGAAAAACCATTTGTCAATTTGAACATCATACTTCTGGTTTACGAACTTTACAAGTTCGGCGTCTTGGTCATACTCAAAGATTGTAAAGCAAACAGAATTGCTTTCGGGGTAATACTCAAATTCATTCGTGCAGATTGCACGAGTGATGCCGAACTTTTTGAGATACTTACGCACGTGCTTTTCGAGCGTTTCAGCGTATTTGTAGCGGTAGACTGTTGCCATTTTCTTTTCCTTCCTTTCTAAAATTATTTTACCAAATTTTTTCCAAATTGTCAAGTAGAATTTCAGAAATTCGTCAAAAAATTTTGCCCGGGCCGCCCGTGGGAGGGGTCAGTCCTCCCACAGTGCGCCGTTGATTTCGGGTTTCTCACGCAGACAGAAAACGAAAATCTCTTTTTCTATTAGCACATCTTCAAGCCCTGTGTGGCTTTCTTCGAAAGTGGTATCACCGATTAAAAATCTGTAAATGACTTCGGCGGTGTACCTACGGCAAAGCCGTTTTGTTAGGTAGTCATTCGACCAGCAGAAGGCTTCAAAATCAGCGTTGCTTTTTAGCACTTCTCGGCTCATTTTCAGCGTGTCCCAAATCTCGACCCCAAAGGGGAAGAAATAGCGGTACTTGCTTGCGGTCAAATAGCGTTGCGTGAGGTTCAGCGAGCGATAGTCAAATCTTGCATTGTGGGCGAGAATGATTTTCACATCGTACTTTTTCACGGCTTCGGCAAAGGCTTTCTTGATATTGCGGAAGGTTTTTAGCTCCCTTGTGCCTGCTTTTATGTCTTGCCAGTATTGAGGGATTTTGTCGGCAAAGTAGGCACTTTTCATCAGTTCTTCATCGAGAAAAACATCAGCGACCACAAAGGAAAATTGTTCATACACATTTCCGAGGGGGTCAATCACGGCGAAGCCTACATCGTAGCAGATAGGGTCATCGAGGGAGTTTGTGGTTTCCGTGTCCACCACAATGAGGCGGTCATTAAGGGTCATTCTTTGGGGTTCCTTTCTTTTGTTTACAAGTGCATTATAACACGGCTTGCAGTACTTGTCAAGTACTTTTTTTAATTTTTTGAAGAAAATTTTCCAGTTAGCTTAGGCTAACCGCGCGCCCGGGCGACTTGCCATCACGCTTTGTGACGGCAAGTTTTTCTTGCGGAAGGGTTTCCCTCTTTGGTATTGTATGGGATGTCCATCATTTCGCAAAAGATTTCGGCGTGTCTGATTGCGGCATTCGCAAAAATCAGGTAGTCGTTCATTTTTTCTTCTTTGGTAGTTTTCCATTCAAAGTGGTCGTTTTGAATGTTTTCCCATCCATCGCGCTCCAGCATCATGCGCACATAGCCTTCGATTGCTCTTGTTACGGCTTGCGTGCTGTCAGGCAGCTCCAAATACTTGAAAACGAAGAAGTTGCCTTCATCTTGCCGAATTTTTCCGACTCTCCGTGAAAGATACTGCTGATTGGTCTCACCGATTTTGCCGTATCCATTTACTCTTTGATTTGTCTTGCCCCCTACATAGAAGTATCCCATTTTGTTTATTTCCTTTCTTATTGTTTTCTCTTGATGGTTTAATTATACCACAGACTAAAAAAATGTCAAGTACTTTTTTCAATTTTTTCAAAAATTTTTTGGCCCGGGCGAAAGCCGAACAGGTGTTCGGCTTAGGCCTTCGGCGGTCTGTGCTTTATCAGCTTGACCGTGTACTCCGCTCCGTTCAGCGTGAAGTGCATTTCCGCTTCGGTTTCGAGGGGCTTTACAACTGCTCCGCTCCCTTCGAGGTAGACACGGAAGCCATTCAGCAACTGTTTTTTGGTTTCGTCAACCTTGCGCTCCCGCTTGACCTCTGTCCGCTTGCGAGTGCCCGTCTTGGTGGCGTCCTTGCGAGCCTTCTTCTGTTCAGGCGTTTCGTCAGCGTGAAGTTCTTTCATTGTCATTCCGTCGATTTCCTCATCTTCGGCAATCACCGCAAGGGCTTCTTCACGAGTGCAGGAAAGGGATTTCATCAGTTTTGCCACACGCTTTTCATCAATCTTCATAGGGCTTTACCTCTCTTTCTGACTGTAGTATAGCACAAGGGGCAGAGAATGTCAAGCGGTTTTTTCAAAAATTTTTCGTTATTTTTTTAACAATCGGCCGCCCGGGCGGTTAGCCGCTGCTAACCGCTTGTCGAAAAAATAGGGGGCATTTCTGCCCCCTTGCCGTGGGGTTTACGCAAGGTGGAAGTAAGCCTTGCGCTTGATTTCCTCACGAATGACCGCGCCACTCTCGGCTAACTGCCGCACGAGGGAAGCGGCTTTCTGATTGGAAGCGTCAGCGAGGGACGGAACGCCCGCCATAATCTCGGTGACAGTGTACTTGCCGCCATCAGCGAGGAAGTCGAGGATTTCGGACTTGATACCCTCATTCGCCTGCTGGGTCTTGGTGGGCTTGCGGTCAGCCGCGTTCCGCTTCGCGGTAGCGTCACGGAGAGCAACCAGCTTCTCGCGGACTTCGCCTTCGGTCAGTTCGATAGCGGCATTCAGAGCATCAACATAGGTCAGTTTCTTCATAGGTAATCACCCTTTCTCGCGTAGGTCGCGACCCTTTCTTTATCTTGTGCCTTTAGTATAGCACTTCTTGGGGAGTTTGTCAAGGGGTTTTTGAAAAGTTTTTCAAAAAATTTTCGGTGTCCTCTCCGCGGTACCTCACCTTCTGCGGCGGTAGCGCGCGTGCCATGTTAGGGTTCCCGACAAGGTTTCTTGCGATGGTCGTCACCCCCCCTTGACAAGAACAGTATAGCACTTTCGGGAGCAGATGTCAAGCACTTTTTGCAAAAAATTTTGAAGAAATTTTTCCCAAACGTATGTTCGAGCCAAACACCGCGCGGCACGACCGGCGCCGCGCGGCCGAGCGCAAACAAAAGCCCTTTTGCGGGAAAGGAGGAGAAAACCGCAAAAGGGCGAACTGAAAATCGATTTGAAATTAGAGAGAGCGGAGCGTTTCGATTATGTTTTCGACCCCAAACGCTACCCCATTCCACGCTTCTCTGTTGGGTTTTTCATCATCAAACAGAATGTCGGCGGAGGTGTGGCGGAAAGTGTCTTTGCAAACCCCATACGAAACGATGTTGATTTCGTCAAAGGAAACGCTTGCAAGATGAACCCGAAGCCAGCGGAGTTTTGCAAGGGTGACCGCTTCATCGTATTCGGGGGTGGAGGTTTTGCTCAACCAAGAGATAACCTCAATCCGAAATCCCTTGCGCTGAAGTCGATTGAGAACTCTTGCGAGTGCCTGTAGGTTCAGAAGGGGTTTTGCGTTTTCATACGGAAACGGGTTGAAGGAAATCAGATACTGAAGCCAATTTTCAACCCCATAGAGGTCAGCGAGCGTTCCGTCTAAGTCGAAGAAGATAGTGGGCATTTCGGTTCAAAACCTCTCTTTTTCTTTTCTTGACTTAATTATAGCACATAGAAATGGCTTTGTCAATACCCAAATGAAAACTTTTTGAAAAAATTTGCGCCCGGGCGGGTTAGCCTCGGCTAACTCGACCGCAAGAGGAAAGGGGGCTTGCGCCCCCTTGGGAGTTAGGCGACGTGGAAGTACGCCTTTCTCTTGATTTCCTCACGGACAAGCGCTCCGCTTTCCGTCAGCTGACGAACAAGGCTCGCCGCTTTCTGATTGGAGGCTTCACGCAGGCTCGGCACGCAGTCCATAATCTCGGACACGGTGCGCTTCTCACCGTCGGCCATAGCCTCAAGGATTTCGGCCTTGATGCCTTCGTTGGCTTCCTGCGTCTTGGTGGGCTTCCTGTCAGCGCTGTTGCGCTTGATGGTCGCATCACGCAGAGCGGTCAGGCGCTCGACGGCTTCGGGGTTCGTGCAGGACTCGATGGCGATGTTGAGGGCTTCGACGTAGGTCATTTTCTTCATAGTGGATTTCCTTTCTTGCGGTAGGTCGCTACCCTTTTTTATCTTACGTGCTTATTATAGCACGGCTTTGCGGATTTGTCAAGAGCTTTCTCAAACTTTTTTTATTTTTTATTTTGAGAACCTTACACGTCTGCAAGTGGTAACGAGTATCTCTGCGCAGTAGGCTCGTAATCTCTTCTCTTGACAATGATAGTATAGCACATCCCCCCATAGAAGTCAAGCACTTTTTGAAAAATTTTTCAAATTTTTTTACCCGAACGTGTGTTCGGGCGCCCGGGCAAAAAAGCGGGGCGCTCACGGCGCCCCATAGAAAAGAGAGAGAAAGTGTATGTTCAATGCCACGCCAGCGAGATGCATTATTATTCCGTTGATGTGGCGGTCATCAGTTAAATCTTTTACGAGACCCACGAGCGCAATCCCAAGACCGAACCAGGCGATTGACAATCCATAGCACATAATCAAAAGCACATTGATTACAGTTGCCACCGAGCGCAGGTCATTCCATTCGAATTTGTAGGCGGTTTCTATTTTAAAGAATTTCTTCATCTATTGGACCTTTCTGTTTGGGTTGGCGAGCTTTCGAGTCTACCGCAGGAGGCTTGTCACTGCAATCGGCCCTATTCACTCGCCGCAAGCCCTCTCTTTATGGTCTTATTATATCATCTCTGTTGAAAGTTGTCAAGGGTTTTTTGCCATATTCTTGAAAAATTTTCGGCGCCCCGGGGAAGAGACCGCCAGCCTCATCTCTCGAGGTTGGCGATGCTCTTCTCGTTGCAGAAGGTGGCGGCCTGGAACTTTATCTGGTAGGCGATGCCGTTGACTTCGATATCCCCGCCCTTGGTGAAGGGGACGTTGTCCTTTTCCCAGACCTGACCGAAATATTCGGTGACCATTTTCTCGAAGATTTCGCCCTTATTGTACTTGCTATCGGCGACGCTTTCGGCGAAGAACTTTTCGGAGCAAAGCACCTGCGCGCCCGCCATAAGGGCCAGCTTCTGGGCGTTGGTAGGGCAGAAGCGGAGCGCATATCCTGCGCCACGGCTTGCGCGGTCAAGCGTGCAGACGATGGGCATATAATCCGCGCCCGTGGTAGCCATATAGACGTTGCCCTTGTAGGCAAAGCCCCAGATGTACTGGTGCGTATAGGCAACGGCGTTGTAGCGGTCAATCAGGCTCTTGAAAAGGGTGGGGTTCGTCATGGTGGTGTGTCCTCTCTTTCTTTATCTGGCTACAGTATAGCACACCCCCACCGGCTTGTCAATAACTTTTCTAAAGTTTTTTGCCCTTTTTGCTTAATTTTCTTAAGTAGTTTGAGCAGATACTTAATTTTCTTAAGTTAGCCTGTGCTAACCGCCTGTTAGCAGTAGCTAACCAGTGCTTACTTAAGAATCTTAAGTATTTCGGGAAAATACTTAATTTTCGCTGTTTTTTCGCGCTCGTCGCTTAATTTTCTAAAGTGCCCTGCAAACCTAAAATCGCGTCGGCCACGTGCGCGGCCGGCGCGCTCAAAACTTGAAACGGGGCGCCTTTGCGCCCCGCCAAGAGAAAGAAGAAAGGAAACTGGCTCTGCTCCGTCCATCCGCCGTAGGAGGGTTCCTCGCCCGTCCGAAGCCATCGGCGGCATCTTAGGTCTACTGATTTCTAACGCGGGTGGGCGTCTTACTGACTCACGTGGGTCTCACTGCGCCGACAGCTCGATGGTTGCCGATAACTACAGCTCTGCGCCTCTGCGGAGAGTGACCAAGTCACCCCGCGGGTTTGGTGGGTTTTCCTTCCCTTTCTGACTGTAGTATAGCATACTACTTGGGGAATGTCAAGCACTTTTTTCAAATTTTTTGAAAAAAGTTTTTGGGTCGTCCTGCCGTCCTCCTGCCCTTCCACCCTTTGTTCCTGCTCGCTCTGGAGGCTCGTCCACTCAGAGGTCTGCGCAAGTGGCAGTTGCTGGTTCACATTTATATCCCGCACAACAGGACTCCGTGCGGTCGTGGGGCTCTTCAGCTCTGGAGTCTTACACGGTCAACTTGCGACCTCCCGCTCAGGTTCAGCTCCCCTCACCTTACGAACAGAGTATACCACATTCGGGAACAGAAGTCAAGCGTTTTTTCGCAAATTTTTGAAAAAATTTTTCACTGAGGCCGGGTCCAAAGCAAAAAACCGCGCGTCCCAGCCCAGGACGCGCGGCCAAAAAGAGAAAGCCGAGATTTTCTCTCGGCTTTGGTGGACTTAGTGGGAAGGGTGGCGTTCTGCCCTCTTTACATCTTCCCCGAGGGCTCTCCCTACTTATTTCTTACACGGAATCGGTTTTACTTGGCGAGTTCCGCCTGCGACCTTGCGCCTTTGGTAGTGCAATCCGTGGGTTTTGGGTTTTCCTTCCCTTTTGTGATTTAAGTATAGCACCCTTTTGCGATTTTGTCAAGCATTTTTTCAAAAATTTTTAAAATTTTTTTTGTGCCCGCGCTCCCGGTCGGCGCACTTAAAAAGGCTCTTTACAGAGCCTTGAGGATTTCGATGATGTTGTCCACGTTGTGGGCGATGCCTTTCCAGTTTTCGCGGTTGCCGATTTCGTCATCGAAGAGAATGTCGGCGGTTGTGCGGTTCACAAGGTTTTTGTCTGTTCCGTACTTCACGATTTCGATGAAGTCGAAGTGTACGCTTGCGAGGTGTTTCTTGAGCCACGCCTTTTTGACTTCCGCGACTTCGGCGTTGTATTTGTCGCTTCCGTTCTTACTCAGCCAGCTGATGATGCCGATTTCGATGCCCTGCTTCTGGAGTTTGTTCAGCAGGCGAGCCAGCACGTTCATGTTGACCATCACTTCGGCTTCGGCATAGGGGCGAGTATTTTCGGCGATGAGGTCGGCGAGCCAGTTTTCCACGCCGTACAGGTTGGCGATTGTTCCGTCCATGTCGAATGCAATTCTCATTAGTAGCACCTCTCTCTTTCTTTCTGACTAAAGTATAGCACATTCGGGAAAGTCTGTCAAGCACTTTTTTCCGGTTTTTTCAAAAAATTTTTTCACTACTGTTGGTCTAATGCGAAAATCGCGCCGACCCGGCCCAGGTCGACGCGCTCAAAAAAATAAGCCCTTGCGGGCTTTGTGGGTTAGGCGATTACCCAACCGCCTCGCTCGAAGGCTTCGAGCGCTTCTTTCTCGGTGTTGTAGAACCGAGAGAACTTGACGCAGGTGGTGCTGACCCAGCTGATGCGGACGCAGTTGTCGAACCGCTCGATTTTGAATTCGTATGCTTTCATTTTGGTGTTTCCTTTCTTTCTCTTTTCTTGACTTAAGTATAACACGGAAGTCCGGACTTGTCAAGCGTTTTTTTTATTTTTTTTATCTCGACAGAATCAAATAGATGATGACGAGAACGATGATCAGAGCCAGCGAAATCCACAGCGGGGAGAGAACCCAGAGCCAAGACCAAGTGATGACTCCGCAAAGCTTTAAGACGATGAAAGCGATTGTGAGCAGTCCAGTGAATCCGATTCCGCTTTTGCTTGTGTTGTTGTTTCTGTTTTCCATTGTTGTATCTCCTTTTCTGTTTTCTGGATTAAGTATAACATGTTTTACCCGGCTTGTCAAGTACTTTTTTAAAATTTTTTTAGCACCACACCAAACCCAGATCACGCCACCGCAGGACGCTCTGCTGATTGCAGGCTCTGCCGACTTGGAGTGCTTCGCGCTTCGTGCTGACTCTGTGGCTCTTGTCTACATAGTAGACACCGCCACTAAACCACACGCCGCAGTTTCCGCCATAGGCTTTAACCGCTTTAATTGCTTCGCTGGCGTCCGTTGTTTCGATGCCCTCTGTGGCTACCTGCCAGCCTGTTTTATACTGGATTTTGTTGCCTTTTTTGAGAGTGATGCCATCGTTTTCGGTGAGCTTGCGGATAGTGCGGATGTTAATCATTTTGGTGCCTTCCTTTCTCTTTCTGATGCAAGTATAGCATTTCCGGGAAAGTTTGTCAAGCGTTTTTTTCAAAATTTTTCAAAAATTTTTTCACCAAGAGTCGATGTAAGCCAAAAACCGGCCGCTGCGCCCAACAGCGGCCGGCCCACAAAAAAGAAGAGCGGTCAGGCCGTTCTCTCGACCTTGACCGCCCAGCCCTGACCTAGAGCCCAATCCCTGAGCCGAAGGGTTGTCGCCTCGCTGAGGCAGGAGCCGTAGGCTTTCCAGCCTTCGCCATTTTTGTCGATGTAGAGTCTGTAGTACATTTTGTTTCCTCTCTTTCCTCTTTCTGACCTCAGTATAGCACAGGCTTTCCGGTTTGTCAAGCGTTTTTTCAAAAATTTTTAAAATTTTTTTTGAGGGCTTAAACTTCGGTAGCCCACCGAAGCTCAAGCTTGCCGTTCTCCAGTTCCCTGGTGTAGAACCGGCGGTCATCGTTCGCTCTCCGGCCCGTCTTGCCGACCAGCTCAGCAAGCTTCTTGGTGGCATTCGCGATTTTCCATTCGGCGCTCGCGATTCTCTCTTCTTTGGTGAACACGGTCTTGGTGCAGGTGATTTCGATTGTTCCGGTGTATTCAGTGTAGGTGGTCTTCGTCATGGCTTCTTGCCTTCCTTTCTTCTCTCTTTCTGACGTAAGTATAACATGACCGGTTCAACTTGTCAAGCGTTTTTTTGAACTTTTTTAAAAAAATTTTACCGCCTTGCGGCGGCTTTATTAGAAGTCTATTGGTCTGTTGCTCCAGTTTTCTTTCTTAAGCAGAACGGTTGTTCGATTGATGTTCAGATACCACGCGGCTGTTTTAAGGTTGGCATCAGACAGGTCAGTTTCGCACAGAGCTTTAAAGCCTTCAGTGATTTTAGTATCTTTGCCGTAAATAGCTTCGCACATTTCGATGAGTTCTTTCCGAGTCTTGGTCATTGTCTTGAGTTCCTTTCTTTTCTCTTTCTGACTGTAGTATAACACACTCCCCCGGACTTGTCAACACTTTTTTGCAAAAAAGTTTACTTTTTTTTGGGAAAATTTTGTGCTTCATCGATTCAATGCGTTTTTTTCGCAAAATCTCGGAGAGTACCCACAAACTAAAATGCGGCGCGTGCCGCCCCAGCACGCGCCGACCGAAAAATTTTTTTCAAATTTTTTGGTTTTTGCGATGGGAAGCAAAATTTTGCAAAAATAAAAAAAGGCTTTTCAGCCTCTTTTTATTTGCCCATGACCCGAGCGATGAGGGCGATGTAACCTTCGTTTTCCTCGCCGCGGATGATGGTCCAACCGAGCCGAACGGCTTTTCTGTACTCGGCGCCGAAGGTGGTGTCGTTGGTGTTGATGACTTCCTTGAGTTCGCCTTTCTTGTTGATGAGCAGGTAGTTGGTGAAGTTCGTCATTTCTTTGGTCTCCCTTTCTTTTCTCTTTCTGAATACAGTATAGCACGACCCGGTCTTTTTGTCAAGCGTTTTTTCAAAAAAATTTAAAAAATTTTTCGGCAAAATAAGAGCTTGTCACCTCTTCGTGACAAGCTCAACCTCTTCTATTTCATCATCACCGATGATGCTGTCTGTGGTGTTGTTGAACATCAGCATTCGCACCTCGTCGCCTACTCTGTACCCCTCTCCTGTGAACGTCCAGAAGTAGCCCGCTTTGTCCTTAACTCTAACGACATTATTTTCCACCTTGATGACCTCGGCTTCTCTGTGGTAGTGGCATTCGTACCAGCCCACGCGACCGACCACAAGCAAGAACGCAATAAGCGCAAGCGTGGCAATCACTACATTGATGATGCCTTGCAGTCTTCTCTCTCTTCTTCTCTGTAACTCTCTTCTTGTCATTGTTGTGTGTGTCCTCTCTCTCTTTGTCTCTCTGTGTGTCTATTGTATCACTCTTTGTGCATCTTGTCAAGTGTTTGTTTGCTCTGTTGTTGTGCTCTTTGTGTGTCTCTCTGTCTGTGCGCTTTGTGCATGCATGCGCTTGTGCCCTACCACGCAAGCGCCTTCCTTGTGTCCTGCTTGTGCACTTGTCTGTTGTAGTCCTTTGCGCTCTTGAAGGTCTTTGTGGCTGTGCTGATGAGTGCTGTGCCTCTCTGTGCCTTGTTGCGCTCCGCAAGAGCCTTCTTGCTCATGCTCTTCTGCTCGTAGGCTTTTGCCTCTTTCTCTAACTTACTGACCTTTTTGCTCATCGTGTGTGCCTCTCTTTCTCTCTTGTGCCTTTAGTGTATCACACTTTGCGCGTTCTGTCAAGCGTTTTTTCGCCGGTTTTGTGTGTTATTTTTTTAACAATCTGCCTACCTTGTTGTGTGTGCTGTGCTACTGTGTGTGTCTCCTGTGCGTGCGTGCCCCTGCGCGCACGCGTGGCAGGAGGTTCTTGCTGTGTGCTGTGGTGGTCTACTGCTGATAGACCTGGCACCCCTGCGTGGTGTACTGTGTAGTGTGTCCTTGTTGTGTGTGTTAGCTGTTCATTGTGTGTTGTTGTTGTGTTGTGTGTGTTCTTTGTTGCTTGTGCTTGTTGTGTGTGTCTGTGCTTCTCTCTGTCTGTGCTGTTGTGTCTCTCTCTGTGTGTGCCTCGTTGGCTGTGCGCCTGTGCTGTGTAGGTGTGTGCGCTCGCTGCCTCTGTGTGCTGTGTGTGTGCGAACATACGTTCGGTAGATCGGCCTCGCGCACGTCCCTTGCTTACTGTGTGCTGTTGGTGTTTCTGCAAAATAGCATTGTCCATCGATGTAGTGCGTTTTTTTGCTGTTCTGCTGGTGCTGCAGTTCTGGGAAACAGCGTGCGCTTGCCTGTGCTGTGCTTGCCCTCGCGATTTTTTCTAAAGGTCTGTACTGTGGCAAATCAGGCGCGCTGCGACCCACACCGCGCCTGCGCAAGCACTATCTTTTCTAGCTGCTCTGCTGGACAACCCTTCAACGTACTACACACACATGCATTACTGTAAATAATACATGTGTGTGTTTTACTTGACCAACTTATCACGTTTGTTTGCTCATCGTTGTTGTTGTCTTTGCGCGTTGTTTGCCGCGCTGTTAGAGGCTGTTTGTTGGGGCGTAGTGCAGGAGGCGCCAGTAGACCTCCAGCATTGTGTCACGTTAGACCGGGGGGTACTTTTCGGGAAAAAATTTTTTTTGAAGAGGCAAATTGATTTTGCCTGGCCACAACTCTCTCCAAACCAATTCCCCATTTCGAATTACGAATTTACCACTCCAACGATATCGTTTTGAGCAACAGTTGAACCATTAACTACATACATAATAATTGGTACTTTCATATTACTAGAATCAAAATATACATTTATATCTGTAATTATACCAGTTTTTTCTTCTGTTCTAATAATACGTGTTGCTCCTCTGCCATTACATTTGGGACAAGGAAGAATTGTATGATCAGCACCTTGTATTTCTGTTCGTCCATTACAAAAACTACAAGTTTCATACATGTCTAATGTATTAATTATATAATATTTTACATTGTCTCCAATATTATATTTTACATCTATATTCATATTACAGCTCCAAACTTATCTGCCCTTCAATCTGTGCAGAGTAAATCTTATTATTCAACACTTTAGGGATTTCACAGCCTAGTTCTTTTAATACATCACAAGCCACTTGATACTTTGGATCAATACCATTATCCTTATACATAAGCACATAATTGCGCCCAGGCATATCAAGTGTACTAAAATTTAACTCATCTCCCGCACTGAAGCCGTACCGGCTTCTCAATCCAGAAGGAATAGAAACTCTTCCCAACGAATCAACTTTGCGCGAGACATTTTCATCACAAATATTATAATCCATTAACCTTGCGGCTCCTCTGTTTTCGCATCATCAATCGGTTGACCGGCCGCCGCATCTTCCTTCTTCGTCTCTACAGGCTCTACTGGTACACAGAAAATATGCCACACATATCCTTCTTCATCCTTCACAGTGCCGATATAGGCACTATTCTTAATAACCTGCTCATCACCACCGGTTAATTCCCAACCAGTACCAACCTGATAAAAATCAAGTGCGCGGACCTCTTTTACCGCATCATCCAACATAACCCATACTACTGGTTTACCATACTGTAACTTCGTATTTAACACCTGACGAATGTGACCTTCACAATGTCCAGGAACATCATATTTCCAGATCTTTACCATCTACATTCTCCTTATTTTTTATTGCGGCCAGCCAAACCTCATGCATCCTTGAGGCTTGCTCATCCGCTCGTGCAGCTGCTTTGCAGCAAGCAAAAAGCAATAGGGCTATAAAAATAAAACCACCAACTATTAATAAAATATTCCATATACTCATAGCTCTATCCTTTTATCCTTTCTATAAATATTATAACATAAAATTTTTTAACTGTCAATTTTCTGTAAAAAAGTTTTGGCCAATTGTGACTTGACGATTGGAAAAATTTTTAGTATAATGTAGTTAATGGAGGTGTAAAGATGACCAAATTAGATTACACATTAGAATCTCCAGAAGAACGTTTAGCCTTGGTTAACAAGATTTTAGAGGAAACTCCGGACCCATCTCCGGCATATCTTGAAATCTTAGGTGACTATTTGGTTCTTTGTATGGAGAAGCAAGAACGTAAAGAGCGTAAAATGCTTACAGAGAACCGTATGGCAACTATTAATAAGCGAGAAACATCATTTGAAGGTCTCGTTTCCCAATTTGAGAATGGCGAAGATGGTATTTATAACTTAATTACTGAAAATAAAAATCAAATTTTCCAACCTAAAATATCAATTACTAAAAAAGATCTTGAAGAAATCCCCTTTTTAAAACAAATTAAAGAAGCTATTGAGCTTTGGGAAAAGAAGTTAAAGACAGCAACAGGACGCGATCGTTTTGTAATTAAAAAAGCAATTATTGATCTGCGTAAAGACCAGTATGTAGTAAAAGATGCATATCGTAAACCAATCGTGTTTACAAATGCTATGCATGGTAAGAGCTATATTCCATTAGATGAATATGTGACTTTTGACGAAAATGGATATTGTGTTCCACATGGTGTTTCATTTATTAATCCTACGGTTTGTTCTGCAATATTATGCAATTATTCTAAATTAAAAGAAAATGGATGGGGTAATTTTGAAGGTGACACCTGGTACATGATGGAAGCTTTTGATGATTTGTGCGCCCGGACCCTAAAAGATTATCCACTCTATGAACAAATTGTTATTATGAAAATAGATGGCCGACAAAATATTGATATTCAGGCCGAATTAGAAGCACAATTTGGTATTAAACATAGTTTAGAATATATCTCTAGCCTTTGGCGTAAGAAAATTCCAAGTCTATTAGCATCTTAGGCTGAAGACGATTACCTTAATTGGTATTATTTAGAAAAAGAAAAAGGAAAATATAAAAGATGCAGTCGGTGCGGCGAGGTCAAACTGGCTCATAATAAATATTTTTCAAAAAAT
>JAEEGG010008093.1_pt1 | contig 23972 bp, 14 predicted proteins | sample 9134161 | NCBI WGS metagenome assembly JAEEGG01 (sample SAMN16246543, study PRJNA631951) | gut metagenome | biome: gut microbiome; feature: rumen; material: CR-attached | host: Bos | place: Iran: Karaj | collected 2018-10
CTTCACCATCACCTTCTTGCCATTGATGATGTATACACCCTTCTGGGTCTTCTCCACACGGATACCATTGATGGTGTAGACCTTGTCCTGTGGGATGTCAGTCTTGATGCTTTCGATGGCAGTTCCGTCATTGTAGAAGGTGCCGTCTTCAGCACGTTTCACGAAACCGTGTGTGGGATCGAGAACGGGGTAGGGATCTACGCCAAGAGTCTGGAACCACTGAGGTGTCTCCTGTCCCTCGTTGAGAGCGTAGCAGATGGCACCGCTTGCCAGCTCAGAAGCACTTGCACTGAAGTTGGTAGACAACGTGTTGGATCCAGATGCACGCTCAGCGCAGTCTGCCAGCCAGAAGCTTGTCTCGAAGGCAGCAGAGCTGTAGTTGCGCAGCCATCCAATCAAGGCTCCTGCATAGGTAGATGTTCCACCCGTGTACTCAATTTTACCTACACCCAAGCAGTTGTGGATACCGCCACAGCTAGCATTGTTCACGTAGCCAAAGATACCAGCTGCAAAACATCCTGCGTTGTCGAACGTGATGGTTCCGTAATTGGCGCAGTTGTAGAAGCTACCCGTATTGGTGTAGGCGGCAATACCTGCAAAGCAGTCGTTGTTGCCTGGGCCGACTGTCAGCGTTCCGCTGAACGAGCAGTTGCGGATGACGGTCGAGTTGCTGGCTTCACCTGTGATACCACCTGTATGGGTAAGACCAGATGCGGTAGCATCGATGTTGAGGGCAGAGTGAACGTTGGTAATCTGTGAATTATCGCAAGCGCCGATGACGCCATTGATTGGGTGGTTGCAGATCAGGGTTCCCTCGATACTGAAGTTGCTGACGCTTCCTTCCTTTACCATACCGAAGAGTCCGCCGTAGTTGGCTGGAGTGCTCTGGTTGAAGTTCGTGATTTTGTGGTTCTGTCCGTTGAAGTTGCCCGTGAATGGATTCGAGTTGTTGCCAATGGAAATCCAGTTTGCAACCTCAGCCAGGTCGATGTCATCCACCATGACAGCATTGATTCCTGTGTTGCCCTTGTTGACTGTAGCGCTCAGCCAGCGCAGGTTGTTGTAGGTGGCAATCTGGTATACGCCATCGATGCTCTCAGGCTCGATGCCATAGACGCTGATATAACCCAAGCAGTTCTTCAGTTCCGTCTGATCGAGGGCTTCCTGCAGTGTGTAGGCACCTTCCAGGCACTTCACGTCAATGTTTTCGTAGGCATCGGCGATGCTCTCCAGTTCGATGTCAGTGAAGGTGTAGATGGAGCTTTCGCCGTAGGCAGCATCATAAAGTGCTTCTGCGTCAGCCAACAGGTTGATGTAAGCTTGCTTGCACTGGTAGATTTCAGTGAAGAGCTTAGAGAACTCCTCGACCAGCGCATACTGTTCTGCGCCAGTAGAAGCGCTTTCTGCTGCTGTGATTGCAGCCTGCAAGCGTGTGCGGAGTTCTTCCGAGTAGTTGGGACACTTCTTGTATTCAGCCTGATCGTAGATGTTCTCCTTTGCCGTGTTGGCGCGTGCCACCATACTTTCCAGTGTGCCACTCAGGTCAGCTTCATCCACACTGCCCAGATAGCGCAGGCTGGTCAAGCCAAAGCCTACCCAGTCGCTACCGCCATTGGTGCCCCAGTTGGCAATTCCGATGGTCAGCTTGCCATCTTCGCCTACGTTCACAGCCACCTTGTTGTCGGCATGACGACCTGCCCCAAAGGCATAGCAGCAGCTTTGGAGGCCGTGCAGACCATAGCCAATCAGTTCGCCCATTTCATTGTAGATTTCGCGGTCGGCTGTCTCGCCAGTGATGTAGCAGTTCTCGTGGTCGATAGCATCCTCGACGGAAATCATGCCCTCAGGGTCAGCCATTACGTAGTTCACGTTCTCGTTGGCGTAGATGACAGCCGAGTAGTTGATGCTGGTCTGGTCGTCGGCAGGACGCTGTCCGGCATACATCTGCATCTCGTAGATGCCAGGCTTGAGGCCTTCGATGGTCTGATAGAGGTCGAACTTGTTGTCCCAGAACTGTCCGGCATAGTTCACACCATTGTTGCCAAAGTCGTAGACGGTACCTTCCCAACCTTCCTTCTCTTTCTTGAAGTCAGGATTGATGAGCAGGAGGGTCACATCGGAGCCAGCCTTGTAGCCGTTGGCGATAGCGGTGCGGAGCAGAGTTTCCAGAGACTCGATCTCAGCGTCCAGCTCGTCGCCGCTCAGCAGGTGATTCTCGATGATGTAGGAGTACGTTCCGTTGGTGTAAGTCTCGCTGGGTTCCACATAAGTGTCGAGATATTCCTCCAGTGTGGTGCGCTCAGCGCTGTCGAAATCGTCGTGCTCATCCAGATATTGAGCCAGATAGGTGCACTCTGCGTCATACTTCTGGTAAGCAGCTACAGAAGCGTCAATCTTTGCGCTCAGGTCATTGGCTTTGTTCATCTGAGCCACCAGACTTTCCATATCGGTTGCTTGGTAGATTTCCTCCAGCGTGCTCTCGAACTCTGTCAGCAGGGCTTGCTCAGCAGCTATGTCCAGATCCTTTGCGCTCAGGTTCTCGTAGATGTCACTCAGGATGTCCAGGAAGTCAGACTCGTTGCCGAACTGCAGTTCAGACATCTGGATGGCATCGCCGCTGTTGGCTGATTCGACCACTACCTTAAAATACTGGTATTCATCTGTGTTTTCCTCAGAGAGACCGAAGTAGAAGGGAGTGAAGTTTGCTGCGCCCAGACGGTCTTGCCCGATGTCTTCCTTGTGGTCTATCAGCACCCAACCCTCGTTCTCGAGTACAGCTTCGTCGTCGCTCTCGAAGTTGGCGCCATAGATGCTCCATGTCTTCCAGTTACGGGAGGGGAAAGTGCCTGTGTCGTTACCTGTTATGAGGGTGTAGAAGAAGGGTGCCGTGGGTTTGGCAGTCTTGAAGATGGCATAGCCGGGAGTGGAAGGAGTTACGCCAGGCATACACCATTTGCTCGTCTCGAGTCCGTCGATCAGGGCTGCAAAGCCTTCGTTGCTGGTGAAACCTGTGGAGCCGCGCAGGGCGACGCTTCCGCCCAGGATGGCACTCTCCAGGAGGTTCATCACGTAGATGGCCTCGTCTCTGATGGCCTTGTCGTTCAGCTTGCGGTTCTCGATGATGTACTTGTAGGAACCGTTGTTGTAGGTCTCGCCCGGCTCGATGTACTCGTCGAGATACTTCTCGAGGAATTCGCGGCTGGGACCTGCAAAGTCCGTGTAGGTGCTCAGGTAGTCGCTGACGTAGTTGATGCTGTCCTGATAAGCGGCGTAGGACTCTTGAGATGCTGTGATGGTTGGCTGCAGGGATGTCAGCTCAGCGTAGAGGGTGTTCATCGTAGTGATGGAAGTGGTCTTGCGCAGCTGTGCGAGTGCCTCAGCGTAGCGGTCGGTCAGCGACTTCATGGCAATCACGTCATAGTCGAATTCTGAAGCCAGGGCATAGAATTCGCTTCGCATGCCCAGGAAGTTGCTCTGGTTTCCGAAGCTCAGCTCACCCATCTGCTGCAGGCCGCCGCCAGAAGCGGTGATGACCACCTTGAAATACTGGTATTCCGTGGTGACGGTGGTTGAGGTGTAGAAGAAGGCGGCTGTCTTGTTGGCAGCAGGCAGCTGGTCAGCTCCGATGTTGACCTTCTCGTCGATGAGTACCCATCCTTCAGCATCCTTGGTAGCCTCTTCGTCGCTGGCGAAGTTCCCGCCATAGATGTACCAGGTCTTCCAGTTGCGGTCAGGGCTGTTGCCTGTGTCGTTGCCTGTGAACAGACGGTAGTAGGAGGGTTTGATGGGGTCGCTTGCCTTGAAGACAATCCACCATCCGTTGTCGTAGTTCTCGTGACCCGTGTTGCTGCACCATTTGGTGTCGTCGTTGCCGTCCACCAGACTCTGGAATCCCTCGTCCTGGTTGAAGCCGGCTGTACCATCCAGCGATTCGTAGACAACGTCGATTCCTGCATCGCTTCCAGTGGAATAGAGGTCAATCAGTTCGAACAGGAAGTTCGTCTCGGCCTCGATGTCGGCTGCGCTCAGCGTGTGGCGCTCCCAGATGTAGGGGTAGGAACCGTTGGGGAAGTTTCCGTTGGGCTCAATGGTGTTGTTCACGTAGTCGTTGATGGTGGCTCGTCCTGCAGAAGCGATCTTGCCAGCCTCCAGCTCGCTCTTGGCGAAGTTTACCATGCTCTGGTAGCTCGTGTAGGAACTAGCGCTGGCGGCAATCTCGCCTTGGATGGCAATCAGTTCCAGACGTGCGGCAATCAGTTCCTCGATGTCGTTGATTTGCGCCATTGCGTCCAGCTTAGCCTGGTATTTGTCTATCAGGGCTTGTTCGGCCACCGTATTCGGGTCGAAGGTATTCACCTCGTGTAGGATAGTGGAGCGTACCTGGGGGTATTGGGCAGCTTGACCGAATGTCAGCTCTCCCATCTGGATCAGGCCACCGCTGTATGCCTCATTGATTTCCACCTTGTAGTATTGATAGGGGGTGGTGCTCTTCTCCGACAGGCCGAAGTAGAACTCCGAATAGTTGGCTGCGCCCAGGCGGTCCTGACCAACATTCACCTTGTTGTCGATCAGCACCCATCCCTCTGAGTTGCGGGTTGCCTCGTCGTCGCTCTCGAAGTTCGCGCCATAGATGCGCCATGTCTTCCAGTTGCGGCCAGGGTTGCCTTGTGTGTCGTTTCCAGTCATGAGGCTGTAGTAGGCAGGTACCAGCTTGTCGCTTGCCTTGAAGACAATCCACCAGCCGTTCTCGTAGCCTTCGTGAGTGTCGTTCGTACACCATTTCGTGTTTCCGTTGCCGTCCACAAGGCTGGGGAAGCTCTCGGCATCATTGAAACCTTTCACACCGCTCAGGGCCGTGTAGGTGACATTGAGGTTCTCGCCAAACATGAACTCGCTCATCTGGATCGTGGTGCCGTCGGATGCCTCAGACACTTTGATCATGAAGTACTGGAACGCAGTACTGTTGTCCTCGCTGAACTCGAATGTGGCCGACACCAGGTCTCCAGCAGGCAACTGGTCGTTGGTGATCTCTGTCTGATGGTCAATCAGGACCCATGCCTCAGCGTCGTCGGTTGCCTCGCTGTCGCTGCTGAAGTTGGCGCCATAGATGTCCCAGCTGCGCCAGTTTCTTCCGGGGAATCTCGATGTGTCACCGCCAGTGATGAGGGTGTACACACTGGGCACCAAGGCTTCGTCAGCCTTGAAGATGATGGTGGCAGGAACATCGGTCAACCACTTGGTGGCCGTACGTCCATCCACCAGACACTGATAGCCTTCGAAGCCCGTTCCGCCGGTGCCAGTCAGGGCTGTCAGTCCCACTCCCCAAGCACTCTGTCCCATCACGCTCATCAGGACGGTGAGGGTAAGGCTCAGGAGGAGGTGTCTCTTGCTCGTAAGTAATCTTTTTTCCATGTTTTGATGAATTAGAGTTAGTTGTCGTTTTTAGTTTTATTTTGTTCGCGCTTGCGTGATTACAGCACAAAGTTACGAAAAAGTTTCGAGAATTCCAAATTTTCCTATGCATATTTGGGAGAAAAGTGAAAAGAGACTTGATTGCCAATGCCTTACGCACTATGGTCCGATAACAGGAGGGCGATAAATCGATGATGACTATAAACGGGACGAAAGTAGCCCCTCGTCAGGCAGCATCATGTACGGGTAAAATACAGAAAAAATGGATCAGCTACAGAGAAAAGTACCTCAAAAATTTTGAAATTCAAGAAGGAGCATGTACCTTCTCACCACAAACCCTGAAAACGATTGAACAGCTTTCCGCGGAGCCTGTTCAACAAAAACACAAGGGTTAAGAGATAATCATTCAACTTCTGCCAGGGATAGGGATTAAGGTATCAAACAGGCATTCAACCTATGGCAGGGGTAAGGTAAAAATCATTCAACTTTTTTTAGGGAAGTACAGTTCCCCCTGCCTTTTTGTCACTTTGTAACTTTGTCACAATGTAACATTAAGGATATTCAATTTGTGTCAGTTAGACTTTAGAATATATAGTATAATATATTTAAATATATTATACTATATATTCTAACAATCCACCCTGCACATCGGCAGATGCTTAATGTTACAAAGTTACATTGTTGCATTGTTACAAAAACAGCTCTCTTTCATCTATTCCATACTGCTGGCAAATCCACTCTACCGCCACGGGTGGCAGGAGTTGTGTCCTTGGTGTAACACCCCACTGGCTCAACTGTTCACTCTGCTGTTGGAGCCAGCGCTGGAAGGTGCGGTAACTAACTCCGGCGGCTCTCGCTATCTCACTTTTCAAGTAACTTTTCATCGTTCGATTCCTCCTTGTTTATTATAGTACAAAGTTACAAAAAAAACACGAATTTCGCAAGAAAATTCATTACAAATTATGGGCAATAATGGACAAAGATAGACAATAATAGACAATAATAGACAAAGATGGACAAAGATAGACAGCCATCCACCAGTTCTTCGTACCTTTGCTGTCGCTAAGGTACTAGTGCTCGACCATACAAGTAAAAAGAGTTTTATTGTATCGTGCTCGCTTAAACGTACCTTTGCATCGTGTTAGAAAGAGGAAATCGATGAGTTGAAAATCCGGAGTCAACACGTTGAGGAACTTCATCGGACACGTTGATATCAGACGGATCGGAGCACAGGCGAGTGCTCAGAGGAAAGAGTGGATTGACTTGATGTTTGTAGTGGGATTTGCAGCTGCTGGCGCTCAGAAATGGATGCTGAAGTCGGCTCCTGCCTGCAGGGGACGGCCGCGCTGGGCAAAGAAGAGTTGGCTGCCCGTGGCGTTGCTGTCGAAGGCAAAGGTATTGTAGCGGGTGTTGGAGAGGTTGCGGCCCCAGAGCTGAAGGGAGATGTCGTGGGCAAAATCGAGGCGAAGGTGAGCGCCTGGGGTGGCGTAGAAGGGTTGGTTGTAGGTCTGCGTCTCGTCCCAGTAGATTTGCCCTTGGGCGGTGAGATCGGCGCCCAGAACGAGAGCGTGGAGTGCCTTCTGGCCGAGGGGGAATCGGTAGTCGGCACGAAGGGCCAACGTGTGGGCTGGCACGAAAGGAACGGCATTCCCCTTGTAGGAGACCTGCTTGCCGTCGATGGTGTCGTCGAACCGCTTGAAGGCGGCATGCGTGTAGCCGTAGGAGAGATGGTAGGAGAAACGGTCTTCGCAGGCAAGGCCATGCAGGGCGAGCTCGAGTCCGCAGCTGTGGCTCTGGGCAGCGTTGACGGTCAGGCGGCCATAGCCGTAATTGTTGGCAAAGCGTGCCACCTGCTGGTTGTGGACCTCCATGTAGAAGAGCGAAGCATCGAGCTGCAGACGCTCCTGGAAGAGGTTGAGATGGGCGCCCACCTCGTAGTTCCACGAGGTTTCTGGCTTGTAGCTGATGGCGTCGCGTATCTGTTCGTAGCCTTGCTCGTCGTGCTGGACATCGAGGTCAGCGCGTGCGGATTGGGCGTACTGACGAAGCTCTGGCTGCAGGATGTCGCTGAACGACTGTATGTTGTATCCTCCTGCCCTGTACCCTTTGCTGAAGGTGGCATAGAGGACTCCCTGGTCGAGCTTGTAGCGCAGTGAGGCCTTGGGGAGAAACTGGTGGAAGAAGTGGTCGTCGGAGTGGCGGAGGATATCGGAAACCCTTGCATCAACATGGATGCCAAGCACGCTCTCGACGATATGGGCCTGAGCGCCAGTATGGTAATCGATGGCCACGTGGCTGAGGTCGTAGCGCACGCCCAAGGTGGCCGTGAGGCGTTGGCTGAGGTCGTAGTTGCTCTCGTGGAAGAGTCCCAGGTTCTGCTGGGGAGTGGAGAACCTGCCGAAGATGGGTTGGTCGATATCCATGCGGATGTGGCACCCTCCACGCGCCTCGATGTCGGCAATCGTCTCAGCGTCGGCTTGTGCGAGTGCTTCTTCGCGCGACATGCCCTGTTCCATCAGTTCCATCATGCGTCGGCCAGACATAGCGTTGAGCATGCCATAATAGGCATAGTCCTGGATGGTCTGGGAGAGATGGTCGTTCATGGCAGGACGGAAGATGACAGGAGCATCGACGCGATGCCAGAGGGACGAGAAGAAAGCACCGGTCGCCCTTTGCCATTTTCCTTCCTTGCGGCTCTTCAGGGTAACCTCCTCCGTCATCGCTTGCTGCCGCTGGTGCTGCTGCATCCGCATGAGATCTGCCTGGGTGTAGTCGATGTCCATGTGCATGTGGTCGCGCAGGTATTGAAAGCTGGTAGCTGAGGTGAGCGTGAAGCGTGGAGCCTGCCATTGGATGGTGAGTCCTGTGGTGAGAAGGTGTCGCTGGTAGTCGCTTTCATGATCGGAAGTCGGCAGGGCTGCCCGTCGGCTTTCGAGGTCAAGCTGTCCGTAGGGGAATCCCTTCTGGTCGACCCATTGGTAATCAGCCGTAAGGTCGAAGGAAAGGTCACGGGAGGGCAGATAGATGCTGCGCAGACGCCCTCCTGCCTCATTGCTGAGGTCTGCTCGCCGTCCTGTTGTCTGATTCTTCCAGAAGCCATCCATGCCCTCGTAGAATGTGGCTGCAGAGAGAGCGAAGCTGTCGCTGAAGCGGTGATAGTGGGCTGCATCGACCTGGCGCTGACCATAGGTGCCACCGTTTATGCGGAGGTCTGTGCCCTGATAGTTCATGGGGTTGTGGGAGTACAGGCGTATCAGTCCTCCCTCGGAATTCATGCCATAGAGTGTCCCCTGGGGCCCTCGCAGGACATCGACGCGTTCCAATCCGTAGGTGTGGATGTTGTACATGCTCTTTGTGGCGAGTGGAATGCCATCGACGTACATGCTCAGCGCAGAGCTTCCTTCCTTGGAGCCAATGCCACGGATGTAGGCCGACGAGGTGTAGCGCGAGCCGTAGTCCGGCATAGAGAACGAGGGGACGTAGAGACTGATCTGTCTGGTGTCATTGATTCCCAGCCCCTGCAGGTCAGCGGCTGAGAACATGGTGCTGCTCAAGGCTTGCGAACGCAGTCGGCCGCTTTCTTTGGGTTGAGTCACGACGATGATTTCGTCGAGGTCTACCACTCGCGAAGTGTCTGCCACGCTTGTGTCGTGGAGTGGGGAGGAGGGATTGGAAAGCTGGTCGCGGATATGTTCAGCACGCAGGCTGGCAAAAGCCGCTGTGCAGAGCAGTATGGCAGTCAATCCCTTGGCAAGTTGCATGTTTCCTTGTCTTTATTCCTCCGTGGGGAGGATGTACTAAGAATTTCTTCGAAGCTGTCAGTCAATTGGTAGGCCCGGGCCCGTATGGAAGGTGAAGGTCATCTCTCCGTGGGCGCCAGCTGTAGTCATGTTGGCAATGATGATAGCCATCATTTGTTTCTTGTCAGCGCTGATGGTGGCCTGAGACAGTCTGCAGCCGAATTCCTCCGTGGTATTGTCGCGCGGATTGTTCATGACGAATGATCCTTCGCCCTCATGCAGTATGTATCCCTGGCCAGATTCTATCTTGTTGGCCTTGATGCCTGTGATGGTTGCTGTGCCCCATGTCTTGTTTTTGAAGGTGCCAATGAGCGTGCCGTCATCGGATAAGGATAGTTTGAGGGTGTCGCCCTCGTAGGTTTTGTCGATGAAATTGGTTTTCAGATGGGTCCATCCTGTATAGGTGCCCACCACTTCCTTGTTGACTTTGCTTCCTTTGCCATTATCTTGAGGTTCTTGTTCATCGTCACCACAAGAAGCGAGTACGAAAGCGCCCATTACGAGGGCTGCGATAAGAGGGAAAAAACGGAATAGTTTCATAGTTGTCTTGTTTTATGATTGTTTGTGGGTGCAAAGTTAATGAGGATTGTCCATGTGGGCAATCCTCATTTGTTATGATTTGTTGGAAAGAGGAGAACTTTTCAGCTCTGCTTCCGCTCAATGTAGGCGATGACTTCTCCCTTGCGTACATGCTGGCCTTGTCCCACAATGATGTCCACCAGTCTGCCGCCCAGACAGGCAGGGATGTCGACCATCTGGCCCAGTTTGTTCTCTACGTAACAGAAGTGGCTTGCATCAGCGTATTCCTTTCCAATGGCTGGAGCGATGCTGGTGAGAGTCTCGTCGCATCCGTTTACCTCGTAGAGCACAGTTCCATCCTCAGGTGCGACGATGGGATCAGCCTTAGCGTGCTTGAAGGCTGCTATGTCGGCCAGGCTGATGCCTTTCTTCTGCAGCTTCTTGTCCTTGGCAGCCTGCAGGTCCTTGTTGAACTGCTCCTTGGCCATTCCATTCTTGTAGTTGCGGTACTGGGTCTCATGCATGGCAAACTCGAAAAGCTCCTCGTCGTCTTCTCCACGCTCCCATCCGTTCTCTTCCATTTCCTTGATGAAACGTGGCAACTCGTCAGGATAGTAGCTCTGTGGGTCAGCATCCGTGAACTCGTAGCCTTTCTCCTTGGCAAGCTCTATCAGCTCAGGAGCAACCTCGCCTGGCAGCTTGCCGCTCTTGCCCAGAATCATACCCCAGATGGATTCGTCCATCATGCTGTAGCGAGGTTTGTGCATTGATTCCGTGAAGAGATTCATCAGGGCGATGTTCTTGACGTATTGTGAGAAGGGAGTTACCAGTGGGGGATAGCCGACACGTGGCCAAACGTAAGCTACCTCGTTGAAAAGCTTCACGAGCAGAGCGTCCTCGCTGTAAGGCTCCAGTCCGTCCTTCTGGCGGTTGTTGTTGATGGCAGTCATTATGCCTGTCAAATCGGCCATCATACTTCCCATCATGCCTCCAGGCAGACCACAGCCAAGCAACAGGGACGACATGAGCTTGTTGGTGGGATTCATGAAGTAGCCCAGGAAGTCGTCGATGAACTCCTGAGTCAGCTTGCGGGCCTCCATGTATGCGTCCATGTTGATGTCTGCCACCTTGAATCCATAATGCTTGAGCATGCTTTGAACGGAGATGATGTCTGGGTGAACCTTACCCCAAGAGAGTGGCTCGATGGCGGTGTCGATGATGTCGGCTCCAGCCTTGCACACCTCCAGAATGCTTGCCATAGAGAGTCCAGGGCCGCTGTGTCCATGATACTGGATGATGACATCGGGGTGCTTCTCCTTGATCATACCCACAAGCTTGCCCAGCATGGCAGGTTGTCCTATGCCGGCCATATCCTTGAGGCAAATCTCTGGAGCTCCTGCGGCTATCAGCTGTTCAGCGATGCCTGCATAGTACTCAGCGGTATGGACGGGCGAGGTAGTGATACAGAGGGTAGCCTGGGGTATCATGCCTCCCTCGAGAGCATATTTGATGCTGGGAATAATGTTGCGTACATCATTGAGTCCGCAGAAGATGCGGGTTATGTCCACTCCTTGTGCATGCTTTACCTTATACATAAGGCGGCGTACATCGGCAGGTACAGGGAACATGCGCAACGCGTTGAGTCCACGGTCGAGCATGTGGGTCTGGATGCCAACTTCGTGGAAAGGCTTGGTGAAGGCGCGAACTGCCTTGTTGGGGTTTTCTCCATAAAGCAGGTTGACTTGCTCGAATGCTCCACCATTGGTCTCTACGCGGGCAAAGCATCCCATGCGGATGATGGCTGGTGCCACACGGACAAGCTGATCAGCTCGAGGCTGATACTTTCCTGAACTTTGCCACATATCTCGGTATACCAAACTGAATTTAATTTCTTTTCCCATATTTTCTTAATAGAATTAAGAACCAATCTGGTTGGTCCCAGTTAGACAATCCAAATGCAAAAATACGCAAAAAAAATGGTTCAGCATAACGAATGGGAAAAATAATTAGCGATTTAGGCTAATTTTTTCTCGATAGTCATGTAATGCTGACAATTGGAAAGATTTGAGGAAACTTGGTGTCAGATTTCTTCTTCCTCAGAATCAACGGTGGCTCCAGGTATATAGCGCTTGAGAGCTCGTGCCACACCTGACTTCCAGTTGTTGATGTTGTCGCTGTAGAGCTCAAGGGAAGCAACCAGGCGTATCACGTTGTCGAGAGGCATGCGATAGCGCAAGACTCCACTGATGAGCTTGGCATAGTTCCAATATTCTGGGTTGAATTTCTCGCTCAATCCCTCAACAGTTGTCTTGTATCCACGCTTGTTCTGGAACTGGAAATCATAACGTTTGGAACCGTCTCGATTGACGTGCTTGATGATTTTGCCTTTGGTGACACTCTTGGGGAGAGAGATGCCTTCCTCGTCGTCCATCAAACCCGTGAAGATTTCGTAAGGACGGTTCTCGAGAAGACCTACAAAGGCCACCCACTTCTCCTTGTTGTTCTGGAAGCGTACCACGTCGCAGTCGAGCACTTCAGGCCGTGTCTCACATACCGTCATTGGAATGGCTCGAATCAGATCCTCATTGCTGAGGAAACCTTGTGCATAGAGAGCTTGCAGAAGACTTTGCGAGATGGCTTCGTTGTCGTGTCGAGTATAACGGATATCCGTAAAGATTTGAGCCAGTGTCTCTTTGTTGTTGATCTCCACGAAATGTTGGTTGTCAGGGAGCTGCTCCTTGGGACCGTAGAAACGGTCGATGCTTTCTGCCGTGTAGGGCTGATATTGTTCTTCGTGGACGAATGAGGCCAGCGGAAGACGATCAGTCAAAGGAGGTTTCTCAGCAGGCCAGCCTACGGTAAGCGTGGCCACAGGGAATACGAGTTGAGGCAGTTTCAGCGCATCGATGATCATCTGGGACATATAGACGGTGGTGCCCAGAAAGCAGACGCCCAATCCCGTCTCTTCAGCAAGGTTGCAGAATGTCTGGGTGTAGAGGAGCGCGTCTGTGGCAGCATTGATGAAGCTGAGCAGATTGTCGTATCCGGGAGAAGCCTTACGCGCAAGGCACCAGTCTGTGGTACGACGGAAATCTGCGCAGATGGTGAGCACGATGGGAGCCTCTGTGACCATCGGCTGATTGAAATGGGCTGGAGCAAGCCGTGCCTTGCATTCTGCGTCACGAGTAACGATGACGCTGTAGAGCTGCAGGTTTCCCATCGTTTGAGTGCGGGAAGCTTTCTCCAGTAACTGATTCAGCAGCTCATTGGGAATGGGCTGCTGAGTATATTTCCTGATGGTTCGTCGAGTCTGGATCTTCATTGCTTGATATTTAGTTTTGCCTCTATTTCTGCCAAGGTAGTCTGTAACCTCTTGTTGGTCTTCAGCTTCTTCTCGATGGCTCGAATGCCATGAAGAACGGTTGCGTGATTCCTGTTTCCAATGAGAGTGCCTATCTTGCTGTTGTTGTAGTTGGCATGTTTTTGAGCCAGGTACATGACGAGTTGTCGGACTTCCACTATGTTGGCCTTGCGGCTGGAGCCATACACTTCGTCGGCGGTGACATTGCAGCAGGAGCAGGCGTTCTCGATGATGGAGTCCATCGTGATGGGCTTGTTCTCGATGCGCGAACTGTGTTTGAGCACTCGCTGCGCAAAGTTGAGATCCACCTCGCGATTGTAGACTACAGAGAAGGCAAGCAGGCTGTGGATCATGCCTTCCAGTTCTCTGACGCTGTCTGTAACGTTGGCTGAGATATAGTCGATTACATCTTGAGGTATGCTAAGTCCGTCTTGCTCTATCTTGTTGCGAAGGATGTTCTTGCGCAAGTTCTCCTCAGGACGCTCCAGTTCTGCCAGCAGACCCCATTTGAAACGTGTAAGCAGGCGGTCTGTCATGCCTTGGAGATTCACTGGAGGACGGTCGCACGTGAGGATAATCTGTCGCCCGTTCTGGTGCAAGTGATTGAAGATGTGGAAGAATGTGTTCTGTGTGCCCTCGAGTCCTGCAAATTCCTGGATGTCGTCCATAATCAGGACATCGATGCTCTGGTAGAAATGCATGAAGTCATTGAAGGTGTTGCGGCGGACGGAGTCTGTATACTGCACATAGAAAAGGTGGGCACTCAGGTATAGAATGCGTTTCTGGGGATACAGCTCACGCATGCGTGTACCTATTGCATTTACCAGATGGGTCTTGCCCACGCCGCTGGGACCATAAATGAAAAGTGGATTGAAGGTCTGCTGCTCAGGGTGCTCTGCAATGGCTTTCCCCACACTGCGAGGCAGCTTGTTGCTGTTGCCCTCGATGAAATTGTCGAAGTTCTGCTTGGTGTTGAGGTAGGTCTTCCACTCCTCAGGAGCGGTGTACACCTCGCTCAGGCGTGGACTCTTGTTGGCTCCAACGGGTTTGATGGTCTGCTCTATGATCTCGTTCTCCTCGCTGGGCTGTTTGACGGGGTTCTTCTTGACAACCTCTACCTCATAGTATAGTTTCACACCCTCGCCATAGATGCGGTAGATGGCTCGATGCATCAGCACGCGGAAATGCTCCTCCAGGTATTCGTAATAGAATTGACTGGGGATATAGATAACCAAAGACTTGGCCTGAGCATCGAATGACTTGAACTTGATTGGTGCGAACCAAGTCGAGTATTGCTGCTCATTGACATTGTTCTGGATGATAGCCAAACAACGTGCCCAAAGTATCTTTGGTGAATCAGACATTATTACTAAATAAAAGTTTTTATATTTGTGTTTTGTTGTTACCTTTCAACACGGTTTTTCCCGTTTTGGCTTTGCAAAGTTCGTAATATTTTGCGAAATGACAAAATCCGTTTTTTGCTTAATGTTTTTGGCGGATATTGCACAAAGTGTTGTTTTTCAGTGCTCCATGAGCAATTAGGCATTTTTTTTGTCCCAAGGGGTATTTGCAAATTTATAACATGTTGTAAATCAGATATTTGAACATTGATTCAAAGTTTGCTGGGTTTCGACGTGTGAGGTTGTGTAACTTACCTATAATTACCTGTTTATAACTGACTAAAAAAATCTTTTTCACACACGACGATTATTTTTATTAAATATAAATAACGCAAAATTTTCACTCTGCGCACATGGTGGGGTAGTGTGCAAAAAACAGGTCGGGAATCAGTCCTTAGGCAGAGCTTGTTGCTTTGTCTTATCTTTCTTGCCGAAAACAGAGAAATGAACGTATCGTTTTGGGTGTGCCTTGAGGTCGTTTACAAGGCTGTCAGCACTCTGGACGGTATGATTCAGGTTATTGTAGAGACCCGGATCTTTCATCAGCAACCCCAGGGAGCCCTTGGGGTCTTGTATCTGGTTCATCATGCGATGGATGCTTGCCAGCGTCGTGTTGACGCTGTCCATCGTAGCCTGCAGGTTGATTTGGTTCAGCTTATCCGTCATAGCGATTGCATTCTGGCCCACTTGGTTGAAAGTGGTGGTCAGCTGGGGTACATCCTTTGAGAGGAGACGGTTTAACTCGTTGGTGCTCCTGTTGAGATTTCTGGTCAGGAGCTCTGCGTTCTGGAGGATGAGGACCAGATTCGTGTCGCTGGCAAGGCGATTCAGCGAGGCAATCAGGGTATCCACACGTGAGACGACCTGTTCCACCTGGGGCAGCATCTGCTCTGCTTTCCCCATCAGTCCGCTGGCATCACTTCCTGTGATGGTATCGCCTGGTTGGAAAGCCTCTGTCAGATTGGTAGCCAGCAGCATGTTGAGCGTGCAGCCGCCCAGCATTCCCTCGTCCAGTTTGGCGCTGCTTCCTTTGGGTATGCGCAACTGAGGGTCTACTTGGATGGAGACGACGACTTCCTGGGGCTTGTCGTAAGTGATGTTGCTCACGATACCCACGTTGTAGCCGTCTGCAAAGACTGTGGCACTCTTGCTCAGCCCCTTGGCATTGCTGAACTTTATATAATAGGTATCCTGGGTGCTGAACAGGCTGATTCCCTTGAGAAACTTGATTCCGAAGAACAGAATCACCAAGGCAATGACTCCCATCAGTCCTATCTTTGTCTCTTTTCTCATATCGCTCTATCCTCCTGGTGTGGTTGTCTTGCTATTTCTTGTAAGCCTTGAAGGCATTGTAGATGCTTTTTGCCAAAGCGCTTTGCCCGGCAGCGCTGCAAAGGTAAGTCTCCTCGTTGGCGTTGTTGATGTATCCCAACTCGATGAGAGCGCTGGGCATGCTGGTGGCTCGAAGCACCAGGAATCCTGCCTGATAGACTCCCTTGTTGACTCGTCCCGCTGTGCTCTTGAACTGCTGTTGCACCAGTTTGGCGAAGTTGACGCTTTGTTCCATGTTCTTGTCCTGCATCAGTTCGAAGATGATGTAGCTCTCGCTGCTCTTGGGGTCGAATCCCTCGTACTTCTGCTCGTAGTTGCTCTCCAGGGTAATAACGGAGTTCTCTCGCTTGGCAACCTCCAGGTTGTCTGCTGCTCGATGCATACCCAGCGTGTAGGTTTCTGTACCTTGGGGACCGTTCTTGGCTGCTGTGCTGTTCACGTGGATGCTGACAAACAGGTCGGCTTTGTTCCTGTTGGCAATGTTGGCACGTTCGTCCAGCTCTACGAAAACGTCCGTCTTGCGGGTATAGACGACTTTCACGTCAGGACAGTTCTGTTCGACGAGTTTGCCGAAAGCCAATGCTACGGCCAGATTGATGTTCTTTTCCTTACTTTTCCGTCCGATGGCTCCAGGGTCCTTTCCGCCATGCCCTGCATCGATGACGAGGGTGTATGCTTGTGCTGAGAGGCTCAGGATGAGTGTCAGCGCGATGAATGCTAATCTTTTCACTAATCAGAAATTTTCTGCAAATTTAATCAAAAATCAGAAAAAACACAAAATCTTTGCCCCCATTTCATTATATAATGTATAGGAGAGAGGGTGGATTTAACAGTAAGGATGCGAAATCACAGAAAACGCAACACGTTGAGTCCGCAATTTCAACGTGTTGTGTTTGCGATTTCAACGTGTTGTGTTTGCGATTTCAACGTGTTGTGTTCATCAATTCAACGTGTTGTCTTTTCCGACCTCACGCTTTCCTTTCTGTCAAAGTTCCAGATTCCATCTGGCTCCAGCCATAATCCAGGCTCCTGGCTGGCGTATGTTGCCTAGATCGTAATAGCGATGGTTGGTGAGGTTGGTGGCTTTCACGAAGACTTGGTATCGTGGATCTGTCCACTGAACCTTGAGGTCCAGGGTGGCATAGGGGTCGTAGCTTGTCAGTTTGCCCGTATTGAAGCCACGCAGTTGACCTGTCGCCTCATCGATGTAGTTGTCTCCATAGAGGATATAGCTGCCCATGCGGTCCTGCCAGCGAAGGCTCCAGGTGGCAGAGAGCTTGCTCCAGATGCGATGACTCATAGTTGCCACAAGCTTGTGGCGAAGGTACTCCATCGCGTAGTTGCTGCGAAAGATGTCGATGTCGTCGTGACGTGTCTGATGCATCCAGGTGTAACCCAGGTCGAGGCTTTTCAGCCAGAGGTCTCTCCCAACCAGTTCGTTGAAGTCCAGTCCCACCTGAGCCTGGAATCCCATATTGTCGAGGTTGAAGTTCGCGCTGTGATAGGTGTCGCTGGATGTGTACATGACCCAGTCAATCATGCGTTGTCCTCGATGGTAGAAACCGCGTAAAGTCCCTGTCAGGCCTGAGTGGCGATACGTTGCGCCCAACTGGGTGGAACGGTTCTCTTCAGGTCGAAGCCCTGCATTCCCATTGTGGGTGGGACTCTTGTAATAGAGGTCAGTAAAGGAGGGGAGTCGGAACCCTTTGTTGTACGATGCGTAGATTTTCCAGCTGTCTGCTGGGCGGTAAGTGATGTCTATTCCTGGATAGAAACGGTATTTGTGGTCCACGCAGGTGTTCATGTTTATCAGGATGCCAGCACTAACGGTCCATCGGTCCAGAAGGATGTTGTGTTCCACATTGTAACTCACATTGGTTCTGTTGTCGTGGCGAGTATAATGGGTGTTTTCCTCCCCTCGAACATCCACATACTGGGCTTCCTCGAGGTCGTGGCCCAGGCTGGTGCTCAAGATTCCTTCCTGTCGCAGCTCAGCTCCTGCTGCTGTGCGTCCTCCCCACCAATTGAAATATCCGCCTATGCCTGCTCCATAGACGTCCGTCTGATGGAAATTCTCGCCAAAGGTTTGCCTGTGGATCAGCTCGAAATTATCATAAGTTCGATTCCAGTAGACTTGAGGAGTGAGATGGATTTTTCCTTTCGTCTCTGCCTTCGCACTGATCAAGTATCGCTCGTTTCGCTCGTATTGGTCAGGATACGAGGCGCTGTAGAAGGTGTTGGCTCCATAGGCTTTCTTGCTGAATCCGAATTGCCAGTCGATATCAAAGTCTTGGTGGATGAAGTCTCCTTGATAGTAGATTTGTCCCTTTTGCCAATCGCTGTTGGTGGTTCCGCCATCGCTTCGTCCTCCTCCGCCACTGATTCGATTGGACACGTTTCCAAAGGTCAGGTTGAGTCGCGCATCAGCGTCGACAGTTCCAAAGCTTCCTCCCTGTGCTCCAACGTTTAGACTGTTTCCCTTATCATGTCGCGTCACAATGTTGATTGCCCCTCCAAAAGCATTCCCTCCATATACACGGCTGGCTGCTCCCTCAAGAATCTCGATGCGCTCAATGTCATCGATGTTGACTGGAAAGTCCGCCGCTAAGTGTCCTGTGTGTGGATTGCTGATGTTGACGCCGTTGAGAAGGAGAGTGATTTGGTCGAATGTGCCACCATCAATGCTTATGTCCGTCTGGATTCCAAAGCCACCACGCTGACGGACATCCACGCCGGTAGCTAATTTGAAGAGATCATTTACACTTTGTACCCCCGCCTTCTCAATGTCCTGACGAGTAAGTACAGTCACGATACGCGCTGATTGCAATTGGGTCAGCGGAGCCATCGTACCACTTATGGTTACCTCGTCGATTGTCTGTCCTTTGTCGTCTTCTGTATCTTCAATATGAAGGATAGGATTCTGGTTGAGCGTAGCTTCTGCTTGGGCAGCAACACCTAAAGTGGCGACACTCAACACTCCTATTCTCACCTGACGACCCAGACTGGCAAACGCGCTGTATCCTTTATTGGAAAATTGTTTCCAAGTGGTTACGCAAGCTTTTGTTGTCTGTTTGCTGTACATGTGATTGATGTGTTTAAATAGAAATTTTGCGATCTTGCAATTTTCAGGTGCAAAGGTACGGATTTCTCGACAAAAAGCGTTATCTTTGTCACATGAAAAAACGAAAAGATATGAAAAACAGGTTCTTTATGCTGCTTCCTCTTATGATTGTGGCCGCAGCATCCAATGCAGAAGTTACGCGTATCCTGAGCCCCAATGGATTGACATATGTGGATGTGGAGCTGAAGGATGGTCACCTTATGTATAGTGCAGGATATCGTCAGGTGGCTAAGTCGGAAACTACAGATGTGTGCCTCTTGGAAAGCTCACCTTTGGGATTTGTTTCCAACGTAGGTGATTTTTCTAAGAATCTGACCTTGAAAAAGATTTCAGATGCCAAGCAGGAAGTATATGAGTATGACCTTCGTCAGAGCAAACAGAGCCACGTTAAGGTGACCTACACTCATCAGGATTTTGCCCTTCAGAATGCAGATGAGCGCAGTTTTACTGTGGACTTTCGCGTGGGGGATGACAATATTGCCTTCCGTTATGAGATTCCAGTCTCGAAAGGTAATCCGAAATGTATCGTGATAGAGCGCGAGGCCACAGGCTTTGATTTCCCTGCAGGCACTACCACTTTTGTATGTCCTCAAGCAAAGCCTATGTCAGGATGGGAACGTACCAAACCTTCTTATGAAGAAGAGTATGTGCTGGATCAACCTGTTGGCACCCGCTCATTGAATGGCCAGGGATATACGTTTCCCTGCCTTTTCCACGAAGGTGAACGTGGTTGGGTATTGATCAGCGAGACAGGAGTGGATGGTCTCTACTGCGCCAGTCATTTGAGTGATGGCACGGCAGACGGGCTTTACTCGATAGCTTTCCCTATGGAGGGCGAGAACAATGGTTTTGGCAGTACAGGTGCCCAGTTCGGTTTGCCAGGAAAGACACCTTGGCGCACCATTACGTTGGGTAAGACTCTGAAGCCTATCGTGGAAACAACGGTTGCATGGGATGTGGTGGATCAGTTGTACGAGCCAAGTATCAGTTACAAGGCTGGCCGCTCCACATGGAGTTGGATCATTTGGCAGGATGCCAGTATCAATTATGATGATCAGGTAACCTTTATCGACCTGGCTGCCCAATTGGGTTGGGAATACTGTTTGATTGATGGCGGATGGCTTACCAACATTGGTCGTGAGCGGATGGAAACTCTTTTCGCTTATGCTAAAAGCAAGGGGGTAGCTCCTTGGGTTTGGTACAACAGCAATGGTGGATGGAACGATGCTCCCCAGTGTGCGAAGCAATGCATGTACAGTCCCATTGTACGGAAGAACGAGATGAAATGGCTGCGCGACCACGGAGTAAAGGGCATCAAAGTGGACTTCTTTGCTGGCGACAAACAGGAAACCATTAAACTCTACGAGCAGATTCTCTCAGATGCAAATGATTATGGTATCCAATGTATCTTCCATGGTTGCACTTTGCCTCGTGGATGGGAGCGCATGTATCCCAACTATAGTAGTTCAGAGGCTGTTCTGGCCAGCGAGAATTTGTATTTTAGCCAGCATGCTGACGACTTTGAGGGACAAAATGCATGTCTTCATCCATTCATTCGAAACACGGTGGGCAGCATGGAATTTGGAGGGACAGTTCTGCAACGTCGACTTCATCGTGAGCCTAACAAAGGCAACACACGTATCGTGGGTGATGTTTTCGAGTTGGGAACGGCTATTGCTTTTCAGAGCAGCGTGCAGAATTTTGCACTCACTCCCCGCAATTTGACTGAGAATCCTGATTGGGAGATCAACTTCATGCGTCAGGTTCCTACCACCTGGGACGAGACTCGTTTCCTCGATGGATATCCAGGGAAATATGTTGCCTTGGCACGTCGAAGTGGCATGCGTTGGTATGTGACGGTTTTGAATGGTCAGAAGAATACTGAATTAAAGACCACACTCGACCTCTCCTTCTTGGCAGGTCAGACTGTAACCCTTCTCTCAGATGGGAAGGATGGAAAGTCTCCATCTACCCAGACTGTCAAGTTGGACAAGAAAGGGCAACTGAAGGTGAGTCTGGCTGCTGAGAGCGGATTGGTTGTGTATTAAGTTTTACAAGGGAAACCTGATTCTGATAAATAAAGAGAAGAGACTCATCAGTCAGATGGGCCTCTTCTCTGCTTTTGTGTTCTTGTTTGAGGAATTATCTGGAGTTTCTTGCGGCGGAGTATTATATCAGAATGATTCCTGCTTCTTTGCATTCCTCCCGCATCGTGTCAGGCCAAATGCTGGATTGCGTCTCACCAATGTGGGCCTTTTGAAGTAGGATCATGCAGAGACGGCTTTGACCAATGCCTCCACCAATGCTTAGGGGCAGAGCACCTTCCGCTAAGCGGCGATGGAAATAGAGGGACTTACGTTCTTCTTTGCCTTGAAGAACCAGTTGACGGTTAAGGGATTCAACGTCAACACGTATTCCCATACTGCTGAGTTCGATGCTGTGGTTTAATAAAGGATACCAAACCAACAGGTCGCCATTCAGTCCTTGATATCCATCCTCGTTGGGAGTGCTCCAATCGTCGTAGTCTGGGGCACGGTTGTCGTGTGCCTCACCATTGCTCAATTTCCCGCCAATGCCGATGATAAACACGGCTCCATACTTCTGGCAAATCAGGTCCTCACGCTCCTTTGGTGTCTTGTCAGGATATAATTGCAGCAGTTCTTCGCTATGGATAAAGTGGATTTCCTCAGGCAGATAGGGATGTAGCTGAGGGAAAGATTCGCTGATGTAGAACTCAGTACGAAGGATGGCACCATAAATGCGTCTTACAATCTTCTTTAGATAGACCAAATTCCGTTCCTCAGCCTTCATCACTCGTTCCCAATCCCATTGGTCCACATAGAGACTGTGCAGGTTGTCCATTTCCTCATCGGCACGGATGGCATTCATGTCTGTCACGATGCCGTATCCTGGCTGTATCTCGTACTCTGCCAGAGTCAGACGTTTCCATTTGGCCAGCGAATGAACCACCTCAGCAACGGACTCGCCCATATCCTTGATGGGGAAACTTACAGGACGTTCCACACCATTCAGGTCATCATTGATTCCCAATCCGCGCAACACAAAGAGAGGAGCCGTCACACGGCGCAGCCTCAATTCTGTGCTCAGACTGTTCAGAAAGAAATCTTTGATCTTCTTTATGGCCATTTCTGTTTGTTTCAGGTCTAGCAATGGTTTATACCCTGCAGGCTTCAAAAGTTTACTCATTTTTCAATCTTTTGTCAGTTTCATATCAAAATTATCTGCAAAGGTAAATCTTTATTTTCAATTTGTCAACAAGATGGGCAAGAAAAGTATCATCATAGTGTATTTTGAGCCAATTTCCCTTTCTTTTCTTTCGTAAAAGAATGTAAAGTGGGGGATGATGAGTAAAAATAGTTGGGGGGAAATAGGGGAGATGTGCGATTTTATTTGTAATTTTGTAACCAAATCAAGTATTATGAAAGCAGAAACAGCACAATCATAAAACTCAAAAAGACATGAAAAAGATTTTGATTTTACTTTTGTCCGTATTGACTTTGACATCTGCTTACGGGCGCAAGAACTCGAGTGGTAGAACCCGTCGTGCCCAGCATGTGGTCTGGATTGGCGTTGATGGATGGGGAGCTTATGCTTTCCGAGATTCCTTCAATTGTGAGATGAAGAACATTCGCCAGCTGATGAGTGAGGGCGCATGGACAATCAAGGCTCGCACAGTAATGCCTTCTGTCAGTGGTCCCAACTGGGGAGCCATGTTTTCTTCTGCCTTACCTTGCATGAATGGTATCGTTGACAACTCGAATGGGCCAGCTGTTCCAGCCGTGACAACTGCTGAGCACGGACTGTTCCCCACTATTTTCCATGTAGTTCGTCAAGCCTATCCCAATGCAGAGATTGGAGTGCAGCATGAGTGGGGTACGATTAAGTATTATGTGGATAGTCTCGATTGCAATCACGTGAAACATATCAAGGGCTCCAATGTGGAGAGAGATACGCCAGATGAAGCAGCCAAGTATATTAAGGAGAAGAAGCCAGACCTGTTCTTCATACATATCGATCAGGTAGACCATGCAGGTCATCACGACGGTCATCACACGTCGAAGTATTTCGATTGTGTCAATCGCGTGGACAGCCAGATTGGTCAGATTGTTCAGGCTGTGAAGGATGCAGGCATCTACGATGACACGATCATCATCCTGACGTCTGATCATGGTGGAGTAGGCACTGGGCATGGAGGCAACCATCCAGACGAGCTGACGGTTCCTGTTGTGTATTGTGGTAAAGGAGTAAAGAAGAATTACGAGATTCCTGATGTAGTCATGCAGTTTGACGTAGCATCCACCATTGCTGACATATTTGGCATCCAGGACCCTCAGGCTTGGCGCGGAAAGGCTACTCAGATTTTTGAGAAAAAGTGATTCGTCGTGTTGTGATCGACGAGACCAAGTGTTTCGCTTGGATTGGAAAAGAGAGAAGAGGCTTCTTGTTAGAAAAGCCTCTTCTGCTCTTTTTATATGGTTGAAACCTTACGATTTAATGGCTGCATCGAACTTGATGTCTGAAGGCTTGAAATCAATCTTGCGGACAAACTCGCAGGCCTCTCTGGCACCATACTCTCTATCCATTCCAGAATCCTCCCATTCTACGGAGAGAGGTCCCTCGTAATTGTAAGCATTCAGTACGCGAATAATCTCTTCGAAATTCACGTCACCATGTCCCAAAGAACGGAAGTTCCAGCCGCGACGCAGATCACCAAAGTCGATGTGAGAGCAAAGCAGACCATTGCGACCATTCAACGTCACAGCACAATCCTTCATGTGCACATGATAAACACGATCGATGAAGTCCTCCAGGAAGACATGAGGTGATATGCCCTGCCATTGGAGATGACTTGGGTCGAAGTTCAATCCAAACTCAGGACGGTCCTTAAACTTCTCCAGAAGGCGTTTCGTGGTATAATAGTCGAATGCTATCTCAGCAGGATGAACCTCCAGACAGTATTTTATTCCGTTCTCCTTGAATACATCCAGGATAGGACACCAGAGATC